>Ga0180437_10011552_pt1 | contig 10579 bp, 4 predicted proteins | sample SS_ome_4_FD_132410 | JGI IMG/M metagenome (GOLD analysis project Ga0180437, IMG submission 132410) | Hypersaline lake sediment archaeal communities from the Salton Sea, California, USA - SS_3_D_1 metaG | ecosystem: Environmental > Aquatic > Non-marine Saline and Alkaline > Hypersaline > Sediment... | reverse complement strand
ATGATTTAAGCTCATATTATACTACATTAGTAATTATCTTCTCTTGGATTACCTCATATGCTTTAGCATAAAGATGTTTACACAGTGATCCTGTCCCCCGCCCCCGAGGGAGGCCCAATCAGTGTCTAGTGTGAGATGTAGACTACACACCTACTTACAAGTTAGATTGATCATCTAGCTCCACTCTAGTATTACAACTACCTAAATGTACTGAATTGCTTACACTTTTCACTTCTGTGTAATTTGTATCTACTTACTCCAATTAGTAGAGAGTGCAAAGATTCTTGTTAAGGGTAATAATATAATTGTCTAATTGCCTACTTTTAAGAGAGGAATACAGTGTATCCACTTAAAAGGTTTTTAATTGATTTAATCTTAAGAGTGTTGATCCTAGAACAATCTTATTTACATTAAGACTCTAGACTTATTACGATTATTTTAGTTAAAGGCTTTAATAGTGTTAATTACATTTATTATTGTTACTTTTTAATTTTGAATTTATTTGTGCTTAGGTTCTGCTTCCTTGACCAAACGTAAGTCGCTGCCAGGTTATGTGAAATGCATGCGCAACACGTTTCTTTTACTTTGGGTTCTTTGAAAAGAAACCCTAGAAGTTATGTTATGGTCTGTAATCCCTTCCTTTGCCTAGTAGATATCCGCCTTCTTTATCGTGTAATAATAGGAGTATCGATAGGTTTACAATAAGAATTAGACCAGGAGTTTACATCTTTTTGATCCTTATGAAATCTAAAAAGAGAAGTATTTATTAGCTATGGTATGGCTGTAGAAATCATTGAATAATTAGTCTTTATTTATTTCTATCACTTGATTTACTGTTAATTTTTTATTCACTTAATTTGTAGAAACGTTATTCTACTTTTATTTTAATAGAAATAGATAGTTCTTTAGGCACGTAGTTATTTATAAAGACGCATAATAGCTTAATATGCTATACGTAGATATTAATTATTCTCTAAAATGGATAGTGTTAATACAGATAGTGATTTTTTGCGTCATAAAGGGTATTATACCTAAGCGTTCTAGCGATGGTACCACGGTGGACTAATCCTCCCAAGTGGGTTCGATTCCAGACCTGTCATACCCCCTGATTAGGGAGATAAAAGATTTATTTAAAATTCTTTCATTATTTTATTTTATTGTTATATTGACTAAAGGTAATCACCTTACAACATCTAAACTTCTTTAGTTAACTAGAAAAGTATGATTTAAGTAGTTTGTTATAAGTTAGAATTCCTTCGTTCTCTGTAGTTTTTGTAGAGGCTTGATAGATTTTGTAATGTTAAAAGAGACTTTCGCTAGGCTTGCCACCTAGTTTTCGGTATTTAAACTATTATAATTTCCATGACGGCTAGAGCTCTATTCTGTAGTTCGTTCTATTAAAAACTCTAAAAAGAGTTACACCCATTATTGAAGGTACCTAATGAATAATATAATAAAAGGAAAACAAGAGTTACAATGTATCAAATAAGAACCGCTCTTTACTTATTCGGCGCGTCAGTACCCTTAATTAATGATAGTGTACGAAAGTTATAAGTTGACTGAACAACTATAGTTGAATCAAAAGATTATAGTACTTATAGCTTACAGAACCTCGTACGCTAGGTAGCACTCTATAATAAAATATAGATTAAATTTATACAGTGAGTAGTATTACTTTTTTTTATTTTTTTTTGTTAAGAGTTCGATAGCTCTATTATTTAAAATCTTTTTGTTAACGACATAAAGACTAAATTCTAAATAACACTAAAAACTAATCAATTGGTCTATCAACATCTGTATAAAGTTACCAACTTAAGTTAATACCATGGTTAACCCCATACTGTTAAGTTTCTTTAATTCTTTGAAAGGCTCGTAAGGGACGGCGTAGATTTGAGATAATATCAATACAAAAAGGGGACTCTAACTGGACCCGCTACTCCTACATGAGTGATGCATATGTAAACATGCGCCTTAGGGAATACATTGTATAAATTGTTTCTTCTTAATTCCTCTATTTTCTTTTTACCGGAAGGTTGTATTGTGTGTATAGTTGTAAAATTATTTGAATGTAAGTTACCCAGACTTGATCCAATAAGCATGTAGCTTATACTATCCATTTATAGTAGTAATAAATCAGTTACGTTGGTAAGATAAGATGTTTGGCAGCTTACTACTCCATTCGTTCACAAGTAAGGTCTTTTTATAAAGTTCTTCGCACCTTAAAATCTGTGAAGCTTACATTAAATAGTGGTAGCAACTAACAACCGTAGGAGCTCCTTGAAAGGTCTTTTAGATCAGAAGTTAAACTTCAGGACTCAGTGCATACGGCACCAAATTACACGTCATTATACCAATAATCTAAAGAGAGTTTTTTTAAGTTATTCTTGATGTACCTAATCAGAAAGTTTAGATCCGCCTGACCAAACGTCAATCTAAATCGGACCAAGATTATCGGCTTTTTTCTTTTCTAGTCAAGGAAGCCAAGATAAGCAGGGAAGATAAAGATGAAAGGTCAAGGGTCATCGACAGTAGAGGTGAAAACCTACTATTTATTAGCCCGGTAAGGCTATTAAGTACTGCTGTCACCACACCCCGTTGTGTGAGAAAGCTTATTGGTGATTCTTTAAGTGATTTCTACCCCTCGCTATACGTCCAGTAAATTACCATGTGGGTTTACTGAAGTGTGATGTATAGCAATAAGTTATAATGATTAACTTCTTTCGCTCTTATTTTCTATTACCTTATATAGTCTTTTTTATGTTAGAGTTAATTCATTATAATTTATTAGAGGTTTGGACTATTCTTTACATGCTCCGAGTGTGTAAAGTTATCCCTTTATAGGGGTCCTCAGTCTAAATTCTAGGGGGCGGGGTGATCGACGACCCTACCTCTTCGTTATTTTTATTCCTTTTTGTTTATTTTTTCCTTTCTTGATGAGTTTTCTTTAATCTTTTCAGAACATGTTTATTTTATCTTGGTCACAGACTATCTGTCAAAAGTACTGAGAAAAGTAGAAAAGTTAAAGTAAAAGAATCAATAGCTTGTAAGTGATAAAACATCGGTAAAAGTATCCTAATAGTTGGTACAATACTAGATGGTCTATGGTTTTAAAACTGCTGTAGAATCGTATGGTCCTATGGGGCTCTGTCTGACTGTGTCGTGTTATCCTCATAGCATTTCCCTGAGCCACAAATACAACGCTTATTCGTCATGAAGCAGGGGAGCAAAGCGCATAGTAAAGCTGGTGGACTAGTCCTTCAGTACAGCGATTGTACCTAAAAAAGGACGATTAAACCGGCTGTTAGTAAAGTGTACCCCTAGCTGATTAAGAACTTCAATATCGATACCTAAAGATAACGCTGCTATACTAAAGTGTTGTAGAGTAAGAACGACTTGCGTAAAAGTGAACTTCCCTCAGATACAAATAGTGAACCTAGATAGCAAGGAGAGCTTGAGATAGAACTCTGCAGTAGAGCTAATACAATAGTTAAATGATCTACAGTTAGTGCTGATAGAAGAAGAGCTAGAGAGTGGAGTGTCAAGGAGTAGAAATGAGTCTTCGTAAGTGAGTAGTGCGGCATTCCTCACAGAGTGTCAGAACTTAGCAGAAAGACGAATTAATAAGCATTAGAAAGACACGATCTACTCTGGTCATTACTGTAATACAAAGGGTCTGTCATCCACTAAATTAAAGGATGATTAATTAGAATAGGAACGAGTATCAACTGAGCTCTTGAGTCTGATGAATGTGAGCCATGAAAGATTAAAAAAGAACATAAAAGCAATGGCGAACTTACCAATTAGACGAACAAGAGTGATAGGGACACGGAGAGAAAATTCTTATCTGTTATATGAACTGTAAAATACAATAGAAGACCTACCAGGATATTTACAAAGCATCAAGGACTTGACAAGGGAAATGATGGCGGATCTAAATTGATTAAACTAAATAAAACACCCACGTCTTCAGAACCAGATCAGTCGATTTTCAATCAATTCTGATATAAATTCTCTTCAATGTGTAGTGAAAATGCAAAATTTGACAAAGGAAAAAAATATTCATTTTTAATTACAACTCATCATAAATAATCTTCAAACCACGGTAAAATAGATTGACATGCCCTCAATATCTAAAATACTAACATCCACACTCGTTAAACTGCAAAGTGTCATTTTATAGTGTAAATAGTACTCGTAACTTCTCTTCGTCTACATATTACTCATTTCGTCCTAGTAATATTTGATTTTATTTCACTTATGTAGTATACAAAGTACATGATCTTTTCGCGGTCAAGGGAGAGATAGTTCTTATAAGTTAGTGGTGTTAGCTAATAAGTTTCTTCTAAATACTTTAATGAGGTGCAATTCCTTATCCACTTATCGTCTCGTTAGTATATAAAGTACGTAGTGTTGTGATCGCTAAAGAAATGATTGTTACTAGACTAAATTTAAATGCTTAGGTTCAATGCTAAAGGTACAGTGTTATAAATATACAAATAGTTTCTTAATACTTACTTTTATTTTTTTTTATTTTTATTTTCTAATTTAGATAATTGTTACGTATTTATTGTGTACTACAGTATTCTGTATATAGATGTCCCAATAGAGTGCCAGCAGGCGTGGTTAGACTGAGCATCTACTTTAGCTTAATTGTTATTTATAGAGTTTATGTTGTTATTAACTAGTAAAATGGGTAGTTAGCAATCACTCTCTTTTGGTTATTAGTCATGGAAAAGACAAGGATTAGATACCCTTTTATGCGTGATGAGAAAATCAAGATGATTTGACTTAAAATTTAAATTATTTGGCGGTAGAAGAAGACCTTAGAGAAACCTGCTTATTAATTGGATGGTCCACCATTATTATTTCTTAGTATTTGTGTTACCTGTATGTCTGTTTAGATTATTGTTAGATCTTTAGTCTTTTTTCTTTTAATAAGTTAAATTCAGGTCGATATAGGGATTGTTACTAAGTTATTGTGGGTTGCATTAAAGTTTATAGTGATCTCATTAATACGGATCTAATTTGGATTTAAAAGTAAATGTTTTTGTTAGTACATTGAATTCACATTCTTCTAAGTACAAATCGCCCGTCACCTCTGTCACAAAAGAGACTGAGTAAGTCGAAACAAAGTAGGTTGGCTGGAAGGGTGACCTGTAAGGTTGAATTAGTTAAAGTTATAACCTCTAATTTGTAATTAGGAATTGATATTCATCATTCAACTTAAGTCTTAGTGTAATTAACACTTAAAGTTTACACCTTTACAATACCTAGTAGGTAGATTTATAGTTATAGTATAATTAATACTTTTGATTTCCAATCAGATAATCTTTACATGCTTAAAGTGACTATAGTGTTTGTTTTATTTACCCCTTATTCTTTTATTTTCTTTAGTATTTATAACATCTTACTTCTAACTTTGTTTACAATTAGTAATTTTTATTATTATTGAATAGTTATAGAGCTTATTATACTACTATTTATGGGTCTTAGGTACACTTTATTTGTATCCTCCTATTCTCAACTTATGAGGTATTTTCTAATCCAGGCAATCTCTTCTTTTAGTATTCTTATTTCTTTCATGTACACTTACACATTCTTGTTTACTGTGTCTGTACTATTAAAACTGTCTATATTCCCCTTTTACGCTTGGTATATTAATGTTATTTACCGTTTTCCTAATTTTGTTCTCTGATTAAGGGGCACTCTTCACAAGTTACCATTACTCCTTATGCTATTTAATTTTAATATTCCTTTAGATACTAATTTAATTTGATTATCTATTATTTTAACTACTCTTCTAAGTGGTTTTATAATACTAATGGTTTTTGATATTCGAATACTGTTAGTTCTATCATCTGTGGGTAATAATTCATGAATAGTGATTAGTCAAATAACAGATTTTCTATCTTTCATTTCATTCTTTTTTATTTATAGTCTCTCTTTACTATTTGTATTACTATCCTTTTCAGGGTTATCAAAGTTTTCTTCTTATACAAGTTTTAGTGAAAGTAATTATTCTCTATCAATATGGGTTGTAAGACTATCGGGTATACCTCCTTTACCTTTATTTTTTGCTAAAATGTCAGTTATTTTGTCTTTAGTAAATACTCATGATCTTAATTATCTGTTTATTTTATTTCTTCTATCTAACTCTTTAATAGTAATAGCTTACCTACAGTCTATTATAAAGTTTTTTATTCACTCATTTACTACTTCTTCTCATTTATTACTCAAATATTAAAAAGAATTAGTTTATACAAAACGTTAGTCTTCAAAACTAAAGATATTAATTAATAGTATTCTTTGATGCTTCTTTTATGTTGGTTATTACATTGTCTATTATTGTTACTTTCTGTTGCATTTTTCACTTTATTTGAGCGTAAAGTAATGGGTTTATTCCATAATCGATTAGGCCCCAATAAAGTCTCTTTCATCGGATTATTACAGCCTCTTCTAGATGCGTTCAAGCTGTTGTCAAAACAATCTATAATTCCTATACGCGCTAACAAATTCACTTACCACCTATCTCCTCATATAGCTTTAGTACTATCTTTATTTCTTTGAATGACTATACCCACTTTATACATAATGGTTAATATAAATTATTCTTTAGTTATATTTTTCTGTGTAGGATCTATTATAGTATTTTCTGTATTACTAGCAGGATGGTCTTCAAATTCTAAGTACTCTCTTATTGGAAGATTACGATCTGTGGCACAATCAATTTCTTACGAGTCAGTTTTTAGAACTTTAATTGTTTTAATATTAATACTCCTATTGTCTTACTCAATCCGTAGAGCTTTCCAATTATCCTCTATCTTATTCTTACCTCTTATTCCTTTATGAATTATTTGCACACTTGCAGAGACTCATCGTGCTCCTTTTGACTTTAGAGAATCAGAGTCTGAATTAGTATCTGGTTTTAATACTGAATACTCAGGTGCTTATTTTGCATTTATTTTCCTTTCTGAATATACGGTTCTCCTTTATTCTTGTATACTAATTTCCTTTATTTTCTTTTCTTGAATAGTCCCAAATACCATTTTCTGTGTAGTGTTATTAACTCTCCTTTTTAGTTTTTTATTTATTTGAGTTCGTGTTACTTTTTGTCGATTTCGCTATGATATACTTATAATAACTTCTTGGAAGGTTCTTTTACCCGCTACTTTGATATTATTTGTTTGTTATTTACCTGTCTTTATATTATGTAATAGTATAAGTGTATATATGATTTTGGATCATACGGTGTAGTTCTGCTACTTACATAAATGTTAATTATAATAAATAGTATTATTATTGCTATCTTCATATTTTCTTTTACTATCTTTAGTTTTTTCAAATTCTCTACTCGCTATACAATTTTAAAAGAGAAGACTACAAACGCATTACTTTCTATAATCAATTCTAAATTAGGGGTATTTTTACTTTTTACTTTATTTACTGTTTTCTTCATAATTAATTTAAGTGGTAATATTCCTTTAAACTCTATTCCTACTCTTTTTTATTCTCAAACTCTTACTATTAGTCTTATATTTTGAATTCCTATTATTATTTGTGTTTCTATCACTCAATTTAAAGAGTTTATAGCTCACATATTACCTTACGGTTCTCCTATCGGTCTTATATTATTTTTACCTTTAGTAGAAATCTTTTCTCAATTAATTCGCCCTTTTACTTTAATGATTCGTTTAAGAACTAATTTATCTAGGGGTCATATTATGATATACATGTTTAGTTATTTTACCCTTCTTTCTTCTACTCTTTCTCCTTTCATTTACGTAGTCCTTTATGCTCTTTTCATTCTTGAGTTGTGTATTTCTATACTACAAGCTTATATTTTTGTTTCGTTACTATCTCTATACATTAATGAGACTGTTTATTCTTATAGTATAAATAATATTTTAGTTTGTCGTACTAATGATCTCTCCCAAAGTGTAAGAATTACTTATTTGTTTCTATAATTGTTTTACTTAATAGTTATAAATTTATTTAATTAGTATTGGTTAGTAAAAATATGAAAGCTTATAATTTCCCTTTTTTATAAAAGTAATTAAAGTATCATTAAGTGCCTTATAGTTACCTTTTGTATCATGATCATACGAGAAATCTTAATGAACCAAAATTTCCCGAAACTAAGAGATCTACTTTTTAACGTAGTTTATTGTAGCATTAATAAACTTAATAAAATAGTAGTTATGAAAATTTAGTCGATCTTAGTTATACCTGGTTCTAATCATTATAATATCAAATAATAGCTTCAATCGGCTAATACTTCACTTGGTTAAGCTAAGTGTTATAGAGTTAAATTTATACTTCATACAGAACAAGATTTAAAAGTAGTCTTTATTAAGTGTCATTATAGCTATCTTTAATAATTATCTTAATTTTATTTTATTACTCTTTACTGGTTAGATTAAGGTTAAATTATTTTCCTTATTTATAATGTATGAATTATTAGCTTAAAATTGTATTTTGTTTATTTTTTATTACTTATGAAATCAGAATTCGGCTTTTCTTTCCAACTGTTTATTAAAAACATAGCTTTGTGATTTATTCAAAGTATCTTCTGCCCACTGATTAAAGTTGAATGGCCGCAGTACTCTGACTGTGCTAAGGTAGCGTGATTCTTGTTTTCTTAATTAGAAATCTGTTCAAAGAATGATATGGAGAGAATCTATTGTTTTCATACAAAGTGAATTTAAAATGTTAGTGAAAATTCTGACATCCTCTTAAAAGACGAGAAGACCCCATAAAACTTAATTTGATCTAATTATCCTTTGGTTTAAAATTTAAATGGGGACTTTAGAGTATTCTAATAACTTAAAGACCTATATTTATATTCTTTGAGAAGCTACTTTGGGGATAACAGGGTAAAATATTTAGAGAGTCCTTATCGATAAATATGCTTACTACCTCGATGTTGGATTATCTTATCATATATATTGTAGCAGTATATATAGTTAGTCTGTTCGACTATTAAAAAGTTACATGATCTGAGTTTAAACCGTTGTAAGACAGGTTGGATTTTATCTTTAATATAACTTTATATGTATTAGTACGAAAGGAATTTACATTAGTAATTATTACTGACTATTTATTATAATTTATTATATCAGACTGTAAATCTGAAGATGTTAATGTTTCAATAGTTAATCAGGAATGTAGTATATAATTATATTTGGTTTGGGGCTAAAAGATACTATATTAATAGTTATTCCTATATGAAGTAAACTAAAATAAGTTTTAAGATTCATACTCTTGCCATGGTTTAGCCGCCCTTCATAAATGTCATTCCGTAAAAATCATCCTTTAGTTAAAATTGTTAATTCTACTTTAGTGGATTTACCTTCTCCTGCTAATTTATCAGTTAATTGAAATTATGGTTCTTTATTAGGATTAGTATTAGTTATTCAATTAGTATCTGGTATTATTCTTGCTACTCGTTTCTCAGGTCATTCTGATATTTCGTTTGATTCTGTAATTTCTATTTATCAAGACTCTAATTATGGTTGATTACTTCGTTTAGTTCATTCTACTGGAGCTTCTTTTTTCTTTCTTTTTATTTATTTACATATTGGCCGAGGTTTGTACTATGGTTCTTATATTTACCCAGAGGTGTGAAATATTGGTGTTATAATTTACTTAATCTTAATGGGTACAGCTTTTTTAGGTTATGTTTTACCTTGAGGTCAAATGTCTTATTGAGCTGCTACTGTAATTACTAATTTATTATCTGCTATTCCTTGATTAGGGCCTATACTGGTAGAATGAGTTTGAGGTGGATTTGCTGTAGGTAACCCTACATTAACTCGTTTCTTTGCTTTACATTATTTATTACCTTTCTTAGTCACTGCTCTTGTTATTTTACATATTTTTTATTTACATGTGTATGGAAGATCAAATCCTTTAGGTGTATCCTCTAATACTAACAAAGTCTCTTTCCATTACTATTACTCAGTAAAAGATCTTTACGTTTATTTTATTTTCTTTTTCATTTTTATAGTTTTTACTTTAAAGTATGGTTACTCTTTCATAGATGCAGAAAACTTTATTCCAGCTAATCCTTTAGTCACTCCCACTCATATTCAACCCGAGTGATATTTTTTATTCGCTTATGCTATTTTACGTTCTATTCCTAATAAATTAGGTGGTGTGATTGGATTACTTTTAGCTGTATTAGTTTTATTCCTGTTTAGTGTTTCTACTAGAAAATTACTATTTAGTGGTACTATTTATTCTCCTATTGCTCGTTTAGCTTTTTGATCTCTTGTATCGAATTTTTTACTTCTTACTTGACTTGGCAGTTGTCCTGCTGATTCTCCTTATACTGAAGTTGCTTTGCTTGCTACAGTTACTTATTTCAGTTTTATGTTATTTTTATGTGCTCTCCCGCACTTATCTACTTATTACTATTTAAAGTCTTAAAGTGATAATTTGGCAGAAAATTATGCATATGATTTAAGCTCATATTATACTACATTAGTAATTATCTTCTCTTGGATTACCTCATATGCTTTAGCATAAAGATGTTTACACAGTGATCCTGTCCCCCGCCCCCGAGGGAGGCCCAATCAGT
>Ga0180437_10011551_pt1 | contig 10580 bp, 23 predicted proteins | sample SS_ome_4_FD_132410 | JGI IMG/M metagenome (GOLD analysis project Ga0180437, IMG submission 132410) | Hypersaline lake sediment archaeal communities from the Salton Sea, California, USA - SS_3_D_1 metaG | ecosystem: Environmental > Aquatic > Non-marine Saline and Alkaline > Hypersaline >... | reverse complement strand
GGTGGAGTTGGTGGGGCGGGCTCCGATGTCGAAGGCGGAGCGGTTGTGGGTGGCGGCGCTGATGGAGAGGTTGAGGGATTGGGGGCTGTCAGCGGATTCGGGGAACGGATTGAACGGATCCGGAGCGCGGGAGGGCGGAAATATGGAAGACGCGGAAGGGGATGGATGGGATACAGAGGGGTGGAAGAGCGATGAATAAGTTGGGGTGTCACGTTCAGCGGTTGACGGTGGGGATTTTGGATTGGATTGAGTTGGCTCAGCCTCGAGTGGTGGTTTGGCTGGGTCCGAGTCAGGATGGGGTGGATGAGATCCGGCGGCGGTCGCCAGGTACGTTTGTGGTGGGGCGGAAATATGAGAGGGAGCGGGATTGGCAGTCGAACGCCGGTCCGTATCGGTGGGCTGATGAGTGCGCGGCGATGGCTCAATGCGATGCGTGGATCTGTTGGAATGAGCCGTTCGGGCACGATGCGGCGCATCTGTTTGGGGCGTTCGATGAGTGGATGGTGCATTTCAGGGAGCGGATGCTGCAGCACGGGATGGAGGCGGTGGCGTTCAATTTCGGCACGGGCAATTTCACGGCGGCGGAAGATCGGGTCAAGGTGAGTGAAGCGTTTCCGCGGGCGTGTGCGCAGTTTAGGTATTTTGGGGTGCACGAGTATCATTGGCCGGATCTGCCAAGCGGGTTAATCTGGCATGTGCTACGCTTTCCGGCATGGTATGATGACATTGGGCGGGATGATGTGGAGTTTGTCATCACGGAATGCGGGTTGACTCAGGCGGTGCATGTGGGACGTCCCGATCGGGGCTGGCAGGACGATGTGGCGGATGCGCCGTCGGATGAGGAGTATCTGAGGACGTTGGCCTGGTACAACGAGCGGTTGTGTCGGATCCCTTATGTGATGGGGGCGGCGGTTTTCAATTGGGGTGGATACGGGTGGGAGACGTTTGAGCACGCCGATCACCCGATCCGATTTGATATGGCAAAGTTGGATGCATCAACGAATGGAGGAGGTGTCATGGATATCAAGGTATATGATATGGAGTACAAGGAACGCGATTGGAATTGGGCGGTGAAGAAGTATGGGGTGGGCCATCGGAAGGCGGCGGCTCAGCCCGGGCAGAAGGTGTATCGTTTGGTGGCTTTGCAGGAGCAACGGGGCAACACTTCGCTGAAAACTAAGGTGCTGGATGAGGATGGGCAGCCTCTGGCGAATGTGGATGTGGCCTTTTATTGGCCTGGAGCTCCGGATCCGCCGGATCCGCCAACCGATGTATATGGGTATGATTGGCATGGGAATTTTGTGCATGGTCCGACGAACGTGAATGGGGATGTGGGTCCGGGGATGGGCACAGGGGCTTATCACGGGGAGGGGGAAGGGGGTCCTCATGCGGTGTGGGTGCGGGATCCGGAGATCCGGAGCGACATCTGTGAGAAGCTGGGGATGTTGGCGGGGACGTTTCACGATCATTTGGATCAGACGTTTCAATTGGTGGTGGTGGGGAACGGGGGGACTGAGCCCGAGCCAGGGGATGGGGAGTTGGAGCTGGAGTTTTTGCAGCGGATGGAGGAGGAGTGGCCAGGGCGGATGTTGGGGCTGGCGGTGGTGGCAGAGACTGAGGCGGAGAAGGCGTGGTTATTTGATACGCGAGGTGAAGGGACAGGCCCGGGCGTTGATGAGTTGATTGATCCGCAAGAGTGGATCTTTATGGGGATGCGGTGTCTGCTGGTGGAGGTATGCTGTGATTTCGAAGGGAATCCGGGTGAGGAGCGGGAGTATTCGATTTCATTGGTGCGGTTGGAAAACGGTCATGTAACAGAGACTTTGATCGAGCCGGTCACGGAGACGGTGAAGCGGCTGGGGGAGGAGGATCCGAGGCGGTCGGTGTATGTGTATCGGCTGGTGGAGGGAATTGAGCCTCCGCCTGGCCCGAGTCCCGAGCCGGAGGAGGGGGATTGGGTGGTGGATTTGAGGGTGACGGGGACGATCAGGCGGCGGTAGGATCGCGGAAAGACGGAAGGGCGGAGAGCGCGGAAGGAAGGATTGAGCGGATTGGATCGCGGAAACGCGGAAAAACGGAAAGTGCGGAGTGGAAAGCCCCCTCTTGTGGGAGGGGGCTTTTTTATATGCGCCAGTTGTCTACGGGGGAGGCGCGGCGGTGGGCGGTCTCGCAGTCGGTTTGGGCGATTTTGAGGTAACGGCGGACCATATCTAGGGTGGTGTGCCCGAGGATTTGTTGGAGGGTGAAGATGTCGCCGCCGTTGCGGATGTAGGTGATGGCGAAGGTGTGCCGAAAGCGGTGGGGATAAACGTTTTTTATCCCGGCGCGGCGGCCGAGGCGTTTGAGGTGACGAGCGATGTGGCGGCGGTCGTAGGGGTTTCCATCTCGGGTGGCAAATAAGGGGTCATCAGGCTGGTGGTCACGGGTGGCCAGGTATTGCCAAAGGGCTTTGCGGGTGTTGGTTCCGATGTAGACGAGGCGTTGTTTGCCTTTTCCGCTTCCACGGCGGCTTTTGCCGATGATAAGAGCGGTGCCAGTTTGGAGGTCGCAATCGGAGAGGCGGAGGTTGCAGAGTTCAGCGGCGCGGATGCCGGTGTCCAAAAAGAAGTAGATGATGGCTTTGTCGCGCAGGGCGATTTCGGGAGGGCGGGCGGTACGGGTGTGAGGGCGAGTCTTCCAGGGGGCGGAATATTCGGCGGCCCGGAGCAGGGCCTGGATTTCGTCTCGAGTGAAGGGTTCGATGATGGGAGGGTCGGGGTCGGGTGGGGTGATGTCACGGATGATGTGGTGGTCGGTGTAGCCTTCGCTGGTGGCCCAGGTCCAGAGGGAGGATAAACAGGTATGGATGTTGAGGATGGTCTTGGGGCTGAGGTGGCGCGGGGGACGAGGGATGGGTCCAGCCGGGGCGATTTGTGTGGTCTGGAGTTTGCGCAGGAAGGCGCGGATCTGATTGGCGGTGATGTCACGGAGAGGGGGGTCGGTGTCAAAGTGGTCGCTGAGACGGCGCAAAGTCAGGGTATAGTTGCGAATGGTATGGGGGGAGCATCCAGCGACGGCTTTCTCGAGCAGGAATCCTTCTATGGCTTGGGTTAGGGTGATTTGCATTGTGTGGCCTCCAGTTGTGAGGTTTTAACAAGGTGGAGCGTTTTTTTTGTTGGTGTGTGACTGGAGGCCACACGGTTGGTGGGTGGGTGGGGATGTGTGGAGGGGGTTGGGATGAGTCGGGGCGGGCGGATTTGAACCGCCGACTTCACGGACCCGAAGTGTGTGGGCTGTGGTTTGGGGTGTAGGCTATAAGGTTCGGGTAGAAAGGGGGTTGTGTGGTCTCCAGTTTGTGGGTTGTGTGGTCTACGGTTGATGACAAATCGGTGGATTTGTGATGGCAGGTCGGTCGATTTGCGATGGCAATTTTGGCGATAGAACAAATGTACTATTGTAACATATAAGGGGATTTCATCCAAATCATCCATATCATCAAATCATCAGGTTTTGGGCGAAAACCCTACCCTAAAGGGGGGTTTTAACCCCTTTTAAGGGCAAGGTGTAGGTAGGATGAGTCAATGCCCCACCATAGGTGGGGTTATTTTATTTCTACGGTCCAATTGCCGTCAGCCTGGATGTTGAGGAGGTAGAGGCCAGGTTTTTGGATGCCGAGGGCTTTGGAGCCGTCAAAGGGACCAATGGTGTTGACTAATAGGTCTATCCGGTTGCCTTGATTGTCCAGGAGCCAGATGGCAAAGTGGCCTTGGCCATCGTGGGTAAAGTGGAAGGTGACGAGGCCGGAGGAGAGTTGGAATTGGGGCGAGGTTTGTTGTCCGCTTCCAGTGAATTGTTGTGGAGTGTGGGTGGGGGCAGGGATTGGTGTGGAGGGGATGGGGGTGGTGGTGGGGATGGGGGTGGCGGTGGGAGGTGGGGTGGAAGGGTGGGTGTTGGGTGTTGGGGATTGGATGCTGGTTAGGGCAGCGATGGCCAGGAGGCCGCCACAGGCGCAGACGGCGACGATGATCAGGACGGCGGCGATGATTAGTAGGAGGTTTTTGGTGGGTTTTTTGGTGAACACGGGATGCTCCTTGGTTGTCAAGAGGGAAAAGGAGGAATGTTTCGGTTTATGTTGTTATGACTTTATGTGTCAGTTTAATAGTGATAGAGGGTGGTGGCGAGGGTTTGGGTTCACCCTCGTTTTTTTTTGTGTCAGTGAGAACGATGGCCGCCATTTGAACGGCCAATTGTTGGAATTGTTTGTGTTGAGATATGCTGAGAAAAGGAACGATGGTGGGAATAGGGGGATTTTGCATGAATGGAACCTCCTTATGTTCCCCCCCCCTTTCCCCTCTATGAGCTCATTGTGGCCAGGAAGTCGCTGAGTTGGCGGTGTAGCGTTGTAAAGATGTCTTTTGGTGAGCTGCTGATCCAGATTTGGACGTTGTAGATGAGGGCCTGGACGGCATGTTCGGGTAGGGTCTCGATGGCCTGGTCGAAGAGGGGGCCGAGGGCGGGGTATTGTTCGGTGAGGGGGGTGATTTGGTCCTGAAGGGTGGATATTGGGGATTGGGTATTGGGGGGATGGGTATTAGGGATTGGATATTGGGTATTGGGTTCGGCGAGGGTGAGGGTGGGGGCGGGGGCGGTGGGGTAGGTGGTGGCGGAGCGGAGGCCACGAAGCATTTGGAGGATGGTGGCGCGGGTGGGGGTGGGCAGGGTGCGGAGGATGGCCAGGGCCTCTTTTTCTTCGGCGATGGGTTCTGGGATGGGTGGCAGGTGTCCGGCCAGACGCATGACGGATTGAGGATTGGCGATCCCAAAAGCTCGAGCGATTTTGCGGCAAGCGTCTGGGCTGGGAGTGCGTGTGCCCTCGAGGTATCGGGATATTGATGTTTGAGACATGTTTGTTCTGCGGGCCAGTTCACGGGCCGACCAGGAGCGCTCGTTCAGTTGTTCGGCAAGCCAGGTTGACAATTTGTTACCCATTGTATCCATTATAGCATGACCTCCGAAAATTTTAAGGTTCAATTTGTTGCCAGGGCTTGACAAATTCTAACAAATGGTGTATACTATTGATGACGGAAGTGGTCAAAACGATGCCCATCGGTTGCATCTCAAGGAGGAAGGAAATGCATTCTTTTCTAGCGAAGCGAACGGTTTGGACCAGGTTGGCAGATTTGTTTTTCAATCTGGGCAAGCACGGTCCGCTATGGTGGCGATTGTGGACTCAGTGCGATTTGCACGCTTGGGCGATGAAGCGTGTGAAGCGTCAGTGGTACAATGGTCGTCATTGGTTGGATCGGGTTTAGGAGATTGCTTCGTCGCTGCGCTCCTCGCAATGACGGGAGTGGGATGGTTCGCACTCTCAGCGGTGGGAGGTACCCACCCATTTTGTTTTCCTCCTTAGGTGGGGGTGGCCCTTGGGGCGAGGGTTGCTCTCACCGCTGAGGGTGTGAATCGCGGGGGGGGCGGAAGAGCGGGAGGCGCGGAAAGGGGGATTATGCCTACGGTGTTGGATTTGGCGGAGGCGGTGGTGGATGAGGGGGATGGGATGGTGTATTTGCTCCATTTTGAGAGGCGGTATCACCACGCTGGGCATTATATGGGGTGGACGACGAATTTGGAGGAGCGGTTGAAGGCTCATGCCAGCGGGAATGGGAGCCGATTGGTGGATGTGGTGACTGAGGCAGGGATCGGTTGGGAACTGGCGCGGGTTTGGGCTGGCGGCCGGGAATTGGAGCGCAAGTTGAAGGCGCAGCATCATGGGCCTCGTTTGTGTCCTATTTGTCAGAAAGGGGGATCAGATGGGCAAGAAGGATGATGTGTTGGCTTTCTTTACGTTGAAGGAGTTTGTTGAGCACGTCGGTTGTGATGGGGCGGTCCGGGTGGAGAATTTCAGCAGGACGGAATCCACGGGGGCGCAGATCGGGCCATTGTTGCAGTGGTGGATCCTGGCCACGGCTCGGATGGATGGTTATGTGGCGATGTTCTCTATTTTGGTGGGGCAGACGTGGAAGGTCTTTGCTGAGCATGAGCCGTATCATCGTGAGAATGTCCTCCAGGCTGGTGATTTGGTGAAGCGGCATTTGGAGGAGAGGGGGTTGCAAGTTTTGCCGGGGATATGGAATCCCAAAGCCTCTCGGAATAATTTGTTGCGGGGATCGGCGGGATTGTGGCGTTTTGATGAGGGTGGGCGGTTGGTGGAGATTGAGGGGATGGATGGATAGATATATTTATCGGCAGTAGGTGCAAGCGTGGGGTAGGACCCCCTCCCCAGCCCTCCCCCTATGAGGGAGAGGGAGCGGTTGCGCTGAGGGACTTGATGACTGCGCCGGAGTGACGTCCGTTGCTGGCTTATGTGTCCCGGTTGGACATCTGTGCGGCAGCGGAGCCCGTAACCGGCTAAATGGAGATTGGGAGATTGGAGATTGGGAGATTGGAGATTGGAGGTAGGAGGGGATGGCGACGGTGACGACGGGTCATGTTGAGCAAGTGGATAAGAAGGTGGTGGTGCGGTCGGTTTCGATGTATCCGAGCGATTGGGATCTGGCTCAGGAGATGGCGGAGGAGTTCGGCAGCAATGTGAGTCATGTGATCCGCTATGCGGTGCGGGAGTTGCATGGGGTCCGGACGCTGCAGAAGCTGACGCCGGAGGTTGAGGCGGATCGGGTGTTGTTGAGGTAGGCCATTCTGGATGGGTTGGTGGGTGTCCGGGGTGGTCTTTTTTTGTCAATGAAGGGAGGGGGATGATGGCAGTGACGGAAGATTTGGATTTGACTTACTTCAAGGATGCGATAGATAAGCTCCAGAATGATTCTTCTCTTAACAACTATGGCAAACTGAATCTGGCGGCTTGGCTCGGCGAACGTGCTCATTTTTTGGTAGCTGAGATTGAAAGGCTACGTCGGGAGCGCGATGCCTTAAAAGATGAAGGGGGGGGATGATGAAGCCATATAGGGCGCAAAAGGTTCGTCCAAAGTTAATGGCCGCTGTGAAGCGGATGGATAGGATGTTGGTGTCAAAGATGCCGCCAGGGGCAGTGGAGTGGGTTCAAGCTGCCAGGAATAGTTTGGTGAAGGCTTTGGATGCCTTTCCCAAGAGGGATGAGGGGGATGATCATGGCGACGATGGTTGAGGTGTTGGTGGAGCGGGCGGCGGGGGGGACGGCGGCGCAGGATGTGGAAAGAGAGCGGCGGCTGGCGGGGGAGGCGGCCAGGGCGCGCGGGGCGATTGCGGAGGTGGTGGGGGAGGTGTGGGGTGAGTTGGCGGGGAGTTGTGATGAGGGGCATTGGGAGGTGGATGGGGGGACGGGGCGGTTGCGGGTGTTCTGGTATTGGGTGAGGGCTCCGCAGTTGGCTCCGTTTGTGGTGGCGTGTTGGCCGGGGTTGGCGGTGGGGCATGTGGGGTTTCGGGGGGTGTATTTGTTGACTACGGATCCTGCTCGAGATGAGTTTTTGGGGCTGCCGGTGCGAGGGGTGAATGATGTGGCGGGGTTTTTGTGGAAGCAGCGGCAGGAGTGGAATCGCGGAAAGGCGGAATAGCGGAGGACGCGGAAGGAACGGATTAAAGGAGGTTATGGGAATGCGTGATGCATGGCGGGAGTTGAGGGCGGTGTTGGGGGATTGGTTGAGAGGGGATGGGGGTTTGGTGGGGTTGTTGGTGGCGTGGTGGGAGGTGGTGAGTGGGAGGGTGGCGGTTGATATAGAAAGAGGGATCATAACAGGAGAAAGTTTTGATATGATCATAGAACGCGCCAAGGCGGTGCGTCATGTCATGCAATTGGCTGATGAGGCTGTGGCGATGACAGATCGCGAGCGTTTAGGGTTGTATTTGATTTCGGGCGATCGCCGTGTGGATGACGATTTGGTTGCACTCATCCGCGAGGTGGCGTGGCTGAGAGGGTGGAAGGTGGAAGTATGATCACCCCCTCCCCTGGCCCCTCCCCTTCGACTTCGCTCAGGGCAAGCTCCCTACGAGGGGGAGGGGGATGTGGGTGCGTGGGACGGAGGCGAGCAGGTGGCTCGACGTGAATTGGTGCAGACGAGGTGTAGGCGCGAGGAGCTCCGGCACCAGGGTGATGGCTCCCAGGGGTTCGATTCCCTACCGTCCTGCTTTGGAGGTTAGAGATTAGAGATTGGAGATTGGGGATGGTTCGACTATGCTCACCACAGGTTGGGTATTGGGTTGGTAAGGTGCGATTGAGGGTATTATAGCATGAGGGAGGGCGGGATGGTGTTGTTTGCGGGGGTTTTGGCGCTTTTTTGGGGGATTTTTTGGGCGGGGTTTTTGCAATTTGTGCCGCTGGGGCGGTTTTTGGCCAAAAGGCGGACGTGGGTGACGGTGGTGGTGGGGGTGGGGGTGGATTTGGGGTTTGGGTTGTTGGTGGTGCCGTTTGAGTATTGGTGGCCGATGGCGTTGGTGGTGGCTTTGTCAGGGTTCGGGGTTGTGTATCGGTCACTGTATAATGAGCAGGCGCAGGATGATCCGGAGAAGGTGCGGTTGAAAAATAAGGTGATTTGGGCGCTGGAGGATGTGGTGGCGCTGGCGATGGACGCGCATGGGGAGTTGGAGGAGGTGGCGGGGCGGTTGGAGGGGGAGCCGGGGTTGTTGGTGGATGTGGTGGGGGTGATGAGGCAGGTGATGGAGATTGAGCGGTTGGCGAGGGATGGGCGGCGGGGGGAGTATGTGGAGCCGCAGCGGCGGGGGTAGATATTGGGTATTGGGGATTAGGTATTGGAGGTATGGGGATGGATCTTGAAAATTATGTGGCGGATCGGATTGGGGAGATTTTTGATGATTTGGCGGAGGTGGTTAGTGAGATGGAGGTGTTGGAGGAGGCGGCGGCTGGGTTTCCGATGGAGTTGTTTAAGGCGGAGTTGTTTTTGAAGAGGGCCTGGGCGTTTTATATTGGGGGTGAGTTGCCGGAGTGGGGGAGTGGAGATTAGAGAGGGGGATGTTATGAGTATCAAAGAGCAAATTGATAAGCTTGAGGAAATAGAGGTGGCTCTGAAAGCGTTGATGGCAGAGCAGCAGAATGAAATTGATGAGGAGATAGTGTATCGGGGACGTTCCCATATTCGCCAGGCTATTGATGAATTGGAAGGGACGTCGGAGATGTTGCGGGAGGGTAGAGGATGAAGTGTCCTAAGTGTGGCGGGGATACGGGGATTTATGATAGTCGTAAGGTGTCGGCGCGGCGGGTTCGGAGGCGGCGGGAGTGTAGGGTGTGTGGGGAGCGGTTTAGTACGGTGGAATTGCCTGAGTTGGAATTGAAGGTTTTGCGGGGGGTTACGGATATGATTCATCGGAGGTGGGTGAAGAAGGTGGATGCGCTGTTGGAGTGGGGGGATCGTGGAGGGGCGGGGGATCTGTCAGCGGATTAGGGGAACGGATTGAGCGGATTTGGGATCACGGAGGGGCGGAATGAGAGGGAATAAGCGGAAATTGTTTAAGTTTCTGTTGGGTGGTAAGCGGATACGCTGGGGGCGGGTTACGTTGCGGGTTATGCCTTTGCGTTGGTATTTAGGTCCTGGGGTTGCACCTGGGTATTTTGCGTTGAATGTGGGGCCTTTGCAGTTGTTTATTGATATTTGGGATTTGATGGTGAAGGTGCTAGATGAGCCTACTGAGGAAGTTGCAGAAGTTGAGTTATGATCCTGTGTTCCTTAGGGATTTTCGGAAGGCCGTTGGGTTGCTGGCATTGCTGGAGGTTGTCTGTTGGATTCTGGTCTGTATTATTGGTGGGTTGATAAGGAAGTAAGGGAGGGGATGATGGCGATTGATACGTCGTGTGAGGTGCAAGCCGCATTTTTTAAGAGGTGGATGACGGTGGGGAGGATGCGAGAGATTTTAGAAGAAATTGAGTCTGATGCTGAGTTGTATCCCAATCGGGTGGGCAATTTGGCTGTGAAGCGTGGATATGAAAGTATTGGGTATATTGATTTTTACAGCGAGATGTTTGTTCCTTTGGAGGGGGATGATGGGTGAGTGGGAGCGGGCTCGGGTGGAGTGGTTGGCGACGGCGCGGCGGGGGAGTGTGCATACGGCGCGGTCGTATGCGACGGCGTTGGGGGATCTGGAGGGGTTTGTGGCTCCGCTGGGGTTGGGGGAGGTGGGGAAGGGGGATGTGGCGCGGTGGGCGAATGGTTTGGCGGAGCGGGGGTTGGCTCCGGCGACGGTGAATCAGCGGTTGGCGGCGGTGTCGTCGTTTTATTCGTTTTGCAGGAAGGTGATGGGGTTGGGTGAGGGGAATCCGGTGGATGGGGTGCGGAGGAGTAAGGTGGCGTTGTATGGGAAGAGTCGGCCGTTGGGGGCGGGGCAGGTGCGGGATCTGCTGGGGGCGGTGGATCGGGGGACGGTGCAGGGGATGCGGGATTGGGCGATGTTGTTGATGGCGGTGTATACGGGGCGGCGGAGTGAGGAGTTGCGGACTTTGCGGTGGGGGGATATTCGGCACACGGCGGAGGGGAAGGTGCGGTATTTTTGGCGGGGGAAGGGGGGGAAGGCAGAGTGGGCGGATTTGCCTCCGCCTGTTTATCATGGGATTCGGAATTATTTGGAGGCGGCGGGGCGGGAGCCGGGGCCGATGGAGCCGGTGT
>Ga0180437_10011550_pt1 | contig 10580 bp, 7 predicted proteins | sample SS_ome_4_FD_132410 | JGI IMG/M metagenome (GOLD analysis project Ga0180437, IMG submission 132410) | Hypersaline lake sediment archaeal communities from the Salton Sea, California, USA - SS_3_D_1 metaG | ecosystem: Environmental > Aquatic > Non-marine Saline and Alkaline > Hypersaline > Sediment... | reverse complement strand
CAGCGCCCACAGCCACACCACTGGTAGATCATCCTCCACGGCCTGTCGCAGGCTCGGCGCAAACATCCGCGGCGTCTCCCGATCACCCAACTCATAGAACCGTCCATCGTGTCCGCTCATACCATCTCACTTCGCCCCCGACATCCAGCCCCATTTCGCGAATTGTGAGACAGCCACGATGCAAATGAAATCCGCTAGTGCCTCGCGCGTGAGGGTCACGTGCATGTGAGAAGGATGATACAGGGTATTTATAAAACGCCCGTTTGTCAATTCCTTGACTGAGAAAGACGATTATGTTAGTATCTGACGCTGGCGCGCGGTTTCGAGGGGCTCGTGAGTGCGTCTGAAGACAGATTGTCGTGGGTGATATCGGCCCGGCCTGAAGAGGCTGGGCGTTCGTTTCTCCGCCTTTTGTTGGGGCGAGACATCGTGCACAGGGGGTCGATGACCGATGTCCGAGTGGCTCCAGTCCGAAACTGCTGCAAGCCTGGTTGTAAGCGCGATCATCATGGCCGTAGCGGCGGTGGTTGCGGGAGTTACGCGCGGCGTCATTTCACCGTTGCTGCGTAGGCTGACAGCGAGAACCGATACCGACGTAGATGACATCATCATCAAGTCTCTGAACCGACCGGTTACGCTCGCCATTCTGGTGGCGGGGTTGTACTTCGCATTGATGCAGCTTAGCTTCTGGACGGAGAAGCAGCAGACTTGGATTTCCGAAGGCGCAGCCATCGCCGCGATCCTGCTTTTGCTCTCTGCGGTGTTGCGTGTCTTCAACGGTGTGTCTATCTGGTACACGGAGACGGCCGCAGAGAAGTCGTCTCGGCCACGGGAGATTCGATCTCAGTCACTGGTTGGGCGCAAGGTCGTCAATATCTTGGTTCTCGTCGTCGGGATATTGATGATCTTACGGCAACTCGGAGTGGAGATTGGCCCCGTCCTGGCCGGCTTGGGCATAGGTGGTTTGGCGGTGGCTCTCGCGCTTCAGGACACGTTGGCGAATTTGTTCGCCGGTATCTACATGATGGTGGACCGGCCGGTGACGGTTGGCGATTTCATCAAACTGGAGTCAGGTGAGGAGGGGTTTGTCGAAGAGATCGGGTGGCGGAATACGAAGGTTCGGATGTGGGCGAACAACATCGTCATTATACCGAACTCGAAGCTCTCACAGAGCGTTCTGACGAACTACTTCCTGCCGAAGCAGGAGCTGTCTGTGTACGTTCGATGCGGGGTGGCGTACGACAGTGACTTGGAGCACGTAGAGCGGGTGTGTGTGGAAGTTGGGAAGGAAGTCATGGATCGTATTCCCGGCTCGGCCCCCGATTGGACACCAGTCGTGCGATTCAAGGAGTTCGCCGATTTCAGCATCAACTTTTTGGTCGTGCTCCGGGTGGAGGATTTCGCTTCCCAGTATCTCCTCGCCCATGAGTACATGAAGGCGCTGCACAAGCGATTTGACGAAGAGGGGATCGAGATTCCATTCCCGATTCGAACTGTCTACATGCGCGAGGCGGAGCCACAAGCGTCTGCTGCCCCACAGGCGGGAACGATGACCTCGGCGGATTTCGAAGTGGGAGAGGGTGATTCGCCAGGCGACGCAGACGCTTGACCTGCCGACGCGGGCCTGTTCTTCATTGGCCCATTTGCCCCCCAAAGTTCCACGCTCGACCAACTTGACCCGGCTATAATGAAAAGCCGTAAATTGAGAAGGAAGACCGAAATTCACAATAGACCGGGGGAGATTCTATTCACATGAGGTGCTTATGAAAAAAGAATCCAATAACGAGAAAAAAAGCCCTGTTTTCGCCATTCTAGGCGCCGGTCACGGCGGTCTCGCCATGGCCGGTCATCTGGCGCTGAAAGGATTTGATGTTCGACTTTATAATCGTACACCGGATCGCCTGGAACCAATCCGCAGACGCGGGGCAATCGAGCTGATCGCTCACGACGGTGAAGAAATACCGAGGGGGATCGGCCCGCTGAAGGTGGCGACGTCCGACATGAAGGAGGCGATCGAGGGATCCGACATCGTGATGCTGGCGGTGCCGGCGAACGCGCATGCATCGCTGGCAGAGGAAATGGCGCCGCATGTGCGGGATGGGCAAATCATCGTACTGAACCCGGGAAGAACCGGTGGAGCGCTTGAGGTCTATCACATTTTTCGCCAGAAGAGCGTGAAGGCGGATGTAATCATTGCAGAGGCGCAGACGTTCCTCTATGCGAGCCGCGCTGTAAATCCGGCACAGGTGCAAATCTTTCGAGTGAAAAACAGCGTGCCGGTGGCGGCGATTCCAGCATACCGAACGCCGGAGGTGATCGCGGCGCTGTCGGCGGCATTCACGCAATTCATTCCCGGCGACAATGTCATCAAGACGGGAATGGATAACATCGGGGCGGTTTTCCATCCCGCGGTAACCGTGCTCAACAGCGCTCGAATCGAGAGCACCCGGGGAGATTTCGAATACTACATCGATGGGATTACGCCATCGGTGGCCAAGGTGCTTGAGGCTATCGACCGGGAGCGGGTGGCCGTTGGAGCCGCCATGGGATTCCATTGCATGACGGCGCGGGAATGGCTCTACATCGCCTACGACGCGGCTGGGCTCACACTCCATGACGCCATCCACGCAAATCGGGGCTATTACGGAATCAAAGCTCCACCACATATCCACCATCGGTATATCACGGAAGACGTCCCTATGAGTCTTGTGCCGATTGCCTCCATCGGCGAGATGCTGGGGACCCCGTGTTCAACAATCCGTAGCATCATCCAGATGGCCAATACCATGCACGGCTGCGATTATTGGGAAACGGGTCGAACGGCGGAGAAACTCGGCCTGGCAGGGGTCAATTTGCAAGAAGTCCGCCGGCTGGTATTGGAAGGGACGGCTTAGCCGAGATGCCGAAGGTTGTCGCTGGCTCGCTTGGGAACTGCGTCCACGTGGCCGGAGTGCTCGCCTTCCTCAATTTGGCCGAGAGGGCCGGGTATGAGACGGAGTTTCTCGGCGCGGCCGTGCCGGTGGACCGATTCGTAGAAGCGATCCGGGAATACGATCCCGAGATAGTTGGCGTCAGCTTTCGGCTGACGCCGGAAGTCGCTGGGAACCTCATTCGGGATCTAAAACAACGGATTGAGGATTTTGGGCTCGCGGATCGGAAGTTCGTTTTCGCCGGGACGCCGCCGGTGTGCGCGGTGGCAGAGGAGTTTGGGTGGTTCGAGCGGTGCTTCACCGGCATTGAAGATCCAGAGGAGACGTGGCGCTATCTGAGGGGAGAGCCCGCGCCGCATGAGGCTGAGGATTTTGGGGCGACGCAGTTGTCTCGGCTCGAAAAGAAGAGGCCGTATCCGCTCCTTCGACATCACTTCGGATTGCCGAGCCTCGAGGAAACCATCGATGGGGTCCGCAAAATCGCCGAAGAGGGCGTTCTCGACGTGATTTCGATTGGGCCGGATCAGAACGCCCAAGAATCCTTCTTCCATCCGGAGGAGATGGACCCATCACTGGACGGTGCGGGCGGGGTTCCAATTCGGAGTCGGAACGATCTGATCCGTATCTTTGAGGCCAGCCAAGCGGGAAACTACCCTTTACTGCGGATTTATTCTGGCACGCGTGATCTAATCAAGTGGGCGGAGCTGGCGACCGAGACGATTCACAACGCGTGGGGGGCGATTCCGCTGTGTTGGTACAACGCGCTTGACGGGCGTTCGAAGAGAACGCCTGAGGAGTCGATTGCCGAGAACCAGGCGGCGATGCGGTGGTACGGAGAGCGAGATATCCCAGTCGAAGTCAATGAGGCCCATCACTGGAGTATGCGGGATTCCCATGACACGTTGGCGGTTGTGATGGCCTACCTTGGCGCATACAATGCTCGGGCCATGGGGGTGAAACACTACATCGCCCAGTACATGTTCAACTCGCCCCCGACCACATATGGGAACATGGACTTGGCGAAGATGTTGGCGAAGCGGGAGATGATCGAAAGCCTGCGTGGTCAAGACTTTGTATCTATGCGTCAGGTGCGGGCGGGTTTGCTCCACTTCTCGCCCGATTTGCGAGTGGCGAAAGGCCAGCTTGCCGCATCCACGGTTTTAGCGTTGGGACTCCGCCCTCATATTATTCACGTGGTTGCATTCTGCGAGGGCGATCATGCGGCGACGGCAGAAGATGTGATCGAGAGCTGTGAGATCGTACGAGGTGTGCTGCGGAATTGTCTCTTCGGGATGCCGGACACGACGGTTGACACAGCGGTCGAGGAGCGAAAGGAAAGGCTCGTCGCCGAAGCGGAGGTGCTACTTGCTGCATTGCAAGCACTAGGAACAGGAGAGGATGATCCCCTTACCAGCCCCAAGGTCTTGGCGGAGGCGATCCGGCTGGGTGTTCTCGATGCCCCACACCTGAAGGGGAATGCGTACGCCGCGGGAATGCTTCAGACTCGGCCGGTCAATGGAGCTATCGAGCCGGTCGATTTAAAGACGAAAAAGGTGCTTACCGAAAGGGAGCGGCTACGGGCGCTGCCAGGCCTGCCAGCGAAGGCGCTGCCGGGGTAGCCTCCGGCGAGTTTCCCCTAAAGTCTTCGGCCGATCACGTTTTATGCCGTAGTTCAAAGGCGGTAGGCGATAAGGTTAGGGAGCGGCCTATCGCCATTATCACTTTTTCACCAGCGGTGCGATCAATAAAAAAACTGCCGCTACTTGTCTTCTCCCATTGTTGGGGTGGCATCGATATGAGGAACACTACCCTGACCCTCATAAGCACCTTGACAGAGAGGGGGCCGAGCCTAGAATAGACAGCAGATGATCGCGGAGTGCTGTTGCTGACGGACGAGGAAGGGTTCGGGTTTGGTTTTCGGTGAGGCAGGCGAGTAAAGCAGTTCGGCGAAATTTCGACAGGGGATAACTGAGGTGCGCTATGGTCGACAAGGCTGCTGGGAAGAAGATTCTCGTTGTGGATGATGAAGAGTCGGTCCGCGACCTGTGTATCGCATGTATTCACCACGGCCTCGGCGATGCATATGAGGTTCTGGAGGCAGCGGACGGAAACGAGGCTTTGGCTGCCGTGGAGGTTGAGCATCCCGATCTGATTCTCCTCGATATTATGATGCCCGAGATGGATGGGCTTGAGGTGTGCCGCCGCCTCAAGGGATCAACGGAAACCCAGGATATTCCGGTGGTATTTTTGACGGCTCTCGGTAAGGAGAAAGACGTGCAGAAAGGCCTTTCTCTAGGTGGAGATGGCTACGTTGTGAAGCCTTTCAACGCGGTGACGTTGGCCGCTCAGATATCCGAGCTACTGACGCCGAGTAGCGATGAGGCACGGTAGTCGCGCCGGGAGGCGAGTGTGGGCGAAGAGGAACAGATCGAGGAAACTCAGCGCTACATTGGTGTCGACATTGGTGGCACGAATATCCGAGCCGGGGTCGTGGACCAGACCGGAAGGATTCTGGGAGAGGCGCGACGTCCGGCCTTAGCTGAAACGGGGCTGCGGGCAGCTGTCGGGCGTGCGATTGAGGCCATTGAGGAGGCGCTAGCCAACTCTGGTCATACCACGCGCGATGTCATCGCCATCGGAGTCGGGATACCCGGAACTCACCGCTCGCAGGAAGGTGTGACGGTCTATGCGCCCAATTTCGCGAATTCGCGCGGGGTTCACGTTCTGCGCCCCATCCGCGAGGCTACAGGGTTGCCCGCTTTCATGCTGAACGACGTTTCCGTACAGACGCTTGGCGAACATCGATTTGGGGCGGGGCAGGGCTATTCGTATATGGTGATGATCACTTTGGGGACTGGAATCGGCGGTGGAGCCATTATCGACGGCGAACTGAGATTGGGGCACACGGAGGGATTTGCTGAGGTGGGACATATGACGATAGAGCCGGACGGCCCTGTATGCTCGTGCGGCAATCGAGGATGTTGGGAAGCTCTTGCGGCGCGGGATGCAATCGTTCGGCGCGCCATCACTAAGATTCAAAGGGGCAATAAGACCGAAATCGCAGAGATGGTGGAGTATCGCCTCGGTTCGATCACACCGGCTTTGATTGCGCGCTCCGCCGATCAGGGGGACGAGGTGGCCATTGAGGTGCTTCGAGAGACGGGGTACTATTTGGGCATCGGTGTCGCGAATCTGATTCAGCTCTACAATCCTGAGGTGTTTGTCATCGGAGGTGGTATCTCGCAAGCGGGGAAGTGGATATTCGAGCCGATGCTTCGTACGGTCAGGGCGCGGGCTCAGATGGTGCCGGCTTCGACATGCCGAATCACGCCGGCCCATCTCGGTGACGACGCCGGCATTATCGGCGGGTCGGTGCTGGCGGCGGTCGAGGTGGCTCGGACAGGTGTGGACGAAGCGACCGAGGATACATCATTGCTTCAGCATCCAAATGAGACATCAGTTGAGATCGACCCGGAGACGCCAACTGCAAGCCCAGAAGAGATGCTCTAAATCCCCTTGCTTTTGGTCTTTCCGGCGCTGGAATAAGCTGCTCGTTGCCTATCCACTAGCCCAAGCGCGGTTTGGCGTCCCACGATCAATGTGCTAGAATGCCAAGAGGAGTTTTTTCACAGTCAAGTCAGGGAAAAAGAACCGGGGGTGGGATTCACTCCGGGCGAGGCTTAAGGAGATTGTACTTTGGCCCGTTTCTCTAGGGTAGCTATCTGGATTCTCCTTGTCGCTTCGGCTGTGTTCGTTATTCAGCAGTCGATGCAGAGACAAGAGACAAAGGATCGTCTGAATTTCGGCGCGCTCATGCAGGCCGTCGAGGACGGCAGAGTCAAGGCCCTCACGATTTATCCGAAGAACACCGGCGAGGGAGAATACTTCCCAAGCGAGGGGGGGACGAAAACGCGGAAGTTCGTCGTCAATCTCCCCGCCGATCAGCAAGTGTATCTTGAGCGGGTCATTGCAAAGGTGCCCACGGTTACGGTCGAGCAGCCTTCGATCTCGGATGTGTGGGTGAGCGGCCTTTTCTATTTGCTCATCACCGGCCTCCTTATTATCGGATTCTGGATCTTTGTGATGAGGCAGAGCCAGAGTAGCGGAAGTCAGGCCCTGTCGTTTGGAAGAAGCAAAGCGCGACGGCTTCCGGAATCCTCTCCCAAGGTCACATTCGATGACGTCGCGGGGGTGGAAGAGGCGAAGGCCGAGCTGATGGAGGTCGTCGAATTCCTTCGCAATCCGCGCAAGTTTCAAGCATTGGGAGCGCGGATTCCCAAAGGCGTTCTGCTCGTTGGCCCACCGGGATCGGGAAAAACGCTCTTGGCTCGAGCCATCGCAGGGGAAGCCGGAGTACCGTTCTTCCACATGAGCGGCTCCGAATTTGTCGAGATGTTCGTTGGCGTTGGGGCGTCACGGGTGCGCGATCTCTTCGAGCAGGCCAAGGCGAATCGGCCGTGCATCGTCTTCATCGATGAAATCGATGCCGTGGGGCGACAGCGGTTCGCGGGACTGGGCGGCGGACACGATGAGCGCGAACAGACGCTCAACCAGCTCCTGGTCGAGATGGATGGCTTCGAGCCGAACTCTCGTGTTGTGCTCATCTCCGCTACGAACCGTCCGGATGTGCTCGATCCAGCCTTGCTCCGGCCCGGCCGGTTCGACCGTCGAATTCAGGTGGACAATCCCGACCTCAAGGGTCGCGTCGCCATTCTCAAAGTCCATTTGAAAGGCAAGCCGCTCGCCGACGATGTGGACACTGAGGTGCTCGGACGACGAACCCCCGGCTTCTCCGGGGCAGATTTATCGAACCTGGCGAACGAAGCGGCGCTCCTAGCGGCTCGGCGCGATCGCGAGGACATCGGCATGGCCGAACTCGAAGACTCTATCGAGCGCGTCGTGGCGGGGCCGGAGCGGAAGAGTCGAATTGTATCGGAACAAGAGCGTAAGATTCTCGCGCAGCACGAAGTCGGCCATGCGGTGCTCGCCGAGCTGCTTCCGCACGCCGACCCTGTTCACAAAGTATCGATTCTCCAACGGGGGCTGGCCCTCGGCTACACCCTCCAGCTTCCACAGGAAGACCGGTATATCATGAGCCGAGGTGAGCTTCTCGACCGAATTACCGTCTTCCTCGGGGGTCGAGTTTCAGAAGAGTTGACCTTCCAAGAGATCAGCACCGGCGCGGCCGATGATCTCAAGAAGGCCACGGATATGGCCCGACGGATGGTGACCGATTTCGGCATGAGCCAAGTCCTTGGCCCGGTGAGCCTCGGGCGAAAGCACGACCAGCCATTCCTGGGGCGGGATCTCATGGATGACCGAAACTACTCAGAGCAGGTCGCTTCGGCAATCGATAAAGAGCTTTCGACGATCATCGAAGATTGTTATGAGCGAGCAAAGGCGTTGCTGACCGAACATGGGGAAGAAGTCCGGCAAGTGGTCAGCGTATTGCTCGAACGAGAAACGCTCAGCGGGGATGAAATTCGAGCCGTCATGCGTGGGGAGGAGCTTCCACCAACGCGAGTGGAACCACAACCGGCTGAACAAGAAGTGAAGCCGGCCGAAGAAGAGGCGAAGCCGTCGGTGGGAGGCGAGCAACCGCAGGTCGCTTAGGTTCTTCCCTTTTGTTGCTCCGGGTGCTTTGGGGGGGAAAGGGCGGGGCATCGTCTTGGACGCTGCCTGGGAGCGATCTATGGACAAGACAGTCCTCTCTTTCTATCTCGATGATACATCTCCATATAGGCTGCCCGGTAATCCCTTCAAGACATTTCTGGACTTCGTCTCCGGTGAGGGTATTGCTGGGGAGGCGAGTCTCATCCTTGGACATAAGTTTGAGAGCCATGGCTTGCTCAGCGAACCCCAGACGGATGAACAGCGAATCTTTATCGAACAGACGCGGCGCGCGTTCAGTTGCGGTATTGATACGCATATGGAGCTGATGACGCATAGCGGTCTATTCGATTTCGAGAACCGCACTATACCCGAAGACGCTATTCACGAAGGTCTCTGGCTGCACGAGCCCGAGGTATCCACCGAGCAGTACGAAGCCTACTTCCGCTCGATCATCGCCGAAGGGGAGAAGGTTGGAATCGAGTTCACGGGAGTCACGTGGCCGGGCTGCGACTGCGAGCGGTGCAGGAAACGGTATCGGGAGATTACGGGGGGAGGGCGACCGAATCCAAACTCCGGCGTCTGGGAGGCTCTTCTCCGGCTGGCCAAAGAAAACAAATTCCGCGGTCGTACGGTGCCGTGCTTTACGCTCGATCCCTATGATGAGATCGCCGCTATATCGCGCGCGGGAGACAGCGAATATGGCGTGTACGATCTGCCAACAAACGCGGATGATCGATTTGGCATATGGACCAATGATCCGGACTGTGTCGATCCCGACTACTACATAACGGCAGATGGCGAGAGGGGACATTTTATCAGGCTCATTCAACGAAAATCTCCCTACTGTCTCTTCTACTGTCATTGGCAAAGTATCAATCCGGCGACAGGCGTGGGCTGGAAGGCATTCACCGAAGTGATCCAACGAGTCAACAAGCACTTACGGGAAGACATCATCTGGATGCGACCAAGCGCCTATACTGATCTCGTTCACACCGGCCCAAGCCTCGCGCAAAAAAATGAAGGACCTGCTTGAACTCTGTTGGAAAAGTAGAAGCGACGGGCGACAATTGAATCACACGCGTCGAGTGGATTTGACGGGAAGACGGTGAAAGTCCGTCGCTGCCCCGCAACTGTAACCGCGGACGAAACCTGCAAGCGAGCCACTGTTTGGACGGTGTCCGGACGGGAAGGCGCAGGAAGTAGGGCGATGCGGAAGCCAGGAGACCGATCTCCTCGACGAAAGTCACTGCCACTTCGCGGGAAGGGGTTCGGCTGATGGGTCGAGATGATCTCAATGCCCCGGTCACCTTCTCGGTGACCGGTTTTTTCTTACCCGGAACCGCTCCCTCCACGCGAAGCACCTACAAAGGAGCGGCGATGGGACGCTTGCGACGTGGATTCACTCTGATCGAGCTGTTGGTTGTGATCGCGATCATCGGCATCCTCACTGCGATGGTCTTCCCCGTGTTCGCGAAGGCGCGCGAGAAGGCGCGCCAGTCGGTCTGCATGTCGAACCTCAAGCAGCTGTCGTTAGCGATGCTTATGTATGCGGAGGACCACGATGGAGGTTTCGTTCCGGGCCAGTCCCCGGACAATCTCATGCGATGGCATGGCGTGCGGACGAGCGAGGAAGAAGCCTTCCACCCAGAAGGCGGCCCTCTCTGGGAGTACTACAAGCACGGGGCCGTAAAGATTTGCCCCAGCTTCTCACCGACTTCAGAGGACCGAGAGGATGAACTGGGAACCGGCGGCTATGGCTATAACGCTCAGTACGTCGGCGGATCGCCCCGCGGCAGAGACGCTATGTACATTCCGGCGAAGGAGTTCATGATCTTCAAACCCGCCGAAACGGTCATGCTCACCGACACGGCATTTCTCGACTGCCACGGAAAACTCTCTGAGTACTCCTTCTGCGAGGCTCCGTATTTTGAGTTTTGGAATTCCCCCGCCGAACCGTCCACTCACTTCCGGCACAATGGCTTTACGAATGTGGCATTCTGCGACGGGCACGTTCGACCAATGCCCATGATCCACACT
>Ga0180437_10011548_pt1 | contig 10582 bp, 4 predicted proteins | sample SS_ome_4_FD_132410 | JGI IMG/M metagenome (GOLD analysis project Ga0180437, IMG submission 132410) | Hypersaline lake sediment archaeal communities from the Salton Sea, California, USA - SS_3_D_1 metaG | ecosystem: Environmental > Aquatic > Non-marine Saline and Alkaline > Hypersaline > Sediment... | reverse complement strand
CGATAGATGCCGTCCGGAAGGTCAGACGCGATCTCGATCTCGACCGGGTTGCTCACGACTCGCGATACCCGGATGCTCGTCGGCACGTCGCCTTGGGCAGTGGCGTACACAATCGCCTGAACGGTGTGTTTACCCGGTTTCAATTCCAGGTTGTGCGACCCGTTGCCTTGGTCGACCGCCATCCATTTCCCGTCCAACTTGAAGTCGCGGCCAGCAGTGGATTGACCAGGCTTGAATACGGGCAACGGCCAGCCCGTTGGAACATCCCCCGTCCATCCGTACCGCACGTCGTCGATGAGAATCTCCTTCGGCATGCCGCCGGGACCAAGCTCGACGAACAGGTCACGCGAGTCATTCTACAGGTCGAAACTCATCCACTGTTGCCCATCGCGACATTCACCCGACCGCAATCGCACCGTGATTCCTTTGTCGATAAGTTTGCCCGACGCTTGAAGGGCCCGATATAATCGGTTGTCTCGACGCGGATCCGGCATACCTTCGATCGGCGGCGCGTGGATTCGTACTGCCATCCGAGGCTGGAACTGCTCGGCCGTTGGGCCGACATGAATAACCGGCGTTGCGGGAACGTGGGACGACAACATCGAGCGCATCGCCCCGTCATACAGACGTTCGCCGTTGACAACCACGACGAAACTCCCTGTCTTCCGGTTGAGGATACGGTCGGCCACGGCCTGCTGTTTCAGCCGTATCGTGTGCGACTGCCAATCGTATTGGAAGATATCCTCCTCGCTGATCAGCGGATCGTCAGCTAGCGTGAAGTCAGCCAGCCGCGTCTTTTCGGCGGGCGCGTCCTTCGACCGGCCCGTGACCAAGTAGATGCCGATGCTCGGCTTCCTCGCCGTGTCATCCTCTGTCCGCTCAATCGATTCGTCACCTTCGACCTTGGAGCCGGCAGCATCGGGCGGGAAGATTTCTATCTCGACCGGGTTGCTCATCGCCCAACCGTCGGACTCTCGCTTCGTTTGCACACCGTCGTCTCCTGTGTCAGGCAATCGGATCGCCCCAAGTCCAATCGACCTGTAGGTCATCCCGACCGGGAAACCGATCCTCAACGTATGTTTGCCCGGCACGAGTTCCGGTGGATTCGCCACACCACGAAGATACTCCTCGTCGACGGTAGACAGTCCATACATATTGATGACGGACCCGTTTTCGATTCGCTGAACTTCAACACGCTCACCATCGTTTGCCGAAGCAAAGCGAAGCGACACCGTGTGAGTATGGTCACCAATGCCGAATGACCTATCCGCAGTGAGGTTCACATCGCTTCGGCGACCCCACGATACTAGCATGAGTCGATAGCGCGTTCCGTCGATCTCTATAAGCCAATCATGGAGATAGTCCGCCGTAGTGGCCTCAGGGCCACGATAATTCACGAACGCGGAGACCAGCGGACTTGACTTGCCTTCTGTCCAAAGTCCCTCTTCAATCTCGGCACGGACTTTAAACCCGTCAAGTTCAGAGCCCCATTGGAGTTTCTCCGGTTGCGCAACCGAGGAATTCCCGTCTGGGACTTCCAAAGCGGTTTCCGTACGGGAGGCATTGTCTTCCGTTTCACCGACCACTTCTTCGGTCACCACCGTCAGCGAAAGATCGCCGGTGGGAAGTCTCCCCTTCCACACATCTTTCGCCTTTGGATCATGAGGATACGAGTGGAACGTCGCGGAGACTTCATATGCACCGGCGGCGACACCAAGCCACTGCAGGGAGTCGCGTTTTTCCCAATCTGGCGGGCGGACGGCGTACTGGAAGGTATGCGTTGACACTTCGCCATGCGGTGGGATTGTGCTGTGCATGGTGTGGATTGTGCCATTGATATTGCACATCCCCAGCAATTCAACCCGGTTCCCTTGCACCATCGGCGACCAGCCGTTTGCCACCCACTCCAACTTGACGAGTTTGTCGGTCGTGTTGCGGACGAGCAGTTGGTAATGGACGATCTCTCCGTAACGGTAGGGCGCCATGTCGCTGGTGCATCGCAAACCGGCTTGCAGCCCGTCGACGGGCTCTCCCCAGACGGTCGGGCCGAGTTGCCTTTGAGGGTATTGAATGAGCCGCAGCGCTTCGCCCGCAGACGCCCTGACGCCGGCGTCCTCGTCGTTGGAAGCCAGGGCCGACAACTGCGGCAGCGGCCGGCGGTCGCCGATTCGTCCCAGTGCGTCGGCAGCGTGCGATCGAAGCGCCTCGTCGTCGCTCTGCAACGCGGCCGTTAGCGGTTCGACGGCCGCTTTCGCCCGCAAAAAGCCGAGGCCCTCGGCAGCTCGCCACCGGACCGACGGATGCTCGTCGCTCAGCGCCCCCAGCAGCGGCTGTACCGCTCGGGGATCGTTGCTCTGCCACAGGGACCAGGTTGCGGCGCTACGCACCTGGTCGTCCTTGTCTTTCATGACGGCAGCCAATGCGGGAACCAGTCGCGCCGGCCTCAGGTTCTTCGTATCGTACGAGGCGAGACTACCCAGACCGTTAGCGGCGTCGATTCGGATCGCCGTCTCCGAATCGTTGAGCATCTTGATCAACGGATCGATCACCGACGCAACCTTGATCTCCCCCAGCGCCTGCACGGCTCCTCGACGAACGCGAGGGTTCTTGTCCTCCAACGCTTCGACCAACTCCACCACGGCCGGCTCGCCAAGCTTCTGCAACGCGATGACAGCCGCTGTCCATGTGCGATCATCATCGCTCAACTGTTCAATAAGTTCAGCAATCCGATCGTTCTCCTCGGCCGGCCCAGCCGAAACGGTTTCCGCTCTGGAAACGTTGTCTTTCGTCCCGTCGCCGGCCACCACGAAACAAGTCACCAGCGCGACGACCATCGCCGAGGTGACCAATCCGCCGGCAAGCGAACGGCCCCAGCGACGCGGAGCATTGCCGGCAAGCCCCAATACGCGGCGAATCCGGCCAAGTGTGCCGCTATCGGTCTTTCGGGCGGCCATGACCATCTTCGGTACGGCGCGACCGGCTTCCACGGCGGCAAGGGCCGAAGCGTAATCGACCTTGTTGCCGCAGACGGCGATCGCCGCGTCGTCGCAACAGTGCTCGCGTTCCGTGCGGATCTGTCGCGAGAGCCACCATACGCCCGGATGATAGAAGAACAGTGTTTCGATGACCGTCTGCACCAGGTTCACGAGATAGTCGTGCCGGCGGATGTGTGCCAACTCGTGTGCCAGGACGGCGTCGAGTTCGGCCGGCGTGAGACCTGTCAGAATAACGGCGGGCAGGAGAATTGTCGGCCGCAACCATCCCACGACGACCGGCACTTCCACCATGAGTGATTTCATCACGACGACAACTCGATTGATCCCCGAATGCTTGCCCAACGTGGAGAGTCGACGTGAGATGTCTTCGGCGACGGGACTCGTGCCGAGACGTTTCAGTCGTTGCGCCGCGATCCAGCCGCCCAGGTTCCACACGGAGACCACGAAGACACCGACAAACCAAGACACGACACACCAAGGCATCCACGGCGAAAGGACCCTCGCAATCCGTTGCAGTGACGACTGCTGAGATTTGTTAGTCGCCAATACGTCGGCGGTCGGCCGCAAAGCAGCGGGAGCAACGACTGTTACGGGCGGCGAAACTACAGGGCGATGCGCGCCGGTGTGCTCCAACACCGAAACGCCCCTGTCTTCCATCCCAATGGCGGCAGTAGTGGTGTTTTCAACCGGGACGGCAGCGATTTCCTTTGGAGTCTCCTGTTCGACAGGTGCCGACGCCATGGCGTCCGGAGCTTGGTAGTCGGGCAGAATACCGAACGTAACAATCGGCAGAATCGCCATGACGGCCAACCCGCCGCACGAGGCCAGATAACGCACGTTCGCACTGCCGTGACGCAGCGATGAAAGCACCAACGCCAGAACCGCCGCCACCAACGCGATCTCCCAAAGCGAGTGCAACAGCGTCCAGCCCAGGCGAGTGATCCAATCCGCAGCCAGTATTTGATCGAGAGCGTTCATTCGCCTTCCTCCCGCGCCTTTTTGACGAGCTCTTGCATCATCTCCAATTCTTCCGGAGAGACTCGATCCGCCGAGATCATCCGCATCACCAGACTCGCCGCCGAGCCGCCGAAGGCCCTCTGGGTCAAGTCGTCGAGCATCCCCAGTTGCGTCTGCTCCTTGGTTTCCGCACTGCGGTAAAGCTGTGGGCGGACGGAATCGTCGCGGGTGATGAGTCCCTTTTCTCGCATCACCTGCATCATCTTCAGCGTGGTCGAATAGCCCGTATCGCGCTGGGCAGCCAGTTCGTTGTGCACCTGGCGTACGGTGCAGGGGCCTCACCGCCAGAGCACGTCGAGGATCTTCAATTCGACGTCCGTGGGCTTCGAAGAGGGATGTCTGGGCATGGTTTTGCTCTCCCGAAAGCGTGTTTCCTTTGGCTACGCGACTCGCTCGGATCCGAGCCGCCTGCATCTATGACGAATTATTTCGTCTAAAAGTTCCCTGATTCTAACGAATATTTTCGTCAAAGCAATCGAAATTCTGCCGGAATGCCTATCGAGCGACTACAGGAGTCGCTGTAACATGTTATTATACAGTCACTTATAAATACGCAAAAAATGACGAAATAATTCGTGTTTGGGGCCATGCGTCTCCCGCGAACCCGGAGAAACGGCTGCAAGAATAGACGCCACCGTGCATCACCATCTTCTGGGATTTGTGCGGCAGACTGACTGGTGATTGTCCGGGATGTCCGATTCAGGTTCAACTAAGGTGAGCCTCAAACCGCTCCAGACGCGTGTTGCACCCTATCCTAACATCGTCCCCCCGCGTCCAGCCGGAGATTGTCCTGGGTACGAGCCGTAGCATCCGCGGACGCCTCACTCCACCGGCGGTAGATCGACCTCCGACACGATGGTTGCCGAAGCGATCTTGGGGTCGGCCAGTTTGTACGTCACGCTGACTCCCGGAATCTCCCGGGGGATTCCGCCGTCGGCTTCTCTGGACACGTCGGCCCGGATCATTATCTCGAAGATCCACCCATCGACCGTTTTGACGTATAATTGACAGGGAAGCGAGGGTAGTTCGCAGGACGGCCTAAGAGTTCCGCTCGGAGAGTGAGAGAACGCCCTCGGCACGATGAAACAGTGGCCGTTCCATACCAGAGGCATGGCACCACGCATAAAGAACAGGCATCCGCTCTCGTAGAATAGATCGCCGCTGGGATCCCCTTCCACCATCTTTCCGCTGGCCAGAACCAGGGCGGGCTTTTCGCCCGAGAAGGGTGTTCCGACATCGGGAAGAAAACGGGCTTTGGGAGTCGGCAAGATACTGGCGTTGAGATTGACGGTTCCTGGGACCTCTATTTCTTGCGCCGTCGGTTTATCACCTTCCACTGTCGGCTTGAAGTCAATGTCGTCGCGACCGTGTTTGACGTCGTGTTGCGCGGGGACGCGAGGACCTTGCATGCCCTGAATTTCGATCGTTTTCGCCATCGGAAACGGCGTGGAGAAGGTGTAGCGGCCGAACGAGTCCGTCCTCGTGTCGCTGATATACGTGTGCTTGCCCTCGGGATCTTCCCAGATCGCCATCACGAAGCAGTCCGATTGCGGCTTGCCCTCGGCATCGGTGACGCGGCCGGCGTAATGATACTTCCGTTCGAGCGACAATTCCACGTGGACCGGTTCGCCCTTCTTCAGCACGATGTCCATGATTTCGATGTTCGGCTGATTGGTCAAGGGAGTGGGCGTCGCCGATACGTTGCACGGACCATCGGGCAGGCCGCGAAAGGTGAAGTTGCCGTCTTCGTCCGTCATCACCGTGGGCTGCCAAGCCGTCTGTGATGACCCCACTCTGGGCTGCGCCGTAACGCGATATCCGGTCGCCGGCCCGCCGACGATGTTGGTGACTCGGCCGGTGATGGAAACGGTCGACGCGTCGGTCCCCGCTGCTTTGGCCGCGGCAACCGGGTCTACGTCGCCTCCCATGCCTCCGGGCATCGGACCGCCCATGCCTCCGGGCATCCCGCCACCGATGCCTCCGGGACTCATCATGGAATCACCGGCTCCTGGTACCTCCTCTACCTTGGGAGAAGCGTCGGTTGGTCGATACGCGATCTCCAATCCGCCGTCGCCGGTTTTTCCCAACAGTTTCACGTCGAACACGTTGCCCTCGGCCGTGGTGACGAGTAGTCGCACGGGCGGAACGAGCGTCGGATAGTTTCGTGCTCCGTACTGTTCGTCCCCCGGCTCGACGTCCGTTCTCTTCTCGCCGTCCCATTTCTGGATGGTCGCTCCGCGCATCGTGCCCAAGACGCTGTCGTACCACAGGTCTCCCTTACCGAGCCTATTGAACGTGGCAAAAGACTCGGCACTACCCTCCCGCATGAGGTTCTTCTGAAACTCGCCGCTGCTTAGATCGAGAATCGTGTTGACGTCTCGCCGATCGACGTCCGGCAAAGTGACCTTGGTGTAAGGCACCTCGCGCACGACACCGAGTCTTGCCTGCCTTTCTATTTCACTTTCTTTCAGCGTGCTTTCCACCAGCTTGTAGCGAAACTTCATCCCCACCTCCTGGAAGCCTCGCTCGTCATCGGTAACAGCGAGGATCTGCATGATGCCGCACTCGTTGCGCGCCGTTTTGAACAGATAGGTGATGGGGAGTTTCTTCGTGTCGATTTCGAGCACTCCGGTGAGCCACGTTGCCCTCCGCAACTGATCGAGTGTCTGCTGCGCCGTCAGGGTGTCGAAGTTCGGGTGGTAGTTGCTAATGAAGATACACCCTTCACCGACAAGTTGAATGTGTTCCTTCCAACCAAACGCGTGAAAGTCCAGCCCGCCGGTCAATTCGGCGTGCTTGCGTTCTTCAGCATGGCTGGACGTGTCGCCTGGCCCGTCGCCGATCTCGAAGACGTCACCGGTATGGAACTGGAAGTACTTCATCACACAGGGTGCCCCGAAGGGCATTACGCGTTCCCTGACTTGGCCGAAGGCCGCAGGGGAAACACCAACTCCCGGAGCCATTCCCGCAAAGCCTTGTGCCGTCGTGGCTCTGCCTTCCATGTGAGTCGTCTGGTCTTCGTTGGACGTCTCTATCTTGAAGCGGCGAATCTCGTCACGTAGTCCCTCTTCGTCTTCCAGGTCAATGTCGTCAACGAGCCACTGGCCGCGAGACTTGGTCAACTGGAATAGGAGGACGCCTTCGCGTCCCCGATCGGCTTTCACCTCTGTGGTGACGGCTATCGCCGCCTTGTTCCTGGCAAGCACATGGTCAACTTTCAACGCACTATCAATCACCGAGCGAAGGTCTTCGAGCTGGTGAACGTCTCTGGCCGGATCCGTAGTCATTTGACTTGCCTCGCGATCCCGTCCCGCGACTACCGCTGCGAGGAACGACTCGACGACGGTGCGGACCTCCCTCTCAGCCGCTATATCGTCGGCAGTCAACCGATTCTCGTTCGCCGCATCGGCGCCCTGCCTCGCCGCCGGAGCCCCTGGCATCGGAACGACGGTCGCCGTCGGCACGATTTCGGGGTCGGCCCATTCGTATGTCAGTCGAATTCCGGGGGTCTTCTCCGGGATGCCCTTGTCGCGCCTCTTTGACTTGCCGGCCGAGAGTATGGTGACGTCAAAGACCTTGTTCTCGGCCGTCTTGACAAGCAGTCGGCTAGGAAGTTGCGGCAATTTGTAGCCTTTGTGGTCCGCAAGGTCGAACACTGGTTTGAATTCGACAAAACGATCGCCTATCCAAATTGCTGCCTCACCGCCTCGCAGGCAGGTTACCATGCCGCCGAACGAGTCATCGTAGGCCAGGTCGCCTTTGCCAAGTCGCGCAAGCTCGCTTGCGTCGGCCTCCGGCAACATCTTGCCGCTAGCTAGGTCCAGGACGACGGCAACGTCCGGCGTGCCGACATCAGGCAGGAAATGCGCCGGAGCTTCCGCCGCCGACCAAAGGACCATTCCCAGCAAGCTCATCCCAAGGGCCGCAGACATGGCGAAAACTCCTATTGAACGTCGTGAGGGTGAAAAGAAACGACTTCCAGCAGTTTGTGTCGCAAGCGAATCCGGCAACGGCACGGCGGTGGGCTGCTGGACGTGAGCGAGACACTCTTCCAGTAAGTCGGCGACTTCGGCGGCCGACTCGTGGCGATCGTCGGGTTGCTTCGACATCAGTCGGGCAATGATTCGGCATAGCCACTCGGGAATGTCTGGATTCAGCTCGGGAATCGGGCGGGGCTCTTCATCGGTAATGCGCCGCAACACGCCGTAGCTCGTTTCGGCGCGGAATGGTGCGCGGCCGGTACACATCGCGTACAACACGCTGCCCAGGCTGAACAAGTCGCTACGCTGGTCGACCGATTCGCCACGTGCCTGTTCGGGCGACATGTATTGTGGTGTGCCGGCAATGACGCCGGTCCTTGTCAGGCTGGCGTCGTCCGCCGCCCGGGCAAGCCCGAAGTCGGTCAGTTTCACGCGCTCGACGCCCTCTTCCAGCAGGATGTTGGCCGGTTTCACGTCGCGGTGGACGAGCCCCTGGGCATGCGCGGCGGCCAGCCCCTTGGCGGCTTGCACTCCGATTCGAAGAATTTCGGCCAGCGCCAACGGCCCATCGTCGTCGAGTCGGCGCTGCAATGACGGCCCGCGCACATAAGGCATGACGAGATAGGGGAGCCCGCCCGCATCCGCCACGCCGTGGATCTCTATCACGTTGTCGTGAACCACCGCGGCGGCCGCTCGGGCTTCACGCGAGAAACGCTTTCGTGCCGATCCACTGTTGCCGAGATGCGGTGTCAGCACTTTGATCGCGACGTACCGATCTAGCGCCGCATCGAACGCCTTGAGTACAACGCCCATTCCACCAGAGCCGACGATTCCCACGACTTCATACATCCCCAGACGACCGAGCATGCGATCGTCGTCCGTCGGGGCCAAAAGCTCAAGCACTGTGTCGCAGCCGAATGACGCATCACCGCCCGCCGTCGAAGGGGGCCCCGGATCGAGCTCCGAGTCAAATGCCGAGACGCTCGACTGCGGACAATCGGCTTGCTGGCCCAACAGAGAATCTCGAACGTCCGACCACATGTCGTCGCTGGCCGCGGCCTTTTCGAATCGGCGACGGCAATCGTCGCAGGCTTCCAAATGCAATTCGAATGCGGCCTGCTCCTCGTCGCTCAACTCTTGCCCAAGCGACAGCGTGATCCGCTCCAGATCGCAAGTCTGTTGGTCATTGTCCATCGCGTCATCTCCTGACAACCTATACACACGGGCCGGCGAAGTCTTTCACACGCCGGCCTACATTTCCTGTTCGTACTCGGTCACTTTCTCCCGGATTCGCTGCATCACGCGGCCGCGTGCGTTGTAAATCGCCCCTCGGCTCTTGGCGAGTTCTTCCGCCACGACCTCGACAGGACGACCCTCGACGGCAGTCCGCCAAAACGCGTTCCATGTGGCTTGATGAAACTCCTTGCGAACTTGTCCGGCGGCCCAGCGGAACATCTCACGCCGGCACTCCAATCGCAACAGGTCCGAATCGGGACCGGTGGGCGACGTGTGTTGATTTAGCAGTACCAACATCGCCGAGTTGCCCGAACCGCGATCCGGTTTTCCGCGAGTCAGCGCATTGAGAATGGCGTTGTGGGCCACGCGGCCCAGCCATGTGCGGAACTTCGCCCGCTTTGGATCGTGTTCGTGCTGCTCGACCGCCCCCGCCAGCGCGACCAAGACCTGTTGAGCCACATCCTCCGCATCCGCTTCCTGCATCCCCTTCCGCCGGGCTAGCCGCAGGATGACCGGTCGATAGATTTCGACGAACTCATGCCATGCCGCCTGATCCGCCGGATCGCGGACGCGGATCAGCAAGCTGGCTCGTGTTTCGGGGGTTGAGTTCATGAATTCGCACCTTCTCTACCCGTCTATACACGAGCGCAGCCAATATCTGTCAGATGCGATGATGTTCTTGGATCATCCAGCTAATCTTGACGCACGCGGCGCCAGGTCACTTTGAGCGCTGTCGAGTCGTCGAGCCGATTTGTCTCCTTCTCGACCTTGACCAGCAGCAGAGAGCCAAAATCGGTCAACACCCATCCGATATTCTGTTGGTCGGGGAACAGGCCGACGGCGGGGCGCGACGGTGCCTCGTCCACGTCGCGAGCGCTTTGGGCCAAGGACGCAATCTTCTGCATGAGCGGCCTGGGCGATATCTCGGCACGGTCCCATTCGTCCGGCGCGGGCATTAACACGGATGCGAGGTTCGGAAACAGCAGCATATCGGCCGATTTGTCGAAGTAGGCGTCAAGGCCGAGATTCTGCCAGACACACACTGTTTTCGGGTCCGTTGCATTGGCGCCCAACGGCGGATGAGTTTGATTGAGCGTCCCGTGGTCCAAGTCCAGCACCGACGGTTGATCGTCGCGATATGAAGGCACGGTCACCGAGTAGAGGCCGTCGTCCATCACCAACGGCAATTCGGACAACGGCTCTCCAATCGACAGCCGCGCGGGGCACTCGCGACGCAACTCTGCCTCGAAGTCGGACGCCGCGTTGCGGCCTTCCGATTCGGCCCATTTCGTCGGACCGAGTCGGACATCGATCTTGGAAAAGGGCTTCTGCCGATAGAGACCCGCGAGACGT
>Ga0180437_10011547_pt1 | contig 10582 bp, 5 predicted proteins | sample SS_ome_4_FD_132410 | JGI IMG/M metagenome (GOLD analysis project Ga0180437, IMG submission 132410) | Hypersaline lake sediment archaeal communities from the Salton Sea, California, USA - SS_3_D_1 metaG | ecosystem: Environmental > Aquatic > Non-marine Saline and Alkaline > Hypersaline > Sediment... | reverse complement strand
GTAATTCGGGTCATTCTTATCCTGGAATTTCTCAAGACACGGGCTAAGTTCGGGGCGATCAAAGCTTATCTGGGGCCCGATCTTTCTGGTATAGTTCTCGAGTTTGCGGAAATTGATGCCCGTCAATTCCCCCAAACGCCTGATTTGCTCGCCGTTCAGCGGTGAGCGCCCCGCCAGGTTGTCCGGATATGCACTTGCGTAGAACGGATAGTACGGCGCATTTATGTCAATCCATGTGACAATGCGCTCGAAGCTCTCGCTGTCCGCCACGACCGTCTTGTGGTATTTCCGGATTCTTCGGACAATTTGACTGCTGTGCGAACCCCAGGAAAAGGGTGCCTGGATTTGTGCGGGCCCTGCTCCGATGGGATTGATGTACTTCTTCCGCCACAGTTCGATATATGATGCGTTGAATGTGTTGTCGCGGTCTCCGGCAAGGATAAGTTCCTTCGCACCCTTCTTTCCATAATCATGGCACGTTGCACAATACTTGTCGAAAACCGGCTGGACTTCCGCCATGTAACTGAAATTGCGCGGCGGCCCATACCAGCCGTTCAATTTGTTCGGTGGACGCTGCAGTGCCAAAGGCGTTTCGCGCTTTATCGGTGGTGTTGCGCTGCGGCGGTTCTCGTGGCAGCCGGTACACCCGGTCCGTTCGCCGGACTGAACAACCGTGCCGCTTCGCATTGATTGAATCATCATCTTGTTCTCATCCAGCAACTGGAAGAAAATGAATCTGTCCGACGGCACTTCGAAATATGCCGAGCCGTCTTGTTCTACAGGGACAGTGCCAAGAATGCGTTTATTCACGAAGTTGTGCCAGTTCATACCCGGGCGTTGAATGCCCTGGCCGCCCCATTCCGGATGTGTGAAGAAACGCTTCTCCGGCGATTCGACGACTCGCAGATATTTCACCTGGCCTCGCTTGACGCCGTGCATGTGGGTGCCGTTGTAAACGTCGACCACATAGAGATACCCGACATCATTATGGTAATCCCGTCTCGAGGGTATGACCGGCGGTCGAGGTTTCGAGCATAACGGCATGGGGTCAAAACAGCCGGGCTCTTCGGCGTGAAGAAGTACCTCGTTGCCAAACACATCCTGCAGGTAGACGCCTATATGCTCGGCGGCATCAATCATGCGTGAGCAGAGAAAGTATTTCCCACTAAGCGGATACGGGTCTTCGTACCTGGGGTATACCCGCCTGAAGTTATCGAAACCGTATTTGCCCTCGTAATACAGCGGAACGGGCTTTGCGCCCTCGAAGCCGCCCATAAGGTCGACAGCTTCGCCCGGCCAGATCCGAACAACCGCCGCGGGACCATCGACGCCGAGCCGTCGGTCAATAACTGCAAGAGCACCCCACGGTCGGTCGTGGCAGGAACCGAATATGCAGAGGGTTCGCTGTGTCTCGCCGATAATTCGAGCGTCGAATACGCCGCCGGGCGAGAGCGTATTGTTTCCATAGTAGACCAAATGATTCGTTCCGTCCGGGTTGACGGTCCACAGACCCTGGGCGTCGCCGAAATTGCGGTCGACGTATTCCCAACGGTAATAGAGAATGCGCCCGTCAGGCATGAGCGAACCGTGTCCGGAATGAAGCGTGTTGCGGTCGAGTTGGTGAATATTGGCCCCGTCGGGTTCCATCTTGAACAGGTTGCCCATGATGTGCTGATTGCACATGCAGTATTTCGGCTGGCGCGTCGAAGTGAAGATGATGTTGTCATCCGGCAGGTAAAGCGGGTCAATGTCCGACAAGCCCGAGCCAAACGTAAGTTGTCTCAAACCCGAACCGTCGCTGTTCATTTCGTAAACGTGGTAGTCGTCCTCGATGTTGTTGCGCATCGAGAAGATTATCCTGCCACCGCTGAAATGAACCTCCGGGTCGCGGACAACACCGTTGGGAACCTCTATAAGCGTTTTTTTAACCCGATTCTTGCCGAAATCGATTGTCTTCATCGCAGCCGGGCCCTGGAAGCTTTCGGTGTTTACTTCGCCCGTCTGGAACATTGTGGCGGTGTTGTGGTGGTCTCCTTTATATTGATGGCGCACGATATACAGGATCGGCTGGCCGCTCACCAGAGGGTTGGCTGTCAGGGCTTCGCGATTCAAACGCCGAAGCCGGCTGAGAAGCTCGGCTTTGCGCTCCGGGCCGTTTGCTTTACCCTCGGCAATAGCCCGGTAAACATCAAAAAGACGACTCTCGTAAGTACTCAGCTTCTCAAGATACTCTGCCGAGCTGGTGTAGTCGGGGCCGAAACTTTCTGCAATATCCTCGATGGCGCTTCGCAGCGCCTTGACGTCGACCGGTTTCAATTCCGCGAGGAACTCACGGAACCGACACGCCTCGACGTAAAGCTCCAGCAGACGCCGCTGGTCGTCATACTCCGCGGCCGGGCTACGTACCTGCAACTGTCGCCGCAGTGCCTCCGCAGCTTGGCCTATATCGTCAAAGGCAGTCTCGAGCATTTTCCCCCACGGCTGCGGACCGCTTAGTATATCGACCCAGCGGCTTTGCGGGATGTCAGCGTTCATCCAGCGACCCTCTAAGGGGAAGTCCCGTTCGATCTGCCGACTTAACATGACGACGGGGTCCTCTATGAGTGAGAAGTAAAACCCGCTGCCGCCGGCGCGGTTGAAGATTTTCATCAGGAGCCGGTTCCCGCCCGTGCTCAAATCGAGGGCGACTTGCTGCTGGTCGGGTGCGGCCCTGCGTCCGACGTCATTCGACAGCACTTTTTGGTCGTTGAGCCAGACTACGATGCCGTCGTTGCTCCCAAGACTGGCAACTATGCTCAAAGGCCTCTCCACTGTTATATTGCGAAACAGATAGGTTGAGGCCGGGCTTTGACTGCCCAGCGAATGCACTATGCCGTCGGCCCAGGTTTCTTGCCTGCGCCACAGGTTGGCTCCGTTGGGGTCTTTAGCATTCAGCTCAACCGCCATTTCGGGCCAGAGCGAATCCGAGAAAGCCTCGGTTCTGATTGCGCCTGTGGTATACCAATCACCCAGTTCCAAAGTCTCCAAAGCGGTCTTGTGTTCGGTCAGAAACGTTCCCAAATGCTGTTGCAGCACCAACATCGATTCGGTCCAGCCACTGTTGTCCGGGTAAGGTTCCACACCGGCAGCGGCCGCAGTGAAAAGCATAATGCTCGACGTAAGCCAGACGCATGTCAAGTTATGTCCATATTTTGGCCTCACGATTTTCCTTTCGCTGCCGGTTAACGGTCTTTATCAGCTATCGGCTGAACGCCGCTGGCGGATGCAAAAGTAGGAACCGGCCGGAAGTTCGGATGGTCCTTGTACTTGAGATTCCGCCTTCCATAATAGGAACCGTAGTACTGCGCATTCGCGTCAACCCAGGTTGCAAGCTTGATGAATTCCGCACGTGAAAGCTCTACCTCGTGATGGCCGTGGCGCAGCTTCGCTATCAGTTTGCTTGCGTGCGAGCCGACCGTTTTCGGCGGGACTGCTTCGATGCCGGCAAAATCCGAACCCTCGTTAAACGTTTTGACGAGGCGGCGTTCGATGATATTCTCGTAAGAGCGGCTGAACAGTGCGGTCATCTCTCCCGACAGGTCAAGTTTCGCTGCGGGGGAATTGCCGCTGTGACATCGGATACAATATCTGTCGAGTATCGGCTGAACGTCGCTTGGATAGTGTATCGGTCGCGGCGCAATATCACCCGGCTGGGCCCGCGGTTTTGTGGCGGGGCGATTCAGTGCCGCGGCGGCTCTACTCGGCGGCGCGAGGCGTCGCAATCGATGGCAACCCACACAGGAGCGTTTCTCACCGGGCCGTAGGTTGATGTAGGTTCTCATACGTTGGATTTCCATGAAGTTCTCGTCGAGGGCCTGGAAGTAAATGTTCTTGTTCGCCGGAACAGTGAAATATGCCGAGCCGTCCTCGTGAACCGGCACTACTCCGTGCAAAACCTTCAGACCAAGCACGCTTCGCAGACTGAGCGCGACATGCTGGCCCCCTGCCGAGTCGCCCTCCCAGAAGCGACGCGCCGACCACGGACGGGGAACCTGCTCGGTAATGCGCAGATACTCTATTGTTCCCGCCTCAACGTCATCGAGGCCCTCATATACGCTGCTCAGCAGAACCTCGGCGTCTGAATCAGCATCCAGTATCGAAGGAACGATCGGCGGACGCGTTCGCCGGCGCAGTGGGTACGGCTGCCAGCACGATATATCTGTGTCTCGATAAATCGGCACGCAATTGCCGAACTCATCCAGCAAATAGAGCCCATATGCCTTGATGTCGTTCCACGGCCGGTCCGGATTATGCGAGACAAGGAAGAATTTATCGTTCAGCGGATAAGGGTCCATAAACAGTGGGCCTTCGTGGTCGCCTTCCCAACTTCCATTTCGATAATGGGCAAAACCGCCTTCGCCGCGAATATCAATATGCGGGGTGATATACGTCATGGGCCTGCGGGTCCGAATCGGATGGTTGACGTCCAGTCGGATGACGGTCCCGACGCCGGATTGTGGATAATGCGGTGCGCCGAGTACAACGAACATATTGTTGTGGTTCTCAATAGCCCGACCGTGCAGTAACGACGGGGGAAGCGGGATGTCGTTGCCGAATACTTCCACCGTGCCGCTGCCGTCTGGACGCATCGCCCAAAGGCACTTGACGCCGATCTGTCCCTTGTCGACGTATTCCCACCGGGTGTACAGAATTCGCCCGTCATTCATAACGCTCGGTGAGGCTTCGCTGACGGAACTGTTGGTCAGTTTCGTAATGTCGCCGCCGTCGGCGTCCATCCTGTAAAGGACGGTCGTCGTAAGTATGTCGTCAGGATTACAGAGTATGCCGTATTCGCAGCGCGTCGATATGAAGCAGATGCCGCCGTCGGGCAGATAGCACGGCTGAAGGTCGTCGGTGTGGTGATGGTACATCCGGTCGTGCTTGTACTTCTTGATGCGCTCGGCCTCGTCATGTGGTGGAAACGTCAACTGTCTGAGGCCCGCTCCGTCTGTGCCAACTTCATGGATGCGGTATCCTTTGCCGATCGCTTCCTTGTAATCGAAAACTATGTGTGAGCCGTCGAAGGACAAATCAAAGCGGCCGAAGATTCCATTTCGCATTTGCGGTAAAAGTTCGGTTACGTTGCCGTCGGACAAGGACAAGATACAGATATTACCGCCGAAGTTCTGCGAACCGTTGATAAAATCCGTGTAGTAGTGATCGGAGTTGTACGTGTAGCGCTTGACAAAAAGCAGCCTGTCAAAGTCCAGCAGTGGATTTTCCTCGACAAGCACCTTGTGCTGAAAGGAGCGAAACTCACGGGCCAACACTCGCCGTTGCTGCTTCGCAGTTTCGTCGTCGCGATCGTGCATACTCTGATTCGCCAGCATACGCTGTTCATAATAGTCCAGCCGATCCAGATACTCAGCCCCTTTGCGATAGCTGTTTGGAAAAGACCTGTAAAGATATGCGACGGCCCGTCGCAGAGCCCTTATGTTGAAAGGTTCGAGACTTTCCTGAACTTCACGGTGTTTGCACGCTTCGATATACAGATTTAACCATCGCTGGTCGTCCGCTGCTGCTCTTTCCCGGCGCAGCATCTCGAATTCTTTTCGAATTGTATCGCCGGTCCGGCCCATTCCATCCAGGACGCGGCTGATAATCCTCTGTTCGACCGTGGTTTTGTCCGGCGCCTCGAACCAACTCAGACAGTCGTCTGGAGCGATGTCACCCTTCATCCAGGCAGCCTCAACGGGAAAATCCTGCTCGACGCACTCCCACAGCAGGCGGACGGCATGGCCGGGGACTGAAAAGCAAAATGCACTCGTTCCGGTACCGTTGAAGACTTTAAGCAAGAGTTCATTGCGGCCGGCTGCCAGGTCAAGAATAACCTGGTCATCGTGGCAAACGGCCCAGCGGTTCACATTGTTGGACAAAATCTTGCGCCCGTTGAGCCAGAGTTCGAGGCCGTCGTTGCTGCCCAAACCCGCCGTGATAGTGACCTCTCTTGCGGTGGTGATCGTGCGGAACAGATACGTCGCGCACGGATTGTCGTCGCCTAACTCGTGTACCCTTCCGTCGCGCCAGTCCAGCCGCTTGCGCCATACGGCTTTGCCGACGGCGTCAACGGTGTCAAGCTCGACACGTTTTTCCGGAAAGAGTTCGTCACTAAAACCATCGGAGCTGAGCGCTCCCGTGGTATACCAGCAACCGAATCTCACAGCCTGTACCGCCTCTGGTTGGCCTGCGATAAAGTCCGGCAAACGCGCACGCGAGGCCATCATCGTTTCCTGCCAGGTGCTCTTCCTGACGTAAAAAAGTTGTGCGACGTTGTCCGTTCCTGTCGCAAGGGCGGGACTCACCGTCAAAACAAGCAATGCACCCACCACAACAATAATATCTGTCAGGAATTGCTTTCGCTTTGCCATTGCGTTCACTTCCTGCGAAAACGACGTCGCAGCGCCAGCCGGCTTCTCTGCATCGTTTCAAGTGACACAGTTAAAAACCATCAGCGATCCAGAAGAAACCTCAAAGGCTGAATAGTATTATATACGATTGATCAATCTGTGTCAAAGTTTCGGGGACGCGTTGCGCATGGGTACGGAATTCTGTCACGCCTTCGACAAATTCGCATCCTGTGCCCATTCATTCAGCACAGGCTTGGGTATCTGCAGCATATATGGTGCGGTTATCTGGGCTATCAGGTGCGCATATCACCTCACGTGCCGACGAAATTGGCAGCGCAGGCAAGTTTGGCAAACGCACGAATCCGTTGGGCGAGACGTGCAATTCTCTGATTCAGACGTGGGGAGACACCTGGACCTGGTACAGTCCGTTTCTCAAAGGCTTTGGTCTTGAGGTCGGGCAGGCCAGCCCTTTGATATTGAGGCTCAGAGGACTTCTCCGAAAATGGTCGTTCTTGCAGTCACACTCAACGATATTACCTGTACCTTTACGGACAGCGAACAGCCGAGCAGGATTGACGAGTTGGCTGTTTACTTTCCCAACGATCGACCGTTTGACCTGGTGAGTTTGGCTGTTGCTTGCAAGTGTCGGTGTGCGTGCCCTGCTGACCTGACCGGCGACGAGCAGATTGACCTCGAGGATTTGCAGGTTGTGGCAGGTATATTGCTTCAGGCCGGAAGTCCGTTTATTGTCGAGGTCGAACCAGGCCGCTGTGGTGACCTTAACAACGATGAACAAATCGACCTCGAGGATTTGCAGGCTGTTGCGGGTATATTACTCGATGCCGGTAGTCCATTTATTGTGCCATGCAAGTAAAACACAGCAGAATGTAAAACTTGATGAGACTCGCCGAGTGGTGGCAAAAAGCTCAGGCTTGAGTTGATTCGCTCGGCATGGGTTCTTTGCCTTTAATGGAGGCGAATGATACCTGTTCCGGCAGTGAAAAAGGCGGTGCAGCCTCACTGGATCACTCTTCGTACTTATTCGAAAATGGCTATTCCCGGCGGAAACGGCAACGGCCCGGAAAATCCCAACCGCAATTTAGCAAAGCAGTACCTGGGCCAAAAACGCTGTGACCCCGTCTCGCTCGGCTCTGTGTTTATGCTTCGCGGAGGATGTCGGCAGCCTTTGCGGCGTCTTCGGTGCTGTCCAGACCAATGTAAAGAATGAACCTTGTCCCGATCACAGCCACAGAAAGGCCTCGCAGGGAGATCCCCCCTGCCGCTAGTTTTTGTGTTATGCGGCTTGCCACACCAGGTTCGTTCTTGCCCTCCACGCGCAACGACTGGATGCTGCGGGTGACGTTAAAGCCCAACTGTGCCGCCGCCGCAACCTCCCTGTCGCCACGAAGCGGCGTGACAAACACTACCCCCGCCCCGGGCTTCTCCGGCGTACGCCGGGCGATGATGAAGTCAAGATCCGCACCGGCCTCACGCAGACCGGTCAAAACATTCGCCAGCCCGCCTACCTCGTCTCGAATGCCTGCAGCCCATACGTTCACTCGTTCGACAATTAGCTCCATAATACTCTACTCCAATTGAGGTTAACCGTTATGTTCTTGACCGACGTTTCCGTCTGTGTCCGCTCAACTACAACACCGAGCCTCATCTCATAGAATATCGAGTCTATCCTGACATTTCAAGTTAACATCAGCAAGACCCAGCGATTCCGCAAGAAGCTGGTTTTTAGTGTGTTTTGACGCGGCTAAGAGCTGTTTTGGCTGGCAATTATGACAGACAAGAGTTTCGTTGCCGAATTGAAGCATCTTCGCGTGGTTGTTTTAAGGCCAAACACGGCGTTGTCGCCCGGAGACGAAAGACAATCTCAGCAATCTTCGCAGAAGACTTTGGTGAAGAACAATAATCTGACCGGCTTACGCTGGTTATGACGGTGGATTTGCCGGGTGTTCAGCCGACGGCATATGAAATGAATTGTCCCAGATGCTTGCGTAGAGTTCGTCAATAATACAGATCAATGTCCCGAACAAGGTCCTCATTTGCGGTTTGAGATTGTGATAGTAAAAGCTCTGGACAGTACAAAGGCGATGAACAGTGTGAGCACAAAGTTGAAAACTGCTGTCGGGTCGTGCCTGAAGCAGTGATTTGACGCCCAATCACGACCAGGGCTGCTAAAGTTTTGATTTTCGATATCTTATCGTTTGTGTCCGGCCTGCAAGGGCTGATAACTGGACTGTTGTCCTTCAGGAATGGTTGTCGCCCACCACCATGATTGTTTTTCTGTCTTTTCGGGCCGTTGACCGGCTACGCGTTGACGTTTGCAGTGTGTCTGCTCGGTGTGCAAGATTTTGTTCTTACACCCCCTTAAATTGGACTTGTTTTTTTAGCGGAGAAGAATTTTGCGCAAAAATGCTTGATTTTTCCGGCTGCGTAACCGTATTATACATTAGCAGCCGGGGCGGTTAGCTCAGTTGGCTAGAGCGCCTGCTCGACACGCAGGAGGTCACTGGTTCAAGTCCAGTACCGCCCAGTCAAAAATCTTCATTATTAGCCAAATATTGAGGATTTTGTTGCCTTCCTCTCCCAACTTACTTGTCCGGAGAGCAAAAATTGTCCAAAAAATGTCCGGACTGTTTCACCTCTGAGTCTACCGGCAGTCTACTTTGAGTTGTTTTTGGGGGCACTGGAGAATAATTCGGAGTAATATGAACTGGGTTTTTGAATTGGAAATCAGGGTATGAGCGCCTGCTTTTTTGAGGATGAAAGCAGGAGGTCATTCAGATACCGAATCGGACTGGACCGACCTAATTTCAGCTTCCTGCTCCACTGCCAACTGATCCAGTATTTCCACCGCCTTCTTCTCATTCTCATCACTGCTCTTTAGATAATACTGCTGGCAGGTCCTGGGACTGCTCCAACCGCCCAGCTTCATCAGCGTCTGAATCGGAGTACCATGACCGGCCAGATTACATGCCCAGCTCTTCCTCAGGCAGTGCAGTGTTACCTTTTCATTTGTCCTTATGCCTGCTGCAATACAGCGTCGCTGAAAGTTTCTCAGAACATTGGGCAGCAGCATCCTATTTTCCCACTCCTTTTCCCTGCCTGACTGCCTCATCTTATTCCACCTGGCTTTGACTGCTTCATATCTGTTCCTGGTTAAGAATACAAATGGACAGCCTTCCTCTGCCTCTTCCTGGAGATTTATCATTATACCAATTACCTTTTTGGGCATTGGAATACTGCGCACCTCATAATCCTTGATTGAGAACAGCGGCAACTCCGGACCGCCCCTTCTGCCCGTGATATTTATTCGGCCGGAGTGAAAATCCACATTCAGTCCATCCCATAATAAATTGAGTGCCTCCCCTGACCTTAATCCACAGTAATAACAGACATGATAAAGAGCCTTTGCCTTTAGATTTGAGGTCTTATGGCGTATAGCCTGAAATTCAACCGGACTAATATAATGCCACTCATCTTTTTTCGGTTTTACTTCCTTTACTTTCCTGAAGGGGCTGACTCTGAGATAGCCCCATTCGACGGCGCTGTTAAATATGGACCTGGCTTCCCTCAGACGCCTGTTTCTTGATGAATCCGCCAGTTGCTTGCCCTTGTTTATATGGACCGGGCTCACCAGTTCCAGACCGCCGACGAATCCCTGTGCATCTTCGACACGGATGGACTTTATTGAAATAGCAGGATAGAAATGTTTTTTCAACTCAGCTATCGTCTCCTTGTACGCACGAATGGTTGAGTGTCGATACTCGTGTTTTCTGGCTTTCAGAAACTTATCACAAAGCTCTTCCAGGGTGATATCCTGTTTATCTTTTGGCATACCACATTCGAACTCAGCCAGTTTCTCATCCACAAATCTTTCGGCATCTTTCTTTCTGGAAAAGGATTTGCCATACCTTCTCTGTTTGCCGGTAGCGGGGTCGTATTCTCCCCACCACCGAACAAGCCAGGGCTTGTTCTTTATGTCCTTCTGTCTTGATATGCTGATGTCATTTCTTATCATAATATTATTTCCTATTACTCAACCATTCAATTTAAGGCCGGGTACGTATAACGCCGGTTCAATCTCCGGCCAAGGGAAATCTTCTTTATGCTGATTTTCTATTAGTCCTTTCTGTCATCAGACTGAGAAATTTCAGTAGTTCAGCTTTCAGATAACGATTTTT
>Ga0180437_10011546_pt1 | contig 10583 bp, 20 predicted proteins | sample SS_ome_4_FD_132410 | JGI IMG/M metagenome (GOLD analysis project Ga0180437, IMG submission 132410) | Hypersaline lake sediment archaeal communities from the Salton Sea, California, USA - SS_3_D_1 metaG | ecosystem: Environmental > Aquatic > Non-marine Saline and Alkaline > Hypersaline >... | reverse complement strand
CGCTAAGTTTTCAGTTTGCACCAGTTGATTGTCAATATACCACTTGACCTGACTGATTTCCTCATCCCTTGGGGTCGCTATGATCGTAAACGGGTCGCTCAGTGATTGGGAAACTGTGGCTCCTTGGGTAGTGATCCGGGTTAACAGCGTGCCATCCATAGCCACCACCTCCAGATAAAACGGCCCGGGCTGATATCCGGGGACATATTCTCCCGGAATAATCCAAGTGATTTCCTCCCCAAATCTATCAGGAAGGCTATCCAGTTGAAATTTTTGGTTTTGTGCGACCATCTGGCTACAAGTCCCCACAATGGTAACTATCAGGATAACGTAGAACCAAAAGAGGCCCCACCCTAATTTTCGATTAATGGATCTCAAATAATCCTTTTCGGTTTTCATGAATTCAGGCTTTTCCATCTTGTTTGTTTTTAATTTTTGATGCGATTAATTCATCCCCGGTCAGGGCGAAGTATAGGTTTTGAATTTGGTGGACGTATTTAAGTGGTGCGATTGATAGTGTACTTGGCACAACACATTCTAAAGTGAAAGACCATTCATCATCGTGCCATTTAGCTACTCTTAATTGCTGAAATGCTAATCCTTTTTGGTCTTTTTGAAACCACTTCATCCCACTCATTTTTAAACCCCGATATTCAAAACCAAACCTCTCCAACCATTCCGGGGTGAGGGGGATGGGGCGACAATCTTCTAAATCAAGATGAACTGGCGTTTTTCCATCAATAGCGTAAATAGAATCATGGTGTACGGCATCGACCATTAATTCCCAAGAGAAGTCGTGCTCTACCCAATTCCCAATCCTCAGATCACTTGCCTTCATTTCTGTTTTATTTCTGATTCAAATGCTCTAATCACGGCCTCGCGCTTACAGGCCAGTACCCATTTTTTATATTTTCCTCGCTGATCTATGTGCGTTTCCAGGATCAGTTTCAGTTCCTCGATCTTTTTTCTGTCTTTCAGCTTCATTACTCGCCGCGGGTCAAGGAGCGATGCTTTTTCTTTTCTGAACTGCTCTGTTACGGCTTCTTTTATGCTTTTGAGCTCTGCATCATCTATCCGGATAAATTTATAATCCAACCCTATTTTCCAAAGGTGATCCGCGGCAATGACCTCATGCCCGTCTTTAAACCTCTCCCGGGCTATCGCCCACCATTCTTTTCGCTGATCGTCCGTCAGTTTCTTTGGCGGCTGAGGCTTCTGGCTTGCCTCTTGGGCGTCGCGGCTTTGCTTAATTAGGCTTTTTCGTTGATCTGATACAGAATAGGCATCTATAAACCTGAGGATTTCCTTTGGCGTGATTCCGTAAAAATCACCATACCTCCCATAAAACCCATTACGGAGCGCAAGCCTAATTTCCTTTTCTGTTAGGCCGCCATGGCGCTCCACGATTTCCGGATAGACCATCTCCACTGTGGCTGTGATTTCCTTCTGAAAATCTAAAGGCAGTTTTGTTTGGCTGATTTTGTAGCCGATTTTGATTTGATCGTAAAGGGCTTTTTTAATTTCCTTTTCTTCAATCTCCCGGGCCTTGATTCCGGAATACTGCGTCCCGGCCAATTCAACCGCGGCTGTCTTTTTTATGATATCTGTCATTTCTGATATGGGTTTTGATCGTTTATAATTTGCGAAGATAGTCCCTGATCCGGCTGACCGGGTTGGAGGATTAGGTATTTCAGGCTGTTAAGGAGCGTTGATTTCCAGTTTTTGATTGGCCGCGGGTTCTTCCCGCCAGTGCGCCACCCGTTTTCGCGCCAAGCCTCATATTTTAACCTTAGAGCCTTTCGGTCTAACTGCCAATCTAACTCATCCGCCTTTTCAATTGCGTACTGTTCAAAATGAATCCATAGGGGAATATCGCCGTCAGGCGTAATGGTATCCTTAGCCTTATCCTTTACCTTAGCCTTATCCTTTACCTTAACCTTTACCTTATCAGCTTTTTTGGGTTTTGAAATTATCCCATCGCTTTCTTTGGGTTTTTCAGTTATCCCAGAAAACCCAGTGGGTTTTTTAGCTTTTGTTTGGTTTTTCGGCCTCCCTCCTTTTTGCCCGTTAACCCGCGCCCGCTCTGTCTTTGCCTCCCATTTCCGGAGGTCGCGTTTTAACTGGTTTTTCATCATCGCGCACACAATTTTAGCACCACCATCCCCTGGAAAATCGGGCTTTTTATCCCTGATGTAGTCCCAAAACCATCGCGTTACCTGTGTTAATTGTTCATCGGAAAGCATATCGAGATAATCTCCCCACTCACGATAAACCTGTATTATTTCCTTTCCCTCTGCCATGCTTTGAAATTTGATTTTTGCTTAGTTTTTGGAGATATGCTATAAGACGTCAGTTGCCTAATTTCATCAAATCGAATCTCCCACCTTTCATCGGGGCCGCGTACTGATCTGGCCGAGCATCTATCGCCCATCATTTTGGTGATTTCTAAAACCTGGCCACTGTCGTACGGATTGACGAACCTCTGGCCGACCTTGAAGTCTGATTTTGTATAGATCATTTCGTCAGGAGCATTAATGTAGATTAAAAAAATCAGGGTTCGAAACGGAACCCCGTCTATTTCTTCGTTTTTACGCCAAGCCTCCATCCCGGCATTAATATATTTTTCAGCACTGTGATGTGAACAATTGATGGCGCTCATCACCTCCGGTATAGTGGCATTGCAAAACTGAAAGCAAGCGGTCGCCGTTACCATCCTAAATGATGCGTAAGGCTTTTTTCTTCTTTCGCTTTCATAAATAGCCCCGGACACCTGATATAATTTCAAGGCCGAGGCTAATATGTTCTCAGGTTTTGGGACTGTATGTTGCCGATATATTGGTGCTATTCCGGCCATCCCTCATCATGAAATTTGATGTCATCTAAGTTCTGTTTTTTGGCTCTGCTCTTTTTAATTTCAGGCCAAGCAAAACTGACGACCATGGCTGCTAATCCGATCATTATTCCGGTAAAAATGTAGGCTGCCAACCCCTCTAAAATTTTAGAAAAAGGCAAAACAGTCAGGGAGGCCCAATATCCCGTGATGGCCAATAGGCTGATGGCTGCTATTATGGTCTTTTTATATTTCATGATTTGGGGTTTTTGCGATTTCTGATATACGTCCTTTTTGGCATGGCGTGGCAATTAGCCATAATAGATTTTGTCCAACCATGCGGGGTGATGATCTTCTGATCTGTCAGCTTTTTCATCACCGGACCCCATGCCCTCCCATCGGGCGGCTGAGGTAATCCGTTCTCATAAGCAAAGTTTCTGATATGCTCGCTTGTAAACTCTGCCATTTCCAGGCTGTTTAAAAATTTCAGCGACCAGTAATAGGCTTGTTGGTTCCATTCCGGGCCGGAGGATTGCTCCACCCGGGCCATCCCCTCATCCCTTAGCTGCTCTCCGCGCTTTGGATCAGGGTCAATGGGTTTCATGTTCCCATCGAATAACTGTCCTGATTCTGACATTTTTCTGATTTTTAGATTAGTATAAAAGGGCGTCCATTATCCCCTGCTTGCTGATTGGAAATTTCAAAACTTGAAGCTTTGGGTGCATTCCAATAGGAATTTCGGTTAAACGGGCGTAGGCCTTTCGCTTATTTGAAAACACCTCGCGTTCTTCCTCAATTTCCTCTCCCGTAAATTTTGTCGTTGTTATTAGATAGACTGTCATAATTGGGTCTTTAATTTTTGCATTTTAATGACTACTAAGTTTGGGTGATCGCTCAAATGTTCGCTCAGGCGATACCCCTGTCGCTCCATGAAGGCGGCGGCCATCTGGCTTGATTGCCCTCCATACCACTCGGTCGCTTCGTTTTTGCAGTCAAAATACTTCCGTTTGGCGTTGGCAATTTCAAAAGCCTCTATGATCCGGGCGTAACGATTTCCGGAGCTGTCTGTTTTTGTGATGCCTATTTGCACCACGTATGTTTTATGTTTTGCTAAATTTCTCATTATCCTGGTATTTCACCGATTAGACCATCCTTGACCTGCTCTGAAAGCTGCGTCATATATTCCCGGGCTAACTCCACTTGCTGCTTCATCAGGTAAATTCGGGTTTTATCATAACGCTGCTCAAAAATTTTGACTCTCAGCGGGTCCGGGACGTGGCTAAATTTCATCGAACGCTCTATTTCCTCAGCTATTCGTTCGGGGACGTTTGCCCCATAGCCCATTTTGTAGCCTTGGGCCACAATTTCCCGTTCTATCAATTCATCAGGCGTATCCACTAAGCAGTAAATTAGTTCCGCCTCATCATAACCCCAAAGCTCCATGTAGGCGTCAAGCTGCCATTTATAAAGCTGATTTTTGATTTCAGTGTCAAAAATTGGAAAGGTCTGCGATGACCATGACGTTTTTATATCCCTGATTTTCCCGGCTGCATTATCCGGCTCGCCTTGAATCCATCCATTGCCCCGGCGTTCTTTGTTTTTGAAAAAGGGCCGTCCCATCACCTCGCTATACAATGTAATACTCTGTTCTTCCTGAACAATCCCTTTCTCCGTGGCGCGAGTGCTTAGTCGCTTTGGCGCCCCATACAGTTCTGTCAGGAAAAGGCTTTCCACGTAGCTTTTGGCCGTTTTTGAAAGCTCCGGTTTAGCGTCCCGCTTTTTCAGCAGATCCCCGAGCGTAATTAACTGTTTGTCCGTGATCTTGCCAGCCTCCCGCTTTTCCAGGAGCGTCGCTAATTGTTTCTCCTGATTAGCGGTCAGGTTTGGGCCAACACCCACCATCAGATTACCCACCGCGTGGGCTCTGAATTCATAGTCTGACCAATCTGTTCTGATTTCCATAGTCATTTGATTTTATTTAGGATTTGCAATTTTGCCTGTACCTCATCGAAAAAAGCCTTCTCCGGAACTGCGATTTCAACCTCGCCCTTGGCTATTCTTTCATCTGTCGTTGACAGAAGGTCAAAGCTGACCATCCAATAATCATTACCCTGCTCATAGTTGGGCGCGTCTAACGGGTCAATTTGCCGGGAGCGCATTTTACAAACCGCTTTTGTGATTTCTATTTTCATTTGATTCCTGATTTAATTAGAGGGAAGGTAGGGTGTCGAACCCCAAAAAGCCCCAATGGCCCTCCCCATTTGCCCGTCTTTCCGGGCTGTCATTCTTAGCGCACCTTTATGCCTATTAAATGCGGGCCTACTCTCTAACCCGAGCGTTCCGACAATTTGCCAACTAAGGAGGTGCGTCGTTAATCCCGAAGAAATCCGGGCGCGGTTATTCAGGAACGCCACTACTTCTTTTGCTCTTTGTCAATTTCCTTACGCTTGGCCTCAATTAGGGCGTTAATTTCATCCGGCCTATCAATAAACGATTCCTCTATCATGTCAAGGTCGTCATGGCCCTCAGCCTTTTCAATCCACTCTTTGGCCCGGGCTAATTCATCGGCGGCCGTTTTATCTTCAATTTGCTCCGGGGCGTTATCCAAATACTGATACTCCCCTTCTTCGACCTGAATGCTCTGATCTGCTAATTGAGCCGTCTGTAATTCGATGCTCATGATGCCCCATTTGCTCAAAGTGTTTTTAAGCACTGTTTTCAGGGCCATCTCATCAAAAAGGTCGCTCCATGGGACACCCCGGCGGCCGTATGACTGGCTGTATTTTTTAGCGTGCGCTTCAACTTTCGCCTTGCTCCAAAAACTGGTTTTTTCATATCCATTAATAAGGCGGAAGTAGGCAACATAACCCACCACCTCGCCAGTTCCCTCAATGCTGAAATCCGCATCAAGTTCTTCCGTCATGGCATTCCATGAGTTAAACTGATTTTCATAAACCTGCGTTACGTTCATCCGCTCATACTGTCCCGTTCTCAGGGCCAATTGAACGTAACCTCTCCATCCAAGCTGGAACTGAGCCTGTCCTTTATAGGGAACAATCCAGGCAAAACCCAGGTTTGGATTTATTGGTAAATCCAGGGCCGCGGCCGTCGCCGCTGCATTTAATACGGTCTGAGGGTTCGCTTTGGATAGTGATCCACTGTTCTGAACCACTTGAAGCACCGAGGTAATAAACCCCGGTGCCTTCTTCCCTAACAGTTTTTCAAACCGTTGCTGTACGTTGTTTCTTTGAAATAGAGCGTGCGTTTCGCTCTTTTGGATGTTGCTCATGCCATGCGTTGTTTAATGTTTTCTAATTCTTGGTCATAATCTTTGGTAAACTGGTTGATCATTTCGGCCGGATTTTGGCCAATTGCTTGGTAGTGCATCAGCATAGAGAGAAGGGCCAATTTTGCCTGTCCCTCCGCCTTAATTACCTCAAGCCGCTTGATTGATTCTGTAAATGCATCCATAATTTCCGATTTTGAATTTTCATAAAGGTAACCATTTAGCGCCTGACGTGCAATTTTTTAGCGCGTCATTTGCACCCAAAAACCCGGCTTTTTAGGGCCGGGTCATGGTTTAGTGCAAAGGAGCCTATCTAAATGAGGTCAGCTTTTTGGCATTCTTTGGAACACCATACCTCGCCTTCCTCAACCAGATTGCCGCAAACCGGACATTCATTATACCCATCTTCCGGATAATAATGGTCGTCCTCCGGGGTGCGCGTTTTCCATTGATCGTAATTCATAGCGTGAGGGGTTTTTGGCTTTTTGCAAACTTTTCGGCGCCTTCCTGAAAGATTGTATAATACAAATCCCAAAAGGGTGCTATTTCTCCGCTCGTTTCAAAGCTGTAAGCATAGTACAGCTCTAATTCATCAGGAATATCAAAATAATCCTCATCTATGGTAGGCTCTATGCTGAACCCAAACGGGCCGTCAGCCTCATCCGGAAAGTAGATTTTCAGGTGTGTTACCAAGATTCCCTTGTAGTAGTAGGGAAAGTAGAGGCTGTCCCTTTCGTCATTGTGCCATGAACTATCCATCCATCCGTGGGCAACTAAGCGGTTCCACTCTGCGTGGAAATTTTTGTGAACTCTATTCATGGCTTTTCTTTTTAGCGGTTACTAACATATCCCACTGACGCGTTCTTTCAGCAAGGAGCATCTCGCATAGTTCAAAAAGGCGCGGCCCAAGAAGGGCGTAGTATTCTTTTTTCTCAGGCACCCAGTCAACGTCCATATGGTGTTCGACTAAAAGTTGGATGCTGCGCTGATGAAATTTATTGAGGCTGTCAAACTCTCCGGCTATTTTCCAGAACCATGAGAGGCCATCTTGGGTAACGTCTATCATGTCCTCCATACTGTCGAACTCGATGTCTTCCTCATGGTAGATTTCGGCGAAGCAGTCTTGCATTGAAACCGAAGCGCGGAGGTACTGAGCGAGGCTCAGCTCTCCGGCGGTTAGCGCGTAGTCACCTATGAGGTAGGCGGCTACTTTCATGGCCAGTTCTTTGGCCGTTGTTTCTGTCTGATCTGATTTTCTGATAATTGTCATTGTTTCTGTTTTTATTAGTTATAGTTTTCCGATTAGCGTAAAAGAAAAGTCCTCAGCGGCCCGTTTATCATCATCGCTCATGGCGTGTTTAGTTTCCGCCCATTCGTAGGGGTCTATGTCATCCGGCCTTAGCAAAGATTCAAGGTCAGGCTGACCGCCTTCTTCCGCTGAGTAAAAATTGCCTTCTTCATCTATGACAGCACCTATGCTTGGCAGTTCAAGAAAAGGCTTGTGCATAATTATCAGCTTATAAACGTGGTCATAAACCTCCTTCGGCTGCCTGATGTATTTCCATGCTCCGTCATAGACTATCGCAAACTCATTTTTAAGACCCGCCTCATCATCATGCTTGAGGCTGTTAGGGAAGATTACTGAAAGGCTGCGTCCCATTATATCAAAGCCGTAGTCCATTCTGTATTGGCTGTCGCCCACCCTGGTTTGATTCTGAAATCCCATACAGTGCAAAAGCAGCTCTATGTGTTGGTGCTTAACCAGGGGCTCCGGGGTGGAATGCTGCATTAAGGCTTCAAAGCTGGCGTCCATCATTCCGTGATTTGTAGGTTTCATCATGTGAAATTTTAAAGGTTATACAGTAGTATGTAGCAATAGTAAGTAATCCTGCGGTTTACCAACCTGAAAAGCGTCTTTTTAACGCCCTGAAAGCCTCTTTAAAATACCGACCAATTGTCCGGCGCAAGCCCGGCACGCATTGAAAAACAGCGGTGGCGGATCAGCATCCAACGTGCGGTTTACTAAAAGGATGAAATGGCCCTCATAGGAAGTATCCTTAATACTTACACTATGGTAGCCGAGGGAAAACAGGAAAACGCGCTCCACGCCATATTGCTCGAACCAATCCCGGGTGCTTTGCAGTTCTAAATCCTCGGCCCTGAATTCAGACGCTCCGTGGACTGAAACCTCGGCGACGGCCTTCCGCAATCGCATCTCCATCTCAAACGGGGTTCTATAAATATCAAACGTCTGATCATCGCTGCTCTCAAAAATTTGCATCGTTTGAATGATGTCCTTTTCGGGAATGATCGCCGCGGATACGACTATGATATGGGGGTCGTAAGCCACCAATCCATTGAGGGCGTTTTTAAACAGCTCAAATCTTTTTGGTTTCTTTTGCTGACTGGCCACATTTTGGTCTATCCTGGATTTTGCTCTTAGGCCCAAATAACCAAAGGCGGCTGTTATTGCCGCCCCAATCATCGCCCAAAAACCATCACCAAACTCAGTCGCCATTTTTTACCTGATCAATTAAAGCCTTTTGAAAATGCTCCCCCACCCTTAGATAGCTTTCCTCCGGAAGATAGTCCAATAGCTTCTCCATGGATGCCTTCGAATTTACAACATCTTTAAATTTGTCGCGGTTGATATCCATCAGCTTAGTCCCGGGCAAGATGCATCCCTGCGTATTTTGGTAATAATTGCCATGGTGGATTAATATCAGCGTCCGGCCCTTCACTCCCCGGACGTGAAAATGCCAATCATACCGTTTGCTGTGTCTTTTGACTAATTCATAGGTTCCCGGGCGTATTCTGCTTTTGGCTGTATCCCCAATGCCATCTTTATTTTCATCACGCCACGGAGGCTCCATGGAGTAAAATTGATCCACGATTCTTCGGTCTTCATCCACAACGTAGAGATGGCCGTTGGTTTGTCGGCTGTTTTCCCAAAATCGTATGAGATGGAGGTAATTCATAAGGGCCGCATTCTATAAAGGTAGTTTAGCAGCCAACCAGATACCAGACCGATTAACAGCCATTTCAGTATCTGGAAAAATCCGGAGCGGTTTTTAGTGGATTCCTTGTCTGAGGTGCTTTCCCTGTCCCTATATTCCACCCGAGTAACCGTAACCGTATCCACGCCCTCGCAAGTGATGCGGAGGACGTTTATACTGTCCCGGTATAATTTCAGGAGGTACCCCGTCCTGGGGTCTATCCGAAAAACTGTATCCTGAATTTTTAGCGTATCGGAAAGCGGGTAATCTATCCGCAGATCAAACGCCGGGAGATTTATCTTCTTCTCCCGGATGAAAACGCGCTCCGTTTGCGTCAAATTTGTGGCCTCCTTATGAGTTCGACACCCCGCAAGGGTAACTATCATCAGAAAAAAGAAAATCGCTCTCTGAATATCTTTGATTTTCGGAAACATTAGCTTGGTAGCTTATCGTTCTTTTTGAATTTACGGAGAACGATATCCAGGAAATCATCACCAAGGCCAAAAAGGAACAATAGACCGACAAGGCCAACGGCACTAATTTCACCCCACGTTCCATGAAAGGCATCGGGCCAAAACCACCGGGCGCTGATCCCGGCTAAGGCTGCTAACGTAAAAAGACTGCCAACGGCATTTGTCCAAGGACTGTTTTGCGTTTTCATAATCGCTATTTTAGGTTAACCATTATAGCCAGTTTCAGCACCGATTTTTATAAACATCAGGACGATGATTATAAATAGTGCAATCACTGGCCAGTTCTCTTTTAAAAAATTTCTCATCATGGTCTTGAGTCGAGCCTCACCATCAGGGAGATGTCGTATAGTTCGATGTTACCAGTCTCTGCTCTGACCTCGAGCTTGCAGCCGTTCGCGACAAAAGTGTCGAGGCTGTAGATCATCGTCGTCGTGTTGTACTGCCTTTCGGTGTTCGCGCCCTTCGGGTAGCTGAATAGCCTCTCGGTGATAGGTGTCGCCCCGCCGCCGCCGCCAATGTCGAAAATAAGCGTAGCGAGGCCTGAGATGTTGCTGTTCTTACTTTTGAAGCTCACGCGCACCGTGTAGCTCGCGCCCGTCTCGATGCCGATGATTGTGCTGTCTTGCTGACTGAAAAGACTATCGACGCCTGCGGGCAAGTAGTCGTTCGCAAGCGCGGCGCTCATGTCTGCCTTAACTGGCAGCGTCGCAGTCGTGCCCTCTGGAATGTAGAGGCTGTCGTCGGCTGTTGCGTAGGCGGTGTCGACGTAGAGCGCCCACCCGGTTGTCCTTTCTGTTGCGTATGGCACGCCGTCAAGCGTGTAGAGCTGCGAAGTCTTGATACTGTCGTAGGTGACGGTCAGGGTGCCGCCCTCAAACGTGCTGACGCCTTTGTTGTTGAATGCCGTCAGGCTGTTGATCGTGCCGCTGCCGTCAATAAAAGAAGAAGCGCCGCCCGTGTAGGTGTTGCCGTGTATCTCTGCCGCCGTCACGGTGCTG
>Ga0180437_10011541_pt1 | contig 10586 bp, 8 predicted proteins | sample SS_ome_4_FD_132410 | JGI IMG/M metagenome (GOLD analysis project Ga0180437, IMG submission 132410) | Hypersaline lake sediment archaeal communities from the Salton Sea, California, USA - SS_3_D_1 metaG | ecosystem: Environmental > Aquatic > Non-marine Saline and Alkaline > Hypersaline > Sediment... | reverse complement strand
TGGAATAGGTTTTGTCTCCAGGTATCAGGTTTCTGGTGAAAAGATGTTTTCCCTTCCTCCAGATGCCGGGGAATAGCTGGTTCATAATGTTATTTTGATAAGCGGTTTTTAAAATAAGCTCGGCGTGTCATCATGGGGTTCTTCTGTCAGTTTACCTGCCCTTTCCAGCCTTTCCAGGTTAATGGTGTATGAGGTCTCCTTGAAGCGGTTTTTAAATTTTGGATTCTTGGGATCAACGTTGAAGTAATGGAAGCTTTTCACTGAGCCGTCCTTGACCAGTTTCATCCCCCGCTCTATGATTTTTTTAAGGATGGGCTTCTTGTTTTTGTCGAGATAGCCGAAGGCGAACAAGTCCCTGTTCCCCATGTATTTCTTCTTTATTCCCAGCTTCTTAAGATCGGTGTCAAGCAAAGCAATCTGGACGTTGCTCTTGCCCTGGCCGTACAGGGCCATACCAACAGAGCTTGCCATGTGGGAATAGCTTGGCAGATAAAGAAGGCCCACGCCGTCCCTTGTCTCCTCCATGATTTCCGATGCCTTTCCCATGGAATATTCCACGAGCTTCTTTATGGGACGCTCTGCGGATACGTAGACTTCCAGTACCTTATCCAGTTTTTCACCGTTTTTGCTGCTCATTGTTTTTCCTCTCCTCTTTCTCGTTAGGACCGGTCATCAAGATGTACATGGCCGCCTTTGTTGCCAGTTTCCTGTCCTCGGAAACCATGTAATCTTTGTCGAACCGTACATGTGGTATGTTGGAAATCTTTAAAAATATATCTTTCCTTTCCCAGGATTCCAGCTCGCCATACTGATCGGGGAACATCTCCTTCAATTTTCTTTTGAAGATTGTCCTTCCGCCTGTTTTTCCGTAATTGTTGGTACCCATGAGCTGGAAATGCCCGAGATCGGCGAAGTCCTCTGCCACCAGGCTGTATATATCATCAAGATTCAATTTCTTATTGTATATCTCTCTCAAAAGGCAAAGATTGGCGCTCATGAGGCTGTCTCCCGATCTGGCTGTCCTTTCCACAAGAATCGCCTTTTCCGTGGAGGGGTTAATCTCACTGAAAATGGCCGAAGGCCTTAGCCCTGTATAGGTTGCAGTGTCTGCCTGATGTATTTGGTGGTAATGAAAATCCATGCCGATTTCCTGGAAGGGTTCTTCCAGCCTTTTCCTGAAAAATTCTTCGCCCCCGTATCCCACTCCTATTATAGCCACCTTTCCTTCGTAATTCCCCATTTTTTCCTTTACAATTTCCGAAAACTTCAGATAATCGTTTCTCTTTAAATCGCTAATATTCATCTTACCACTTACTCCAGAACCACCACGTCATCTATTACCTTGTCGCCTTCCCTGTCGAATCCCCTGACCACTATCACGGAGTCCCCGTCCTCGCTTATCATTTTCATTATTTTCTGGAAGTGCATGGTGCAGGCTATTATGGCGGACTGGGTTCCTCTCCTTCCCCTTCCGCCGAGGATGAGGATCTTCTTGCCCTTCTGGAAAGGGCTCTCTATCTTTGCTATTATGCCAACCCTCGCGTCATCGTAAACCTTGTTGGTCTTTTTCGAGGTGATGTAGAATTTGTTCTTCTCGTCGAAGTATACGGGGAGTCTTCCGTTTACCTTGTCTATGAGTATGTTGGTCTGGGAGTTCCCGATCAGGATAAGGTTCTCCCTGAGGTCGTTCTTCCTCGTCTCCGTGTCGAACTTGTAGTGGGGGAATTTCAGCTTGCCCACGAGGTTGCCGAGAAGCATGCCCAGCTCGAAAGCGTAAGGCCCCTCTGTCGATTCCGTGTCGAACCTGCCGTGGGAATACGTGTCCCCTATCACTATCCTGGCTTTCAGCTCCCCGTTATCGACAAAGGGGTAGAAGAACTTAACCATGTTGGGGTCTTTTACGGAGGCTTTCTTATTGATGGGATGGCCGTCCTCGTAGAGCTTGGTGGCGATCACGGGGCAGGTCATGGAATATATTTTCGCGACCATGCCGTATCTTTTTTCGGTCCCTACGGGCTTGACAACCCCCACGCTCTCGAGCTTCCTCAGGTGGTAGTATATCTTCTGCTCGTGCTCCTTCAGGTTGCGGGCGAGATCCATCGCGCACCCGGGATTTCTGGCCAGCTCGTTGACTATCCTTAAAGACAGATCGGAATTGAAAACGCTAAGTTTTTTCGGAGCGACGACCAGGGATTCATACGAAACCTTGCCGTCCCCCCTGTTCTCAACCAAAGAAGCCTTCATAAACACACCTCCTGAAAAGCATGTTTCTTAATTGTGCAAAAGCTTTAAATACTTTTACAATTCCGTTTTTATTAATAAAAACCTAATTTTAGTACTACAATCGCTTTTTTAGAACACAAAAGCGATACCTATCGGACAAGCTTTCCCTGCTATAAAACGATTTTTAAAAGATTTTTTATTTTTCCAAACCCGTTTTAGGAGGGGCTTTTAAATCAAAATTCCATATCAGTATCTAGAGGTAAAGGTGAATTCATGGAACCTTCGATATGCAAGATGTGCAAGGAACCCATATGGAGCTTCCTCTGCGTGGACTGCATAGCTGATGATGCGAGGAGGATTCTGCCAGAGGTACTGCTCAAGGACTTCAACAGCTTCCACAGGAAGGTCGTTGAGATCTTTTCGAGCGATCATGATCATACCTACTGCCTCAAGTGCAGGCATCCGAATCCCGTGGCGGTGTGTCCTTACTGCTACGCGAAAGAGATGTTCTCCATGGTATCAGGCAGGGAACCCATCCTGACGAAGAGGATTCTGAGGTTTACCACTCTGCTCAAGCATCCGTACAGCGAAAGGAACGCGAGTTTGATAACCGGGTTCAGGAACAAGAAAAGCGCATACGGGATATGCGACGAGTGCGGGGACCCTTCCGAATTGCTGGAGAATACGGACAGGGGCTGGATATGTGAGGATTGCAGGGGGTGATTTTTATGCCTTTCCGGCATGCATGGGAAATGCCCATGGAATGGAAGTGCAGGTTCTGCAATTACGTATTTGCCAGTATAAACCGCCCGGGTTCTTGCCCCTTCTGCCACAGGAAGACCAGGATCGAGATATTCAATGAAGACATGCGGTTCTCCATGACCGAGATGGATTAGGGGAGTTTTTTCTATTCACTTTGTATTCAAAATCCTGTAAAATTAACCTTTATAAGTAATAAATTTAATAATTAATTACTTAATTAATTATATAATTAATTAAATAATGTGATCTTATGGCTGATTCGAAGGGATACACAGCGAAAGAGATCAAGGTGATGGAAGGGCTCACAGCGGTACGGAAACGTCCCGGGATGTACATAGGGTCTACGGGGCCCAGAGGTCTCCACCACCTGGTTTACGAAGTCGTGGACAACGGTGTAGATGAGGCTATGGCCGGCTTCTGCAGCAACATAAACCTTACCATACACAAGGACAACAGCGTTACGGTAGTGGATGACGGGAGGGGAATCCCAGTAGACAGGCATCCCCGCTTCCCTTCCAAATCCGCCCTGGAGGTCGTGATGACCAAGCTTCACTCCGGAGGCAAGTTCGACCAGAAAACCTACCAGATTTCAGGGGGCCTGCACGGGGTGGGGGTCTCGGTTGTCAATGCGCTCTCAGAGAAGCTGATGGTGGAGGTCAAGAGAAACGGGAAAATCTACCACCAGGAATACAAGAAGGGTGATCCCGTAACCAAGCTTAGAACGAAAGCCGGGAGGTTCCCTTACCAGACGGGGACCAGGATAAGGTTCTGGCCCGACAGGGAGATATTCGAGGAGACCGATTTCCATTACGACATCCTCGTTTCCAGGATGAGGGAGCTAGCCTTCCTGAACGCGGGCCTGCTGATCTCCCTTAGCGACGAGAGGAACGAGGAGGTGGAGGAATTCAGGTTTGACGGCGGGATCGTCTCGTTCGTGAACTTCCTCAACGAGAACAGGGACTGCCTGCTCGATAAGCCCGTTTACTTCGAGAGCGACAAGGGAACGACTCAGGTAGGGATCGCGCTCCAGTACAATACCGGCTATTCAGACAACATAATCTCATTCGTGAACAACATAAACACCGAGGAGGGCGGGACGCACCTGATAGGGTTCAAGAACTCCCTCACTAGGGTCATTAACAAATACGCGCAGGAAAACAAGCTGTTCAAGAACAGCGAGAAGCTGTCGGGATCCGACGTGAGGGAAGGGCTTACAGCCGTGATAAACATCAAGATGATCAATCCCCAGTTCGAGGGGCAGACCAAGACAAGGCTGGGGAACCCGGAGATAAAGAACATCATAGATTCCGTTGTTTCAGAGGGTCTGAAAACCTTCCTGGAGGAAAACCCCAACAAGGCCAGGCTTATTGTCGAGAAATCGATGAACGCCTCGAAGGCCAGGGAAGCGGCTCTCAAGGCGAGGGAGCTTGTAAGGAGGAAGAGCGTGTTCGAGGGGTCTTCATTACCGGGAAAACTCGCGGACTGCTCTGAAAGGGATCCCGCGAAGAGCGAGCTGTACATCGTGGAGGGCGATTCGGCGGGCGGCTCGTCAAAGCAGGCAAGGAACAGGGAGTTCCAGGCAATCCTTCCACTGAGAGGGAAGATCCTTAACGTGGAGAAGGCGAGGCTGGTGAACGTCCTTAAAAACCAGGAGATACAGACCATGACGACCGCGATAGGTACGGGGGCAGGTGAGTTTTTCGATATCTCCAAGCTCCGATATCACAAGTTCATTATCATGACGGATGCGGACGTGGACGGAGCGCACATCCGGACGCTGATGCTGACGTTCTTCTACAGGTACATGAAAGAGCTGGTGGAGAAGGGCCACGTCTACATAGCGCAGCCTCCCCTGTACAGGATAAAGAAGGGGAACGAGGTCCGCTATGTCTATTCGGACAGGGAGAAGGGAAGGGCCCTGGAAAGTCTCGGGGGCAACGTCCTCATCCAGAGGTTCAAGGGCCTGGGGGAGATGAATCCCGACCAGCTGTGGTCTACAGCCATGGATCCCGAGAAAAGGATTCTGCTGCAGGTCACGCTGGAAGACCTTGTTGAAGCGGAAAGGATATTCACGACCCTGATGGGGGACAAGGTAGAACCCCGGAAGGAGTTCATATACAGGAACGCGAAGTTCGTAAAGAGCCTGGACGTGTGATTTTCATGGGCAGAAAGAAACTCAAGGCTGAGGATAAGAACGTGAAGGAGCGCGTTATAGAGGACGAGATGAAGGAGAGTTATTTGGATTACTCGATGTCCGTCATAGTGGGAAGGGCGCTACCTGACGTGAAGGACGGGCTGAAGCCCGTTCACAGGAGGATCCTGTACGCGATGTACGGCATGGGGATGTTCCACTCGAAACCCTACAAGAAATCCGCCAGGATCGTCGGTGAGGTTCTCGGCAAGTTCCACCCACACGGGGACCAGGCCGTTTACGACGCGCTGGTCCGCATGGTACAGTCGTTTTCCCTGCGTTATCCCCTGATTGACGGGCAGGGCAATTTCGGGTCCATAGACGGCGATTCGGCGGCTGCGATGCGGTACAGCGAAGCGAGAATGGCGAAGTTGTCAGAGGAGATGCTGAAAGACATAGAGAAGGAGACAATATCCTTCAGGGCTAATTTTGACGGGTCGCTAAAGGAACCGGAGATACTCCCCTCGAAGATACCCAACCTCCTGATTAACGGCTCTTCGGGGATAGCTGTCGGGATGGCGACCAACATACCTCCCCACAACCTCAAAGAGGTGGCGGACGGGGTTATCGCAACTATAGAAAACCCCGGGATAACGATAGAGGAGCTCATCGCCCATATCAAGGGGCCTGACTTCCCCACCGGGGGGATGATCATGGGGAGGGCGGGCATGACGCAGGCCTACACGACGGGAAGGGGATCGATAGCCCTCAGGAGCCGCGTGGAGATCGCTAGGAAGGGGGACGGGAAGGAGAGGATAATCGTAAAGGAAATCCCTTACCAGGTCAACAAATCGAGGCTTATCGAGAGCATAGCGGACATGGTCCGTGATAGGAGGGTTAGAGGGGTATCCAACCTCAGGGACGAATCGGACAAGGAAGGGATGAGGATCGTGATAGACGTTTCCAAGAGCGTGCCGGTTGATGTGGTTCTGAACAACCTGTACAAGCACACCCAGCTTCAGACCACGTTCGGCGTGACGCTGCTTTCGCTGGTTGACAACCAGCCCAGGATCCTGAACCTCAAACAGATGGTGGAGGAGTTCATCAGGCACCGGAAGGACGTGCTGACCAAAAGGACGAGGTTCGACCTTAACAGGGCGAAGGAAAGGGCCCACATCCTGGAGGGGCTGATAACGGCGCTTGACAGGATCGATCCCGTGGTCAAGACCATAAAATCGTCCAAGACCGTCGACCTCGCTCGCAAGCGTTTGATTTCAAGGTTCAGGCTTTCCTCCAAGCAGGCGCAGGCGATACTTGACATGAGGCTGCAGAAGCTAGCTTCCCTGGAGCAGAAGAAGGTCAAGGATGAACATAAGGGCCTGCTGGAGACGATTACGGAGCTTAAGGACATACTCAAGCATGAAAGCAGGATTTACGGGATAATAAAGGATGAGATGGAGGATATCAAGAAGAAATACGGGGACCCCAGGAGGACGGACATAGTGGACACCGGGGAAAGCATCGAGGACCTGGAGGACGACAGGCTGATAAAGCAGGAGGACGTTGTCATCACGTTCTCCAAGGACGATTACGTGAAGAGGATCCCCCTGGAGGAATACAAACAGCAGAGGAGAGGGGGTAAAGGCATAATAGGGACCCGTACGAAGGAAGGCGACATCGTGAAGGAGATGTACGTGACCAACACTCATGATTACCTCCTGTGCTTCACCGACAGGGGGAAGGTCTACTGGATAAAGGCGTATCGAATTCCCGAGGTGGGGAGGTATGCCAAGGGCAAGCCTATCGTTAACCTTCTCAAGGTTGAAAAAGGCGAACGTGTTAAGGACATTATTCCGATAAAGAAGTTCGCGGAAGGGAAATTCATATTCTTCGCCACCAGGAAGGGGCTGGTCAAGAAGACCCAGCTACTCCAGTACAGCAGGCCGCTTTCCTGCGGGATACGGGCGATAAAGCTCAGGGAGGATGACGATCTCGTGGAGGCCAGGCTTACCGACGGGAACATGGAGATGATTATAGGGACGAGGAACGGGTATGCGATCAGGTTCAGGGAAACGAACGTCCGCTCCATGGGGAGAGTGGCGGCCGGCGTGAGGGGGATAAGGCTGAGGGAAGGGGACCGCGTTGTTGGCATGTGCCTGGTCGAACCGGAAGGATCGCTGTTCACGGTAACAGAGAAAGGTTACGGGAAGAGGACCAAGTTCGGTAAATACAGGATCCAGGGAAGGGGTGGCAAGGGAATAAAGAACATGAGAATCACGGACAAGAACGGGAAGGTTGTGGGCATGATCCCTCTCCAGGACAAGGATGAGATCATGTTCATTTCCAGCAAAGGATTGATTATACGAACTCCTGCAAAGGACATCTCGGAGATCGGCCGCGCTACCCAGGGCGTGAGGGTCATGAAGCTGAACCAAGAGGACCATCTTGTTTCTTTCGCGAGAATCATGGAAGGCGAGTGACCGCCCAAATGTATTTAAATTTTGTTCTTAAAGAATCCTTGGAGTGAGCGCATGGAAGGCCTGTATTCGTCTGAATGGGACATATTTGAGAAATTTGGTCTGGGCAAACAAATGGCTATCCTGGTCTCGGGCCGGTATCCCGGCGGTTTGCAGAAGATATACAGAGATCTCTCTGAGCACAACGGCAACACTGATCTGCCCCCGATTGAAACCTTAAAGGCAGATGCTTGCGAAAGCCTCAGGAAGGACTTCGGCCACGGGGATAGCCTGGATCCCGATCAGCTTATCGGACTGGGAAAAACATATGCTATTCTCGGCAGCAAGGATGACGCTGAGAGGGTCGTGTTCAAACTCCTGGGCAGATACAAGACCCCGGGAACTTTTTCCTCAGCCAGTGAAATAGCCGACCTGGCAGGCCTTGGCAGGGAAGAGATAATAAGGGACCTGGAAGATTTTGTCTCAGAGGGGATAAACGGGTACAGGGAAATAAGGGATTTCTACATTGTCTCCGGGATGAAGGAGGAGCAGAGGTTTTCCCTGGAAACGGAGTGGGGCAGGGAAAAGGGAACTTACACGGACAGGCTTGATTCTGCCTTTAAGGAAAAGAGGGAAACCGAAAGGGAATTGAGCGGGTTAATGAATGAAATGTACGTCCTGAAAAGGGAAAGGAAGGGGAATTCCTTTTTCAGGAAGAAACAGGCGTCCTGGCTCAATCCGAACGCATCCAGTTTCGGGAAGCACGTGAAAGCGAGGGACCAGGCCTACAAGATGCGCATCTCGGACACCAGGAAAAGGATCAGGAAGGCGGAAAGCGAGCTGGAGAGCAAGAGGGCCGGAGCTAAAATGGCAATGTACGAATACAGGAAGGCGAGGTTTGATAACGGGGAAAAATGCAGGAAAGCAATTCAGGAAGGCGCTGAAAAACTGGGATACGGATACGATCCCTTCCTGGAAGACCTGGGGGTAAGGAAGGAGACCTGGAGGAGGCTGAAATTCAGGGAAAGGAAGTACCTGAAGGGTAAGGCGATGGATTTCCTCAAGAGAGGGGAAATGGGGAAGACCTTCGGGATATTGAGCGTGCTGGACCGGGAAAGTCCGGTCCTGAAGAACAGGGGTACCAAAAGGCTCCTTAAATACCTGGAAGGGGCAAACTGGAGCGGTAGGGGGGCCTTTGAGAAATACCTGGAAAGGAAGTGCAGGATCAGGAACGCAAGGGACGCCCTGCTTTGCGGCTCCCTGGGGGCGCTGGGAGGCTCGTTCATGCCGGACAATCCTTGGCCCAATGAATTGTACGGCGCCGCGTTCGGCGTTATAGGCTTGTACATGGGACTCCTTTTAAGCAAAATAAGTGAAGAGGTAGGGCCGGGGGAAGGGGAGAAGTAATACTGATAAGATTTTTCACTACCGAAAAGTATTTAAATATATTAAACATTCTATTATAGAGTAAATTGGAAGGTGCTTTCATGGTCAACGGAAAAGCGGGAAATGACATGTTCAGCGAAGATGAACTGGACGATATGTTATGGAAATACATGATCGGTTCAGATGAGGATGCTTTATTTAAATTCGATGAGATTTCCAGAGATAAAAAACTAGTGCTGGAGATGGGCGAAAGCGCCAAAAAGCGTTTGTTCTTTGACAATATCGACAGTCACTCGCTTGGAAGGTACGGTTTTGTTCCCGATGGGTATGAATCGCTTGAAAAAACAGAAGGCAGGAAGGAAAGGTTTGATCTGTTCGCCGGGGAGAAGGCAGGGAAAGAAAATCTGCCCGAACCGGAGAATTTTGCCTTTGGAAGAGAGGATGATACCCTGTATTACTTCCTGTATCTCAAAATGAAGGAAAGGTTTGAGGAAGATTCAGAAAGGGTTTTACCGGATTTCGATAAGCTTTTCTCCTTTTACGATGGTAAAGAGCTTGTAAAAAATGCAAAGGATATATCATTTTGGAATTTAGAAACAATTATCGATCATTTGTACAGCGATCTCAAGTCCAGGTACAAAGAAGCCTCAAGCGGGAAAAGCGAGATTTTTCCGGAGACTGTCCCGAGAGAGAAGGATAACGGCTATCGCAGGATAATTGACAAGTTCAAGGAATCCGCAAGCGATGATCAAATCCGTGAAATACTGGGGGCGCATCTAATTGAAGGGAAATCATACGCGGTTGAAAAACTTTTAAGAGTTCTCTGGAATTACATGAATACGAAGGATTCTATTGAATCAGGCGACTGGGACAGCGGGAAGAACGAGAGCGCCCTGTACGAGGTCCTGGAAGGGTATTCCAGGGATGGGAAGTGCGCATGGCTGTTTGATGATGCGATCAAAACCCTCGAAGGCGTCTTCGGTAAGGATTACTGGGATGGTGTTTTGAGAGAAGAAGGGGAGTTGTACCGCTTGATTAAAGGGTTTGTAACCGATGAATATCAAGTTTCGAGCGGGCAGAAGGATGCATGGAAAGAGTTTTCCGAATTTATAGATTCCGTGGGAAGCAAAGAGTTCCTGAGGAGGGCAAGGGAGGTTTACGGGGAGACTAAGAATTTCTCCGAAACGGTCGGGAAATTGTCTTCTGAATACGGAAGCATGCTTAATCGCGAGGCTGGGGAGAAAACGTTTTACCATGAGGAATCCGGGGATGAAGAAGTTGTCGATACGGTGGCGGTTGAAAAGACTATCCCGCTTAGCGATGAGAATGATGCCGGTAGCGGAAACAGAAATTACCAGACATTAAATGGTAGTCACCAGATGGGAGATGGTAGTATTCACATTGACCTGCGGTCGAAGGAGGAAATGGATGAAGGGATGAGTTATTTTGCTGAAAGATGGGGAAACATCAAGAATTACGTGAAAGAAAACAAAAAGAAGTTCATAAATACGGGATTAGGTGCTATGCTTGTCGGGGCGCTTGGATATTTATTGGTTACTCATGTTGTGTGCCCGCCCAAGAAACAAAGGGAAGTTCCGATTCCTCCTGCCCCGAAGGTTGAGAAGGCA
>Ga0180437_10011540_pt1 | contig 10586 bp, 9 predicted proteins | sample SS_ome_4_FD_132410 | JGI IMG/M metagenome (GOLD analysis project Ga0180437, IMG submission 132410) | Hypersaline lake sediment archaeal communities from the Salton Sea, California, USA - SS_3_D_1 metaG | ecosystem: Environmental > Aquatic > Non-marine Saline and Alkaline > Hypersaline > Sediment... | reverse complement strand
TTCAATTCGGATTCAGTCAGCGGTGTGGGGAATTTTCTAAATAGATCAAGGAGCAGCGGGTCAAGTTCTGCATATTCGATTGTTTCTACCGATGGATGTTTTAATGCCTCACTGATTACACCGCCTGCCCCCCCACTCAAGATAAGGAGTTTTCTGGGTTCAGGATGGGCAAGAATCGGAAGGTGAACGAACTCTTCAATAAATGGTATATCCGGAATAGGCGTTATAACATTTGGAATACCGTCTTGAAAGAAAATGTATTGTCCCTGGTTTTCTATAATGCAGATATTGCCGTATTGTGAGTTCTGGTAATGAACGATATTGTGGTTTTTCCATTGCGCTTTGATTGAATAATGATGCAGTTTGTCCGCCTGACTGGCAAAAACCAAATAACCAGAAAAAGAGACAAGTACACTCAAGATAACCAGAATTGTTTTTTGAAATAGTCCGGTTTTCCAGTAAGGGGCAAGTAAAACAAGGCATACTACAAAGTTCAACAGAGCGAGCCCTGAGGATGCCTGAAATGTATTAAGATAGGGAATGAACAGATAGGTACAGACAATTCCGCCGACAATTGTGCCCACTGTCTCATAAGCATAAACCCTGCCGACAGAAGACGCATCCTGGCCGGAAAACATGGAATAAATCCGGCAGCTAAAAGTAAATAATGCGCCGTGAAGTATGCCTACCGGTAAAAGTATAAGAAAAGAGGAATAAAACATTGGCAAAAATCCGATACTTTCACCAATAGAAATGCCGATTACTCGTTTCAGGATACGTGTCAGAAAAATTGCTATGAATAGAGATAAAGAAAACAGAATCGTAATGACTGTAAATTTTTCAAGCTCATTTTTGGATTTCTCAGCTTTCCTGCCAAGAAAGAAACATCCAAAAGCCTCAAGAATAAGCCAGTTGGCTAGAATAATGCCGATGCAAAGTTCGTTGCCTGAAAAAACAATCAAAAGTTCCCTTAAAAGGAGTATCTCAGCCACCAGTCCGCTAAATCCCACAGCCAATATAGCTATACAAATGCGTTTTTTCATTAAACTATTCCTAACGCGGCAGGCCGCTTATTCGCGACGGTCTGTGGCTTCCTCGCTGACAGCAGAGAAGTAGATGCGTGAACCCTGATGTTTGTAGCCAAAGATCACAAAGCTTATCCGAGGCAACCTTATTATACCCGCAATCCCCGCCTTTGTCTAGGGGTCATGGCGGCCAAAGTTCCCCTTGACACCCCCTCAGAGTGATAATATTTCCATGGCTGTGAATAGTTCTCGCCCCCAAAAACCAGCCAGCTATTCATGCCTGATCGCTTCCACCACATCCAGCCTCGCCGCCCGCCAGGCAGGGTAGAGGGCAGCCAGAAACGCCGCCAGCAGGGCGGACACGAGCCCGGTGACGATGGCCTCACTGGGAAACACGTAGCCCCACTCATAGCCAGAGACGGCATTGGCCATGTCCACGAAAATGCGGGAGAGGTAGGTACCCAGTAGCACCCCCAACAGGCCGCCGATCCCGCCCAGCATCCCGGCCTCGGCCAGGATCATCTTGATCACCTGTCCCCGCGTCATCCCCAGGCCCCGCAACACCCCGATCTCACGTACCCGCTCCAGCACGTTGACCAGCAAGGTGTTCAGCACCCCCAACGCAGCGATGATCAACCCGATGAGCACAAACAGGTCCATGTAACGCATGGCCTCTTCTGCATAGGCCAGCGTCCGCACCTGGAACTCTTCATCAGTCTCCACCTGGAGATGGTAGCGTTTGCCGAAACGTTCCTTGATCCTTTGACGCACTTCCTGGACCGAAGTGCCGGGCGCGACTCGCAGGTCAAAGTTGCTCGCCTGGCGGGCACGGAAATAGCGGCGAGCATCCTCCCACGGTCCAAAGACCCCATATCCGTTGGAAGCGTAATTGATGGCTACCCCAGCCACCAGGAAGTCGTGCTCCCCCGTGGGCGTCCGCAGACGGATGGTATCGCCCTTGCCCAGATCGTAGCGCTCGGCCAGCAAGGTAGAGATAAAGACCGCATCACCCTGAGCCAGACGATCCAACATGGGCCGCGGATCGCCCTGCCCCGCTGCGAACAGCATAGGAGCCTCATCATACCAGCCCACGTCAATGGCGGTATAAGTCAGGGCGTCGCGGGCGCCATGGGGATCGTCGGGCGGCGGCACCCGCTCCGTCGGGATGAAATTGACCGGCATGACCGTCTGCACCCCCTCCACAGTCGCCAACTGATCAGCCAGACGCAGGCGCAAGGGTCGAGGTGCATAGACGAACAGATCACAGTTAAAGCTGTCTGTGTAACGTTTCACCTCGACCATGGCACTGGCACTAAAGGCCCCAAAGCCCACTACCATGGTCAAACCCATCATCAGGGCAGAGGCCGTCAGGGCCGTGCGGCCCAGGTCACGGCGCACGTTGGCGCTGCCCAACAGCCCTTCGTGCCCCCATGGACGGATCAGGGGACGCAACATCCTCTCCAGGGGCCTGACCAAAACGGGCGAGAGGAAAGCCGCCCCACCCAGCAGAGCGAGTGTACCGACATAGATAGCGGGCACACGCATTGCCTTGTCCATGGGCAGGAACAAAGCCAGCGAGGCCAGGACCATCACCCCCAACCCAATCCAGACCCGACGAGGAGTCACATCTCTCCCTCCAGCGGCCGCCCTGGGACGCAGAGCCTCCACCGGGGGGACCCGGCTGGCCCGCCAGACAGGCCGCAGGGCAGCCAACACCGTGACCACCACCCCTACACCGGCCGCCAGGAACAACCCCCCAGGTGGCACCTGGAAGGCCACCACCTCTACGTTGGAATAGGAGGCCAGGACATCGCGCAGCGAGTGAGCCAGGCCCAGCCCAAGGAACACACCCAGCACCGAGCCCAAGGCCCCCATCAGCAGGGCTTCGGCGGTGAGCAAGCGGAGGACACGGCCCCGCGTCGCCCCCAGAGCGCGCAACAGTCCCAACTCGCGGGTGCGTTCCAGCACCGTCATGGAGAAAGTATTGTAGATGAGAAAGGCCCCCACGAACAGAGCCAGGGTGCTGGCCAGATCTGTCCCCTGGGCGTATCTGGCGATCATCTGCTCGACCAACTTGCCCCGGGCGGCAGGGTAGGTCACGGCGTAACGCCGACCCAACGTCGCTTGCAAGTCCACCTTGAGTTGCTCCGTGTCAGTCCCCGCTGCGGCCACCACATCTATCTGATCTATCTCGCGGCCCCGCTCGAAAACCCGCTGGACGGTGCGCAGGGGCAAAAGCCCTACCCGTCCACGGTGGAAATAACCGAGCCCTTCCTTGGTCATCAACCCCACGATCTCGAAGGGTTCAGTCCCATCAGCCACCAGCAGCTCGACGTCATCGCCTACAGCCAACCCCTTCTCCTGGGCGTAATCCCTGGTCAAGATGATAACCTGCTTGTCCCTGTCCACCCGACCGTCGAAGAAGCGGCCCTCGACGATGCGCACCGTGTGCACCTGGGGGTCGAGGTCGGGATCCACGCCGAGGAGCAGCAGGCCACCTGAGAGCTCGACGACGAAGGACACCAGTGATACCTGGTCGGCATCCTCAGCCAGGAGGGTGACCGTCTGTGCCAGAGGCGCGGCAGCGGCCACCCCCGGTGTGCCCTGCACCCGGCGCAGGGCCTGCTCGCTGAACCCGCCCTCGGCCGGGGAATCGCTGGTCACCACCAGGTCCGCCCGCCCCGCCGCCGCCTCAAAGAGCTTTCGCACCGAGACTTTGGCGCTATGGGTGGCGACGCTGGTGGCCAGGATCAACCCCACCCCCAGCACAATGCCCCCCATCGTCAGCAGGGTGCGGTCTTTTCGTACCCACAGGTTGCGGAAAGCAAAAGCAGACCAAGATCGCATATCATACCTCCTCGGAAAACGTCATTGCGAGCGCAGCGAAGCAATCTCCGAGATTGCTTCGGGCTAACGCCCTCGCAATGACATGCTCCCATCTCCCCCAGTCACTCAGTGCCCAACATCTCTTCGCACCGATCCAGCCAATGCAGATCAGCCTCTACGTGGAGGATACCCCCCTCAACCAGAAGCGCGGTGAAGGGGTCCTCCTCGGCGTTGATCTCGCTCTGAGCCTCGCGGAGCACGCGCATGAGCTGCAAATAGGCCCTGCGCTGATTCCAGATAAGGCTGTGCAGGTCGCCGTAGCCCAGTTCCTTGCATAGAACCAGTTTGATGTAAAATTCATCCTTCAGGCGACGGGGCTTTTCCACGGGCTCGGCCAGCCAGCGAAACAGCTCTTCCCGTCCCGCCTCGGTGATGGCATAGACTTTTTTGTCGGGGCGGGATTCCTGTTCCACTTCCTCTCGCAACACCACGTACCCGTCCCGCGCCAGCCGGTTGAGCGTGTTGTACACCTGGCCGATGTTCAGCGACCAGCGCTCGCCTACCGTCTCATCGAAAGCTGTCTTCAGTTCATAGCCATGCCTGGGCCCCTCAGCCAACAAACCCAGCAGGGCGTGTTTGATCGCCACGGCCCACCTCTCCACCAGGCAAGAACCGGGTTACTTACTTGGTTATTACATACTTGGTTAGTATTATACGCGGAAAGGAGTTTTTGTCAAGCGGGCCATAGCATCATGGCATCAGTGTATCTGGGGCTGTTTACATTTTGGACGGATTGTTGTATAATCTAGATACAGACCATAAGGGGTTTCAGAAACTCTTAGGGTCTGAAATCCACATTCGGCGGCTTTATGGAATCCACACCTACCTCCACAGAAACCCAACCCGCTCCATTGCGGCACACGTGGCTCTGGCAACCCAACCTGATCGTGTTTGTCTCCAGCGCCTGCATCATGATCCTGGAACTGGTGGCCGGACGGATCATCGCCCCCTATGTCGGGGTGTCGCTGTACACCTGGACCAGCGTCATCGGGGTGGTGCTGGCCGGTATCAGCCTGGGCAACTACCTGGGCGGGCGGCTGGCCGACCGTTGGGCTTCCCCACGCCTCCTGGGAGGCATCTTTTTGCTGGGCGGCCTGTCTTCCTTGGGCATCCTGGCCGTGGACGTGATGGACAGGCTCACCACACTGGAAAAACTCACCTCCAGCAACTTGGCCCTCGTCATCGAGATCGTGGCCCTCACCGTCCTCCTGTTCCTCGTCCCCTGTGCCATCCTGGGCACCATCTCGCCTGTGGTGGCCAAACCGGCCGTGCGCGACCTGGCCAAGACGGGCAGCACCGTGGGCAAGATTTACGCCGCCGGTTCCGTGGGCAGCATCGTCGGCACCTTTGCCACAGGCTTTGTGCTCATCTCGTGGTTCGGCACTCACGCCATCGTCTGGGGAGTGGCGCTGGTGCTCCTGATTCTGGGCCTGCTTTTCCTTCTGGGGAACCGCTGGCCGTTGATGCTCCTTTCGGCCCTGATCCTCGCCGGCGGAACGATGCTGGCCTTCAACCAGGGATGGCTGCGCGGCCCCTGCACCCGCGAGACCAACTACTTTTGCATCAGGGTCAAAGAGGAAGAGAAGGACGGTCAGCCGGTGCGCGCGCTCTTCCTGGACCGGCTGCTCCACAGCTACACCTCCCTAGAGGACCCGACCAAACTGGTCTACGGCTACGAGCAGATGTATGCCGAAGTCACGGCCTACAGGGCTCAGCGGGACGACCACCTGCGCGCCCTCTTTATCGGCGGGGGTGGGTATACCTTTCCCCGCTACATAGAGGCGGTCTATCCGCACAGCGACATCCGCGTGATCGAGATTGACCCGGGCGTCACCCAGGTGGCCTACGACCTGCTGGGGCTGAGCCGCGATACAGAGATCGTGACCTACAACGAGGACGCCCGGCTCTTCCTGGAACGGGAGCCCACCAAAGCCTACGACCTGGTCATAGGCGACGCCTTCAACGACTTTTCCGTGCCCTATCACCTGACCACCAAAGAGTTCAACGATCGGGTGCGCGCCTGGCTGGCAGACGACGGCCTCTATGTGGTCAATATCATTGACGGTGCGTGGGGGCATTTCCTGCGGGCCTACACCCACACCCTGCGCCAGACCTTTCGCCACGTCTACCTGGCCCCCACCGCCGAGTCGTGGCGACGGTCGCCGCGCAGCACTTTCGTGCTCATTGCCAGCGACACGCCGTTGGACCTGGCCTCTTTTGAGACCCTAGATGCCGGCGACGGTAACCCGCTCCTGGCGCGCCGATTGCTCAACCAAGAGGACACCGATGCCCTGCTGGCCGAGGGGCGCGCGGTGATGCTGACCGACCAATACGCCCCGGTGGAACAGATGCTGGCGCCGGTGTTTCTGGACCAACTACCAGAGTAAGAGGTGACCCATGCCACCCTTTGACAAACCCGACTTTACCCATGACTATGACCCACCTTCGGAGATAGACGCCCTGTGGGCCTATCGCCAGAACAAGCCAGGACGGGCCATCCCAGACAAGGCGGTGGACCGGCTGCTGGTGGCCACGTGGAACGTGGCGAACCTGGGCATGCAGGAGCGCCGGGACAAGGACTATCGGTTGATCGCAGAGCTCGTCAGTTGGTTCGATCTGGTGGCCATGCAGGAGATCAACGACAACCTCAGCGGCCTGCGCGCCATCCAGCCTCATCTGCCATCGTCGTTCCGGGTGTTGTTTTCGGACTATGCCGGCAACGACGAACGCCTGGGGTTCCTGTACGACGCCAGCAAAGTGACCCTGTTGGAGAAGGTGGGCGAAGTAGCCATACCACCCAGCGACCACCGTTACATCAAGCTGCCCATAACCCAACAGAAATTCGACGGGTTCGACCGCAACCCCTACCTGGCCGCGTTCCAGTGCGGTTTGTTCACCTTTGTCCTGGTCAACGTCCATCTCTACTTCGGCTCAGACAGCACAATTTCCAAGAACCGCAGAAGCCTGGAGGCCTATGCGGTGGGACGCTGGGCCGACCTGCGGCGCAAAAGCAAGAACGCCTACACCCGCGACATCATTGTGCTGGGCGACTTTAACCTGCCCAAGGTAGAGCCCGGCGACCCGATCTACCAGGCGCTCACCAAGCGCGGGTTGCATCTGCCAGAGCACTCTACCGAGATCGGCTCCAGCATCGCCACGGACAGCCACTACGATCAGATCGCCTTCTTCCCCGGCGAGACCCAGAGCGAGTTTACGGGCAAATCGGGCGTGTTCGACTTTGACGGCGCTCTCTTTGCCACCCTATGGGAAACGCGCAGCCGCGAGGATTTCATCGCCTACATGCGCTACTACATCTCGGACCACCGCATTTTGTGGGCCGAGTTTCGGGTCTAATCCAATAGAAATGCGTAAGTAAACCGAAGCACATAAGGAGCCAAGATGTCAGAGGCCGTTATCTACATCGTCCGTCGTCGCGTAACTCCGGCCATGATGGGCGAGATGTTACAATCATTGGAATCCTACATCAAGTTGGCTGTTGACGTGCGCCGCGAATTGCTGGCTGGTGGCGGAGAGCTACATGCCGATTGCGAACAGGTATTGTTGGAGGATGGCAGCCGCCAGGAAGACATCTGGGGTGCCGATTGGCTGCCCTTTAGCCAGGAGGTACAATTCGAGGCGCTGATAAACATCCGCCCTCGCCAGAACAACCCCAGTATGACTATTCTGGATCCTGCAATTCGCGCGCGGGTGGAAACCATCACACGCCAGTTGCTGAAAGGAGTGACGCCGGAATGAAAGACCTTTCAGACATTCGGGCCCGTTATGCGCGCGACCCCTTGCCAGTGCGTCTGGGGGGATTGGCCGCCGACCTGGCCCGTATCACCTCATTCTCACAGAATCCGGCCAACCTCGCGCCTGTGGCAGACCTGATCCGTGAGGCTGCGCATTTTATCGAGTGGTGTGCTCCAGAGTCTGACCTGGAAAGCCAGGTGACGTTGCTGGAACTACAACGCCACCTGGCGCGCTGGCGGATGCAGTTGCCACAGCAATTCCCCGATCGGACGTGGCGCAGTCAGGTAATCGCCGAGGCCCGACAGTGGAGCCAGCGTGTGCTGGAGATGAGCGGTCTGTTGGCGGAAGGGTGAGGAGAGACTCCTAGCTCAGCAAGGAGGAGGCTGATGAAAAGTGCGCTAGAAGCCATCAAAGAGTCCCGCCGCGCCTACATCGTCCTGAACCTGGTCTACTACGGCCTGGTGATCTGTGGGATGATCTACGTGGCCTTTAACCCCTCGTTACAGCAATCGTTGATAAAACTTGTTGGCAGCGCCTTCACCGAAGGGCCGCTTTCGGCAGTGGGCAGTGCCTACACCGGTGGTCAAGTCTTGCAGGCCATGGTGCTGACCTTTGTAGTGAACCTGTTCCTGGGGAGCATTGCAGTGATCACCCTGCCCTCCCTGGTGATCCCTTTCAGCGGGCTGCTGATGGGAGCCTACCGGGCCGTACTGTGGGGGTTGCTGCTGTCCCCCACCACCCCTCAGATACGCCTGGTGATGATCCCCCACTCGCTCGTCCTCATCCTGGAGGGACAGGCCTACATCCTGGCCATGCTGGCCGCCTACGTTCAGGGCAAAGCCTTCTTGTGGCCACGCAGTGTGGGGGCCACGACCCGCAGACAAGGCTATGGAGTTGGGGCAAAGCGTTCGGCTCGCATCTATATGCTGGTCGTCCTTCTGTTGGCCGTGGCGGCCATCTACGAGGCGCTGGAAGTGATCTTTATTCCTCGACTTCTTGTAGGGACACTTTAGGCGCACGTGGCCAGCCTCGGACGCTGCCGGGGCCCTTCCGTTTTGTTGTTGCGCCAGTTTGACCGCTAGAAGGAGCGATGCCGGAATGTCGGTCTACGAGCAATACGGTTTAGATAAGGGAGCGAGCCCTTCGACTTTGCTCAGGACAGGCGTCGGCCGAGTAGGTCTGAAGCGTAGCGGAAGACCGTATCGAGGCCACGCGAGCGGTTTTTGCAACGAACTCCGATTGCATAGGCCGCGTCTTGGTCTCGATACGCTAACGCTACTCGACCGACGACGCTTAAATGAACTTTGAAGCGGCAAGGTAAATTGGATGTGTATGATTATGAGACGTGGTTCAACCCGTTGTTAGTGACGGAATAGGGAGGAAGCGATGAGCACCATCTATGTGGAACCAACTCAGAAGGCAAGTGAGGTTCTACCTCTGGTTCGATCCGCCATTAAGGGCGAGATAACGAGGCTGGAACTTGCCCTGAAGCTGGCCATGGAACGCCTGATTCCGTTCGAGCAGAAATATGGCGTGACCTCGGCGCATTTTATTTCCGAGATGGCCGCTGAAGACCTGGAAGGCGGCGATGATGAGTATGTGCGCTGGGCCGGGGAGTACAAGCTGATGCAAAGGCTTCAGGAAAAGCTAAGGCGGCTTCAGGAGATCAATTACGGTGATTCAAGCCTACTTCGACCAGATCGAAGCACTGGTTAGCAAATACGCTGTCACCCGCTTTGTGCTGGACGTGAGGATAAGCCGTGAACTGCTGGCCAAGTCACAGAAGCCCCTACCCCGAGTCTTGAAGGCGTGTTGGTTGAAATCACTGTGGCCAAAGGGTGGGTGTAAGGGGACGAGAGAGTGTGAAGCCAGCGTGTGCTGGAGATGAGTAGCCTGTTTGCAGAAGGGTGTAGAACGTGTCCAGACCAACCGAAGCAATAACCCGCAGAGACCTCATAGACCCCGCCCTGGCGAAAGCAGGCTGGGACGTCAATAACCCTGACCAGGTCGGCATCGAGATCCCTGTGGACGGGTTTGATCCTCAAGCGTGGCGTGCGCTCGATGCCAAGTTGCGGCACTTGCGCGAGACCGGGGTAGTCTACAACGTCGAACTGCCGAAGGGGGTCAGCGACTATGTCCTCTACCGCCCCAATGGTGAGACCATGGCCGTCGTGGAAGCCAAACGCAGCAGCGTGGACCCCCGCCTGGCCCAGGCCCAGACCGAATTCTATGTCACCGAAATCGAGAAGCAGCAGAGTTTCCGCCCCTTCGCCTTCATGACCAACGGCTACGATACCTACTTCTGGGACGTGGGCCGGGCCAACAAGCGATTGGTGTACGGCTTTTTCTCGCCCAGTGATCTGGACAATCTGCTCTACATCCGCCAAAACCAAACGCCGCTCAGTGAGGCCCCCATCAACACCCATATCACCGATCGCGCCTACCAGATGGAAGCCATCCGGCGGGTGTGCGAAGCCTTTGAGCAGGGCAAACGCAGGGCACTCTTGGTCATGGCCACCGGCACTGGCAAGACCCGCGTAGCCATGTCCCTGGCCGATGTCTTCCTGCGCACCAACCAGGCGCGGCGGATTCTGTTCGTCGCCGATCGTGACGCCCTGGTGCAGCAAGCCCTGGACGACGGCTTCAAGGCCTTCATCCCCCATGAGCCATGCACCCGCATCTATACCCAGGACATAGATACCACCAACCGGCTGTACGTCGTCACCCTGCAGACCCTCAGCAACTGCTTTCGCCAGTTTACCGCCGGTTTCTTTGACATGATCATCTTTGACGAGGTCCATCGGTCTATCTTTAATCGCTGGAACGAACCGCTCCAGTACTTTGATGGGCGCATGATCGGGTTGACGGCCACCCCCGCCAACTTTATTGACCGGAATACCTTCCTGGCCTTCGAGTGCTACG
>Ga0180437_10011539_pt1 | contig 10587 bp, 19 predicted proteins | sample SS_ome_4_FD_132410 | JGI IMG/M metagenome (GOLD analysis project Ga0180437, IMG submission 132410) | Hypersaline lake sediment archaeal communities from the Salton Sea, California, USA - SS_3_D_1 metaG | ecosystem: Environmental > Aquatic > Non-marine Saline and Alkaline > Hypersaline >... | reverse complement strand
ATTTCTTATTTATCTTATGATTATAAAAAGGGTGCTAATTTTTGGAGGTACCCTTTTTTTATATGTCTATGGTGAAAATGGAGATCACGTAACGCTACGGACGTTAAGTTTTGGGTTCGAGTCCTAATAGACATATTTTCTTATTTTGTCGTCATGGTGGAATTGGCAGACACATCAGATTTAAGCTCTGATGAGCTTCGGCTCGTCCCGGTTCGACTCCGGGTGGCGACATTTTTTTATTGAAGTGATTTTAAAATATGTTATAATACTGATTATAAATAAGGAGATTAATTATGTTAGTATTAAGCAGACAAAAAGATGAGTCAATTATGATTGGAGACAATGTAGAAATTACTATTGTCGATGTCAGGGGCGACAAGGTAAGGCTCGGTATCTCTGCTCCAAATGATATTCCTGTGCACAGAAGAGAAGTTTACGAAGCTATACAAAAGGAAAAAGAAGAAGCAAATAAATAATGCTCCCATAGCCCAATTTGGCAGAGGCGTACATTTCAAATGTGTATTAGTCTTGGTTCGAATCCAAGTGGGAGTATTTTTTTTCACAGAACTTTATTTTTTTAAAAGTAGGTATCAGAAATGATAACTATTAATAAAAAAGGATTAGAGATGGAATCTGAGATATTAAACAGACCTCGAGTTAAGAGAGAAAAAGTAAGTAAGAAGGGTAGGAATGAGGTAATTTCTTTTCTTCGCAAAAAATATTTTATGTCTGAGAATTTATTTGATGCGGAATTAAAAGTTCATCATTTATGGGATGATTTTTATAGACTTAATTATTGGGGAAAGAGAGCTTCAACAGGAGATTATGTTATAGTTGATTCTATGTTTATAAGAGTAGATGAAATAAATGGAGAATATATAGTGAAGCACTTGAATGAGGGAGAAAGAAGGAGAGATATAATAAGTAAGGAAATTTAAGATGAAAAATTTAAAAGGTTTTACATTAATTGAATTATTAGTTGTTATTTCTATTATAGCACTTTTAATGAGTATACTTATGCCTGCACTTGGCAGGGTTCGTGAACAAGGAAAAACAGTAGCATGTCTGGGAAAATTAAAACAATGGGGTGTCGTTTTCGAGATGTACACACAGGACAACAATGGCTATTTTTATGATTATATCTGTATTGATGATGAGGCTTATTTTGAATACTACCAGGATTATGAAATGAAGATATGTCCAAGAGCTACTAAGTCTATAAGAGAAGGAGCTCGTGATCCATATGCTACACATGTCGAGAATTGTGATGAAACTCCCGCCAGCTATGGAACAAATGCTTTTCAAACAAGTAATACTAGTGGAAGTGGAAATAGAGGGGTAGATATTATATGGAAAACTCCGAATGTTAAACAATCAAATCTTGTTCCGGTTTATGGGGACATACAACAGTGGTCAAATTTAACACCTCTTCCATGGGACGAACCTCCTTCATATCCAACCGAACCATTAGACGGTAATAATGATGAGATGAGAAATGCTTGTATTACTCGACATGGAACTATTGTTCAATGGGTATTCGCCGATTGGTCTGCAAGAAAAGTTGGATTAAGAGAGCTTTGGGATTTACGTTGGCATAGAAAGTGGGTTGAACAAAAAAAAGAAGTAGGAGAACCAGATTGGCCCGATTGGATGAAAAATCTTTAATTTTTTTAGAATGATAAACTTTCTCTTTCTAAATTAAATAATATTAACGTTTAGAATATATTTTGACTAATTGAGAAAGTTCGAAAGTGGGATAATATTGTCCCACTTTTTTTTTCACAGAACTTAAATTTTTTATTTGTAGAGAGAAGAGAAAATGAAATAAAATAAAACAAAACCGTTTAAAAAGGAGAAATAAAATGGCTCCAGTAGCTCAAAAGAAGAATCTTAAGATGCATAAGAAATTACTGTTAGATGTAATTAAAAAACAAGCTGGCAGTTTGGAAAAAGCAATTCTTGAGGGGGTAATGAACGCTGTTGAAGCAATGTCTAATGAAGTAAAATTAGAATTGATAGTAGTAGAAGATAAAGCTATACTTACTATTAAGGACGATGGAATAGGTATTACTACTGAAAAAGAATTAGTAGAACATTTTGAAACATTTGGAACTCCTCATTCAGAAGATGAAAATGTAATATGGAAACAATTTAGAATGGGTAGAGGTCAAATGTTTGCCTTTGGCTACAATACTTGGAGAACATCAACATTTAAAATGGAAGTCGATATAGAGAAATGGGGGTTAACTTATCATCTTACTAAAAATCTTCCTTATGTAGATGGTTGTGATATTACTATTGAATTATACAAAAATCCTATTGGGGGATATACTTATCCAACTATCGATAGTTTAAAAGATAGTATTAGAACTCAAATAGAATTTGTTCAAACTCCTATCTATTTTAATGGAGAACAATTAAGTACTCCACCTCAAGATTTGAGTGGATGGACTTATGAAGATGAAAATGCATATTATCTTTTTAATGCTGGGGATGGAGTAAAAATATATAATTTAGGAGCATTTGTGAAGAAGATAGATGCATATAGGGCTGGCACTTCTGGAGTAATAGTTTCTAAAAAGAGATTGGATGTTAATTTTGCAAGAAATGATATTCAGAGTGATTGTCCAGTTTTTGAAGAAATTGATAAAATTATTATCAAGAACAGAGTAAATAAGGCAACTAAGAAAAAATATGTAGCAATGACTGATTATGAAAGGTATGCATTATTAAAAGATTTAAGAGACGCAGTTCAGCCTCTTTATAATTTAAAAGGAAAGAGAATCTTTAAAACTGCTCAAGGGAAATGGTATAGTTTAAATATGATACTTAACAATCATCAACCTTGGACTTTTACTCCAGAGGGATGTAGAATAGCTGATACAGTAATGGAAAATGGACAAGCATTATGTTTATCAGAGGATATTCTTAATTTTTTAAATTATTCTGGCAAAAGATATGATTTTTTTAGATGGTTATTAAATGCTCAAAGAAAAAGGTCTTATATCGGTTATATAGACAAAGATTTGGAAATCAAAGTAAAATTATACATTCCTTACGATGAAAAAGAATTAGATAGTTTTGAGACATCTTCTAAATGTTTAACTGATGGTTTTTCAGAAGAATTTTCTATTTTACCTCATAATAAATTGACTATTGTAGAAAAAAGAATTATTGAGGTTTTACAAAGTTTCAGATGTTGGGACGGAAGAGCAATAAATATAGGAGTATCAGATGCTTGTGCTGCTTGGACAGATGGAAATTCTCATATAACAATAGAAAGAAGTTTCTTGAGAAAAAAGAGTTTAAGATACGATAGAGATATTGTTAGATTATTTAATATTTTGACTCACGAATTGGCTCACGATGATAAAACAGATGGCAGTCATATGCATGGTCCACAATTTTATGAAAGATTTTATGAAATAATATTTTCATATGATAGTCCTTTTGTTCACGCCACAAGATTTAAAACATATATGGAAAATGCTAAAATGGAAGAAAAGAAAAAGAAAATAATTGAGAAACAAAAGGCTAAAGAAAAAGAAATAAAAAATAAATTAGGGGTTGAAAGTGAAAAATAAATATGTATAATGTTTTATGAATGGTGGACTGATTTTAATAGGTTATCGACCATGTTGACTTCCCCCTATTAATACAACTTGTCCATCATTTTTTTTGTCTTCCATTTGAGCTGCTGGGAAGCGGTTTTGTTTTCCCCTTGTCGTCAATCGGCAAGGGGTTTTATTTTTCACAGGAAAGTGATTTTTTATTTCTAATAAAAAAACAAAACTAATTAAAAGGAATTAAAATGAGCAGACCATTAGGAATTATTGTTTATCAGGGGGAATCTCAAATTGATAAAAAGCCTGTTATTGCTGTTGCTACTGGAATCAAAGAAAAAACAGAAAATGTTAAGACAGGTAATTTAATTCAAATTTGGATACTTAGACCAGATATTCCACCACTTTTAGCAACTAAAATAGGCGAAGACTATAGTATATGCGGAGATTGTAAACATCGTCATTTTGGTTCTTGTTATGTAAATTTAGCCCACGGTCCAGAACACGTCTTTAAAGCATATCATCGTCAAAGATATGTTAAATTATCATCAGATAATATAAGTTTATTTAATAAAAGACACTTAAGAATTGGAGCATATGGAGATCCAGCTTGTGTTCCTATTGAAATATGGGATAAACTTTGTAATATTAGTCATGCTTATACTGGATATACACATCAGTGGAAAAAATGCAATCAAGCACTAAAGAACTATTGCATGGCTTCGGCTGACACTATAAGAGAATATTATCAAGCAAGAGAATTAGGTTGGAGAACTTTTAGAATAAGAACAAATGATATTATATTATCGGACGAATTTATTTGTCCAGCAAGCACTGAAAAAGAACATAAAATTACTTGTGAACAATGTATGGCCTGTATGGGAACTTTTATAAATAAATCTAAATGTCCAACTATTAAAGTACATGGAGTTGATTTTAAAGTGAAAAGATTTAATGAGGGGATGAAGAAAATCAGGAACAAGAAGAAATATAAGAAAAATTTTATAAAAATCTGATTTTTAATTTGACTTATTATCTTGGATTTATACAATTTGACTAAATATATGCTATGAAGGGCTTTTTTTATGATGGATTATAACAGATATTCGGAGGTAAAAACTATGAAATATAATGCGGAGATAATCGTCTGCTTTGAGAAGAATGAAAAATGGGAAATTGTTAATATTTGTTTTGAAACAGAAGAAGAAGATATAGAAGAAATGGCTCTAAAATTATTTATTGATTCATTGGGTAAAGAAATTAAAAAGGATGTAATATATATAGGTGTCATTTCTATAACTCCTGAAAAGAAATGTAATAATTGTATTTGTTGTACCAATGAAGGAGAATGTCCTTTTTTAGAAAGTTGTCCTCATTGTTCTTCTACTCATGGATGTGTTTATCCTGAATTAAAAATGCCTGTTAATTAATCAATTTATGTTATAATAGCACTTAAGGTCTGCGTATTTAAAATTTCACAGAACTTTATTTTTTTAAAAGTTAAGAAAAAAACGATGGAGAAAAAAAATGGGACAATATTATTTAATAGTTAATCTTGATAAAAAGGAATATCTTCACCCTCACAAGTTTGGTGAAGGGGCAAAATTGATGGAGTTTGGACATTCGCGTAGTTCTATTCTTTTGGCTCTTACTGTATTGTTAGCAGATGGTAATGGTCGCGGTGGTGGAGATATTCGTATTCCCTCTTATGAAAAAGCAATAAGAAAATATCAAATAGCAAGCGACAAACATTGTGAAGGCAAAAGGAAGACAAGTCCCAAATGGCCGAATCCTGATAAACATAATGAACCTTGGGTTGGTCGATGGGCTGGGGATAGAATCGTTATTACAGGAGACTATGCCGATGGCGGTAAGTTTATTGAGGGACTTGACGATGCAACTTTACAAAGGATAGCAGATATATATTATACAGAGAAACATAGACGGAAAGAAAAAGTTAATCTGTTTGCTGTTGCAATGGAATTGTTTACTGATATTTCAGACAATGTTATAGGTCTTTTGGTATCTGCAAATGAGTTGCCGTCTGATGTTCAGTCGGAAATGAGGGCGATGAGACCCGATATGGTAATCTCTACTAAACAGGAGTAGTTATGAAAGTTAAAGTATATTATCAAGATTTCCAAAAAAATGCTTTTAATTTGAATAAAGAGTTAATCTTTGAGCCTGAATCAGCATTTTTTATTAGAGAAGTTGATGTTAAAATAAATGAAGAAGAACCGAAAGACAGGTCCCAAGTTGCTAACTATTGTTTTTATCAGTTGAATACAAATAAGAGAATACTTGATAATTGTCAACCAGAGATGATAAAAGCAGGTCATAGCTCAATGAGTGTCGGAGATTATGTTGAATTTGAAGATGGAGAAATTTGGATTTGTAAGGCAATAGGTTGGGATGTAAGAAATAAAGAAAAAGTATAAAAGGAGAAGAAATAATGGATAATATAGTAAAAGAAAGAATTAAAACAGAAAATGTAAAGTGTTTTGGAGGTTCTTTACAGTCTCAAATAGATATTACATATGATGAACTTGTTGAGATATTGGGAGAACCTAATGCGGAAACTGACGGTTATAAAACTGATGCTGAATGGAATTTTGAATTTGATGGAGTGCCTTTTAGCATTTATAACTATAAAGATGGAGTAAATTATCTTGGATTAGCAGATGGTTTGCCTGTTGAATTTATTACGGATTGGCATATTGGAGGAGAAAATAAACAAAAGGCTGAAGAGTTGAGGGATTTTCTTTTAGAACATCGTTCAGGAGAAACTCCTGTAAAAGAAGTAATGGAAGAAGATTATGAAGAAGTATTTGAGGCAATTAAGAAAATGGGAAGAATAGAGTTTGAGATGCTCAAAAGGTATCTTTCTCAAAGTAATTTTATTCATTTGGAATAAGATTGAAAAATGAGTGAATTAAAGATAATGCATTATATATATAAAGGACAAGGAAAGTCTGATAATGCTCTGTCAGTTGAAGATAGAGGAAGTTATCCAATGACTCATGCTATTCCTAAGTTGATAGAAGGAGCAAAACCATATTATAAATTAACAAGAAAAGTTGCTAAAAGATTATTATTAGAGCTTGGAAATACGGGAGAATGGCATCATACTGGTTTATATGGCAAAAGGACTAATTATTATAATGTTAAGATGGTTTTGAGAAAATTGAATATAAGATGAAATTTTTTCACAGAACTTAATTTTTTTAAAAGTTAAGAAAAAAACGGAGAAAAAAAATGTCACATTTTGCAGTAATGATAGTTGGTGCGAAAAATAGAGAAGAAATAGAACAAGTTCTTTATCCATATTGGGAATTAGATTTATCAAGAGAAGATATGGAAATTGACCCTCGTGCTGTTTTTAAATGTAAACTTACTCAAGAAGAAGCAGAAGAGGAACATAAAAAAATACTTGAAAGAACTCCAAATCAAGAACAAATTGACTTTGCCCATCAAGAATTGCTTAGAGTAACTGCAGGGGTGTTTGGTAAAGAGGTGTCCCCGATTAATCAGAAGAAGTATGAAGAATATTGTGAGCAAGAAAAATTGGATTCATTTTTTATAGAAGAAAGAATATCTAAAGAACGCTACTCTTCTTTTATAGATTGGATGGAAGATTGGCATGGCTACTATTATAATGAGGAGTATAAGAGTTGGGGTTATTATTGTAATCCTAATGCAAAATGGGATTGGCATCAGATTGGGGGAAGATGGGCAGGCTATTTTAGATTAAAAGAAGGGAAAGAAGGGATAAAAGGAGATCCATCTTTATTATTTAAAAATGAAGATAGAATTAGCATTATAAAGGAACCTCTTATTTGTGATATAGCACAGAGAAAAGATATTGATTTTGAAGGAATGGTTTTAGAGAATATTTCCACAGCAAAGAAAAATTGGGATAGTTATAAAAGAAAATTAAGAAAATGTAAAGATGATGAAGATAAGATAAAAAAGATTAAAACTTTGGCATTTTTTGAAAAGAATATATATAAAGATGACACAAGAAAATCTTATATAAAAAGACAGTCAAGTTTTGCTACTTTTGCGTTAATTAAAGATGGTCAATGGTATGAAAGAGGAAATATGGGATGGTGGGGTTGTGTAACTGATGAAAAAGATGATTGGGATGAAAAGTTTATGGATTTATTTGAAGAATTAGATGATGAAGAATGGTTGGCAATAGTTGATTGTCATATTTAAGAGGAAAAAATAATGGAAAAAATAAGAGAGTGTATAAAAAGATTACGTGAAAACGAAGATATGCCTCAAGATATATGGTATGAAGACATTCTCATTGTCTCACCTGATAAATCAAAGGCAGTAGTAATGTTTGATGAAGCTTTTGTTCATCGTTGTAGAATTTATTTGCTTTCCAAAAATGTTGGAGAAAATGAAGAATGTTGGACTTATGAAGCAAACAAATCATTATTTGATAATGATGATGTTATAGCAAGTATTGGTGAAGTAGATTCTATTTATAAGGATTTTGCAAAGGAGTGGCTGGAGACAATTTAATTGGAGAAGAATAAGATGATGATAATAGGAGTAGATGAGAAAAAGAATAGGTATCTTGAGTTTTCTTCTGGCAAAAAAATTAAATTATCTGAAGAAGAATTTGAAGAATTTAAAAATAAAATAAGAATGGTATTTGCTGAAAGAAAACTGCTTCAAGAGGCAGGGAAACTTCATCCTCTTATAGATCTATAGTCCTATAATATATTTACCTAATTTTTTCACAGGAAAGTGATTTTTCATAGGAATAAATAAAAATGAAAACAACAGCCACTATATATGTTGATGATATTTTTTATTTTGTAGATAAAGATGGTGACCCCGATATTGTTATAGATGAACTTCTTCTTCCAATGATAAAAGAAGCAAAAGAAAAAGATAAAAGGAATCCTGATTTTGATTTTATTACAATTTTTAAATATAAATTATTAGAAAAAGATTTAAATAGTAGTAAAAATGCGATATTTGATGGTGACTATGAATATGAAGTGGATAAGAAAGGAAATATTAAATGGAAAGATGCTTATGAAGATGACGAGTTTAGAGACGCTTCATTAAGAGAATGGGTAGAAGACTGGGATTTAAATTTCGATGTAGATTTTGATTCAAATATATTAGAGAGAGATTCTCTTGAAAGATTAAAGATAAAAAAAGAATTCTTAATTCAACATCAACCTGATGGAGGAATGGAATTTATAGTAGAAGATATTCATTGGAATGACTTGTTAAATAAAATAGAAGATGAAATAAATAAGAGAAAAAAATGAAAAAAGAGAAAAAAAAGCGTATTTATATTTCTCCTGCAGAAATAGCAGAAATTATAAAGCGTCAGGTTGAAGGGGTAACAGAAGATAAGGAATTAGATCCTGAGGGATTTATTGTCTTTACCAATAGAGTCGCTACACGAAATATAGCAAGAAGTATAGCAGATTTATTTGCAGAAAAAGAAAAAGAAATATTTGAGTATTATGAAGATGGTTTTGATTATTGGGGATTTATTGATGACTGTGGTTTAGATAGAAGTGATATATAATTTTCTAGCAGAGGAAAAGAAATGAGAAGTAGAAAAGAATTAATATATCTTAATATAAAAGACCTTACTCAAGAAGAGATAGAGAAATTAGCCGATTATGAGTTAAACTCTTGTGATAAATGTGGAGAAATTGAGTTATCTGAGAAACTTCTTTGGGTGGGCAATGAGGCATTTTATGATACTGAGGATATGGAGGATTGGATAATAGGTCAAGAGTTAGCAAATAAAGGATATGTGGCAGTTTGTCAAAGTTGTTATAATGAAGCTGATGAAGAAATTGTAAAAAGAGAGAAAGGAGAATGTTAAATAATTTCACAGAACTTATTTTTTTAAAAAGTTAAGAAAAAAAAGGAGAAATAAAAATGAGTAAAGATGAAAAAATAGTATTTGCAAAAGGTGGAACTGCTCAGCATACAAAAACTGCTGAAGAGGTTCAAATTCCTGATTTATGGCACATAGCCGAAGCTCTTGCAAAAGACCCTAATTATCACAAATCATGCAGTGAAAAAGTTTTAGAATGTTGGCATACTTGTCATTTTCTTTTGAGACATATTAAAGAAAGATAAGGGGAATAAAAATGAGCAATGATTATTATGGATGCACTGCAGATACTATAGAAGAATCTTTTATAGAACAACAATGTCCTGAAAATTTATATGAATTAAAAGAAGCACTGAAAGAAGCAAAACTTAACTTTAATCAGTTTTGTGAGTTGCTCTTTTTTGGCACTTCAACTATTCCATTCGGGAAAACAATAGAGGAATCAAATAAGGATGAAGAAAATATCAAAAAAATATATGAAAAATTAGTAAAACATTTTAAACAAATGACTGGTCTTGAACTTTCTGCCTGCTATACTGAAGAAGAATGTGCATGTAGGGGTTCTGAAGTAATAGGAGGATTTTGGAAAGTAGAGGGAGTTTATGAGTTAACTGAAGCAGGAAGAAAATGGAAGAGTAAAATAACTAGAAAAAGTTGGGTAGAATATGGTTAAAATACAGTAAAAACACCTGATAAAAATAAAGGAAAGTGAAAGATATTTTAGTATAATACTCTGAATATTAGATTACTGTCAAATTATAAAGCCGTTTTATGGTAAACGGCTTTTTTGCGTATAAAGACAGTATGACCGGATTTGGAGATTAAAAAATGAGTGATGGATTAGCATTTTCTGTACTTCAAGAACATGCGACAAAGCATGAACTTGATACAATGGAACAGCTTATAATTACTTGTGAATTTATTTCATCTCTAGATAAAGCTAATGAACTCGAAGAATATTTAAAAAATAAGGAAGAAAATTTCACAGGAAATAAATTTTTAGAAAATTAGAAGAAAAGAAAACGATAGCAGTTGGCAAATGGGGAATTGAAAATGGTGAGGTATCCAACCAAAGGTAGATACTCCTGCTATCGTATATTTTGAAAAAGGAATATGATGATTATCAAAATAAATGAGACT
>Ga0180437_10011537_pt1 | contig 10588 bp, 7 predicted proteins | sample SS_ome_4_FD_132410 | JGI IMG/M metagenome (GOLD analysis project Ga0180437, IMG submission 132410) | Hypersaline lake sediment archaeal communities from the Salton Sea, California, USA - SS_3_D_1 metaG | ecosystem: Environmental > Aquatic > Non-marine Saline and Alkaline > Hypersaline > Sediment... | reverse complement strand
TTAAATGAAAGTTTTGTTTTATAATGTCAATATTATTCAGAACATCTTTCTCTAATTGAGTAACTTCATATAATTTAGGAGGAAGAGGAACATTTAGTAGCTGTCGATATCGAAATGCATCAATGATGGGGTCATAGTATGCCTCTCCCTTTCTTAATAGCATCCCTAAGCCTCCTTTTATACGTTCTTCTGAATAAATAGAGAATTTAGTTTTTATTTCACTCATTGACATTATTCTTTCTTCTTTTAAGGTAGCACTTATAGCTTCATCTCCTTTTCCAATTAAACCTGCCATTATATTAAATGAGGTACCTTTCACCCAATCATTTGCTGACCAAGAAGTAAAACCAATAGTCATTTTCATCATTCCTAAATCCGCAATAATAAACTGAGGCATCCCAAATCCAAATAACCGCAAGCGAAAGGATTTTGAAAGAGGAATCAATTTCTCCAACAACAGCCACCTTCTTCTCCCCCATATTCTCTCAACACGTTGTTTTGATCCTTTATATAAAGTTTTAAGTTCGATTTCTTTCTCCCACGGTTCGAAAATGACCCTTATATATTTATCTGGCTCAAATATAAATCTCATTGATCTTGGACTTTTATGGGCTTTATGTCTTCTGAGAAACGAACAAATGTCATAAATATCAACTGGAGATAAGTCGATTTCAAAAGCCTGCAAACTCGCTGCTGCAGATACTTGATTAAAACCTTTTATCCAAGATTCAGGTAAATCAATCTTCTTCTCTACGTATTCGGGAGCAATTGAAGTATCGACAGTAAACCCTTCAGGATTAATAGATAATTCTACTTCATTATATGTTCTAAAACGTTCAATTTCCTTAGCAAGTTTAAGTGAAAAATCGATATTAGTTGTGCCAAGTTTGGGTTTTCCTTTAAGTTCAAATTCATCCATGTTTACTGATAAACAACCATATACTGATTCATCTAATGAAAATGCTTCGAATGAAACTTGATCGGGATGTACGGTAATTACAGGATCTAAAATGATCCAGAGTGTGTGATCACGTAAATTGATGTATTTCCAAAATTGGTGTTCCAGCTTATAATAATTTTCCCATCTTGTAAATTTATCAATATTATTTCGAGCATTATAGATTTTCACATTAAGATTGGAAATTTCTTTGTCTTTTTGGGCTAGTTGATCACTTAGATCTTGGATTTCATTTTTTAACTCAGAACGGAGTCCTTTTAGGAATTCCTCTTTAGCCCCCATACGACGATCTAATTCATGATTAAACCAAGCAAAAAAATCGCTATAATCCTTTTTCTTAATCTTTGTATCAGAGATAACAATTTCTCGTAACATTAACATCGAGTCTCTGAATACTAAAGGATGCTTTAGCCTTCCTACAAAAGATACTTTCTCATCTCTATTTAAATCTGGACTTAATCCTAAAGTCACATAATCATCATGCTGAATACATGCCGATGGGCTCGCATATTCATAATTTAATTGCATTTAAAATCCCTCCTTTTTTATGAGAGCAAGTGAAACCAAAGCTCGTTCTGAATCTTTAATTACATTTGATCCTCCCAACTCTAAGAGGATCGCTTCAACATCTGCCTTCTTTTCCTTATTTTGTTTTATAAATTCAGGTAATAAATGAAAAATTCTATCCTTACTTTTCGAACCATAATTTGGATAAAAAAGAAGAGTTCTGATATAATAAATAAAAAGATCCGCATCTCCATTACCAAAGTTCCCAATTATTCGCTCAATTTTATCAGAAATGAATGTTTTAATAATAGGAGATCCATGCTCTAGCATCTGGATTAAAAAATTCTCTGGGATCTTATCGTCATATTTCATTTTCATAACATTAATCGCATAAGATTGCACTCTAGTTTCGGGGGAATCAATTAAAATTGAAAGAACTCTTTCAAAATTTTTATCTAGAGTCTCAAAAACATTAGCAGCAATCGCATTAAGAGCCGCCACATCAGATTCAAATAATATTAATAACTTACTCTGGCTTGTTTTCAATTGATCTTTATTTTCTTCAACTAAATTTACAAAAGTATGGATAGTTTTAGCTGCACCAAAAGCAAGAATATCCACAATCTCATGTTCTGGTGGTATCTGATCTTTAATCAGGTTTTTGAGTAAATATAAAATAGAATTTGAGTGATCATTAGATAACCTCTGGTCAAAATCCATTTCCATTTCCTTTATAATTGACTTTAATTCTTTATAGGGTAAAGAAAAGATAAGATTCTGAATATAGGATACATACCAATCCGTTGTATTTTGTTCGTGACGTATAATATCTAATACCACGTTAATTATTTCGTATTTTTCCCTATCATTAAGAAAGTTAATGTTTTCAGCTAATCTATTTAGTGAATCTTCCAAAATTTCTGATATCTCTACTCTCTTTTCAGAAAAGTGTTGAGCTTGATTTAGCATATTGATATAGAAGGTATAATATTCTTTATTTTCTAATTCATTTAATCCTTCAATAATGAATTCTGTCCAATAATCGAGATTTTCTAGTATTAACAGACCACTAATCATATCTGGAGTAAATTTACCCTTGGTTTTATCAAAATATCTCCAAGAAAGCTCTTGTAACTCTAAATCATTACTTCCCATCAGCGCTAACATCAGTTCTGGGTCAAAAATAACCGATTTCTCAACTATTTCATCAAGTCTATTCCGGAAAAGCTTTCTTAATCCATAATTCCTCGAAAGGGATAGAGACACTAAATCTTGAGGAGGTATTATTTTGAATACATAATCCAAATTTTCACGGAGATATTTTATGAAGAAGTTTAAAATGTCATCAACTTCAGAGATTTTTGCAATTTCAATAACATCATCAATATGATTGTTCCATATCTCTTCTATTTGGTTAAAATGATCTCGCATCCGTTTATATTTAAAATTCACTCCTTCTAAATTTGGTCTTCGTGAACGAGAATAATAATAAGAGCTGTAGGAATCCTTACTCAAATCCCTAATATGACCATGGAGAAAATAATCTAGAAGGGAATTAATTTTATTTATTTCAGAACGAGAACCATATCTACTATATGGCTGACTAATAAAATATTGCTTATAATGAGTAAAAAAAGATTTTAAAGCATTAACAAATGCTTTTTCATCATTTCTTAAATAATTTAAAAGAATTCTTCTAATATACCGCCTGATATAGATCAAAAAGCCCCTCTGTTTGACAGTTAAATAATAAATTTTAACAGAGTCGAGTAATGCACCAATCCATCCGATGATATCTGGTAAATTATATATCTCAGCCTCTTGGATTATATTTTTAATACGTGTTGAATAAACCTTATTACCATTTGTTATGATATTTGGTTTGAATTTCAAACCAGATCCTAGAAAGTGCCATTCTAATGGACTCCATTCATTAACATAATCATCAAAATCAGTTCCTTGTTTATATCTCTTCAACATTCTAGAGAGTCTTCGATCTCTTCTACTAGTTAGATAAGGTCTCTCTACGGAGATCGCTTCTAGATCTAATTCTGGAATTATACCATAAATCTCTTTAATTTTCTTTTTCTTTAGATTTGAATTAATTGAAGTTAAGTATAGAGAAATACACCTTTTTAATCCCGTCACTTGGTTAATTAAAGCCCAAGCGATATTAGAATCGTTAAGTATTTCTGCTTCATCTGCTAGTATAGGGTTTGCTCTTTTAGCTAGTTCTAAAAATAATCCTGAGAGGACATCGATGCTCCCAATATCCAACATCTTTAAATAAAGTTCTTTGGGAGGATTCATATCGATTAAATCTGAAAGTGCTTTCTTTCTTTGAAATAGATTTTGACTGGAAAAAAGCTTGAGTAATTTATCTTCAAATTTCTTCAATTTTCCATCCAGTTCAAATACATTGCTTGGATCATCAGCAATGACAAAATTATCAAAAGAATGGACCACTGCTTTTATCTTTTTTAAGTAACGCTTATAATCTATGTTCTCAAAATATGGTAAATCTATTTTTTGATGCTCAGGAAAATCTAAGTATGGTGCCGCTTCCTTTAATTTTATTGAAGCATTCCACCTTCTTTTTGATTTTATAAAATTATAAGAACCTTTTTGATCTGCTAAATAATAAACCCTTTTAGTAGGTTCTGAACGATAATAAGAAGATCTACGACTTCGATAGGAAGAATCTCTTCCACCATACTCCCGGAAACTCCTTAATTTTAAATCTATAAATGGAGGAAAGTGACCTTCATTACCTTTCAATATCGTGTAACCCAAATATGAAACAGTATCTTTCAATTGATTATAATCTCCAGGTCTAATTTCTGGTTTTAATTCAAGATCATAATCCTTAAGATACTCTTCTATCTCATCTTTGGTAATGGATATTTGCTTGCGTTTAAATTCATGAATTCCAAATAGAATAAGAAAGCTTGGGTTATTGTTATGATCCCACCCCCACAAAACGAACTTTCTTACTGGAGGTTTTTCCTTCCCCCATCTTCTTAATATTTTATCTTTTACATCAGCATTCTCAAGCGACTCGGTCATTGAACACACTTTAAAATGATATAATAAAGTAATAAATCACATATGATATTAAACTAAAAATGCAATTTGATCTTTGTCAGATGAATAATATTTGATCAATGTTACTTTTTAAAGATTACCCATATGATGATTTTTTAATTTAATCTAAACCTAGAAGATTAGCCCCTATTCCTCCTTTCCTTAGGAATAAAGTTAAAATTATTGGGAAGATGTTCCATTATTTTCTGTAAATCATCAAAATTAATCGGATAAAATCCATTATTGTCTATTCCAACATCATATTGTTTACCAATTGGTTGGAGTGTACCATGTGAATGCCCGTAGAGTTGCCATGCATTAAAATGGCTTTTATTCCAAACTCGCATGGCATAATGGCACAATGTGATTGGTTGTTCCTCGATAATAATATCTTTCAAATGTGAGATTGAAGCACAATATTGTTCTGCGACTTGGAGTACTTCTTTGTTATCATGGTTTCCAATAATGTAATGTATCTCAATCTCTTCAAATTCATTGAAAAATTCAATCGCAACATCTTTTTTGAATGTCAAATCACCAAGATAGTAGAGAATTTCACCTGGCTTTACTCTACTTTTCAAGTTATCAATTATCACTGAGTCCATCTCTTCTACATTCTGAAAAGGGCGATTGCAGTATTTAATGATATTTTTATGTGATAAATGATAATCTGCTGAAAACCAAATCATGAAGTTTCACTTATTTTTTTAAAGAGAATTCTCATTTAAATTAATAAATCATTGTTTATTTACACTTTTTTTATTTAAAAAGAATGGTATTATCATATTTCATGATGATATTGACCTCAAGCAAAAAGATTTTTGGCAAGAAACTTCAAGTAAAACGATATCATAATGGTCAACTTGCTCTTAGTGTCCATGATGAGGATGGGCAACCTTTAGCAGAACTCTCTATTATGGATAATTCAGTAGGACTCAGATCGAATGAATTTATCCTAAAAGATTATTCTGAAAATGAAGGGTTAATACAAGAATATATCCAATCGAATATAATTACGTCCTCTGATCGATTTGTATTAATAGGACCACGTCTCTGTCCAATTTGTCAGTTAGTTTCCGATGTTTGAAATGGGCGTAGAGATTCTATGAAATCGTTAGATTTATTGGCACTTAAAATTAATTTGTTTCGAGATCGTGTTATTCCGACATAAAGTAATTGACGTTCATCATCTGATTTGTATGTATTTAGTTCAGGTATTATAATTGTGTTAGATTCTAAACCTTTTGTTCCATGGAGTGTCCCAATGAAGAGGCCAGTGTTATCATAGTTATAATCTTTTAATTCCTTCCATTTTATCTGCAAATCATTGAGATATTTGAAAAATAAGTGATCATAATCATATTTTTTCATATTATATTTAAAGAGTACTAAGATTTCTTGAGGTTTTTTTAACATACGGGCGACTTTTTCAGCTAATTTTTTACATTCCTCAGCACTATTCTGTGATATCATAATTTCAACATTTCCATGTTCGCCAAGATACTCTTTAGTCGATATAAATTCATCAAATTTATCTAAAAGCTCTATTAGTGTATCTGGAAGTGCCTTTTGGGCTAAAGCACCGATCTCGATGGGTGTTCTATAGGACTTTTCAAACCTTTTTACTCTGCCAACGGCTTGAATCCCTACGCTTATCCATGTGAATTTTTTCCGTGCATAAATACCTTGAAGTCCGTCACAGGTAACTAATAAAGAGTTAGTTTTAGGGTTAAGAACTTGCATTACACATTTAAACCAATCTTGCTCAAAATCTTGAGCTTCATCTATTAGAACCGCATCATATAATACTTTTTTAGCCCCCATAGAATCCAGAGTTTGTAAAAACAATTTTGGTACAAAATCTTGAAAAAATTCAGTATTCTTGTCTTCTTTCTTAGCTCTTGTGTTAGCTTCTTGGTATAAGGAAGAAAATCTGTTATTGGCGCTGAGAATATAATTTCTTGCCCAAGAATGAAAAGTATTTATGGTTATATTTGCATCATAATCTTGAGGATTTAGTAAGTACATCAATTGATTTCTTAGAAATTTATTATAGCATAAGATAAGTATTTTCCAATCAGGATGTCGCTTTGCAAGTATTCTAGCGCGGGCAATTAGTAGAATAGTCTTTCCGCTTCCTGCAACTCCAAAAATAAGACGATGACCCTCTCCTAATTCTCTCGCCATTTTTTCTTGTTCTCGATCTAATAATTTAACTCTATCTTCAGGGGAAAAATATTTTAACAGATCTGCTTGCTTTTTTGTCGGTAATCGACAAGTAGGTATAAGATTTCCCCTAATAAGGTCAAATGATTTCTTTGAGAGAGAAAAATCTGATGGTAAAAGATCAATGATGTATTCCTTGAATTTCTTATTTCTTCCTAAACTTTCTTTAAATATTAGATTAATTTTTTTTGGAGTGATCCGTTTAAGTTCTTGTCCAATACGGCTCTCTTCAGAAATTTGGCTAAAACATACTAATCTTACAATAGGTACATCTAAATTTTCGGGTAGATGACACTGATCTATTCTGAGTTTAATAATACGCCAATATTGGTAGACCTGATCGAAGGGGTTACTAATTGAAGTTGGCTCTCCATGTTTTAACCATTCCCATCTTCCCGATTTCGGTATTTTCGTAAGATATTTTTCCGAATAATCTTTAACTTCAACGATAAAAATACCATATTTTGGAGATAACAGTAGAAAATCAGGATGAAGGCCATCTATGTCTGGTTCAAAATAACCAATGATATGACTTTCTCCTATAAAACAGTGCTTTACACGATTATAGAATGCTCGTTCCCCACTCGTCGTAGCCTCAGTTAAAGGAGGCTTACTAAGAAAATCTGCCATTTCAATTATTCCTAGATTTTTATTGTTAATTATATAATTAGATAAAATACTTATAAAATTTCATTAGCTCACACTAGTATAATATATACTCTTTTTTAAGAATTTAAATTTAAGAGAACTTATAGGAATTTCATATAAAACCTAGAAAAAAGATAGGGATCCTTATATTGATTTTGAACAAATTTGATTTAAAATTTTATATATCTTTAATGTGAAATAGGTATTATTAAAAACTTTTTTGTAAAAACACTGAAAAAAATGAGAATTCAAAATAAGCAAATTAAATATCTATGTATAATCATATTTGTAGCAAATATTTCTTCAATAATACTAGGAGTATTGCATTATTTTATAGGTTTAAATATTATTATCGGAAACATATTTAGTATCCTCATAGTAATTTCGTGGTTTTTGAATGTCGGTTTAATCATATTTGATGAATATAAAGTTGATAAAAGTAGCATCTTAGGAAAAAAAATTAATCTACTGGGCTATGGTTTCCTTTTTGTTCATATCATAGCTATTTTGCTTTTGGTTGGGGGATTATTCCTATTAAATGCTAATTGGTTTTCTCCTTTACTTCAATATTCATTGATATTGACGGGATTTATAAGTTTTTTCACTTACGGAGCGATATTTACCTACTTTAATTATAAATCTCTTGATAGTCGGGAGGTGTGGAAATTTGAATAAAAGGAAAATCATAAAATTGATTTTAGGATTTTTATGTATAATAGTACTTGCTGGAGGATCATTCTGGGCTTTTATGCTATTCTTTGGGGGGAGAGTTTTGAAGGGTATAACTATTGTTATAGAAGAGTTTGTGGCTCAGAGTTCAGTTTTGATGCTTGGATTATGCATTGCTGTCACGCTTTTACTCATGAAGCTTTTAGCATCAAGAAGAGTTAAGCATCCGAAGCAATATTATGTACTTATTATCATAGGATTTAGTATTTCGGGGTTAAATGCTGCCTCCCTACTAGCAACACCTTATACAATAATTAATGCTAATGAAGAGTTTAATGATGCATTTGGTATCAATTGGGAAAATTCAATCCCCCCAAATATTCAAAATTGTTTTCTACCCACACCATATTTCTTCTCTTCACATTTCCTTTCAATTCCAGAAAGACAGATTAGTGTGGAAACGGATGTATTATTCTATACAGGAGAGAATATCACCCTTTATTTTGATGTGTATAGACCCATAGGACCGCCCTCCGAATTACCAGGTAATGGCAGTATCATAATTAATCTACATCCCGGAGCTTGGATGTCTGGAGGAAAAGGAACTTGGAATATGATATCTACGAGTAAATACTTAGCAGGTCAAGGATACGTGGTATTTGATATAGAATATGGGTTGATTGATTGGTTTGAGTATGGTGCTGCTGCTCCAGATACTCCAGAATATGTAATGGGGAATTTCACCATAGAAGATCAAATTCGGCATGTCGGTATTTTTACTAACAGATGTGAAAGTGAATTTGCTGCCACTTATGGAGGTAATTTAGATTCTGTGTACTTTATGGGCAGATCAGCTGGAGCTCACTTAGCAGGAGTAGCAGGGTTAGGTTATAATTATGATTTTCACAATACAACTTTTAGTCCGAATATGAAAGTAAAGGGTATTATTCCCTTATATCCTCCTTCTGCCGCCCCAGATGCTCTCCTTAAAGAAAATAGAACTATGAATCCCGATCTCTATAATGCATATGATTTAGCACATTTAGCAGACATTCAGGACCCACCAGCACTTATTTTTCAAGGTACAAGCGATGGGCAAGTGTGGATTGAGAGAGTTGAGAAATTAGAGGCAGATCTCGAATCTAAGGGAGTAGATTGTTGTTTACTTAAATTCCCATTTGCGGGTCATGCTAATGATTTTGTCTTAAGTTCAAATATAGGGCAAGTGTGGATATACTATTTGGAGAGATTCCTATATTTAACACAGTAAAATTCTTAATTTTTTTTTTTTATAATTATTTTTAATAATTGTTTAATTATTTATCTAAGAGGTTTTAAACATGGAATCAGATGTCATAAAGGTTAATAATCTTTCTAAACATTTTGGAGAATTAAAAGCAGTAAATGATATTAGTTTCTTTGTAAAGCAAGGTGAGATTTTTGTATTTCTTGGTCCGAATGGTGCGGGTAAAACCACTACAATCCGTATGATGACGGGAGTTTTAAAACCTAGTTTAGGAAGCATTGATATTTATGGGAAAAATGTATGGAAAAACCAGATTATGGTGAAGCAGATTATTGGTAATGTTCCAGAAGAAGCTAATGTCTATATGGATTTAACAGGATTCCAAAACCTAAATTTTATCGGAGAACTGTATGGTATTTCTAAAAAAGTAAGGAAAAATCGAGCGATAAATCTTTTAAAACAGTTTGAATTGTATGAAAGAAGAGAGAATCTTGCTAAAAAATATTCAAAAGGAATGAAACAAAGACTCTTATTATGTATGGCTCTGATGAGTGAACCCAGGATTCTATTTCTAGATGAACCAACATCTGGTTTAGATGTGCAGTCGAGTATCATTATAAAAGATTTGATAAAAGAATATAATAAAAATGGAATGACTATCTTTCTCACGACTCATAATATGAATGTCGCAAATGAAATGTGTGATAGAATTGCAATCATCAATAAAGGAAAGATTATTAGTTGTGATACTCCGGAGAATTTGCGAAGCATAGAAAAAGAACATAAATCAGTAAATCTATATCTTTCTCAAGAGATTAATCCGAATGAATTTACCGATTTAACTGGAGTTAAAAAAGCAAATAGAGTGAAAGATTACTATCATTTGGTAGTCAGTGATTTAGACAATGCAATCGCCAGCATCATCTCATTCACAAGGGCAAATGATATCAAAATTAAAAAGATCAACACTCCAGAACCATCCCTAGAAGAAGTGTTTATAAACGCAATAAAGGAGGGTGAGAAACATTAAAGAACAGATTTTTGAAGAACAACCAAAACTGAGAAGGTTAATCACCCAAATTCGACGTTCCATAGCAATCAGTAAAAAAGATCTCCGTATTTACTATAATAAAGGGCCTGTAGTAATCCAAGGAATCTTATTTCCAATAATGTTATTCTTAGCATTTACTATTGGCAGAACAATAGTCCCAACCTATATTATCTCAGGGTTAATGACAATGGTTCTTTTT
>Ga0180437_10011536_pt1 | contig 10588 bp, 8 predicted proteins | sample SS_ome_4_FD_132410 | JGI IMG/M metagenome (GOLD analysis project Ga0180437, IMG submission 132410) | Hypersaline lake sediment archaeal communities from the Salton Sea, California, USA - SS_3_D_1 metaG | ecosystem: Environmental > Aquatic > Non-marine Saline and Alkaline > Hypersaline > Sediment... | reverse complement strand
CCTTATTGAACCGGGGCTTCCTGATGAAACTGTCTCAAAGCGTAACCTACGCGGTTCATGCGGCCTTGCGGCTGGCCATGAACGAACCCGCGGCTCCTGTCTCTTGCAGCCGGCTGGCCAAAATCGGCAACATGCCCGAACGCTTCCTGCTGCAAATCCTCCGCGACCTGACCAAGCAGGGCATCCTGCAATCCAGCCGCGGCGGTGGAGGCGGTTTCATGCTCGACCGCCGTCCGGACGAGATTTCGTTGCTGGACGTGATCGAGGCCGTCGACGGTCCCGTCGCGGCCGGATTGCCGGTCAACGTCCATTTTCCCGGGGAATCGGGCGGCCGCCTGCGAGGCACCTTGCGAAAAATCGCCGAGACCACGCGACAACAACTGGCGGCCGTCAAATTGACCCATCTGGTCGACCTCGTGCCCGAGGATCAGCACGCCGAGTGCGTCGCCTAAGAACTCGTACAGAAACAACTTCCCGGATTCCGAAGGGGACAGTCCCATTTTCCCTGCGGGAAAACCGGGACAGTCCCCAAGTTATTCACGTACGAGTTCTAAGTATCGTTCGAGAAATAGGTGTCAGATTTGGTGGCGGCCGAAGTCGCCAGACTTTGGCGACATGGGCACCAAGCCAAACTCGGGTGAGTTCGGCTACGCCAAGCACAGCTTGAATGCTGCTGAGGCAAACCCCAGGGTCCGCTCAGCCGCCGTGCGAAGATGGTTGGGAAACCCATCAAGGGCGGAAATTCATTTGACTTTTCCCGACGCATCGCCCATGATATACAGTGGGTAATCTGTCCCCGCTGGAAGAGGGTTCGATTATCCGCCGGGAGTGGGTTTCCGGCGCAGGGTCTTTCCGAGGCGGCAGGCCGTCGTCGTGGTCCATCACGTCACGGTTCCCCCCTTGATGGGAGCACTTCGGCCGGATGCTGCGATTGCCGGGGCAAGATCCGCCACTGCCGTTCGAATTATCTCTTAGGATCTTTACTGACGAAGCGGGGCCAATTGACGTGCGAGGAGGGTGAGTCATGTTGTATCCCGTGTTCTTGATTTGTGCGCTGGTCGGCGGCGCGGTGATGATCATTCAGTTCGCGCTGACGTTGATCGGGCTGGGTGGCGAAGCGTTCGACGTCGACACCGACTTCGACGTCGACGTGGATGTCGACGTCGACACCGATTTCGACGCCGACGCCGCCGGTCATGGCGACCACGTCGATTCCTCGTGGCTTTTCGGCGTGATCTCGTTCCGCACGGTGGTGGCCGCGGTCGCCTTTTTCGGACTGGCCGGCATGGCGGGGCAGTCGGCCGGCGTCGGAGAGTTCCAGTCGCTCGGCATCGCCGTGTTGGCCGGTCTGGTAGCCATGTACGGCGTCTACTGGATGATCCTGAGCCTGAAAAAACTCAGATCCGAAGGGACCGCGCGGGTACAACGGAGCTTGGGAAGACATGGCACCGTCTACACCACGATCCCCGCCGAACAGTCCGGCACGGGGAAAATCCAGATCAACCTGCAAAACCGGACCATGGAATACCTGGCCATGACTTCCGGGCACGCGCTCTCCCCGGGAGCTAAAGTTGTTGTGACTGACGTAATTACCGCAAACACGGTTGCCGTCGAGCCCGCCTTGGAGTCCGAGGGCAACCATCTGAGTTGAACCTGTCCTGCAACCAGAAAGGCATAGCGATGTACCATCTCCCCCTGTTGGCTCAATTACCCGGCGACGACTCCAACTTTCCGGTGATCGTGGCGGTCATCGTGGTGTTCATCTTGATTGTGATCTTCAGCTTCCTGGCGTTGGTGCTGAAGTATTACAAGCGCTGCCCGAGCAACCGCGTCTTGGTGATCTACGGTAAGACGGGAAAAGGCGAGGCGGCCACGTGTATCGCCGGTGGGGCCCGATTGGTCACGCCGCTGATCCAGGACTACGCTTGGCTGAGCCTGGAGCCGATGCAGATCGAAATCCCGCTGCGCGGGGCGTTGTCGATCGAGAACATCCGCGTGAACGTACCCAGCGTGTTCACCGTGGCCATCGGCACCACGCCGGAGTTGATGCAGAACGCGGCCATCCGCTTGCTGGGGTTGAGTTTCGGCGAGATCAAGAAGCAGTCCGAAGACATCATCTTCGGTCAGCTCCGCCAGGTGATCGCCTCGATGCAGATCGAAGAGATCAACCGCGACCGCGACACGTTCCTGACCAATATCCAGAGTTCACTCGAGATGGAGTTGCGGAAGATCGGCCTGGTGCTGATCAACGTGAACATCACCGACATCACGGACGAGTCGGGCTACATCGAGGCCATCGGCCAGAAGGCCGCCTCGGAGGCCATCAACAAGGCCCGCGGCGACGTGGCCGACAACGAGAAGATGGGCGCCATCCGCGTGGCCGACGCCGAGCGCGAGAAGTTCATCAGCGTGGCCAACGCCGAGAAAGAGCAGAAGATCGGCACCCGCGAGGCCATGCGAACGCAGGCGGTCCGCGTGGCCGAACTCGACAAGGAACAGCAGATCGGCGAGCAGACGGCCGCCTTCGAGCGGGAGGCCCAGGTCAAGGAGGCCGAACGCGACATGCGCGTGAAGCTGGCCAACGCGGATGCCCGGGCGGTGGAGGGTGAAAACATCTCCAAGGCCGACATCGCCGCGTCGCAGGCCACCTTGCAGGTGAAAAAGGCGGAAGCGTACCAGATTGGTGAAACGAAGAAGGTGACCGCGGAAGCGGCCGTACTCGAGGCCGAGCACCTGGCCCGGGCCAAGGCCGCCGTGGCCGAGGCCCAGCGGATCGAGGCCAAGCGGCGTGCCGAGTTGGAAGCTCCCGCCAAGGCCGAGAAGGCCAAGATCGAGGTCGAGGCCGAAGCCGAGGCCGCCAAGCGCCGCATCGAGGCCGAGGGTGAAGCGTCGGCCATCTTCGCCAGGCTGGAAGCCGAAGCCCGCGGCCAGTACGAAATCCTGGCCAAGAAGGGCCAAGGTCTGAAGCAGATCGTCGAAGCTTGCGGCGGGGCCCAGCAGGCCTTCCAGATGTTGATGCTCGAACACTTCGACAACCTGGTCGAGGCGTCGGCCCGGGCGATCTCGAACATCAAGTTCGACAAGGTCGTGGTCTGGGACACTCCCGACGGCAACGGCAGCAGCAGCACGGCCAACTGGCTTTCCAACATGGCCCGCACGCTGCCGCCGATGATGCAGGTGATGAAGGACGTCGGCGGCGTGGAACTGCCCGAGACGCTGGCGAGCGTATACGGCATGGACGGCAAGGAGCCCGGCGCCGCCGAGCCAATCACACCGGCCCGGCCGGCGCCCAAACCCGAGAAGTAAGAACCCGTGCGCGAACAACTTGGGGACTGTCCCGATTTTCCCGCAGGGAAAACGGGGCTGTCCCCTTCGGCACCCGGGAAGTTCCTTCTCTACGAGTTCTAAGCGTCGCGAAAGCAACCAGCGGGGCACGATGGCGTCGTGCCGGGTACCTTCGGAACGTGCCCCGTAGCGGCAACAGCGCGCGGAAAGAAACCGCCTCCAGGTAATCTGCTTCCCGGCACTCTGCGGGAAGGAACCGGTGTTGGGGCTTCGCTGCGTTCGACCGCCGGCCTTCGGTCGTGCTGAGAGTCGGCGAATCAGCGGTCTTTCTGGACGCGATACAAGTGGGTATCGCTGCGGAGCACCAACGCCCGGCCCACGACCGCCGGCGATGCCCAGAAGCCGTCGTCGAGGTGGTTTTCGGCCAGCTTGACGAACTCGCGTCCCGGCTGCAAGACCGTGGCCTTGCCCTGCTGGCTGAAGAAGTAGATCCGGCCGTCGACGTAAGTCGGCGAAGCGGAATAGTTGCCCGAGACGCGCTCGGTCCAGCGGTTCTCGCCGGTGCGGGCGTCGAGGCACGTGGCCACGCCGGAGTCGGAGATGAAATAGAGTTCCTCGCCGATCAGCAAGGGCGAGCAACGAATGGGAATCTGCCGCCCGGCCTTCCAGGCGACGTGCGACTCGGTCACGTCGCCGCGTCCGTCGACGCGGATCGCCCAGAGTTGCCGCGAGGCGAAGCCGGTGCAGATGTAGACCATGCCGTGTCCGAACACGGGGCGCGGCGCGTTGGAGAAGCCGCTGCCGTAATTGGCCCACCAGATCGGCTCACCGTCGTCCGGATCGTACGCGACGACCCACTGGGCGCCGGGAATGACCATCTGCCGGCGGCCGGCCGCATGGATCACCAGCGGCGTGCTGAAGGCCTTGCGATAGGGCAGATACGTGGCGTCAATGGGCGGCCGGTCGGTCTTCCAGACCGTCTCGCCCGTCCGCTTGTCCAGGGCGGTAATGTACTGCATGTCGCATCCGTCGCGGACCAGCACCAGCAGGTTCTCGAAGACAAACGGCGAACTGCCCGGCCCTACCTGGTGATCCAGCGCCAGGCGCCGCTTCCAGACGATTTGGCCGTCGGCCGTGTCCAGGCAGGCGGTGCCGTTGGTGCCGAAGTCGCAATACAATCGCCCCGGCTCGATGACCGGCGTGGGCGAGGCATAGCTGTTGGCCCCCTGAATCGGGTCGGGATCCTGCACGTGGAACAAACGAACCTTCAAAAGCGGCTTGCCGGTGTCGCGGTGGAAGCAGTGGGCTTCCAGCGCCACGCTGCGATCGACCTCCAGCTGGCTTGCGATCCGGTTGCCTTCGAGGCGTTGTTCCGCTTCTTCGGAAGACGCGGCTTCCTCGAAGGCGGTGGTGATCCAGATCTGCTCGCCCAACACCACCGGCGAGGAGAAGCCGCGGCCGGTCAGCGGGACCTTCCAGGCGACGTTCTCGGTCTCGCTCCACCGCAGCGGCAGCCCGGTCGCCGACGCGTGGCCCTCGCCGCCGGGCCCGCGAAACTGCGGCCAGTTGTCGGCCGCGGCGGCGGAGGATACGACAAGACAGAGCAACGGCAGGAAGCAGACTCGCATGGCGGCCTCGGCGGGAAATCGACAGGTGGATCGGGGTGCGCTCGTGACGACGCGCCTTGCAACAGTACGGCTCCGCGCGGAGCACCGAACCGGGGCAAGGCGGAGCGTCGCCGCGGTCAGTATAGCACAGCCCCGCCCGCTTTTCCACGGCGCATTCCCGCTCTGGACCCTTCCAGTCGGCAGATGCGGCGGCACTCGGATTCATGGGGTGTCGAACTCGATTGTGGTATACTGAAGCCGTTGATGACTCGCCCTATCACGGGCTTCCTGCGAAAACCGGTCTTGGGCAAAGGAGAAGCCTGCCATGAATGTATGCTCCGCAAGAACGATCCTGCTGTCGACGGTCGTCGTGGTGGTTGCCGGGTATGCAAACGCCGCGGTTGTGAAAGTCTCGCCCGAGCGTATGCAGGGCTGGGTCATCGTGACAAACCAGGGAGCCCGGGCTGAACTGGTCAACCACGGCCCGGCCGTGTACGAGAGGGCAAACCCATTCCTGGCCGACGACGACACGGATTTGGGCCAAGGTGCGTACTACGCGAGCATCGGCCTCGCGGCGGGGTCGACTCTGCCCACCGCCTGGCTGGGACTCGACACCTTCGACGGCCGACCGCTGGCCGGCACGGCGCTGAAACGCATTACGTCGCTGGAGTACTACGCCTACAACATCCACATCCCCACGGGCACGCCGAATCGGAACAACTGGAGCAGTTGGAAGGGATGGTGGACGTACCCCAAGCAATTGATTCAACTTCAGCTTACCGCCCGGAGTCCGGACGGCCAACAGCGGAAACAGTTCTGGTTCATGCCGTGGCAGAAGCACAAGGTCCGAGGCGAGAATTGCGGGCGGCATTGCAGGAAGTGGCTCCGCTACGACGCGATGAACTTCAATCATCCCGGCCCCATGATGTGTGGCCGCTGGTTCACCTTCGGCCCGCCGCGCCAGGAGTTTGCCTCCTGGTCCGAGTTGATTGACGCCTACGGCGACTGGACGCTCGTGCCGACCTCCATGGCCGGCCCGGCCGAGGGCGGCTGGAAGAGCGCCGGCTGGGACGAGACGACCGATCCGGCCGGCTCTCCCACCTGCACGGCCACCGGCACCTGTCTCAACTTCGTGGTGGGCGCCCGCAAAGAAGACGCCGCCGTTTTCGAGCCCGAGAAGATCAAGTGGGCCAACGACTACCGGGGCTTCAGGGGCTACGTCGACCGGTTCACGCTGGGGATCGACGGCAAGCGCGTGACCTACGATTTCGAGCCCGACCCCGGGGTCCGGCCGCCCAGGGTTATCGAGCTGAGCAACCAGCAAGCCGCCAAGATGGACCCCGACGCGACGGACCTGGTAAAGATCAGCGGCACGGTGGTCGATCGTACCAACGCCATGTTCGCCCTTGACGACGGTTCGGGCTGCGTCATATTCGGGTTCCTGTACAAAGACATCAAGACGACGGAGAATCCCGCCAGGCTGGGAGAACACTGGTCCGTGTGCGGCCATATGGAGAGAATCCCGTTTGAGCCCGAAAACGGACCGCCGATTATTTGGACGTGCGTCGGCCATATGAAGAAGCTCTCGTCGGGAAGAATCCCGGAGTCTCGCCGCGTACGGTGACTGCAAATCCAACTCGAACCGCGTGAAACCTATGATCCTACGAGAAACACTTCCGCGCCGCGGTGCGCCCAGCTTTTGCGTGCTGCTGTTGATTGGCCTGCTCACCATGGCCGGGCCTGGCCTACTGAAGACTTTCGCGGCGGAAACCGACCCCGTGGCCCAGTTGATCCTGCAAGCCGGCAACGCCGAGGACGACGCCCTTCGGCTGAAGCTGCTGAGACAACTGCGGCAGAGTCCGGACCTTGACAAGCAGCTCCAGACCGACGCGGACCGCATGATCGCGGCCGTCGAGCGTTGGATCACGTCGAAGCAGTTGCCCTATTTCGGCGGTGAGGTTTCTCGCACGCAGGATTTCGATTTTCAGATCGCCAAGGACTCGCCGCTCTACCCGATCACCTGCATCTACCGCGGACGGATGCTCACCTGGGTCACACTGGAAAACGGCGGCATCATCCGCAACAGCCGGCGGCGCCGCGAGTATCTGGACAAGGCCGTGGCGAACTTCCAGCAGGCCAGTGCCGCTTTTCCGCAAAATCGCATCGTGCAGATGTATCTCGGCAAGCCGATCCCGGTCGAGAAGCAACATCCCTGGGTTGAAGGGGCGCCGGAGTGGGCCCTCTGGCAGCGAGAGAACCTCGAGCGGCTGGCCGACGTGATCACCTGGTGGATCGACCACCGGATGCAGAGCGACGGCCAGTACGGCGGTGGGTGGGGCGACGACTGCGAGATGTGGCGGTGGTGGGTGCCCGTGCTGATCGGCTTCGACGATCCCAAAATCACTGCGGCCCAGGCCCGGTTCTCCGACGCCCTGATGAGCCAGCCGCACATGCAGCGCGGCTATACCGACCGGATGACCGACGTAGAGCACACCGCCGAGGATTCGGCCGACGTGATCACGCCGATGATGCACCTGAGGCCCGACGATCCGCTCTGGAAGCAGCGCGCCTTGCGGCTGGCCGAGTTGATGGAGAATCTGTGGACCGGCAAGAACGATCGCGGGCAACTGCAATTCAAGAGCACCTATTTCACCGTCGATCGGGTCGACACGGACCCGCAGCGGGCCTGCGACACGGTCTATCATCCCCGGGCCGTGCAGCCGGCGCTGCTCTACTGGCAGCGGACCGGCGACGAGCGGCTGGGCCGGCTGTTTGCGGCCTGGATGAATACCTGGGTCGACGCGACCGCGCGCAGCGAGCGCGGCAAACCGGCCGGCATTATTCCTTCGGCCATCCGTTGGCCCGACGGCGGCGTCGGCGGCCGGGGCGAAAACTGGTGGGACCCGCGAAACCACGGCGAGGCCACGCTCTACGAGTGGCCCAGCGCCATGGGCATGATGACCAACACGCTGCTGCTGTGCTGGCACATGACAGGCGACGAAAAGTACCTTCAGCCGCTGCGGTCGATGGCGGCGATTCGGCTGAAGTGGCTCAAAGACCGGCCCGCGGAACCGCCGGCCCCCGGCAGCGAGGCGTGGTGTGCCGAGAAGCTCGGCCTGCTGGCCGGACCGCTGGCCAAGTACCGGCGACTCAGCGGAAGCGACGAGTTCGACGAGCTGTTGGCGCAAGACTATCGGGCCGATATCGTTGCCCGGTCCGCCGGCGATCGGACCGCGCTGGTCGCCGCGCTCCGCAGCAGCGGCGAAACGCTGTTCATCAACCTCCCGGGCTACACCAGCGAAGTCCGCTACACCGACCGGGTGCTCCGCTTTCCGGTGCTCTTCGGCGGCGACATGATGTTTCGCCAGGCGGTTCCCGGCATCCCGCGGCCCAATCCGCAACTGATCTACTCGACCACGACGGGCGACCCCGGCGACTGCGGCTATTTTCCCTTAAACGCGGTCCGCTGGCTCACGCCCCCGCGCGACATCGCCGCCCTGGTCACCGAGACGGGCCCCGACCGGTTCACGGCCGAGCTGTTTCATTTCGGTGACCAGCCGCGAGAGATGGCGGCGGAGCTTTATCTGCTGGCGCCGGGGCACTATCGTCTCCAACTTGTCGACCAAGGCCCTGTTGGGGGGGGCGTGGATCCCATCTTGTTTTCCGTCACCGGTCCGAAACCCCGGATTTCATTTGTTTTGCCGGCAAAGAGACTCAGTATCCTCCAAGTTCTCGCTGAGTAGCAGGCTTTGGAGTTGCGCGTGTGATCTGGCCGATGATATCCTTGTCTGGGTGGTATCTGTTAGTATATGATGGTAGAGTGACGGCGGCTGCAGCGGGCGTTTTGCGATTCTAGAAGTGCTTGCCGCTAGAGATTCGTAGACCAGGGTGCTTCCTATGGGAACCGTCGTTGATTTGAGAACAGAAGTGATTCATCGCTATGTTTTCGAACTCCGATACGAGTTTGGGCAAATCTACTGGGACCGAGCCGGCCGAATTGCCAAGAAGATCCTCACTGAGCAGGAGAATTGGGACTTTAACACCATTGACATAAGCCGATGTCAACTTGCCCGTCGGTCCCTTAACCTGGCTTTCAGTTTCGGCCACGAGAAGCTCGACCTTTCGCAAACGCAGAGTGCCGACGTGGAGGAACTAACCCCGATTCAGGAATTCGCTACGGTTGCCGAGAGCACCGCTAGCATTGTCACGGAGAATCTGGAGATCGACTCGTTCCCTCGAATCGGTTTCCGGACATGGCTTTTGTATCCTGCGGCCGATCGGGACGAGTCGTATCGCCTTGTTCGTGACTTGAAGCTGTTTACACTGGATGCGGCAGCGACAGAACGGCTCGGGAACCTGTTGGAGGTATCTCACACGCTGGTAGTTGAACGTCCGAGTCACATGCTTCGTATTGCTGTCGCTCCGTTTGAACAGCAAGTTGATCTTCCTCCGAGTGTGATTCGTGCAGCGAAGGCGAGAGCCAAGGACTATTCGCGCGGTCAAAAGAGAGTGCAGATTGACAAGCTTAAAGCAGAAAAGAGAATCAGGCATTACCCGCAGTGTGGCTTGTTACTCGACTTCGACGCGTATATTGAAGATCCTCCACATCCTGACGAACTCCCAGTAAGTGACTTCATAGCTGATTCGTTCGAGGACTTTCAAGAGACTAAGAAGGTGATCCTGGAAGCGTCTAGCTGAAGATAGGTGCTATCATGCGTGACGACCTTGCTATCATGAGCGACAATTCCACGAGCTCTAGCATTGCCCCGCCGCCAAACGGGGATGCGAACCAGCGTGTAGTTGCTGGGAGACCCGTCTCCGGTGACCCGTATGCACCGGACCTCGTAACCTCAGGAACACGCGCCACAGGCGCTCCCTCGCGACCCGCGACGCGCGCCGGGCGATCCCTCCCGCATACTTCAACGACGCTGCCCAAAGTAAGACACCGTTGTCATGCCGTTCTGACAGCGTGCATTGACAACCTAGATCGCGCTCTTGACAACGGGGCAGACTTCTTCCTGCGGAACAACGCGCTTGAACAACTGAAAGACCTGTTGGCCGACCTATGGGAAGTTCGATCGAAGCGTGAAGAGCAATTCGCCGAAGTGGTCAATATCCTGCAAGGTGTTTTTGTCGAACGAACCGTCGAGGAATTCACAACCGATCAGCTCACGTGTGTACGATCCGCTTTTGAAAAGCTCTGCCAAGAATCCGTGTATGATGACGCTTCTGTCAACGCGATCACGATTGAACTGCTAAATGGTGGGCTTGATGTCTTTCGAGGAATTGAATGACGAACACTCTCCGCTTTCGGCCGAGTTGTTCCTGGACACATCAATCCACTGTTCCAGGTTGAAGGGATCCCTTTTCCAGGACCGGATTGCCCAGGTATGCCGCTTGTTTCCATGGAAAGGCACTTCTACCTATACCAAAGTCGAGTATGGTAACGTGGTGCTCGCGCAAGCCGAGTACTTCTTGCGCAAGATTGACGAATTTGGAAGTCTCGAAAGAACCCTTGACTTCATCGGCAACGTACTTCGCCATACATCGCATCGCCCGAAGATCGTGTGGTCCTTCAATCTTCTGACCAGGCACGTCGGTATAGATGAGCTGCACTTTCTGAAAATCGCTCGAAACTGACCTTCACAAAAAAAGGCTCTTCCATCATGCTGCGGTTGCAAGACGCACGGCAAGAT
>Ga0180437_10011534_pt1 | contig 10589 bp, 7 predicted proteins | sample SS_ome_4_FD_132410 | JGI IMG/M metagenome (GOLD analysis project Ga0180437, IMG submission 132410) | Hypersaline lake sediment archaeal communities from the Salton Sea, California, USA - SS_3_D_1 metaG | ecosystem: Environmental > Aquatic > Non-marine Saline and Alkaline > Hypersaline > Sediment... | reverse complement strand
TTGGCAATTGAGGACAAACACTCAACCGCTTTCTTGAAAAGCCGGTTTCCATCCATACTGAGTTGAAATGGCTTTGTGTCTATGCCTTGCAGGATTTCGGGGATGTAAGGGTTTCCGTATGAAGAATACAGGAGCTCCCAGAGCATTCCGTCCGATTTCAAATGGGTGGACAGGATTCCGTCCTGTTCTTTCGCGGAAGTAACCACTACTGCACCGGCTCCGTCACCCAGCAGCACACAGGTGCCTCGATCACGCCAGTTTAAAATGGCTGAGAGTCGCTCTACTCCAATTACGAGCGCGGTTCCACAGGTCCCGGATCGGATGGCATTATCTACCACGCTGAGGGCATACAGGAAGCCCGAACATCCAGCCGACACATCAAAGGCGGCGGCTTTGTGAGCATTCAGCACATGTTGAACCATGCATGCTGTTGAGGGAAACTGACGATCCGGCGTCACCGTCCCCACCACGATCATATCCAGGCTTCCGGGAGAAATCCCCGCCATCTCTATAGCCTTTAGGGAGGCCTGGGTAGCTAAATCTGTGGTGCTTTCCTTTTCTCCTTTTGCCGAGATGCGCCGCTCTTTGATACCGGTGCGCCGTATGATCCATTCATCGGTGGTATCTACTATCTTCTCGAGGTCCTTATTCGACAGTATTCTTTTCGGTGTCGATGAACCCGTCCCCACGATACGTGCTTGGAGCATCGTCTCCGCCACTTTTATCGCTTTAACGTACACATAATACGGTAAACGGTTCCTCTCGAGCATCAAGCATATAAACGAGAAATATAAGCAAAAGATAATTGTGTGTCAACGATAATAGACGCATCTGATATTGTGGCGTTAGAAATTCGGAGTTACCGGAGTTAGGGGACGTTGTTAAATTGTTGAATTAGTTGATCGACTCCCTTCCCTTATAGGCCATGAGAAATAAGGGGTATGCTGAGAAATTCTCAGATACTCCACCCTTAGGGGCTACCTGCCCAAGAATTCTTTGCAAATTCCCTCTCATTGTAGTATAGAATTGAATTACTTCCATCTTCGTGGAGGGGAGATCGCGTTATGAGCCAGATCGAAAAAGAGCGGGAGATGCTCAGGGATGCAGCCAGGAAACTGGCTGAAAAGGTGATCGCACCAGCGGCCGAGAAAATAGACCAGGAGGCCGAATTCCCCCGGGATATCGTCGGAGCCATGGGTGCGCAGGGCCTTCTGGGAATCGTGTTGCCCGAGGACTACGGCGGTATGGAAGGGGATATTCCATCCCTTTGCTATGTTGCTGAGGAAATCGCTAAAGCCTCCGGAACCTGCTCATGGATCATCCTCATCCAGGCCATGGGTACCCTGCCCCTCTTGCTCGCGGGAAGCAAGGACCAAAAGGAAAAGTATTTCACAGATATCGCTGAGAAAAACAGTCTGGCCGCCTTTGCCCTGACGGAAGCAAACTACGGAAATGAGCCAGAGTCGATGAAAACCGCCTACGAGGATAAGGGGGACACCTTTGTCCTGAACGGGAAGAAGTTCTTCATCCCCCATGGAGGCGTTGCCGACTTCTACACCGTCTTCGCCACCTCGGACCCGGGAAAGGGAGCCGAGTCGATTTCGACATTTCTCGTGGACAAGGAAACCGCAGGCCTGAGCTTCAAGGAAAGCCCAAAAAAAATTGGAATGGGCGGGACTCCCACGGACGACCTCATCTTGGATAATTGTGAAATTCCCAAGGAAAGCCTCCTGGGAACCCAGGGGAAGGGATGGTCAATTGCCATCGAGGTGCTGAACATGATTCGTCCTGCCATTGGGGCTCAGGCGGTCGGGATTGCCCAAGGGGCCGTCGATTACGCTGCCCAGTATGCCCTGGACCGGACTCAATTCGGCAAGAGCATCTCCAAGTTTCAGGGCCTTCGATTCATGATTGCCGACATGGCCACCCAGACCGAGGCCGCCCGGGCCCTGGTTCATAAAGCCGCCAGCATGGGTACAGAAAGGGCGGAGAACTGGGAGATGTATTCGGCCATGTCGAAGTACTTCGCCTCTGATGTGGCCACGAAGGTGGCTGACGATGCGGTCCAGATTCTCGGCGGATACGGCTACATCAAGGATTATCCCGTGGAACGGATGATGCGGGATGCCAAGGTAGTTCAGATATTCGGATGGAGCAGTGAGGCCCAGCGGGAGCTCGTCGCCCAACGCCTGTTCAAGGAATGACTGAGAAATCGACGAAGGAGCTGGAGTTAAATGGATTATGAAAAGGTAGTTGAAAAGGCCAAAAATTGGATTGCCTCGGGCAAGAAGACACTCAAGAAGGATGAACTGGAGAGGCTAAGGGCAATCTTCGATCGCTTCTATCTCGGAAATAGGGCATTTGTGGATAAAGAAACATACGATAAGGCGAGGAAGTCCGCCAAGGCCATGGGGGAATTGATGGTCCAAACCATTGAATTCCTCAACGGCGAGATCTTCCGCCTGGAAAAGAAGCGGCGCAAGCTCCCCCCGGATAACCTGCAGTTGAGGGATGCTCAAAAAGCCAACGAGATGAACCTGAGGTTCATCAGCGATTTCCTGAAAGAGGTCGAAACTCCCTAGTGCTGCGGTCATGCGGTGCTGCAGTGCTGCAGTCGAGGCGGAAACTCCTGAAAAAGGTTGCTTTTCACTGCTCAGGAACATTTTTTCGATCATTCTAAATTTCGCTTCACTGCAAATCTAAAACTCGCCCCTTGGGTTCAAACATTAGATTTGCGGCCGTTCCGCTTCACTAAGAATGGTCTGCGAAAAAATCTTAATTCGCGCTCAGAGCTCCCTTTTCCAGAGATTTCAGACGATGTATCATGTAGTTAAATTAAAATGACAACCGCATGACTGCAGCACCGCAACGCTGCAGGACCCCTGGAACGAGGGTGACAGGTATGGCATCCGTCGAGGTACTCAAGAAAGCGGACCTATTCAAATCCCTGTCCGATGAGCAGCTCAAGGCCATAGCTAAACTCGGCCAGGAGAAAATCTTCAAAACGGGCCAAGAGATCTTCAACCAGGATGAGAAGGCGAAAACCCTCTATGTGCTCCTGGATGGAGCCGTTAACCTGATTTTTACTCTGGGAACTGAGGCCCAGGAGGAAACCGACCTCGCAGTCGAGACCCTGGACCAAACGGGGAGCGTCTTCGGCACAGCCGCACTCATGAGCCCATATCTTTACAACGTTACGGCCAGGTGCTCACAGAGCACAAAAGCCTTGGCCATAGACTCCGCGGGGTTCCGGGAAATCATACAGCAGGAGCCCATCATAGGATTTGCGGTAATGACAAAACTGGCCCAACTCTATTTCGACCGCCTCAACGCCACGAGGACGGCAATCACCAACCTCTTCAAGACCTTCAAGTTTCAAACCCGCAGGCCCAAGGGACCTGATACCTCTTTGGAATCACAATAACCATCAAAATCCCGGGTTCATTGGATCCGATCCGGTGCTGCGGCAGGAGACACCTCGCCTCATTACGGGATCTATGTCTTAAAGGCTTGTGATCAATAACGCCCGCCACCATAATTCCTGGCCCAGCTGACATGAGCTCCATGCGCCTTTCTTCATAGGCGTGGACAGGGGCGGAGATTTGCAGGATAATTTGGTAGATTTTTCTTTAAGCCCTACCGGTGCAAGAAAGGAACATTCACATGCGTTTTTTAACAATAAAAAGCCTACAGCAACGGCTCATACTCTTCCTGTTGCTGCCTGTTGCGGGTCTTCTCTTTCTAGTGGGCCTCCTGGGGTTTATCTATGCACGGCAGGTCATGCTGGCTCAGTGGAGGGAGGCTGCCACCCTCAAGCTTCAACGGGCCGCCCATTTCATCGACATGCGCCTGGGAAGGCCCATCGAATGGATCGAAATGTTCCACAAGACCGGTGCTGAACGAGCTGGTTACGCCTTGCAGAATTGGATATTGGAGCAATTACGGGAGTTCGAAGGGATTACCAAGGTTCATCTTCAATGGTTGGACCAGGAGCCTGAGCGAAGAATGATGCCCCGGATGCATCCATTGAGGGGCGGGCAGCCCATGATGCGGTTTCATCGCGCGAGAATCGCCGAGGTCACTCGCCCCCAATACGATACTCAGGCTGGACATCAAACGGTATCGCTCATTTCAACTCTGAAAGACGAATCCGGAAAAGAGGTAGGCAAACTGGAGGTGGCGGTTCGGTTCGACTATCTGATGGAAGACATTATCAGACTGGGGTGGTGGCAAAGCGAGGCGGCTTGCTTGGTGGATAATTCAGGGATGTGTCTTACCGACCCCAAGATGAAAGGACGCGTACAGCTTGGAGAAACGGATGATCCCTTGGAGCTTGCCATCCTCCAAACCATGAAGGAGAAACCCTTTGCAACGCTGCAGGGGCCCGGACACCCTCCAGATAAAGTCGCGGGCTTCTACAGCCTGGAGCAGGCCCCCTGGGCCATTGTGCTGTTCGCACCCGGGGACAAAATTCTCGCTCCCATTGTTCGCTATCGGAATTACTATGCCCTGGGTGGAGGCCTCTGCATTCTTGTTATTATCCTGTTGATCCGATCCGTTGGGGGAAAGATGGTCCGCTCCATCAAGGGAATTTCCCAGGCCGCTGCAAATGTCGCCCAGGGCAGATACGGGGACCCCCTCTCACAAAAAAGTCAGGACGAGATTGGGCAGCTTATCACGAGCTTCAACGCTATGGTCCAGGGCCTTAAGGAAAGGGATTTCATAAGCAACACCTTTGGACGATATGTGGACCAAGAAATCGCCAAGGAATTGATGCGCCAACCCAAAGCGACACGGTTGGGCGGTGAGAAACGCGAAGTGGCGATCCTGATTTCGGATATTCGCGGCTTTACCCCTTTATCCGAGTCATTGAGCCCAGAAGCGATCATCAGGATCCTGAATCACTATTTCTCCCACATGATCGAGGTCATAAAGAAAAACAAGGGCATCATCGTTGATTTCTTCGGAGATGGGGTTCTGGTCTTTTTCGACCCATTGGACGGCCCTATTGAGCCAGCAATCCAGCGGGCCATTCGATGCGCCATGGAGATGCAAAAGGAGATGGGGCAATTTAATGAGGAAATGGGGAAAGAGGGCTTGCCCGTGCTGGAAATGGGGATTGGTCTGAACGCGGGTCAAGTAGTGGTCGGCAACATTGGATCCGAGGCCAGGGCAAAGTATGGAATTGTCGGGTCAGCAGTGAATCTCACTCAACGAATTCAAGAGGTGGCCAGAGGTGGTGAGGTAGTTATCTCGGATTCCATATACCAATACGCGGGACGTCATTTGGATATAAGCAGGTCTTTCGAAATCCAGCTAAAAGGCCTTCATGAAAAGATGAAGCTCCATATACCCGACTCAGAACGCATTCTCCTCAGCTAACTGAAGCCAGCGAAGCACGGAGTTCATTGGCAGGATGATGAAATCACCTTCGGGATCAGCGAATAAGGTCATCGACGTCAAGGCGAAGGAGCGCGTGAGGAGGGAGGTGAAGACATTCATCGACAGGCTTGGATTGGAGTGGTTTCTGGAGGGACGTGGCCATCGCCTCAACTTCAAGATCAAGGACCATTCCATTGAACGCTGCGCCATGTGGTTATGCGAGGAGAAGGAATTAGTGGAAAAGGACTCAGAAAGCGGTGAAGCCGATCTGTACCTAAAAATAAAAAACCCCGAGGAGTTCGAACGGTATAAGAAGATGGTGAGGAGAGAGGTCCTGGGATACGTCAAGAAGGCCCTGGAAAGGTAAAAGTGCGCCTTCACTCAGGAGGTCGAGGTTAGGAGGTTTGAGGTCAGAAGTTAGAGGGTGGGGGGTGGAAGAAATTCCGGAACCACACCCTAATAACCCGGGCCTCTGGCTGTGATAGGCCACAATGCTTCCACCCTGTTTTCCCTGAACCCCACATACCAGTCGTGAAGGTTGACTGTGGGATCACAGTGCGGGGGAATCAGCTTCAGCTTATCGCCGAGCTTGAACGTGTGGTCTGAGCCATTTATCCTGAGGAGGGAGTGTTCATCTGATACCCCGACGCACTGCACATCCGGCATCCCGTAAACCCAGGGCATTCCTTTCTCGGTAGTAAAGGCCTTTAATCCCGCATCCACGACCACGCGGTCTTCACTCGGGCAGCTCATGACCTGGGTATAAATGAAGAGGCTGTGCTCGAAATCCCGATAGGGGCCGCCATCCCTTCCTTGAATGTTCCCGTACTCCACATCCATGAATATATAGGAGCCCGGTTGTAGCTCCGTGAAAACTCGACTTTTCAATTCAAAACAATAGGTTCCCGTGCCAGAACCTGAGATCTGTTCGCAGGGGAGGCCGGCTTGTTCGAGAAGACTTTTAGTCAGCTTCACTTTCTCCACGGCGGACTCGATGGCTTCCCTCCGTTCATTATAGGTTAGGAGATGTTGCGCCTTTCCATGGTAGGCTTGCAAACCACTGAAGTGAAGCCCTGGCGATCCGGAGATCTGACGGGCAAGTGCTACCACCGGCTCGCCCGGTTCGACTCCACACCTCTCCATTCCCACGTTCACCTCCACGAAAGCCGAAAGCTCGACCCCAAAACGAAGTGCCGCTTCCCTGAGGGCCTTCACGTTATCGGGATGATCCACCGCAACAGCCACGCGGGCCTGTCGCGCCAAGGCGGCCAACCGCTGGATCTTAGCACCATCCACAATCTCGTTACAGACGTAGACATCCCGCACGCCCCCATTAACCATAGCCTCTGCCTCGCTTACCTTCTGACAGCAGACGCCGACTGCCCCGCAGTCGATTTGGCGAAGGGCAATCACCGGGCACTTGTGGGACTTGGAGTGAGGACGCACGCGAAGGGCAGCCCCGACAGCGGCATCCGCCATCCGCTTCAGGTTACGCTCAAATGCATCGAGATCGAGCAAGAGCGCCGGAGTCTCCACTTCCCCTAAGGATATTCCAATTGATCCGGCAGGTCGCGTCGTCATAACATAACCTCCGGAGATCTCTGAAAAATGTGAACCGCGGGCTAAAGACCGCAACACTCCATGATGTTGCCCTCAGGTCTCCTTCTTCAGATACCTCCTGTATGATTTCGATAAAGGGATTGTACAGGATTTTCAAAATTTCACCAAACAAAAGGAAACCGTAATGAAAACAGCGCTTTTCCCGCGAGGAAATTTATGATACAGTATAGGACCTAAACATACTGTTTCGGTTTTCCATGGGAGGATGGAATGCGAAACCTAACGCTCCTGACAGACCTCTACGAGTTGACCATGGTTGGTGGGTACTTCGTCATCGGGAAAAAGGATCAATTGGCCAACTTCGACTACTTCTTTCGCAATGTGCCCGATGACGGGGGATTCTGCATCGCTGCGGGCCTCGAACAAATTATCGAGTACATCGAACATATCGGATTCGCAAATGACGACATAGATTATCTGAGAACCCTGGGCATATTCCCCGAGGATGTTCTCGAATACTTAAGGCAGCTTCGCTTCACCGGAGATCTGCATGCGGTCCCCGAGGGAACCCTCATCTTTCCCCACGAGCCCATCATCCGGGTGACGGCCCCCCTACCAGAGGCCCAGCTCATCGAATCCGCCCTGCTGAACATCATGAATTTCCAGACTTTAATCGCCACAAAGGCAGCCCGGATCTGCATTGCCGCAGAGGGGGGTCCAGTCGTCGATTTCGGACTCAGGAGGGCCCATGGCCCTGATGCCGCCATTGGGGCAGCACGAGCCTCCTTCATCGGAGGCGCCATGGGCACCTCAAACACACTGGCGGGAAAGCTTTTGGGAATACCCATCAGGGGCACCATCGCCCATAGCTGGATTGAGTCCTTTCCCTCCGAGCTGGAGGCCTTCAGGGCCTACGCTAAGGTCTACCCCAAAGGGTGTCTCTTGCTCGTCGATACCTATAACACCCTCAGAAGCGGCGTTCCCAATGCCATTAAGGTCGGACGGGAATTAAGGGATTCCGGGGAGGGTCAGCTGATGGGAATCAGGCTCGACAGCGGCGACCTCGCCTATCTCAGCAAAAACTCCAGGAGGATGTTGGATCAGAACGGGTTTAAAGAAACCAAGATCATCGCCTCGAGCGACCTCGATGAGTGGTTGATAGAGAGCCTCAAGAAACAGGATGCCGAAATCGATATCTGGGGCGTGGGGACGAGGCTCGTTACCTCCTATTCATGTCCTGCCCTCGGCGGCGTCTATAAGCTTACCGCCATAGCCGAGAACGGAAAGATGGTTCCCAAGATCAAGAGATCGGACAATCCGGAAAAAATCACCAATCCCGGGATAAAGAAACTGGTTCGATTCTACGACGAATCGGGCATTATGAGGGGAGATGTCCTCCTCCTCGAGGATGAGAGCCCTAATCGCGACAAGCCCACAAGGGCATACCATCCGATGTTTCCCCACATTTACAAGGCATATCCCCCGGAGTTCGAGCGGGAGGAGTTGTTCGTTCCCGTCTTCGTCAATGGCAAGCGGGTTTACGAAACACCTCCCCTCAAGGAAATCCAGGAGAACACCAAGAAGAGCCTCCGTCGTCTGGGCTCTGAGTTCAAGCGATTCCAGAACCCCCACGTCTATCACGTAAGCCTGAGCGAAAAATTATTCAGGGTAAAGCAGGAACTGTTGATGAACGCTTACTAGGGACTGGAGTTTCGCGACAGGACCCCCGCTCCTTCGCTTTCGTCCTTGCCGGTTTTTTGACAGGTCCCGAACGAATCTGCTTCCCCTTTACTCTCGCCCATTAATCTGCTATTTTTCGCCACAAACGCCTCTAACCGCTAACCTCCTTCAATCCCTATGGACTCGTTACGGGGTCGGCAATTCATCCATACACCCCTTATTCCCATCGTGATCGTCTACATCCTGGGCCTGATGGCGGGCGAACAGCTGGCAATTCCACGTACCGTCTTATATCCCAGCATCACCGCCTCGATACTCCTCTCGGTCCTGTCGAACCTCCGAAACTGGCCGAAACTCAGAACCGTGACCATCCTCATCGTGTTTTGGCTCCTAGGGATATTGCTCATCGACCTTTTCCTTCGTCCCCACTTCCTCCCGAACCACATCTCCTCCTACGCCGGGAAGGGAAGGGTCAACGTGGAGGGAATCCTCTACCGGAGTCCCGTCCCGTCTCCGCGGAGGACAAAGCTCTACCTGCACGTAGAGAGGATTCATCTTCCCAATAGAAGTATCAGGGCCCGGGGCAATGTCCTCCTGAGCGTTAAGGAATACCGGGGAAACCTCCGGTATGGAGACCGAATCCGTCTCATAGCGAAGTTCTCTCACCCCAGAAATTTCAATAACCCCGGGGCATTTGACTACCGGCGATTTCTGGCATGCAACGGGATCTGGGTCACGGGATACCTAGAAAAGGACCGGGGGATTGTCACCATCGCACGTGGGAAGGGAAACGCCTTCTGCCAACTCATGGAGACGTGGAGGGATAGGATCCGAAGCGTGCTGGATACGAGCGTTGGCCCGGAAACCCGCGGCATCCTGAAGGCGCTGATCCTGGGCGAGCGGGAGGAGATTGCGGAAGAGGTCAAGGAGGAATTCATCGTCGCCGGGGTGGCCCATATCATCGCAATTTCGGGCCTCCACATGGGCATCATAGCCCTGGTGATCTTTACCCTGGTCAAATGGAGCCTCCGGTGGTCAGAAACCCTCGTCCTTAGCCTGAACATCCACAAGCTCTCGGCCGCGGCCACAATCCCGCCGCTCATCTTATATACCTTTATCGCCGGAGCACGAATTCCAACCATCCGTGCGGCCGTTATGATCCTCATCTACTTGGTCTCCATCCTTTTGGATAGGCACAGAAACCTCTATAATACCATTGCCGTTGCGGCCCTTGTCATCCTGCTGGTATCCCCTCCCTCCCTCTTCGACGTCTCCTTCCAACTCTCCTTTACCGCCGTTCTGGCCATCCTCTATCTCGTCCCTCGGCTATCAGCGATCGTTCCAAAAACCCATCCCCTTTTGGCGAGGAAACCGAGCACCTATCGTACGCTCTCCCGCAAGTTTTTAGACTTCGCCTTCATCTCCTTTGCCGCCGTGGTGGGTACCTGGCCGTTGGTGGCATATCATTTCAACAGGGTACCGTTCACGGGTTTTTTGAGCAACCTCATCGTCGTTCCCCTGGTGGGCCTGATCGTTCCCTTGGGATTGATTATTTCCTTGGTCGCCCTCATCTCGGCACCCTTGAGTTCACTGCTGGCCACACTTGCATCTTCCCTTTCCTCCCTCGTCATCTGGATGGTTCACCTCTTTGCGTTAATACCACATGCTTCCCGGTACCTGGTCACCCCCACTCTTCTTGAAATCGGATTATGCTACCTTCTCATCCTCTATCTAACCAACATAAGGAGGATAAAACGGCTTGGGGCGATTTCGATTCTCTTGTTTGCCGCGATCGCCGCTGACATATCTTACTGGTATGTGCAGACCCGCCTCATCAACACGTTGAGGGTCACCTTTATCGACGTGGGACAAGGGGATAGCATTCTGGTCGAATTTCCCAGGGGAAAGAGGATGCTCGTAGACGGAGGGGGCTTTTACGACGACAGCTTTGACGTAGGCAGAAATGT
>Ga0180437_10011532_pt1 | contig 10589 bp, 5 predicted proteins | sample SS_ome_4_FD_132410 | JGI IMG/M metagenome (GOLD analysis project Ga0180437, IMG submission 132410) | Hypersaline lake sediment archaeal communities from the Salton Sea, California, USA - SS_3_D_1 metaG | ecosystem: Environmental > Aquatic > Non-marine Saline and Alkaline > Hypersaline > Sediment... | reverse complement strand
GCTCGGCTGTTCCGGCTTGGCGTCGAGGCCCACCGGCTCGGCCTGGCCTATGAGTACGATCCCTATTTCTCCCTGTCGATCGCCCGGGTCGATCCGCTGCCACACCAGTTGGAGGCCGTCTACGACTACTTTCTCCAGCTTGCCCGGATTCGCTTCCTGTTGGCCGATGACCCCGGTGCCGGCAAGACGATCATGGCAGGGCTGCTGCTAAAGGAACTCAAGGCCCGCGGTCTGGTCCGCCGCGTGCTGATCGTCACGCCAGCCAACCTCACGTTTCAGTGGCAGCGTGAGATGGCGGACAAGTTCCGCGAGAAGTTCAACGTCATTCGCGGCGCAGTGCTCCGGGCGAACTATGGTCAGAACCCGTGGCAGGAACACGATCAGGTCGTCACCTCGGTTTCCTGGGTTTCGCTCATCGAGGACGCCCGGGAAAGCCTGCTGCGGTCCCACTGGGACTTGGTGATCGTTGACGAAGCCCACAAGATGAGCGCGCGTTCGCTTGATCGCACCACGTATGCCTATCGTCTGGGCGAAGAGCTGTCAAAGCGCACGGACCACTACCTACTAATGACCGCGACGCCCCACAAGGGCGATCCCGAACACTTCCGCCGGTTTCTGGCCCTGCTCGACGCCGACGTTTACGGCAGTATCCAAAGCCTCCAGCAAGCGATGAAGGTGCAGGAGGCACCCTTCTACTTGCGTCGAACAAAAGAAGCGCTTGTCACGTTCCCACATCCCGAGAACGGGGAAGTCCGCAAGCTGTTCACTAAGAGAGAGGTTCGCTCGGCCGCTTTCGACCTCGACGGAGAGGAACTCGACTTCTACGACGAACTGACCCGATTCGTCGAAGACCAGTCGATCATGGCCGCGCAAGAGGGCTCGGCCCGCGGTCGGGCGGTGGGCTTCACCATGGCCTTGCTCCAGCGCCGTATGGCGTCCTCTGTTTACGCCGTCCGCCGCACCTTGGAACGCATGCGTGATCGTCGTGAGAAGATCCTTGCCGATCCCGAGGCTTATCGCCAGGAGCAGATCCAGCGGCGCATGCCGGACGACTTCGACGACCTCACCGAAGAAGAACAACAGGAGATCATCGCCCAACTCGAAGACGAGGTTCTGTCGGTCGATCCAGCCATACTCCGGGAGGAGATCACGCAGCTCGGAAAACTGATCGACCAGGCGGTGGCGCTGGAGAAACGAGAGGTCGAGTCGAAACTCAACAAACTCCGTGAGGTGCTCAGCACGGAAGGCATCTTCGACGACCCGAAGATGAAGCTCATCGTCTTCACTGAGCACAAGGATACACTCGACTACTTGGCCGCCGACGGCGAGGACGGGCGCCCACTGGGCAAGCTCCGCGAGTGGGGGCTGACGATCACGCAGATCCACGGTGGTATGAAGATAGGTGACCGCGACGCCAAGGGGACACGCATCTACGCGGAAAGGGAGTTCCGTGAAAGCGCCCAGGTGTTGGTGGCCACCGAGGCGGCCGGCGAAGGCATCAACCTGCAATTCTGCTGGCTGATGATCAACTTCGACATCCCGTGGAACCCCGTCCGCCTGGAACAACGGGTCGGCCGTATCCATCGTTACGGCCAGGAGAAGGACTGCCTGGTAATCAACTTCGTGGCCCAGAATACTCGCGAAGGTCGCGTCCTGACAAAGCTGCTCGACCGGCTCAAGGAGATCCGCAGAGACCTGGGCACCGACCAGGTCTTCGATGTCGTCGGCGAGGTCTTCCCGTCGAATCGATTGGAACAACTGCTCCGCAAGATGTACGCCCGCCAAACCGACGAACACCGCATCCAGGAACAGATCGTTGAGGACATGAGTCCCGAGCGGTTCCGGGCGATCACCGAGTCGGCCTTGGAAGGCTTGGCGAAGCGGGAGTTGAACTTGTCGGCGATTGTGGGTCGATCGGCCGAAGCCAAGGAACGGCGGCTCGTGCCGGAGGTGGTCGAGCAGTTCTTCGTTGAGGCGACGCCGGAAGCCGGACTTCGCCCGAAGGAGACGGCCAAAGGCAGCCACGTTTACCGTGTCGGCAAGGTGCCGCGGAAGCTCGTCGATGTCGGCAACCAACAGGAAAACCGATACGGTCGCATCGGTCGCGAGTATGGCAAGGTCGTCTTCGACAAGAAGCTGTTGACCGACGATCCGACTCTCGAATGGGTGACGCCGGGGCATCCCCTTTTCGAGGCGGTTCGCGCCGATGTGCTTTGCCATACCGAAAGCCATCTCAGGCGAGGGGCGATCTTCTACGATCTGCACCGGAAGGAACCTGCGCTTCTCGACGTCTTTGGGGCCTCGATCAAAGACGGCCGCGGGAACACACTACACAGGCGGCTGTTCGTGGTGGAAACCAACGCCGCGGGTGAAATGTCGGTTCGTGAGCCAACCGTGTTCCACGACATCACCCCCGCCCCGAACGGCTCTGCCGCGCCGGGCGATGAGTTTTCGGTGCCCCATCGCCAGGCTGTCGAACAGTTCCTCTACCAACGGCCGCTCAACCCCGGGGTAACCACGGCAACGGCCGACCGGTTCGATGAGGTGGGTCGCGGGAAGCGGCACGTTGAGATCAGCCTCAACGCCCTGATCGACCGGCAACAGAGGCAGCTTGGCGACTATCTGAACCGCCAGGTCGAGGGCCAGACGGTCCCGGGCCTCGATGGCCTGATCGCTCAGGCGGAGCAGCACCTCGACGACCTGAATAATCGACTCGAAAGCCGCCGTCGGGAAGTCGAGTTGGAGCGTCATTGCGCCGCGGCCGACATCAAGCACCTGGGGCGGGCGTGGATCGTTCCACATCCCGAGCGGACAAGCGCGAAATTGGCCCCGATGGTTCGCGACGACGAAGTTGAGCGAATCGCCGTCGAGGTGGCCATGAAGCACGAGCGGGGCCGAGGGTGGGAGGTCGAGAGCGTCGAATCAGAGAACCGCGGCTTCGACCTGATTTCCCGCCGGCCGCATCCCGAGGATCCCAAGACCTTCATCGAAGTTCGGTTCATCGAAGTCAAGGGACGCGCAGGCGTAGGTGCCGTGGCGCTGAGCGAGAACGAGTACCGCACGGCAGATCGACTGAAGAACGACTTCTGGCTCTACGCGGTCTTCAATTGCGCCGGCACGCCTGAACTCCACACGATCCAGAACCCGGCGAGACTTGGCTGGCAGCCGATCGTGAAAGTCGAGCACTATCAGCTCGGGGCACAAAGCATCCGGCAAGCGGGCCAGATCAGGGGCTAAGTCATGCTCATTCGCATCTATGGTGAGTTCTGGAACCCGGACGTTGTGGACTGGGGAAGACGGGGACCTGGAAACAGAGGCACGCTTCCGGGGAAGATCAAGACGCGATCGGGCAGGACCAGGGAGGTGGACTTCTGGGACGTGAGGGGTGTTTACGCGCTGTATGACGACTTCAAACTGGTGTATGCGGGGCAGGTATTCGACAGGGCCCTGGGCGCACGGCTACGTAACCACCTCACTGACCGATTTGCGGGACGTTGGGACATGTTTTCATGGTATGGAACCTCGTCCCTTCGTGAAACCACAGTGCGTGTTCCCGGAGCCCGTCAGGTGGAACCTTCCGAAGTCATTAACACGCTCGAAGCCCTCGCCATTGCACTCACAGATCCCCCACTGAACCGGCGGCATAACCAGATCCCGGGCGCGCGCCTTGTGCAGCAAGTCAAAAGCCCTCACCCTCACACGATCCGCCACTACCTCGAAGAAATCTTGAAAAAGCTGTAAGGACACACAGTTTTCCGCCACCAGAATCATGGCCAAGAAGAAGGCACACTACGAAGTGGTGTTCATGCCCTGGGCCGACCTCCACAAGGAGTATGAGGTCGGACCGTTTTGCATTGTGCCTTGGAAGAAGATGGCGGTTCGCAACAAGGCGGTGAAGCAGTTCCTCGACCGTTATTTCGAGCGGCATATCGACCATTTCGGGAAGGCAGTGGACGGGATAGCTGTCCTGGTCGTTGACCGTTCCTTCGCCCCAGTTCCGAGACACGTGGTCGGGAAGGCTCGGGCCGCCATCGACATGTTCATCTTTGCTACGATCGCACCCGGAGTTGTCGCTGCCGTTCGATCGGGTCAACGCAACCTGGCTCCGCCAACTGCCGACGCCTACCAGTTAGTTTTGCAGAAGTTCGACCCATCCGACGACACGATCGCAGTCACAGTGGGCGGCACGACGAATGCCGGTCGGCTCGGTAACATGATGATACACAAGCCTTGGGATGTGGGGGGAAGCTGCGGTTTCCCGGACGACGGCTTGCTCCAGGGGCTTGGCCACCTGCTGAAAGGGAGGGTCAAGGCCAACGTCCGTAAGCGTTTATCTCGGAGCCTGGAATGGTTTCGACTGGCCCATGTCACCGGCGACGGGGCATCCCTGTTCACGAAAGCTGTGATGATGTCAACGGCGTTCGAGATCCTGTTCCAGATACCGGACGGGCCCGGCAAGACCAGCAAGTTCATTGACGCGGTTGAGGCGCAAGTGAAGCGGACCGATACGGTCTCAGACACGAGGACAATCACGCGCGGCGCTCGGACATGGACTCGAACACATTCCCTTCCTGGCTGGTGGGCCGACGACTTCTACGATCTTCGGAGCAGAGTTGTCCACGGTGATCCCGTGGAAATCGAACGGTTGCGATACAAGCGATGGGTCTCGCACCTGATCGTTGCGGATGTGGTGTTCTGGCAGAGCATGGTGGAGCAGCTTTACAGCCTGCGATGCTTCGGCGCAGACCTTCGTCGTATGTCGCGCGAGTATGATCGCATGTGCCCGGACAAGCAGCCGGGATGGCACGAACAAGAACTGAAGGACTGGCTGTTGGGCTTCGATGATGTGAGCAGGAGCCTGGGGTGGCGTCCGAAGAAGAATGGCAAGAAGTGACCAACGAGGATCCGCCGCGAGGTACGAGATATGTCGGTTGTTCTCCAAGGAGTCGTTTCTTCGAGGAGCAGCCGGGGCTCGGGTGGGCCACCCGGCGAAACGGAGGTCATGCGCCTGAATCCCCAACGCGAGCAGAAGCTCCTGGAAATCACCGGGTGGTCGAGACTCGCACCAGGGACACTAAATGTGGAATGCAGCGAGACCGGTCTTGCAGATGTGTTTGCGCGGCTCAAACCCCTGTGGCACGAGCCATGGGAATCGGTGACCTATCCGCGCAAGTATCGACGCATTCCGCAGAAGCGTGGTGGATACTTGTACTATGGGGCGGCCTTGGTGTTTGCTGGACAGGAAGCGCCCATCGTGGTTAGGCGAGCAGTGAATCCGCTCAAGAAACGGATCGAGGTCTACGCGGAAACTAACCTGAAAGAGGCTTTGGGGATCGCAGACGATGACGTAGTGTCCATTTCCTTTGAGTAGTGACCGGACTTCCAAATGAACGAATACCCCAAGCGGTTGATTGAAGTCGATTTGCCAATTGCCCGGATCTCGGCGCATGCGCGGCGGGAGAAGTCGATTCGGCACGGACACATCTCGACGCTGCACATCTGGTGGGCGCGGCGGCCGCTGGCGGCGTGTCGGGCAGTGATCTGTGCGGCGTTGTGGCCCGACCCGGCCGACTCGCTCTGCCCGCAGGCGTTTCGGGACAAGGCGGCCGAATTGATCACGGGGTTCGTCAAGAAGGCCGCCACAACAAAAAGGCTGATGGAGACTTGCTCCCAGGAGAGCCTCGCCCGCTGGGAGGCGATCGTCAAGACGGGTATCCCACTTGACCCGACCGACGAGGCCCACCAGAACGTGCTGCGGTTTGCCCTGTTGGACTTCATCGCCGACTTCGCCAACTGGGACAATTCGACGGTGCCTGAGTATCTGGAAACAAGTCGCTCGCTGACGGGAGCCGCTCATGAGGCCCTTGGCGGGGAGCCGGGCACACGGCCCATGGTCGTCGATCCGTTCGCCGGCGGTGGGTCGATTCCGCTGGAAGCCCTTCGCGTTGGAGCCGACGTGTTTGCTTCCGATCTGAACCCAGTCGCCGTGTTGCTAAACAAGGTCGTCTTGGAATACATTCCGAAGTACGGCCAACGCCTGGCCGACGAGGTTCGCAAGTGGGGCCAGCGGGTCAAGGAGCGGGCCGAGAAAGAACTGACCGAATTCTATCCTCCGGATCCCGACGGCGCGACGCCGATCGCGTATTTGTGGGCAAGAACGATCCGATGCGAAGGCCCAGGCTGCGGTGCCGAGGTGCCGCTGATGCGGTCGCTCTGGGTTGTCAAGAAGCGGAACGAGTCAATCGCATTGAGACTCGTCGCCGAACCTGACCACAAACATTTTGGCTTTGAAATCCTCCACGATGCACAGGCCGCGGACGTTCCGGAAGGCACAACCCAACGTGGCTCAGTTACCTGCCCCGCATGTGGCTACACGACACCGGTGATCCGAGTCAGGGAACAACTCAAGCTGCGTCAGGGCGGTACAGCAGATGCGCAAGTGGTCTGTGTTGTCACAACTCGCCCGGGAGAGAAAGGGAGGTCCTATCGAATAGCGACAGACCGAGACAGGGCGGTAGTCCGCAGAGCCGAGATGGAACTCACAGAGCGCGCAAAGTCTTGCGATTCCAGTTTCTCTCTTGTCCCGGATGAGACCATCTCCCTGAATGAGATTCGACGGATCAGTGTGCCGATTTATGGGATGACGAAGTGGGGTGATCTTTTCACTCCACGGCAGTCGCTTGCCTTGTCAACACTCTCACAAGCCGTTAGTCAGATCGCCTCGAACTACGAACCGCAGGACGCGGAACTCGGCGCAGCGGTGCAGACGCTCCTCGCTCTGGGCGTCGGTCGTCTGTTGGATCGAGGATCGGCCTTGTGCCGATGGGATCCAACACCAGCCGCAAGTGGGATCATTAACACCTTCAGCCGCCAGGCTATACCAATGATGTGGGATTTTGCCGAAGGGGCTCCGTTGGAAGAGAAATCTGGCGGATGGCTGCCTTCGTTGGAGTGGATCAATTTGGTTTTGGAGCGTGAATGCGACCTTGATCGACAGGGGCACTGTGCGGCCGCGTCGGCGGCAGCGCATCCGCTTCCGGACGATTCTGCGCAGGCTTTGGTAACAGACCCGCCCTACTACGATGCGGTTCCATACGCACATCTTTCGGATTTCTTTTACGTGTGGTTGAAAAGGATGTTGTGGGATGTCCACGGAGATCTGATGCAATCGAGTCATGTTCCCAAGGAATCGGAAATTGTTGTTGACCGTCCACACGAGCTTAGCACGTCCCAGAAGAACGTCGCGTTCTACGAGCGAGAGTTGCGCCGTGCCTTTGGAGAAGCACGGCGAGTTCTTCGGCCCGATGGCGTCGGCACGATAGTGTTTGCCAGCAAGACCACTGCAAGTTGGGAGGCAATCCTTCAAGCAGTTGTTGAGGCCGGATGGAATGTCACGGGATCATGGCCTATTGATACGGAAATGATCAGTAGGGTTGCAGCACGCGGACAAGCACGGCTCGCTTCTTCCGTACATCTTGTGTGCCGTCCTCGCGAAAACCCCGACGGTTCGTTGAGAGAGGAAACCGGAGAATGGCGAGATGTACTGGCGGAGTTGCCGCGTCGGATACATGAGTGGATGCCGCGCCTGGCCGAGGAGGGGGTGGTTGGAGCAGATGCGATCTTCGCCTGTCTGGGCCCGGCTCTGGAAATCTTCAGTCGCTATAGCCGCGTTGAGAAGGCCAGCGGCGAGGAAGCCACGCTACGGGAGTACCTCGGACACGTTTGGGCTGCCGTCTCGACAGAGGCGCTGCGGATGATCTTCGACGAGGCCGATGCCGCCGGCCTTGAGCCCGATGCCCGACTGACGGCGATGTGGCTCTGGACCCTGGGCGCCGGCACCGGCAAGGCGGGCGGCGATGGCAACGGCGAGCAGGTCTTCGCTTCCCCGCTGGCCGAGGACGAGGAGACGGCCGAAGAAGTGGGCAAGGCCGTTCAGAGTACCGGTTACACGCTGGAGTTTGACGCTGCCCGCAAGATCGCCCAGGGCCTGGGGGTCCACCTGGAAAAGGTCGAATCGGTCGTCGAGGTCAAGGGTGACAAAGCCCGGCTGCTGCTCGTGGCCGAGCGGACGAAGTACCTGTTCGGCAAGGACTCGACTGCGCCGGCAACCACACGGCGAAAGAAGAAATCGAAGCAGATGTCGCTGTTCGCGGAGCTGGACGAGATCGAAGCGGCCGAAGGCGGCACCACGGGCGAACTGGCGGGGGCGTCGCCCGGCTCCACGGCGCTGGACCGCGTTCACCAGGCGATGATCCTCTTTGGCGCCGGCCGGGGTGAGGCGATGAAGCGGTTCCTCGTCGAAGAAGGCGTCGGCGCCGACGCCCGCTTCTGGAAGCTCGCCCAATCCCTCTCCGCCCTCTACCCCCGCGGCACCGACGAGAAACGCTGGGTTGACGGAGTCTTGGGCAGGAAGAAAGGTTTGGGATTGTGATGGCGGATCCTCTCAAGCAGTACGCAGGCTTGTTGAAAGCGGCCGAGCAAGCCCAACGGATGATTTCACCCTTGCAGGGATTGAGCGAAACGATTGCTCGCTCTTCAGCGTTTCTGGCAACGCACCGTTCTGGGATCGCTGAGGCGGTGTTGGAAATGCAGCGAAAGCAAGAACTCCTCAAACCTGCGTTGGGGATAGAGCGAATGCTTGCACAAATGCAGGCCACGCAGGAAATGGCAAGTCGGCTCAGTGAGAGGTTTCACGTGTCCTTGCAGGGACTCGATGAGCAGACCAGGACATGGCAGCAGATGGTCCAGCCCGCAATAATGAATCTGGAGAAGTCTCAGGCTGTGTTGCGGCACGCTGCCGGATTGGCGGATAGCTTTGTTGCATGGGAATCGAGTGCAACGAGGCTTGCATCACGCCTCAACGACATTGGGCTGATCGCCCAGAAGGCCCACTTGTCTGCTCGTTTGTTCGCGCCCAGCGGAGTCTTCACCGCCTTCGCCAGAGACACGATTGCGCGAATCGAGAACGCAAGAAGTGATCAAGTGGCGTGGGCGTTAGACACGTCGCTACGACTTGCTGAGGAACAGCTCATCTCGACGACGGAGACTCTCGACGCAGTCGTGGCACCACCCGAGGACGAAGAAGAGGTCTCCGAACTGCGCGAATTGCAGTCACCATACATTCAGCAGGAGGAACTTGTAGGAACTGCGGAGACTCTCGAAGAGGAGGATACGCACTCGCTCATTGAGGCATCACCTGCTGCGAATGCAGTTGATCTGTCTCGCAACCTCCTAAACTCGATTGCGACCTGCAACGAGGCGGGGAAGGTGACGGGTGCCGAGGAGATCTTCAAGCCGACGACAAAGCTGTTGGAAGTCTACGTCGACATGCCATGGCTACTTCCGCTCGAAAAGAAGTCGTTCGCCGAGTTTGTGGATTGTCTCTACTTCCTGTTCTACGAAGGAGCAGGCAAGGATAACCTTCGGTTCCTCAAGAAGCACGGCGGGCCTATCGAGGACGATGACTTCGACTTCATCCTCTGTATCAAGCACCTCCGCAACAAATGGACGCGGCACGACGCCGACCATGGCAAAGAAGGCGCAATCAAGAAGTCCTGGTCAGAACTGGCCGCCAAGTTCCAATGGCTTGGACTAACCCATATTCCGGTCACGTCAGACGACTTTCGTCTGCTGCACGTGAATCTCTTGGCCAAGGCAAACGAGTTTGCACAGAAGATCTTGCGCGGGCTCGTTCGTGAATAACAGGAGCATAAGCTGTGGCAAAACTGAAACCCTGGTACCAGGTCGTCACTCCCCGTGAGGACCTTCGTGAGAACCGGCCGTTGGATGCGTCCGAGTTTGCCGTACATCTGGACCACATCCGCTACGGCCGGGCACACGAGGACTACGTCAAGCCTGACCGGTTCTTCGAGCGGACCTATCTCACCAAGAGCCTGCTCGATCTGGCAGCCCAGGTCGTGCGGCGACTTTCCGGGATCCAGGTGGAGACGTCGGCCGTGTTCAACATGGCCACGCAGTTTGGCGGCGGGAAGTCGCACTCGCTGGCCGTGCTCTACCACCTGGCGTGCCACGGCGACAAGGCCAAGGCGTGGAAGGGTGTCGACAGTATCCTGAAAAAGGCCGGCGTGCCCAACGTGCCTGAGGGAGCCACAGCCGTGTTCGTGGGCACGGAGTTCGACGTGATCAAAGGGCGCGGCGGCAAGGGTGAGCCCGTTCGCAAGACGCCCTGGGGGGAAGTGGCCTGGCAGCTTGGCGGTGAGCAGGCATTCGCGGCGGTCGCCGAACACGACAAGAAGGGCATCGCCCCCGGCGGGGACGTGATCCGGGAAATGCTGCCCGACCGACCGGCACTGGTCCTGATGGACGAGTTGATGAACTACGTCAGCCGGGGCCGGAAAATGGGCCTGCGCGACCAGTTGTTCGATTTCCTGCAGAGCCTTTCGGAGGAGGCCCGCGCGAGGAAGAACCTGGTGTTGTGCGTGTCGATCCCGGCCTCGGAACTGGAGATGAACCCGGACGACCAGCGGGACCACGAGTCACTGAAGAAGCTGCTGGATCGGCTTGGCAAGGCGATCATCATGTCGGCCGACGTGGAGATTTCGGAGATCATCCGTCGGCGCCTCTTCGAG
>Ga0180437_10011531_pt1 | contig 10590 bp, 6 predicted proteins | sample SS_ome_4_FD_132410 | JGI IMG/M metagenome (GOLD analysis project Ga0180437, IMG submission 132410) | Hypersaline lake sediment archaeal communities from the Salton Sea, California, USA - SS_3_D_1 metaG | ecosystem: Environmental > Aquatic > Non-marine Saline and Alkaline > Hypersaline > Sediment... | reverse complement strand
GGAAGACGCCGGAGGTATCTACTTTGTCCCCGCCTTCTCGGGCCTCTTTGCCCCGTACTGGGACATGGACGCCCGCGGCGTCATCGTCGGCCTCACCCGCTACGTGACCCGTGCCCACATCGTCCGGGCCACGCTGGAATCCATCTGCTACCAGACGCGGGACGTGCTGGAAGCGATGCGAGCCGATTCGGGGATCGAACTGACGGCGCTCAAAGTGGACGGCGGCGCGACGGTCAACAATTTCCTGATGCAGTTGCAGGCCGACGTCCTGGGCGTGCCAGTCGTGCGGCCGGTGGTACACGAGACGACGGCGTTGGGTGCGGCCTACGCGGCCGGGCTGGCGACAGGATTGTGGTCGAACCAGGACGAACTGCGGGCTAACTGGGGCGTTGACCGGGTCTTTGAGCCCCAGTGGGACGAGGCACGCATGGAGGAAGCCTACGCCGGGTGGAAGAAGGCAGTGGAGCGGAGCCGGGGATGGGTAGGGGAATGACTGTCGCCCTGTCGATCAGCCGACCGGTGAGGGAGCGGCTGGACGCGGGCCAGTTCGATGCGCAGGTACTGGCCGTCTTTGATCGTGCCTGCAACCTGGTCACCCCAGATGGCGACGTGGTAACGCTGGTGATCCCCCAGGTCGGAGATGGGCCGCTCAACGTCGTCGTGAATGGCACGCCGGGGTTCTTTGCCGGGGTTGGTCATGGCGCACCGATAAGGCTGGCGGGGGATCGGCTCCAGGTTGACGGGCTGTGGGTCGATCTCGAGGGGACGGCGATTTGGGAACCCCGTCCGGATTGGGAGACACTGCGGGCCCGGCGAACCGCGATTGGCCCCTGGCTGCCACGCCTACGGTCGCTCTGCCTTCGTCACGCACCCGCCGGCAGCTTACTCGCGCTGCTGGCAGGCTCGCCACCTGAGGAGACGTCCACCCACGCCACATTGTCCGCAGCCCAGAAGGCCACAGTGGCCCTGCAGGAGGGCTGGGCAGGCGATTCCCAGAGGTTGCGCGAGGGCGCAGCGGGCCTGGCAGGGCTGGGTAGTGGGCTCACCCCCGCCGGGGATGACTTTCTTGCGGGTGCGATGCTATGGGCCTGGCTGGACCACCCCACCCCCAAGATGTTCTGCCGGGCCGTTGCCGGAGCGGCTGCCCCTCGCACGACAACGCTCGCTGCCGCTCTCCTGAAAGCGGCCGCTCGGGGCGAGTGCAGCGCTGCCTGGCACGCGCTGCTTTCAGCACTGAGTATTGGACAGGGTGAAGGGCCGGAGAATAAGATCGCCGAGGCTGTACACGAGATCCTCAGCCGCGGCGCGACCTCTGGCGCGGACAGCCTGGCAGGTTTTCTTCTACATCCAACCTGCTGACAGGGCTACATCCAGCCGGCACGATCTATGCCGGAGCCTTCTGGCCTGCGGAGCGACCACCGTCAGTCCGGCGTGGATGGGGAGAGCAGCAACGTCTCCGTGAGCACCTCGTCCATGTGCTCGACCAACACGATCCTCACGCCACGCTTTACGCGCTGCGGAATTTCGGCCAGGTCCTTCTTGTTTCGCTTGGGAATGACGACGGTCTTTAGACCGGTCCGGTACGCCGTCAGCATCTTTTCCTTGAGACCGCCGACGGGCAAGACACGGCCACGCAGCGTGATCTCTCCCGTCATGCCCACGTCGTGGCGCACATAGCGGTCGGTGAAGGCAGAGATCAGCGCCGTGGCAATCGTAATGCCGGCGGAGGGACCATCCTTGTGAATCGCCCCCTCCGGCAGGTGGATGTGCACATCGGTCTTGTCAAAGAGGTCCGCGTCGATGTCCAGACCCTCGCTGCGGGAACGGGTGTAGCTCAACGCCGCCTGCGCCGACTCTTGCAGGACGTCGCCCAACTGCCCGGTCAGCATCAGGTTCCCTTTGCCGGGCATCAAGACAACCTCCACAGGCATCAGATCCCCCCCCGCCTCGGTCCACGCCACGCCCATGGCGACACCGATCCCATCCTCCTCCTCCTGCAGCCCATCCAGGAACTGCGGCGGGCCGAGGTAGCGGGCGAGCGTGCGAACCGTGATGTGACGTGGTGGCGCGCCTCCTTCGGCGACGCGGCGGGCAACCTTGCGACAGATGCTGGCGATCTTGCGTTCGAGGTTGCGCACCCCGGCCTCGTACGTATACTCGCGGATGATGCCCCGCAGTGCACCGTCGGTGAACGTAAAGGGCATATCATGCAGACCGTGCTCATCCAATTGACGCGGGATCAGGAAACGGCGCGCGATCTCTAGCTTCTCCTCGTCAACGTAGCCGGGAAACTCGATCACCTCCATACGATCCTGAAGCGCCGGCGGAACAGGGTCCAGCACGTTGGCGGTCGTGATGAACAGAACCTTTGAAAGGTCGTAAGGGACCTCGAGGTAGTGATCGGAGAAGGCATGATTCTGCTCGGGATCCAACACCTCCAGCAATGCCGAAGCCGGGTCCCCTCGGAAATCCAGACCCAACTTGTCCACCTCGTCGAGCATAAACAGGGGGTTGATCGTACCAGCCCGCCGCATCGTCTGGATGACGCGACCAGGGAGTGATCCGATGTAGGTGCGGCGATGGCCCCGGATCTCGGCCTCGTCCCGCACCCCGCCCAGGCTGACGCGGACAAATTGGCGTCCCAGGGCCTCGGCGATGGACTGTCCCAGCGAGGTCTTGCCGGTGCCGGGCGGGCCCACGAAGCAGAGGATCGGGCTGCGCATCTTGTCGGCCGCCAGACGCCGCACCGCGATGTACTCCAGGATGCGCTCCTTCGCCTTGGGCAGCCCATAGTGACGGGACTCTAACACCTCTTCTGCGTGCTTGACGTCCAGGTTGTCCTCGGTGGTATCGGACCATGGCAGTTCGGTCAGCCAGTCAAGGTAAGTGCGGATGATACCGGTTTCAGGCGACATCGGTGGCATGGACGCCAGCCTGTCCAGCTCTTTGTCGGCCCGGGCGCGCGCCTCGTCGGGCAAATCCAGCCGGGCGACTCTCTCACGCAGATCGTTGACTTCCTGCGTATAGATGTCGCTCTCTCCCAGCTCGCTTTGGATCACCTTCATCTGCTCACGCAAAAAGTACTCGCGCTGGGTTTTGTCCAACTCCTGCTGCACCTGTGACTGGATGTGATCCTCCAGTTCGAGCACGTCCAGTTCCTTGGCCAGCAGGACACTGATACGCTGCAGCCGTGCGGCGACGTCGAGCGTCTCCAGAACTTCCTGTCGATCGGCGACCTCCAGGTCCAACGCCTGGGCAATCAGGTCCGCCAGCCACCCGGGATCGTCGACGTTCATGGCAAAGACGTAGACATCCTCGGGCAGATTGCGATTCAATTGCACGACTTTTTCGAACAAGGCCAACACGGCCCGCATGAGCGCTTCAGTGAGCGAGGTTTTCTCGGTTGCCTCATAGACTGGCAAGGCCCGCACACGGATGTAGGGCTCCAGGTGGACGTATTCGACGACCTGGACCCGCTGCAGCCCCTGGCTCAAGATACTGATAGTCCCATCGGGCAGACGCAGGGTGCGACCGATGTCCACCTCGGTGCCAAATGTAAAGAGATCCTCCGGACCTGGCTCCAATACCTCGGTATCCCGCTGCGCGACGGTGATGAGCGGTTCACCCCGTGTGTTTGCCACCTCAATCGCCTCTATCGAACGGTCCCGCCCAACAAAGAGCGGCGTGACCATACGGGGGAACATGACCATGTCGCGCAGCGGCAGGAGCGGCGCCTCGATAACCTCATCCGGTGATTGGTGGAGGCCCTCTTCGTCAAAATCCATATCCTCCAGGGAGAACGGCATACCCTGGGGCCATCCCATCTGCGACCACCAATCCTGGAACTCTCTATCCCACACCATACTGTTTTCCTAATCCTATTTACTCTTCGCCGTCGTTGTCCGGCAGCGGCGCACCCATTTGGCGCGCCCATTCCTCGCGAGCATCGGCGACGAGAAAGATAGAGCCGGTCACCAGCAGACCGCTGCCCGGGTCCATCACCGTGAGCCCGCGGCGGAGTGACTTTCTCATGTTCACACTGACCTCCGCCCCACCCCCCACGGAAGCGACAACGTCGGCCAATCCAATCGGCGATGCAGCGCGGGGATGATCGGAGCGCGTGACGATCGTGTATTCGCTGATCGGCAAAAGCGCCTCCAACATCCCGGCGATGTCCTTGTCGGCCGAGGCTCCAAAGATCAGCACCCAGCGCTGGCCGGGGAACCATTCTTCCAACGCCCGGCAGAGTACGCGCGCCGAATACGGATTGTGCGCGCAGTCGACAACCACGAGCGGCTCGCGGCCGAGGATCTCTAACCGTCCTGGCCAGCGGACGTTCCGCAGCCCCTCGTGCACGGCCTCATTCGGAATGCGAAAACCCCGCTGGCGCAGGACGTGCAGTGTGGCAATGGCGCTAGCGCCGTTCTCCAACTGGTGCCGGCCCAAAAGAGGCATCCAGTATTCGCCGTCCAGCTCCGAGCCCCCGTCGCCAAGGAACCGGATGGTAAAGAACTGGCCGTCAAAATCCGCCGGCCCAGGATCGTAATCCCAATCCCGGCCAACTTCGACGAGCGGCGCATGGCGCTCTCGGCTGACAGTCTCAAGCACCTTGATCGCTTCAGCCCGCTGTGGCGCGCTGATGGCAGGGATACCCGACTTGATGATGCCCGCCTTCTCGTACGCAATCTCGGCCAGCGTATCTCCCAGCAGGTACGTGTGATCAAGACTGAGGGAGGTGATGGCAGATACCTCAGGCGTCAGGACGTTGGTCGCATCAAGCCGGCCCCCCAACCCCACCTCGATGATGGCCACGTCCACCTCGGAGCGGGCAAAGTATAGAAAGCCGATGGCAGTGATGGCCTCAAAGGTAGTCACGCCAGGTATGCGCTCGATCAACGGGCGGACTTGTTCGACCAGCGCGACGACTTGCTCGCGCGCGATCTTGTGACCGGCTACCTGTATACGTTCGCGGAACGTATGCAGGTGCGGCGAAGTGTAAAACCCGGTGCGGTATCCGGCGGCCCGCAAACAGGATTCGACCAGCGCAGCGGTAGACCCCTTGCCCTTGGTGCCGGCAATGTGCACGGCGGGGAAACGGGTATGCGGGTCACCCAAAGCCGCCAGCAGTTGCTCGACGCGCAAAAGATCGAGCGTCTCGGGCGTATATCGCTCGATACGCGTCTTTTCGTAATCTGTGAGGCTGTGAAGGTAAGCGATCGTCTCTGAATAGTTCATGGTCTTTCCAATAATTTTCAATTGGCTGCGGATTGTACCCCGTTTCCTGGGAAATGCAAGTGGCTGATCTGGTAACCACCGGTTTACCAATTTTCCATCCTGTGGTACACTTCCGTCCGAATCTTGCTTGAGGAGGATGAGCTTGCGAATCGGGCACATGCTGGTAGCAGCAGCGATGCTTGGGTTGATGCTGACCCTCACCGCCTGCGGTCCCAAGCCGCTGTTGAGCGAGGTCTCGCTCTCCACAGACCTCATCACACCCAATGCGGATCACGATACAGACATCGTGGTAATCACGTACAATCTGTCACGCAGCGCCGAGGTCTCGATCTACTTTGAGGACCAGGGCGGAAACCGCGCCTACTTCCGCGACCACGTCCGGCACGCACCGTCCGTCGAAGAACCCTACCAGGTCTACTTTGCCGGGGTCGTGGATGGCTATGTGTTGCCAGACGAGCAATTCGAGGGCTTTACAGTGGAGAAGCGCGTGTTGCAGGATGGCGTCTACACCTGGGTGGTGGAGGCGACCGATAGCGAAGGCGTCTCCGAGCAGGTCACCGGCACGCTCGCCATCGCCAACGCCGACACCGCGCTGCCGGAGCTATGCGGTTTCAGCATACATCCGCCCATCTTTACGCCGAACCGGGACAGCATCAGCGACCGTACGACGATCAACGTGGATCTCAAAAAGGACGTGGACGAGCTGACCGTCTACCTGGAGGGTGAGGACGGGGTGCGCTACCACGTGGCGGAGACGGAAAAGCTCACGGACTTTGACGAGGCGGGGCCTCACGAGTTCGACTATGATGCCGGAGTAGACCTGGGGGCCGATCCACCGCCCGATGGCACGTACACCGTGACTATGCGAGCCCGGGACGCGGTGGGCCAGTGGACGGCGGCGACCGGGACACTGACGATCAAGGATGGCGGTGTGCCACGGGCGTACATCCTCAACGCCGAAGTGGAATGGTCGGAGGGGACGATCCCGCTGGGCGAAACGCTCTACTTTACGTTGACGATCGAGAACGACAGCGTCGTGCCGATCCGCACCAGCGGTCCCCCACCGGGCACCGTGTACGATAGCGACCAGAACTATGCCACGCTGGGCGAGTACGAGCAGTCGGGTGCGTTCCGGGTGGGCATCCACTGCGAAACCAGCCCTACCGACCATCCCTGGCGTTGGGCGGTGGGCGGACCGGACGACCTGGTGACGGACGACGAAGGGCACCTCTACCTGCCAGCCGGGAAACACGCGACCGTGACGGGAGGCATTCGCTTCTTGGATTACGTCGAGGCCCGCAACCCCCAGTACTGCTATGCCTCGCTGATCCACGAGGACGTGCAGATATCCATGGTCAACTATCGGGTGGATCCGGTCTTTCTCCGCATCCAGGTGCCATGAAGCGGTTTCAGGTTTCAGGGTTTCAGGTTTCAGGGTTTCAGGTTTCAGGGTTTCAGGTTTCGGGTTCCGCAGCCACCTGCGACTCAAGGATATAGACGATGCTGTCACCGTCCGTTGTGTCCCGAGATCCGTATTCCGTTCCGTAGCCGCCTGCGATTCAAGGAGGTAGACGATGGGCAGCTTGTACGCCGGGCGATGGCTGAGGGTGGACTTGGAGAGCGGCAAGATCGAAGAAGAGCCAATCGGCCTGGAGGAGGTGCGAGCCTGGCTCCTGGGCAGCGGGCTGGCGGCGCACGTGCTCTACGAAGGGCTGGACCCCGCGAGGGACGCACTGGATCCAGCGAGCCATCTCCTGATCTTTAACGGGCTGCTGACGGGGACGTTTGCCCCGGCGGCGGCCCGCACTTCGTGGTGCGGCCGCTCTCCCCTCACCGGCATCTGGGGTGAGTCGAACGTGGGCGGCCACTGGGGAGCAGAGCTCCGCTTCGCCGGGTTCGACGGCCTGGTCATCACCGGCCGCGCCTCCGCGCCGGTCTACCTGTGGGTCCACGATGGCTTGGCCGAACTGCGTGACGCGGCGCACCTCTGGGGGACCGGCACCTTCGGGACTCACGACCGCCTCCGCAGAGAGACCGATCCCCAGGCCCAGGTCGCCTGCATCGGCCCCGCCGGCGAAGGCCTGGGGCGGCTGGCCGGGGTGATGACCGGCGGACAGGCCCACAACCGGGCGGCTGGGCGCGGCGGGATGGGCGCGTTGATGGGCTCCAAGAACCTCAAGGCGATCGTCGTGCGCGGGCACGAAAAGCCCACCTACCCCGACCCGGCCCGGTTCCGCGATGCAGTGCGCGCGGCGAACAGGCTCATCCGCGAACGCTCCGAGGGCATGTCGCTCACAGGCACGGCGGGCGGTATCCCAGGAGCCGAGCACTTTGGCAGCCTCCCGCTCAAGAACTGGCGAGAGGGTTCCTGGCCCAAAGGGGCCCGCGCCATCTCCGGCCAGACCATCCGCCGCACCATCTGGGCACGCGATACCCATTGCTTTGCCTGCCCCGTGGGCTGTGGCAAGGCGATCGAGGTGAAAGAGGGACCATACGCCGGTACCTGGGGGGAAGGGCCGGAATACGAGACGCTGTGCGGTTTCGGCGGCAGCCTCCTGATCGACGACCTGCCGGCGCTGGCGGCGATCAACGCACGGTGCAACGATCTGGGACTGGATACGATCTCCACCTCCGGCGCGATCGCCTTCGCCACCGAGGCGCTGGAGAAGGAACTGATCGACGCAGCCGAGCACCACGGACCTCCTCTGGCGTGGGGGGAGCCGGAGCCGGTGCTGGCGCTGATCGAGCAGATCGCCCGCCGGGAGGGCTTGGGCGACCTCCTGGCCGACGGCGTCCGGGCAGCGGCGGCGCGCCTGGGGCCGGAGGCGGAGGGCTTTGCCATCCACGTCAAGGGGCTGGAACCTCCCTACCACGATCCCCGCGCCTTTGCGGACATGGGGCTCGAATACGCCACCGCAGGCCGAGGGGCCTGTCACCTCGATAGCCTCACCTATTGGCGCGGCTATGGGCTGGAATGGCCCGGCTGGCAGGAGGGACCCCACGACCGCTTCTCCTGCGACGAGGCCACCGTCCGCATGGTCATCGCCTTCCAGGATTTGCTGGCCACCTACAACCCCCTGGGCCTGTGCAAGTTCATAGTCAAAGGCGGGATGGACCCGGCACGGACGGCGGAACTGGTGAGCGCGGCGACCGGCTGGGGCTGGACCGCCGACGACTTGATGCACGCGGGCGAGAGGCTCTTTAACCTGAAGCGTCTGATCAACCTGCGGCTGGGGGTCACGCGGGCCGACGACACTCTCCCCCGCCGTTTCCTAATCGAGCCGCGCCCCTCCGGCACCGCGGCCGGGCACCTGCCCGACCTGGAGCGGATGCTCAAACGGTACTATGAACTGCGCGGGTGGGATGCGGAGGGCAGGCCGACGCAGGAGCGGCTGGAGGACCTGGGGCTGTAGAAGTATGTCTAGGTCCCGTGAAGCTCCTTGGCGAAATCCTGGAGCCCCAGCTCCACGAGCTTGCTCCTCGTGGGGACGCCGTTGACCCAGTCCTTTGTCTCCCAGTACTCTTGCAGGATCGTCTGCCACGGCGGGACCCGGCCGGCGGCCCCACCCTCCTGGTGGGGGGTGGCCAGGCGCTCTGGCATCACGTTCTCCTGCTCCGGCACGAGGCCCATGCGCAGGTTGAAGCAGTGTTGCATGCATACGATGCGTTCGCCGATCTTTTGCGCCTCCTGCGGCGTTACATCCCAGCCGGTGATACCATTCAAGATGTTGACCTGGTCGGCCAGCGAAACATTGGAGAGAAAGTAGAAAAAGCACCACACTAGGCTGTTCCAAACTTGCTGGACATCCTGATACATAGCGCCTACGTACCCCTTCTTCTCCCAGTCGAACCGGTGCAGTGGTTCATCAATCCCCAGCTCGGGCAGGAGAGCGCCCACCTCGACGGCTTCGGCAAAGCCATGCAGGTGACACGAGCCTCTCGTTGAGGCGATGGTCGTGATCACCTGGGCAAAAAAGGCCCTTGGATTGTGAGCAGCAGCGGCCTGTCCCATCGCCTCCACGGCGAAGGGCTTTGATTCGGGTATCCTGTCAACGCATGCCCTCAGCCCTTCGGCCAGCAGATTTCCGAGGCCATCCCTGTTTGCGATCTTTTCTGTCATCTTCACCAGGGCTTCCCCGTTGCCCCACGTCAGTTCCACGCCGTCCGCGTCTTCCTCCGCGAGCAAGCCCCTCTCGGTACATTCAAAAGCCCACGCCAGCATCGCTCCGAACTCTATGGTGTCGATCCCATACCTGTTGCACAGGTCGTTTGCTCTGACGATCGCTTTCAGATCGTCTATCAGCAGGTTCGACCCGATCATCCCCAGGGTCTCGTACTGGGGCCCTCCCGTCGCGGACTCGTACTCTGGATTTGTGATCCTCCGATGGCATCCCATCACGCAGTATTGGCACGGCCAGGGCACAGCGCCCAACTCCTCCGTGAACCTGGGTACCCCGATCCTCTCTGCCCCCTCAGGCCACCTGTCCTGCGACCAGTTCTTCATCGGGAGAAGGCCATTCGCCTCCCTCGCGACGATCGACCTGGCCGTCCCGTGCTCACGGAGGGACTGCGTGAAGGGGGCTGCCATGATCTGCGCCCGGACGGTCTTGTAGACCTCCTCAAGTCTCTCCGGATCGGCGATAGGCGGCTGCAGCGTTCCGTGCATGGCCAGTGCCTTTAGGTTCTTTGAGCCCATGACGGCCCCCAGGCCGCACCGGCCGAAGAGCGCGTTGTTGTCGCTGGCAATGCAGGCATATCGGACCAGGTTCTCACCGGCAGGTCCTATCGTCACCACGCTCGCCCTTGGAACCTCGACTTGCTCCCTGAGCGCGTCCACTGTCTTGACAGTGTCGGCCCCCCAGAGATTGCCCGCATCCCGGATCTGGACCTCTCCGTTGTTTATCCACAGATATACCGGCTTTTTGGCCCTGCCGATAATCGCCACGGCGTCAAAGCCTGCCTTCTTGAGCGCCGGCCCGACGTTTGCGCCACAGTTGGACTCCCCCCAGTACCCTGTGAGCGGGGATCTGGCTGCGGCCGTGATCTTGCCAGCGCCTGCGATCCTGGCGGCCTGGTAGGGGCCGGTGGCAAAGACAAGCACGTTGCCCGGGCCGAGGGGATTCACGTGCCGCGTTACGTTGTCAGAGATAATCCTGGCGGCGAGTCCCACGCCACCCAGGTACTTTCTGGCAAACGCTTCGTCAAAGGTCCGGATACTCGTTTTTCCGGTGGTCAGATCCACCCACAGGATCTTTCCCCAGTACCCTCCTGTCAGCGCCATAGCAGCCTCTCCTCTCTTTGAGTTTGCCGCTCAAGTCCTCTTTGCCAGTACGCCGTTGAAACGAACGCTGGAAT
>Ga0180437_10011530_pt1 | contig 10592 bp, 10 predicted proteins | sample SS_ome_4_FD_132410 | JGI IMG/M metagenome (GOLD analysis project Ga0180437, IMG submission 132410) | Hypersaline lake sediment archaeal communities from the Salton Sea, California, USA - SS_3_D_1 metaG | ecosystem: Environmental > Aquatic > Non-marine Saline and Alkaline > Hypersaline >... | reverse complement strand
CCAAGATCGGCACAAGCCGGACTTCATAGTCCCCTGGCAGCAAGGAGGTTTCACATGAAGCCCACAGACATTTTGACCGAGGAACACCGCGTAATCGAGCAGGTCCTGGAGTGTCTCGGAATAATCGTCGAGCGTTCTGAGTCTGACCGCAAGCTGGACCAGCAGTCTGCCCGGGAAGCCGTTTCGTTCTTTCGCAATTTCGCCGACCGGTGTCACCACGCAAAGGAAGAAGACCACCTGTTTCCGGCCATGGAGGCCAAAGGGTTCCCGCGCGAGGGCGGACCGACCGGCGTGATGATCGACGACCACGAACGGGCACGAAGACACGTTCGCAAGATGGACGAAAACGTCGAGGCCGCCTCCCAAGGCGACCATGCCGCACTCCAGAAGTTCGCCCAACACGCCCGGGCCTATAGCAATCTGCTGCGGAACCATATCGAAAAGGAAGACCACTGCCTCTATACGATGGCCAATCAGGCCTTTACGGACGAAGACCAGCAAGAGCTACTGCTTGCATTCGAGCAGGTCGAAGCCGAAGAAATAGGGGCTGGCGTCCACGAGAAGCACGTGAGCATTGCCAACGGCTTGGCTGATCGTCTCGGCGTGCCTCGTGCGGTGACAACCCATACGGAGCATGGGTGCGGCCATTGCCGCCAATAGATATCCGCTAACGCAAACCGTTGGTCCAGGAGAATAGTCATGGGTACCAAAGGTCTCAGAAACGCGGCCATCTTCACCTTCCTCGTGAGCATGGCCATCTTGTTGGTGGGAGGCTACTTTGCTCGGGATAAGGTGCCGCCGATTCCGGGACAGGTAGTCAGCCAAGGTACGGCGATTACTGACGCCGACGCCATTCGACGTGGGCAAGACGTGTACCAGCGTTACGGGCTGATGGACCACGGGAGTATCTGGGGACATGGATCATTACGCGGCATGGACTTTTCCGCTTATACACTGCACTGCGTCGGGACGCTCGTGAAGCAGTATCTGGCCACGGACGGGCAGCCCCCTGCGGGTGCGTATCTGGATCTTCCGCCCGAACCACGACGGGAGTTGGACGAGCGCGACGCCACCGTCATCAAGTTGTTGCGCGAGAACCGCTACGACGAAGACACCAACACCCTGGAGCTTGCTCCGGCCCAAGCCTACGCTCACCAGCAGATGCGCCACTTCTGGGAAAAGGAGTTCTCCGAGGGGGATGACCACTACGGGTTCCTCAAGAACACGATACCGACGGCCCAGGAGCGCCAGGACCTGGCCGATTTCTTCTTCTGGACGGCTTGGGCCGCGGGGACAGATCGGCCCGGGCAGAACTACAGCTACACGAACAACTGGCCTTCCGACGCGAGCGTCGGCAACAAGGCCTCCACCGAGGCACTGGTCTGGAGCATCGGCTCCATCATCGCTTTGTTCGCCGTGCTCGGGATTGTGGTATACGTCGTCCACCGCCACGGCTTTTTCTACGGGAAATCGAGGGCCGTCGAGGCCGCGTACGGGCTCCTGGAGTCACCAGTGACGCCAAGCCAGCGTGCCAGCGCGAAGTTCTTTCTGATTGCCGGACTCTTGTTCATCGTGCAGATTCTCAATGGCGGGCTGCTGGCCCACTACACGGTTCATCCCGGCACCTTCTACGTCAAAATCGTCGGGGAGATGTATCCGTATAGTTGGGCCAAGAGCTGGCATCTGCAATTGGCAATCCTCTGGATCGCCGTGTCTTGGATGGGCACCGCCGTCTATCTTGCGCCGCTGGTGGCGGGCCGAGAACCGCCCAAGCAGCGGCTGCTGGTCAATATACTCTTTGGTGCGGCCGTCGCCGTCACGGTCGGCAGCCTGCTCGGCGAAGTGCTGGGAATCAAAGGCTATCTGGGCCAACTCTGGTTCTGGCTCGGCCACCAGGGCTGGGAGTATCTGGAATTGGGCAGGTTATGGCAAATCCTCTTGTTTGGCGGCCTGATCTTCTGGTTAGTCGTTGTGTACCGGGCTATGGTGCCCGTGTTGCGCCGCGAGCCCGACGAAACCGAAGAAGCGGGCGACCGTCGGGCGCTCTTTACCTTCTATGTGCTCAGCGCGATCTTCGTCGTCGCGTTTTTCGGGTTTGGCTTGTTCTACGGCCGCGGAACCCACTTGACCATCGCCGACTACTGGCGGTGGTTCGTGGTCCACATTTGGGTCGAGAGCATCTTCGAATTCTTCGGCGTGGCGGTCATCTCGCTCTTCCTGGTCACGCTCGGATTGGTTCCGGCAAAGTCCGCCCTGCGCGTGGCCTATTTGACGGCCATTCTGGTCTTCATCAGCGGCATCCCCGGCACGGCTCATCACTACTTCTGGTACGGCGGGCCCAGCTTCTGGCTGGCCATCGGCGGTGTGTTCAGCTCGCTGGAGCCGATCCCGCTGATCCTCCTGGTCGTGCGGGCTTGGATGGAATACAAGTCGATCAAGGAGGAAGGCCGGGAGTTCCCCTATCGCTGGCCGCTCTACTTCCTTACCGCCAGCAGTGTGTGGAATTTTGTCGGGGCCGGGATCTTCGGCTTTATCATCAACCTGCCGATCATCAATTACTATGAGCACGCGACCTACTTGACGGCCAACCACGGGCACACGGCGCTGTTCGGCGTCTACGGCATGCTGGCCATCGCGCTGATCCTGTTTTCGTGGCGAGGTCTGGTGGAAAACAAATACTGGAACGACGGAATTCTGAAAGTGAGCTTCTGGGGCCTCAACGTAGGCCTGTTCCTCATGTTCCTCACCGGCCTGCTGCCGATCGGCATCCTGCAGGTATGGCATACCTACGATCAAGGCTTCTGGTGGGGCCGCAGTGCAGCGTTCTATGAAATGCCGATCGTTCAGGTATTGGGCAACTGGCGAATCGTGCCCGACACGATCATCATCGTATTGGGCGCGTTCCCGTTGCTGTACTTTCTGATCACCACATTTCCGCGACTTCGCAAGGTTGAACAGCCTTCTGAGGGTGCAAGCGCCGAAGGAAACTGAGTTGATCGAATCGTTGTATTTGGGCCTCCCGTTCGCGTGGAGGCCTCAGTGAGTCACAGGAGTGGAAAATGAAGGCGAGAGTGGACAAAGACCTCTGTGCCGGCTGTGGTGTGTGTGCCGACGTATGCCCGGAGGTGTTTGAGATGGATGAGAACGACTTGGCCACCGTTAAACTCGATCCCGTTCCTCCGGAACACGAAGAGGCCTGTCGCGACGCGGCCGATCAATGTCCGTCAGATGCCATTGAGATTGAAGACTGATCGGGTGTCTCGGCAGAGATTTGGAGATACGCAATGAGATGCCCTGGACAGGACAAACGGTATTGGACGGGCGAAGTGGCGTTTGACGTATCGTGCCCCAAGTGCGGTTCCGGAGTGGAGTTTTTCAAGGACGAAAGCTCCGGGCGATGTCCCAGTTGCGGCCACAGGTTCAGGAATCCACGGGTCTCTTTCGACTGCGCCAAATGGTGTGCCTACGCAGAGGAATGTCTGGGATTCGTCCCCGAACGCGAGGAGTCGCCTGCGGATCCCGGAGGGGGAGCGCTGGCAAGCCGGCTGATCCGGGCTGTGAAGGAAGAGTATGCCTCAGATCAAGCCCGTGTCGCTCGCGCACTTTCGACATTCCAGTACGCGAAGGAACTGCTGTCGGCGGAAGGCGGGGACCCCCGCATTGTGCTGGCTGCCGCTTTATTGCTGGGAACCGGCACCGATGGCCCTGCCGACGGAGATCGTCAGGCAGAAGCCAAGCGGATTCTGGAGGAAATCGGGCTCGACGCGGATACCCTCGCTTGCGTCTGTAATCTCTTGCGCTGCCACTCGGCGGGCGACGATCTCGATACGGTTGAGTTCAAAATTGTCTCGGATGCCCGTTCGCTTGCAGCGCTGGCTGCCGCACGAGGCGAGAGCGATCGTGAGGGCATCGGCAGCCCCGTGAAACAGAAGCTACGAACCGAGGCCGGAAAACGAAAGGTCCAAGCTTTGACTTAGGCACTTGTGTCAGGCATCGTCAAAATGCGCATCCATTATCTGCAACATGTTCCGTTCGAAGATCTGGCCAACATCGGCGTCTGGGCAGCCAAGCATGGACATGCCATCACCGGTACTCGACTGTTCTGCGGCGATCCGTTGCCAGCAGTGGATTCGTTCGATTTGTTGGTGGTGCTTGGCGACCCCATGAATGTGGATGAACACGACCGCTATCCGTGGCTGTTGGAGGAGAAGCGACTGATCGGCCAGGCCATCGAATACAAGAAGTCGATATTGGGTATATGTCTCGGTGCCCAGCTTGCAGCCGCGGCGTTGGGCGCAGAGGTGAAGCCAAATCCGCACAAGGAGATCGGCTGGTTTCCCGTTTCGCTCACTGACGAGGCGCAGGCTTCCAAGTTCTTTCGCAATTTCCCGCCCGAGTTCATGGCATTTCACTGGCACGGTGACACATTCGACATCCCTGCTGGCGCCGTGCGACTGGCGGGAAGCGAGGCGTGTCCCAACCAAGCTTTCCAGTATGATGCCCATGTGCTTGCGGTACAGTTTCATCTGGAGTATTCCACCAGCAGCATCGCAAAGATGCTCCACCACTGCGGAGACGAACTGGTCGGTGGACCGTATGTCCAGAGTCGGGAGGAGATAGCTGATCGCCCCGATGCCGTCCGCAAAACCGAAGGGCTTATGGTCCACATCCTGCAAGCGATTCAAGATCAGCGCGACAGCGAGCTATGAGCCGGACGAAAGCGCACAGAGAGAGGTAAGTTGTGTTCGATGACGTTACGGACATCTATGAGGCGATGATCGACTGGGATAGGCGGCTCGGCAACGAGGAGTCGTTCTATCGCAGTCTTTTCGAGCGTGCTAGTGTACGCAGTGTAGTGGACGTGGCGTGCGGCACGGGGCGGCACGCCGCGATGTTCCACTCCTGGGGATTACGAGTCGAAGGGGCGGACATCAGTCCAAGCATGATTGAGCGTGCGCGAACGAACTTCGGGGAGCCACGTGGCTTGCGCTGGGTCGTGCGGGGGTTTGACCAGCCGGTTCAGCCAAAAGAGCCGTTTGATGCGGCGATCTGCGTGGGCAACTCGTTGGCGCTAGCACCCGACATGGTTACTGTGGAACGGGCGGTCCAAGAGATGCTCGCGGCAGTCCGCAAAGGCGGTGTGGCGATGTTGCACGTGCTCAACCTGTGGCACCTGCCCGACGGTCCGTGCCACTGGCAGAAGTGCAAATGCGCCACGCTGGAACGAGGAGATGTCTTGATTATCAAAGGTGTCCATCGTTCCGGTTCGGGCGGGTATATGGATCTCATTGTCACCCCACTGGATGCGCCGACTGACATGCAGAGCGAGTCTGTGGCGTTCCTTGGCATGGACGCAGCAGAACTGGAGCAGATCGCACGGAGAGCCGGTGCTTTGAGCGTCCAATTGCTCGGCAACTACAATTACCAGCCCTACGATCGCGAGGGGAGCGTGGACCTCATCGTGATTGCCGAGAAATAGGCGGCTCACCGGAGAAGAGCGTCACGTTTGCGTCGCGGTCCGCTGCGGCGACAGATCAAGGGATAGTACCGAATGGCCACCGAAGAGACCAATACCCACACGGCAGACGAACCAAGGATGGTTCGTGAAAAGGCGACCATCACCGCGATGGTTCTGATCTACTGCCGCAGTCATCACGCTTCGGACGGGCAGCTTTGTGCGGAGTGCTACTGTGGGAGGGTCTGGGGCGAATTTCATTGTAGACTGGATGGCCAAGGAGCCCGTTTCGGAGCCAATCATCGAAACCGTGATGGTAGGCGCTGTCGGCATTTGTTTTTCCAGCGCAGGGCGAAATGTGAATGCACCATCTCAGTCCGGTCCCTGATCGGACAAGATCGTGTCCGTACGCCTCCACTTTGGCTGCTAGTTCATTCTGCATTCGAAGACGGCCCTCTCGCTTGCCGACAAGTGGGGTAACGAGTACCGTAGATGTTGTCCACAGACCGACAGCTTCCACGCCAGTGTTGCCAGGTTTTGCACCGAGTCCACTGCAAACCCAAACTCCGAGGTAGAAGGAAAATGAAATACATGACCCTCACCATGTGTGCCGTGCTTTTGCTTGGAATCAAACCGATGTGTGGCGAAGAGAGCGAAGCTACGAAACTTCTCAAGGCACGCTCTGAGCAACTAGAGCCTAAAGTCACTCAGGTCTCAAAGTCCGTCTACTGCGCGACGGGCTACAGCCCTGCGAACATCTCGATGATTGTCGGCAAGAGCGGCATCATCATCGTGGATGCGGGGATGTTTCCCTCGCACGCAAAGGCAGTGCTGAAGGAGTTTCGGAAGACAACCGACCTACCCATTGCTGGCATCATCTTGACGCATGGCCACGGAGACCATACCGGGGGCATATCGGCGTTCACCGAAGAAGAGGCCAACGTGCCAATTTACGCCTGCGTACCGTTCAACACTGAGGCTGCGGCATTTAACAGCGCGGGAGTCACAATAAACCGCGTGCGGGGAGCACGGCAGGGTGGATTCCGGCTACCGCCCGAAAAACGCATCAACAATGGAATCGCACCTGCGGTCTATCCGCCGAAAAACGAAAACGTCTTCGCCGGTGTCCCGGTGACGCCAACAGAGACATTTTCAAACGAACGCAAGAAGGTCGAAGGCGCAGGTGTTGAATTGGAGTTGGTTGCTGCTCCAGGGGAAACGTCGGACCAACTGTACGTTTGGTTTCCCGCTGAGCGAGTAGTGTTCACAGGCGACAACTTCTATCGTTCGTGGCCGAACCTCTATGCGATTCGCGGGACCGGATACCGGGATGTCAGGCAGTGGATTCATAGCCTTGACATGATGCTTGCTGAAAAACCGTTGCACGCCGTGCCAGGGCACACGTTACCACTGATTGGCGAGAAGCAGACGACCGAGGTTCTGACCAACTACCGGGATGCTATTCGATACGTGTTCGACGCCACGATTGAAGGAATAAACAGAGGCATGACCCCTGACGAACTGGTGCATCATGTGAAACTGCCTCCAGAACTCGCCAGCAAGGACTATCTGCGTGAGTTTTACGGCAACGTTGAATGGGGCGTTCGTGCCATCTTCTCAGGAACGATGGGGTGGTTCGACGGGAATCCGACGCATCTATTCTGTTTGCCTCCAGCCGAGGAAGCCAAGCGTATGGCAGAACTCGCCGGAGGTGAAAAACAATTGGCTTCTCGTGCTAGGCAAGCCCTGAACGACGGCGATGCGCAATGGTGTTCTCAACTCTGTGACCACCTCATTGCTCTCAGCCCCAAAGCCAAAGAGCCAAAACTGCTCAAGGCACAAGCACTCGAAAGCCTTGCTGACAAGCTCATCACAGCAACAGGCCGGAACTACTATCTGACGGTCGCCCAGGAGTTGCGTCAGGAAGCATCGAAGTGAACGCAGCCGAATTGTGACAGAAGCCCCAACCGGAAACCCGGCGGGGCTGTGTCACTTTGCCACTTTGACAGAACCGTCAGACTGTCAAACCGTCAGGGGCTACGCCGCTTGTAGTCGCCTGTAGAACGCTCGCTCAGACTTCCCCGTCTGTGCTCGCCAGGCTTTCAGCCTGTCTTCGCGGTTCGCGTGCTGCTCGGCAATCTGCTGAGCAATCGCCCGCTCTGCCTGAACCCGGTCAGCCCGCCCCGCGGGCGGCAACTCATGGTGCAACACTGTCGCCCGCTCTTGAATGGCACTCGTTACCAACACTCGCCAGTGAGTCTCAGACTCGTCATCCTGCCACAGTTGGTAGCCGCAACCCACTTGTGAGTTTTTGGAGCTTGGTGGAGTTTGGTAGGGCCGGAATGCCCATCAGCCCCCCAGAAGTGCTGTCGTCGGCGTGCAAACTCCGGTTCAGGCCCGTTCGGGACTTGACTCAAGAAGTATGTGAATCTAGAATCACATAGGAGGTGAGTCATGGCCGCCGAAAAGCTAGATACCGAAATCCGACAGGACCAAATCGCCGAAGCGGCTCTGGAAATGCTCGGTACACGCGGGGTTAGCGAACTCAGCATGGCCGACATCGCTCGCCGAGTGGGGCTGGTTCCCTCAGCGATCTACCGTCACTTTCGGGGAAAAGACGAGGTGTTCGACGCCGTCCTGGAATTGATTGGGCAGCGGTTGCTGAGCAATGTCCAGGCGGTGCGTGCAGAGGGCGGGAACCACCTGGATCGCCTGCGGCGCCTACTCATGCGACATGTTTGTTTCGTGCGAGAAAACCGGGCGATTCCTCGAATCATTCTCTCGAACGAAATGACTAGCGGGAACCCGGCCCGGAAGGCGAAGGTGTACGGGATCATCCGGGCTTACCTGGATCGTGTGGCCGAAATGGCACGGGAAGGGCAACAGGAAGGAGAGATTCGCTCTGACGTGGACGCGGAAACGATTGCCCTCCTGCTGTTGGGGATCGTGCAACCGGGGGCCGTGTTGTGGCACCTGAGCGACGGCGGCTTCGACGTGACGAAGCATGCAGAACGGGCTTGGCGTCTCTTGCGTGCAGCGCTCGATGTAACGGAGACCTGAATTTTTTTCGGCACAACGTGAATGGATATTCACATTGGAGGGTATCATGCACCCACAAAGTCAACACTGGCGTTCCGACACTGCCAACGGCGTGGCTGCCACGATGGGACCCGCTCCAAACGGCTCCGACCGGAAAGCGCATCTGCCCACGGTCCGCGAGATCATGGCACCCAATCCGACGGTTGTCTCTCCGGACATGCATGCCGGCAAGGCAGCCAGGCTGATGGCGTCGCGGAAGATCGGTTGCGTCGTGGTGTGCAATAACGGCTCCGCGGAGGGCGTTTTCACCGAGCGCGACTTGCTGCGTCGGGCGGTCGGCATCCGAGGGTGGGACGCCCTTCCTGTGCGCCAGTTCATGACATCGAAGCCGGTGACGGTCGGCCCCGATGAACTGTTGACACGGGTTGTCGAACTACTCTACCAGAAACAAGTGCGGCATCTGCCTGTAGTGGAAGGGGGACGGGTCGTGGGCATCCTGTCCGTCCATGATGTGATGCGGCATCGCGCGGACTATCTTCAATGGCTTATCCAGCAACAGACGTTCGAGTTGCAGGTCAAAACCGCGGAATTGGAGGAACGCGACCGTCTGATGCAACACCACCTTGAATTGGGAAGCCGCATACAGCGGAGAATGCTGCCGCAGGCGCACTACGATACGCCGCCGCTCTCTTTCACGGTTGCCTACCGCCCTCTTGACCAGGTGTCGGGCGACTACTACGACTTCGCCGTCTTGTCACCAGACCGCGTGGGTATCCTGATCGCTGATGCGTCGGGCCATGGAATCCCGGCCGCCTTTGTCTCTGTCGTGGCCAAAGCTGTATTTCATGCCGACGGCCAGAAGGCGCAGTCGCCGGCCGCGGTGCTCCGAACCATGAACGCCCACCTGTTCGGACTACTTGGAGAAGAGCGTTTTGTCACGATGTTCTACGGCATTGTCGATCGCCAGACGCTTCAGCTTACTTACGCTACTGCCGGGCATCCGCCGCCCCTCTGGTACGACAAGAGGACAGCCACGGTGAGAACGCTGGATGCGCAGGGGTTCCCGCTGGGTGTGGTCGGCGAGCCGGCATTTGATGAGGGATCGGTTCAGCTTGCGGCAGGCGACCGGCTCCTGCTCTATACTGACGGTGTGACCGAGTGCCGCAACGAGCAACAGGAGCTGTTTGGGCAGGAACGTACGGCGGCACTGCTCCGCGCATACCGTACTGCCCCAAGCGACCTGCTCCTGCAGGAACTGGACGCCGCACTTGGGCATTTTCGTGGTCCCGAGCCTCCAAGCGATGATGTAACGTGTGTTGCCATCGAAGTGAAGGAATGAACCATGAAGTGGAAGCTTTCCTCAACCATGCGCAAGTGGCTGATCGTTCCGCCCTTGCTCCTGGGCGTAGTTGTGGTGGCTTTGCTCGTGTTCAGCCGGGCGGGACCCGAGCGAACGCCTGAGCAAGAGCAGGTCCGATCTGTTCGCGTCATACGTGCTGTGGCGGTGGACGCGGTCCCCAGGGCCATCGGTTACGGCACCGCCGAGCCCGGCCAGGTGTGGCGGGCGGTTGCGGAAGTGAAAGGGCGGGTCGCCGAAGTCCATCCGCAATTGAAGGCGGGAGCGATGCTCAAAGAAGGGGAAGTCCTCCTGCGCATCGACCCGACGGAATATCAGTTGGCGATCGCCCAGTTTGAGGCCGACATCGCGCAGGCTACCGCACAACTGGAAGAGCTTGCAGTGAAGGAAACGAACGACCAGGCGTCGTTGAAGATTGAGGCGGCATCGCTGGCGTTGACAGAACGCGACTTACAGCGAAGTGAAACACTGCTCCAACGAAATGCCACTTCCGCGGCGGAAGTCGACCAGGAGAAACGCAATGTCCTCGCCCAACGCCAGAGTGTCCAACGATTGCAGAATTCGCTGAGACTCGTCCCTCAGCAACGAAAGTCGCTGGAGGCCACGCTTGCCGTGAAGAAAGCCGGTCTTGGGCAGGCGGAACTCGATTTGGCCAAGACCGTGATCAAGGCACCGTTCGATTGTCGTTTGGGGGAGGTGGAGATCGAGCCCGGACAGTACGTGGCCGCCGGCCAGTCCCTG
>Ga0180437_10011528_pt1 | contig 10593 bp, 7 predicted proteins | sample SS_ome_4_FD_132410 | JGI IMG/M metagenome (GOLD analysis project Ga0180437, IMG submission 132410) | Hypersaline lake sediment archaeal communities from the Salton Sea, California, USA - SS_3_D_1 metaG | ecosystem: Environmental > Aquatic > Non-marine Saline and Alkaline > Hypersaline > Sediment... | reverse complement strand
CACATTCACCCGGTAGATATCTTTGGCAGGCTCGAAGGAGACGTGGGCCTGGGCCATCAGGTCCTGTTTCGACACCTCCCGCACACCGGTCTTCCATTCCATCCGAAAGGCGTTAAAGTAGGCAACCGTCTTCCCCCGGACGATCAGGGTTGGATGGATGTAAGCGACCCATTCCTCCTCTTCCAGCACTCGGATCAGGTCCTTGACCTCACTCTCGGTCAGGCCGTCCCGGAGTCGGAGGAAGCAGCCGTCCTCTGCCAGGTTCGGATCGTAGAGAACGTCCACGATCGCATCGTATGCCCCAACGACTTCCTTCCCCCTCTTGAGGACCCTTCCCTCGGACTCTGCGTCGCCTTCAAAGGCAAGGGGGGTAGAATCGAGGGCGCCCGCATTCATCGCGATGGCAACCCATTCCAGGTTGATGTCCGGGATCTGCTTGGACCGATCCTCGTCATAGAACCAGATGTCGTCGAAATCGATCCCCACAAGCTCCCCACCCGAATCCCTCGGCAGGCCGAAGTCTGAGATCGCAGCGGTCCCGGCGGGTAAGGCCCCAAATAGGAGAAGGGCCGCCAGGATCGCAAAACCCGTCCTGCGAGGATGCTTTTGGTTTTCTGTGTGTTCCATGGTCTTCCCTTAACGGTTCCTTTCCGCTGTCTGCTGCATGAAGGCATTGATCTCGCGCCTGAAGTCCTCTTCCGGGGTCAGGACGAGGGCGTCGATACCCACACTCGCCAGCCCATCTCTGGTTTCCTCGAGCCAGCGTTCCCGGGACTCGTTGTAGAGCTTCCACTTACTCAAGTCGAGCAGAACGCTCTCACCCGTCTCGTAGCTGGCGAGTGGCATCAACCCGCTCGCACCTGGAGGCAGTTTCTTTTCGCACGACTCGAGCACGATCAGTGCTTTGACCTCGTGTTTGCTCGCACCCTGCAGGCCCCGCTGAAAATGGTAGTTGCAGTCGAGGGGAAACAGGAAATCCGACAGGATGAACGTCAGACTCTCGGGCACCTCACCAACGAGTTTCGTGAGGGCTGGATTGAGCCGGGTTGCCTCGCAGCGGACAGGTCTTGCGTCCGCGATCGTGTGGAGAATCTGCATGAAGTGGGGCCGCCCCATCCGCGGAGGCAGGAACGTGACCACGTCATCTGCAAACAGGACCAGCCCGCAGCCGTTGTTCGCCACGATGGCGCTGTAGGCCAACGAGATGGCGATGTTCGCCTGGACGAGCTCCTTTCGTCCGAAGGCAACGGATCGGCTGATATCATAGAGGATCATCAAGTTGTAGTAGCTCTCGGCCAGGTACTCCCTCACGTAGCGCTTCCCTGTCCTCGCCGTCGCCTTCCAATCGATGTTCCTGACATTGTCCGTGGGCTCCATCTTTCTCAAGGCCCAGAACTCATAGCCCGATCCCCGGTAGATGCTCTCCCAATCGCCGGGAAAAGGCGAATGCACCCGGTGACGCACGAAGATCTCCAGGAGTTCTCTCTTTGACAACAGGCCCTTCTCGGTCTTCATTGCACCCTTCAGTACGGAGAGATCGTTCTCAGGATTTCCCCCACGATCATCTCAGAGGTCACATTCCTCGAAATCGCCTGGCTGTTCATCAGGATCCGATGACGTAAGACATGGGGGGCACAGGCGTTTACGTCTTCAAAGCCCACAAAGTCCCTGCCCTGACTGAAGGCGTGGGACTTTGACAAGGCCAGGAGCGATTCCGTCCCGCGCGGCGAGGCACCCAACCGTATGTATTGATGGAGTTCCCGCCATGGATTCCCAGCCTTTTCGTCTGCCGGAGGGCGGGTGGCGAGACAAACGTTGATGATATACTCCATGATCGTTCGGGAGACCTTCACCTGTTCATGTATGGACTTCCGCACCTTCAGGATGTCCTCCTCGGATATCCGTTGCTGGACGCTTTCCTTCAGGTCTTCAAAATTCGTGTTCTTCCGGCGGAGCAGTTCCGTCTCTTCGTCCCGGTTCGGGTATCCCACGTTGTACTTGACCATGAATCGATCCACTTGGGACTCGGCCAGTGGATACGTGCCGATCTGCTCGATCGGGTTTTCCGTAGCGAGAACCATGAACACCTTGGGCAACTTACGACGTTCCCTTTCCAGGGTCACCTCTTGCTCCTGCATGGCTTGCAGGAGGGCGGATTGCACCTTCGGGGAGGCGCGGTTGATCTCGTCTGCCAGGAAGATGTTGCAGAAAATGGGGCCGAGGAAGAACTCGAACTCCTTGTCTCTTTCGCTCCACACAAGGGTCCCGGTGACATCACTGGGCATCTTGTCCGGTGTGAACTGAAATCGGTTGAAGTCCCCTCCGATCACCCTTGCAAAGGTCTCGACCGCCATACTCTTGGCTAGGCCGGGAACCCCTTCGAGGAGGATATGCCCCTTGGAGAGAAGGGTGTAGATCATCAAACGGATCATCTCTTCCTGGCCCACCACGACCTTCCCGACCTCGGCCTTGATGGCCTGGATCTTTTCAGCCTTAAGCTCGATCAGACGCTTCTTTTCCGACACTTCGTCATGCCTCCTTGCACCGAACGCTACGGACCGAACCAACCGATCCTCCCCGACATAGCCCGATTTCTCCTTCTGCCTCGTCGGTCGACAAGAAAATACTGCTATGTTTCGCTGCAGAGTTCAGATCGGTTCGGTCATGTCCATGGTTCCCTCGGAGACTTGCGCCGGGCGACTTTGTAGAGGGAACCATGGACATGACCGAACCGAAATACTCTTCTAAACATATCAGTATTTCCTTGTCACCCCACTATAGGTACTCAAAGCGATTGCGATGCCGGATGATCAGGTACAGGAAGAAGGGGCCTCCCATCAGGGAAGTCAGGATCCCGATCTTCAGGTCTACCTTCACCACCAGCCGGACAAAAAGATCTGCATAGATGACGAAAACCGCCCCGAGAAGGCCGGCCAGGGGAATCAATTTACGGTTGTCCGGTCCGATCAAGCCCCGGACCATGTGCGGCGCCAGGAGCCCCACGAACCCGATCACTCCGGACACCGCGATGGCACCCCCGGTCATGACCGACGAGAAGAAGAGCAGCATGTTGCGTGCCCATTGGATGTTGACGCCCAAGTTGGCGGCCGTCTCTTCCCCGGTCATCAGGATGTTCAGGTCCTTCACGAAGAACAGCGTGCCGAGGAGCCCCAGGACCGTCGTTGGCAATACGATCTGCACGTGCTCCCACGACCGGTTGTTCAGATCCCCCATCAGCCAGGTCACGATGACGCGACCCACGTCGAATTCCCTCGTGCTCAGCGTAATCACAAAAGATGTCAGGGCCCCGAAGATCAGATTCAAGGCAATGCCGGCGAGCAATAGGGTCGAGATCGATGTTTGCCCCCTCGACGTGGCGATGATGAAGACCAACGCCAGTGTGACCAGAGAAAACAAGATCGCAGAAACGGGCAGAACAAGCAGGGATCTCGCCGCCAGGCCCAGATAGAGGGCAATCACCGCTCCCAGGGCGGCTCCGGAACTGATACCGATCACACCGGGGCTGGCCATCGGATTTTTAAAAACACCCTGCATGATCGCACCTGCAGCCGCGAGAGAGAACCCGACCATGAAGGCCACGATCAGGCGGGGCATCCGGCCGTCCCAGACGATCGTCGATTCAACGCTCGTGGTCGGCCCCTCGTACAGGCCGCACTTCGTGAGGAGGATCTCGAGAACCTCCTTCTTCTCGATCGGCCAGGAGCCGCAGGAAACGGTCAGGAAGCCTCCCACCAACACCAGCAGGAGCAGCGTCCCAAAGAAGATCACCTCTCTCTTGACGAGAAACCTAAGAATCGCCTGCATAGACTATCCCCGCGAGAAAGTTAGCACTCAGGACCATGTACTGAGAGGCCACGCGCAGATAGATCCCCGGCACCGTGTAGATCCTCTTTTCTTTGACCGCCCTGGCATGAGAGAGGATCGGATTCGACTGCAACTGTCCTGCGAGGCCGCTCCCGTCCGGCACCACGATGATCTCCGGATCCCATTTGAGCAACGTCTCGTAATCGATTTGAGACCAGGACTTGACGCCTTGCTCGCCGCCCACGTTCACCGCTCGGATGATCTTGCAGATCGAGTCGAAGTTCGATGACCTGCCCGGAACGTAGCCCCCCTCGTCGTAGTACAAGACCCGGACCCCGGAACGACCCTTCGGTATTCTCGAGCGGAGTTCTCGGATCTTCTCGTCGATCAAATTTGTCAGCGCTTCCGCATTCCCCTCCTCCCCGATGATCTCTCCGATGAGCAGGGTCTGTGACTGAATCGACTCGATGGTTCCAAAATACCCGAGATCAAGATACGTGATTCTTGCCTGTTTCAGCTTTTCCTTGAACTCTTCACCGGAGTAGAAGACCGTGAACACGAGATCCGGCTCGTAGCCGATGATCAGCTCGGTCTGTTTCGTCTTGAAGATCCTGTCCGTCTTCTCAATCTCTTCGGCCAGGAGGCAGAACTCCGGGTCCGTGGAGAGGTCGTTGAAGGCGATCAACCGATCCCTTGGACAGATGGCCCAAAGGATCTCAGCCACCCCCACGGCGTGGGGCACGACCCGAGTGGGTTTTCGTTCGACCTCAAAGACCCTTTCCTCCTCCTGGAAGGTGTCTGTCCGGAAGTCGTGGGTCCTGTACGTGTAGCGTACCGCCCGGGGCCAGCCCTGCTTGGTCTGCGTTTCACCCCTCACATAGCTGAGCGCCTTCTTAAGGGCTTCCATATCCAAGGGTGGGGTCGGTAATGCTGCGGACCGTTCTTGCCCGGACTTGTTACAGGCCAGTCCCAAGGAAATCACCCCTAACACCAGAATAATCACTCCTGTCTTCATGATTCTCGATCTTCCTAGCAAGTGGGCCGACAGCAAACTGTCGCTATGCTTCCCAGACTGAACTTGAGTGGTTCGGTCCCGTCCCGGGTTCCGTCGGAGATTTGTGCCGGGCGCCTTTGTAGCTTGAAAAATAGCAGCATTTCCTAGTCCCTCGATTATTGAAAGTATAGGAAGCTGTTTCCATCGTCCCTGATTTCGGTTACATCCACGTCGAACACCCGTTTGATGTTCTCCCTTGACAAGGCCTCGTCCGGTGAGCCGGCAAAGAAGAAACCGCCCTGGCAGACGATGGTCAGGGTGTCACAGTATCTGCGCGCCAGGTTCAGGTCGTGCACGCTCACGATGATGGTCTTCCCCTTTCCCTTCAGGTCCACCAGCAGGTCCATGATGGCAAGGGCGTGCTTTATGTCAAGGTCCGAGGTGGGCTCATCCAGGAGGATGAGCGGGGCTTCTGTGGCAAGGGCGCGGGCAACGACGGCGAGCTGGCATTCCCCACCGGAAAGCTCGTTGACGATCCTGTCCTTCAAACCCTCGGAGTCTGTCTCCTTTAGGGCCCAGTCGATGATATCCCGATCTCTCTTCCTCAGGGGCTGAAAGCGACCCAGATGGGGGTTGCGACCCATGGACACGATGTCATAGACCGACACAGGAAACCCGACGTTTGTGTTCTGGGGGACGAGGGTGACCGCCCTGCTCAACTCCCTCCTGGAGAAGGTTTTGGTGTCCCTACCGTTGATCAGGACGCGGCCCTCCCTGGGCTCCCAGATCCGACAGATGTTCTTGAGCAGGGTCGATTTCCCGGACCCGTTCGGGCCGACGATCCCATGAATCCGGAAAGGCTCGAACCGGGCGGATATGCCCTTCAGAATCTCCTTGTCATCGATCGAGTACCTGAGACCTTCGAGCGTAAGCATGGCAAAGCAACCCTATAGAACGTTCTCCATCATGAACACAACCTGAGCCTGTACGTAACCGGAAGGATGAACTTCGAGATGGCCAGAGCGAAAAAGCCGAAGGAAAGTGTCCCGATCAACACGGGGTGCGTGAGCTGGGGAGACAGTTTGTTGGTCAGGGCAAGGGAACTCCACAGGAAGATCTGTCCGAGTATGAGCTGGAAATTCTGTGACAGGGCGTAGATGACCCAGAAGTTGTGGGAAAGCTTCAGGATTTCCCCTTTTCGGATCTTGATCTCGATGACCTTGAACCAGCAACGGCCCTCCACGATCTGGGCAGAGCCGTCGCAGATGTGATGGAGGACGTAGAGCGAAACAATGATGTTCCTGATGACATCAGTGGGGTACTGGATTCCAAAGAACAGGGTCTTGAACACCGGCGGGTAACAGGCCAGCAGGAACAAGCCGCCCAGCGTCTGTCCGGTTCCGATCCCAACGTACGCCCTGACCAGCCTCTGTATTTGCCTTCGGATCTCCCTCATGGACTCCAGACGGTCGATGAACCCGGAGGTGAGATTCGCACTGACAATCGTGATCCCGGGGTAGGCATACTTCACAGCAATCCCGAGAATCGCGGCCGCCTTCACGATCTCCTGCTCTGCCATGGAGAACATGGCGTACAGGATCACCCCGTCCAGGATGTTCTTGCCCACCGTGTACAGGATGTTCCCGATCTCCCCGTACCGGTAAAAGGGTACCTTCATCAACGCCAGCACATAGAGCCTGATCTTCTGGGGAAGCGGCGGGGTGATGTACCCTGGGAACGCTCCGGTCTTTTGTGGTTTCATGCCTTGCGTACTCATCCTGACCCCGGCCCTCCCGGGTCGCCCACAAGCCTGAACAGGATCGCTGGATACGGACCAAGGGGCCCTGAAACGAAAAGGGCACGAAGACCGTGCCCTTTTCGTTCATTCGTATAGGATCGTTCTCATCCTAGAGCTAGATCATTCCCTGCAGGATCTTCACCGTCTGCGCGGCCGCCGTACCGGGCTGCAGTGCCGTGTTCGAGATCCCGCAGACAACCTTGACGATGTCGTGGTCCACCTTCTTCTGTGCCCAGACACTTGCCTTCGGTGTTGCGATGTAAACCGAGAAGTTGTGGTGGCCGGAGCCGGGTCGCTCACCGATGATGTTCAGGACCGCCTTCGGCTTGTTCGGATCCGCTTTGGCAAAGAGGACATCACCGATGGCATAACCGGCCCGCACGCGCCCGCTCGTCACCACGATGTTCTTTTTGCTCACGGTCAAACCGGCCGCTTTCAGGTCCGCTGTCAACCTCGTCAGGAAGGGCTCCAGATGTCCTTCATCCATGATCGCCTTGGCGTTCAGGCCGTCGGAGATCACGATCTGGACGTCCGGCACCTTGCCGCCCCAGGAGTCCCGCAGGTTCTCCAGTGTGGCGACCGCTGCCGGGCTCAGTTCCTCCCCTGTCGACGGGTGGGCAACGTAATCCTCGCGATCCTTCGATTTCGTGGCGATCGTGACAGCATTGGGGATCGTGCTTATGAATTCCGGCGTGAACTCGGCCCAAAGGGAAACCTTTGCATCGTTGTAGAGTGCCCATATCTTCTCTTTCAGCTCAGGATTCATGTCCCAGGGGTTCTTTCCATGGCCGACGGCCAGGGGAACACCACGACCCTCTATCTCCGCCATCCTCAGCTCGCCCTCTGCCATGATTCGCTCCATGGAGCGCTTGTCACCCTTGGCGAGTCGGTACTGGTAGTAAACCCAGTTCGGATCTCCAAAATGCTCAGTGGGGTTGCCGTTCTTGTCGATGACGCCGAGCCGCTTGAAGAAGGCCCACATCTTGTCGTCCACCTTGTACCCGAACTTGTGGCGGACGCGCACGTGATCCTGGTAGCCGGTCGTCAGGTAGCTCAGCATCGGGTCGTTCTTCGTCGGAAGGGCCATCAGGTATGCAGGATTGGCCGGCATGATCTGATCTATACACCAGTCCAGGTCGTTAAGGCTCACCGGCATGTGCAGGGTGGAGCAGATATCCAGGCCCGCGCACAGACCGTGGAGCTTGCCCATGGCGATGTCTTCCAGGCAGCACCGGACGAGCTGCTCCCGGGTCTTGAAGATCTCGGGCCCGATGAACCCGGCCACATTATTGAAGTGGGTGTAGGCGCCCCTGGGCTGGACCTTCACCAGTTCCTGCTTGAGGGCCCGTGCAAACCCGTACTTCCGGGACTCGTGTACGACCATGTCGAACCCGTTGCCCGCTCCGTTCGTGAAGTCGGCTCCCTGGCCCGTCTCGTAGTAGAGCCCGTACCTGGAGATGCCTCGAGCCTTGGCGTATCCCATCATCTGGTCGATGCTCACGTCGAAGGTCTTGTTCGCGTCGTCACAGCCTGCCAGGCTCTGGAACCAGAGGGCGGTCATGCCCGGGTACTTCTTCTCGGCCGCTGCCTGGAGGTCGATGTGGCCCAGCACGCACCAGGGGATCACGTCCTCGAGTCTGAAGGTGTAAACCACGTCCCGCAGACCCTTCTCGACGTTCACGATGTTGTCCAGTTCACTGTCCACGGGGTTGGTGCCGATCACCACATCGCCAACACCGTAAGAGAAGGCATCGAAGGTCTGCCAGACGATGTCGTCCAAGTTGTCCGTGGGTGAGTTCGGCTGGATCCGCGCCCCCATGTACCCTCTGGAACCGCACATCCTGCCTGGGAGCGGGTTGAAGATCTTCTGCCCGATCAGGATCAACTCCTCGTTGCTGCACAGCTTGGTCACACAGGCGATCACGTCACTGTTCAGGCCGACCATCATCGCCTTGATCTCTGGTTCGGAAGAGGTCAGGATGAACTGCTTGAGCTGGGCCATGGTCATGGCCCTGACCTTCTTGAACTCCGCCGCATCGGTCGTCGCCCAGATCAGCTTCTGCTGGTTGTCCACGAACAGGGGGTTATCATGCAGGATCCCGACCTTCGTGTTCGCGAGGAGTATTCGGGCGTTCTCGCGCGAAGCATCGTCATCTGCAGCCACACCGATCGCCTCATCCCCTTCCTTGTAAGGGTTAGCGGCTCCGATGACTTGTTGGTAGAGGGCAAGGTCGAATTCTCCCTTGACCCGTTTCACGTATGAAAGTACATCCTCTCCTCTCTGGACATCTTTGATGGTCACTGCCCCGGCGTACACGCCCAGGGAGAGGAATGCAACGACAACAGCTGCGGCTATCACCGCATTCCGTGTAATATTTCTCATGCTGCCCCCTCCATGCAAAGGTTGTTCGTTGTCCGGATGGTTCAACTTTCACGACCATCCCGAGACATCTCTCTCTCGTCACTCCTTCTTTCTCTTTGCCTTTCACCCTCCTTTCTCTAACCGTTTTCGTTCTGAGATTTTCCGAACCGTTTCGTAACTTCCGTAGACTTCAGCGGAAACCCTCCCTCGAGGGGGTTCCCGTCCGGTGCCGATCCTTTAGAATTCGGTCGAATTGCCCCCTGACTTCCTAGAAATTATAGAGCTGATCCAACTCCTCGTCCGGAACGTCGAAGACCACCTTGTGAGGTGGAAGCTTCTTGTCCAGGAAAAAGTCCGGGAGCCGGTCGTCCAGGCTGGTGAATCCCGCCGCCGCGTTGAAAGCCCGCTCAGCCTTGAGGATCGCCTGCCCGTGCTTGGTCACGTCGTCCAAGGTCAGGCTCAACCCGTACCGAGCGTTCAGCATCTCAGGCAGGGCCTCCAATCCCTCGCGTATGTCCAGGATCGCAAAGGCGATGAACACGCACATCCCTGCCGAGTCCAGCGCGGCGGTTGCAATCTGCAAGTTCCGGGACAACTCGACCTGGCCGTCCGGCTTCAAGGGATCGACGTAACCGCCAATCTTCATGATGTTCGTGGCAATCGCATATCCGGCAGTATGATCGGCACCCATGGGCGTGGTGGCGTACGTAACACCAATCCCCATGATGGCCCTTGGATCGTAAGCAGGCAGGCCTTGCCGCTTGACCACCGGAACATCCTCCACACCAAAGGCCTGGCCTGTCACAGCAGCACCGTTCCCCAAAATACGACCCAGGGGTGTCCCCTTGCCGATCTCGTGGACGAGTTCGATCGCACCCTTCGCGTCGCCAAAGGGTTTGACTCCCCCGGCCATGGCTACTGCAACGGCACAGCCCGTCTCGATCGTATCCAGCCCATAGTCGTCGCAGAGCCTGTCGATCTGGGCAATGGCATCCAAATCGTCGATACCACAGTTGGCCCCGTTTGCCCAGATCGTCTCGTATTCCAGGGCAGAGGTCACATAGTTCTTGTCCTTGTCATGAAAGATATTTGAGCACTGGATGATACAGGTTGTGCAGCCCGCGTGTGTCGTGCTCCCACCCCTTTCCTTGATTAGGTCGTGCATCGTCTCACCACTGATCTTGTCTGCCCCTTCGAACCTGCCATCCGTGAAATTCCTTGTCGGGAAGGCGCCGGCCTCGTTGATGACGTTGACCAGCACGTTCGTCCCAAATGTCGCCAGGCCTCCGTCCGGCTTCGTCACATCGTGGGATTGCAGGGCCTTCCGCAACTTGGCCGCGGACGCCTTGAAGGCATCGAAGTCCGCATATTCGATCGGCGTTGCACCCGCGTCGTCGACAACGACCGCCTTGAGCCCCTTCGACCCCATCACCGCTCCCATACCACCCCTGCCGGCATGCCGGGTCGGACGCCCTTTCGTGTCCGAGACCGCGACGGAAGCGGCCGAGAGCTTCATCTCGCCCGCAGGACCGATCGTAATGGTACCCACCTTCCCTCCGTGCTTCTCCTTGAGCTTCTCCACCAGATCGTAGTTCTTGAGCCCTTTGTACTCGT
>Ga0180437_10011527_pt1 | contig 10595 bp, 5 predicted proteins | sample SS_ome_4_FD_132410 | JGI IMG/M metagenome (GOLD analysis project Ga0180437, IMG submission 132410) | Hypersaline lake sediment archaeal communities from the Salton Sea, California, USA - SS_3_D_1 metaG | ecosystem: Environmental > Aquatic > Non-marine Saline and Alkaline > Hypersaline > Sediment... | reverse complement strand
CCACCGTTCCGTCGGCGAGCGTGACCCTCAGGTAGTAGAACGTCTCCTGCACACGAGGGTCCGGGTCCGTCCACCGGAGGGTACACGCCATCGTTCCCGGGCTTTCGGTGAAGACAGTCTGCCACCACCGCCGGATCTCCATGGATTCGATGGGCACGGGCCCGGCCACCCGGGCGATCACGTCCACCTCCTCCGGCCGGTCGGCCACCTCGCCCATGCGGGCGCCGGCCACCCGGACGTCGATCAGGATCCGCCCCCCCGAGCTGGCGTAGGTCCGCCGGGCGCGGACGGCATCGCCGACCGCCTCCCGGTTGAGCGCTTCCGCCCACACCCCCGCGAGTCCTCCGGATTCCACCTGGAAGGTGGGCGGCGCGGCGAACGACCGCCCCGGATGACCGTTGTGGGTATCCGAGGAGGCGATGAACCCGACCCTCTGGCCCGTCTCGATGCCCAGCAATCCGAACTGCTCGTTCCGTCCCCACGCCGAGTGGACCTCGCACACCGTCTTCATCCCCGGCGCCGCGAAGTCCCAGGATCCCGGCGCTCCTCCCACGTGCGGGATGAGGAACACGTCCCGGCCTTCGAGCAAGCTCAGGAGCTCCCGCCAGTTCTGGGCATCGCACCGGGCGGCCCGCTCGCACCGCAAGAGGCGCGGTTCCCCGCTCACGTAGTAGACGTCGTGGTGACCGCCGTCGCCCGACTGCGCGGACCACTCGTAGGCCGGGAAGGTCACGAAGCGACCCGGCGCGTACGCGGCCTCGGCGGCCCGGACCGAAGCCTCCCACTCGGCGTCCGACAGCATCCAGTCGTGGTCGGTCGAGGCGGCGAAATCCAGACCCGCCGTCCACCGGGCGAACTCGAAGTAGGCCTCGGGGGATTCCGCCCCGTCGGACAGTTCCGTGTGCCCGTGGAGGTCGCCCCAGTAGAGCCACATCTCGGGCGTCTCGGCCAGGACCAGGATCGGGAGCGAGACCGATTCCAGATCCCCTTCGGCCTTGAGTTCATACAGACCGGGTTCACCCAGCCGGACGCCTCCCAGGACCACCCGGCCGTCCTCCCACCGCTCGGGCCAGATCTCCCACCGGTGCCGGATCTCTCCCTCCCCCCCGACCGGATGGATCCCGGGCTCCGGCGCATCCGTCCAGAACTCGGGTCCCGCTCTCTTGACCACCAGGAGATCGACGTCTCCGGAGTAGTCCAGAGCGGTGTTCCAGTAGCCGTCCTCGGCGCGGAGCAAGACCGTGAAGACCTCGGCGACCCGGATCATGGCGGGCGCGGTCATGTGAAAACTCACGCCCTCTCCCCCGACCACGCGCGCGGGGAGCGGATCCGGGACCGGCGCGAAGACCCCGTCTCCGTCCCCGTCCGTGTACGCCCTAAGCGGAGAGGTTTCCTCGGACATCGTCTGCACCCGGAACCCCGGCCCTCCCGCCGAGCGGTCGCCGAGAACGACTCGGAGGGTCCCGCCGAGCGGCAGACCGTCCGCCAGCACCACCTGGACCGCCCTCGGCCACGGCATCGAGCCCTGCCGATCGAGCGCAGAGATCTCGGTCCGGACGACGGGTCCCTGCGGACCGTCGCCGGGACGGCTCACGTAGCCGTGGGACGCCAGCGACTCGAGCGCCTGGGGGTCGGGACCGGATTTCCCCCACGCCAGCGCCGTGGCGTATCCCTCGCCTGAGGGGTCGGTGGCCTGGATCTCGCCGGCGTTGGACCCCCTCCTCAGCGCAACCCGCACACCCCCGCCGGGGGCGATGGCCACCCGATCGGCGCAGAACGTGATCCGGCACTCGACCCACGACCCGGCGATCCAGGGGGATTCGGGCTCCACCGTCACGCTCGCCAGTCCGTCCAGCTCGGACGGCCAGCCCTCCGCGCCCACCGCGCCGTCTCGGGGCCCGTCCAGACTTCCCGGCGGACCCGGAGGCCCGGACACCCCGGCGGACGGAAACAGCAGAAGGGTCACGAGAAGGGGACCGATCCACCCCGAGATGGACCCGCGACCTCCGGATCCTCCGACCTCTGATCGCCGCATTCGCCTGCCCTCCTCACCGACGGCGCCGCACCCGCGTGCGACCGGCCGCGCGGCCCCCCCGCTCTCTTCAAATGCCCCCCACGTGCGCACAAGCCGCGAGTTGGGCGGCCCGCCGTCCTCGCGGCTCATGCTGGTGTTCGCTGTCGAGCGTCCGGCGTCGACTACTTCGCGGCGGCCGCCTTGTTCTTCTTGGCGAAATCGTGCATTTCCTTGGCCTTGGCCGCGATGTGCTCGGCGCTGACCTCAAACTCCTTGACGAGCTCCCAAGGCGCCCCCGACTCCCCGAAGCGATCCTTGACGCCGATCATCCCAAGGAGCACGGGCCTGCCGTAGACCTCCTCGGCCTGAGAGACGGCGGCCGCGATCCAGTTGCCGAAGCCCCCGATCTGGTGCTCCTCGGCGGTCACGACGATCCCGGTGTCCGCCGCCGCTCGAACGATGGCCTCCCGGTCGAGCGGTTTGACCGTGTGCATGTTGACCACGCGGGTCTCGAGGTCGAACTCCGTTTTAAGGATGTAAGCCGCTCGCATCGCCTCGGGCACTTCCGGCCCACAGGCGATGATCGAGAGGTCCTCGCTCTCGTTCTTGTACTCCGAGGCCAGCACTGTCTCGAAGGCGTCGGCGAACTTGGGCTTCTCCCCGCGCAAGCGGATGACGTTGGCCCGGCCGAACTGGAACGGGGTCTTGCGGTCGGTCACGATGGGCGTGGCCTCCCGGGCGAACCGGAGGTACTTGGGGCCCTCGAGTTCGAAGAGCAGGTAGTCGGTGGCCCGTTCGGTCTCGACCGAGTCGCACGGGACCACGATGTTCATGCCGGGAACGCCGCTCATCAGGAACAGTTCCTCGAGCGCCTGGTGGGTGGCCCCGTCCGGCCCGACGGACACCCCACCGTGAGCCCCGGCGATCAAGACGTTGAAGTTGCCGTAGGCGACCGTCGTCCGGAGCTGGTCCCAGTTCCGGCCCGAGGCGAACACGCCGTAGGTCCCGAAGACCGGGAGCTTGCCTTCCTTGGCCAACCCGGCGGCCACTCCTGTGCCCGACTGTTCCGCGATGCCGACGCTCAGGAAGCGATCGCAGCGGTCCGGGTGGTCGTCCTTGAACTTCGAGATGGCGATCGAGCCGGAGATGTCGGCCCCCAGGCACACGACCCGCTCGTTGCACCCCTCCTCGGCCAGCGCCCGGCCGAACCCGAGGCGCGTCGGGTCCATCTCGACCTTCATCGTATCCCCGGTGTTCCAGAAGTAGTCCTTCGAGAACTTGGGCATCTTGGCTTCGAGCGCGGCCGTGGCTTCGATCTGGTAACGCTCGGCGCGCTCGAACATCCGCTTGACCAGTTCCTCGTCCCGCTCGCCCAGATCGTCGAGCGCCTTCCACATCTGCTCCTCGTTGGGGGCCTTGCCGTGCCAGCCGGCCACGTCCTCCATCTCCTTGACGCCCTTCCCCTTGACCGTGTGGGCGATGATGACCGTGGGCTTGCCCCTGACGGTGTGCGCCACGTCGAAGGCGTTGAGGATTTCCTTCATGTCGTGCCCGTTGATCTCGATCACGTGCCAGCCGAAGGCCTTGTACTTCTTGTCCAGCGGGTCGATGTTCATCACTTCCTTGACCTTGCCGTCGATCTGGAGCCGGTTCTTGTCCACGATCCCGACGAGGTTGTCCAGCTTGAAGTGACCCGCCTCCATGACGGCTTCCCAGATCTGGCCCTCCTGCTGCTCGCCGTCCCCCATCAGGCAGTAGACGCGATGGACGGCCTTGTCCAGCCGCGCGGCCAGCGCGATCCCGACGGCGATCGAGAGCCCCTGACCCAGCGAACCGGTGGAGGCCTCCACCCCCGGCAGCTTCGGCCAGTGGGGGTGCCCCTGGTACGGACTTCCCAGCTTCCGGAGTCTCGCCACGTCCTCGACGTCGAAGTACCCGGACATCCCCAGACCGATGTAGAGGCTGGGCGCCTTGTGCCCGGTGGACCAGATGATGCGGTCCCGATCCTCCCAGAAGGGGTTCTTCGGGTCGTGCCGCGCCTCGTGGGGGTAGAGCGCGGCCGTGATGTCCATGATCGAGAGCGTTCCGCCGGCGTGCCCCGACTTGGCGGCGCAGAGAGCGATCAAATTGATGGCCCGCATGCGGTTAGCCGCTTTCGCGAGTTCTTCGACGGTGTAGACCTTCCTGACCTTGCCTGTCTTCGAGTCAACGATCGGCATTCTCTCCTCCTACCGCCATTCGAGATCCTGGAATCGAACGCATCCTCAGGTCCCGTCCGCATTGCGCAGGATTCGTCCCATCGCAGGCACCCAAAAGCCAAACAAGCGATTTTATGCCCAAATGGCCCCGGAAGTCAAGTCTGGATGAGAGGCAGAGAACCGACAGCCGAGAGCCGAAAACCGAGACTGCAGAAGAGCAATTGGAAAGAGCGCGCACCACGAAGCGCACGGAGAGCACGAAGAAACCCGGGAATGGGTGTCGGGGCGGACCGCAGATCCGCCCCGATAGGATTCCCCTTCGTGTCTTTCGTGATCTTCGTGGTGAAAGGCTTCTGGGCACCGAGGGGCGAGAGCCGAAAGGCGAGATTGGAGAAGAGCATCGGAAGAAGCGCGAACCACGAAGCGCACGGAGAGCACGAAGAAGAGCCGGGATAGATCTTCGGGGCGGATCGGCGATCCGCCCCGATGGGATTCCCCTTCGTGTCCTTCGTGTGCTTCGTGGTCTTCGTGGTGAAAGCCTCTCCGGTCGCTTGTCCTGAGTAGTCCCGGATTTCCTAGATATGCATCAAGGACTCCGGGACATATCGAAGGGTCCGGTCGCCCCGCGCTAGCCGGTCAGCTGGCGGAAGTCGATCTCTTCCCACGCGTCGCGGCCCCAGCGGTAGAGGACCACCCGATAGCTCTTCTCGGTCTCGGAGAGGACGAGTTCTTCCTCCACCTCCCCGCCGATCCGCTTCGAGTAGTGCACCTTCCGGTCCAGGACGATCGGGCGCGACGTCCGCTCCAGTTTCATCAGGCCCTGGGGACCCTTGAAGGTCACCCACTCGATCACGGCCCCCGCCGGGCCCTTCTTCTCCCCCCGGTCCTGGAAGCCGAGCTTCTCCTCCAGATCGTCGAGGAGGCTGTACCATCTTTCATCGTTCACAGTCGGCACCCCCCACGATGCACGCTCCCGGATTCCCGAGTTCCTGCACCCTCCAGGCTAGGCGTGGATGCTGGGCGCGTCCAGCCGCACCCGGTGGAGCCGTTCCAGATCGGCCACCCCGAGCCCGGCTTCTTCGGCCGCGGTGAGGAAGGTCGCCCGCGCGGTGTCCACGCCCTCGTCGGCCAGGATGGACAGCCCCGCGGCGTCGGCGGCCACCGGATCGGCCGAGACCACGAGTCCGTTGTGGGCGAACCCCGGCGGCCCGGCCGGACCCCCCTCTTTGAGGCCGAAGAGCGCATCGCCCACGGTCAGCACGTACTTGTCCCTGAGAACGGGATGCCCGTTGATGTCCACGATCCGCCGGTCGAACTCCTTGTGGAAGACCTCGCCGATGCTCTGCCAGTCCGGATGGCCGGTCGAGAACGCCCCGTAGTTGTTCTTGAGCGCGAATGTGATCCCCACCCCGCACTGCTTGAGGACCGGGACGTTGATGAGGTAGTCGCACTCGCGGGACGCGATGTTGCTGAAGTAGGCGGTGTCCTCCAGGGACGTGAACGGGCACTCGCCGTCGTAGCCGACGTCGTCGTCCCGCCAGACCTGGTGGGCCTCACTCGTGCCGAAGCACCGGACGCCCTCCGCTTTCTTGTTGACCGTGAACCCGCCCCCGTCGAGCTCGGCCGTCCAGCGGTCCCAGATGAGGATGTTCTCGGGGCCGAAGCCGCGGACGCGCATCTTCAGGAGACCGTCCACGATCGCATCGACCACCTCGGGGTGGCTTACGAGCTGGCCGGGATGCGAGTCCGCCACGACGCAGTTGACCTTGATGCCGATCACGGTCTTGGGGCCGATTTCAGGGAAGAAAGCTCTCCACGCGCGCCCGACATCCTCGACGCCCGCCAGTTCGGTGACGGCCGCGTCCACCATCTGCTGGACCACCGGCTTGTGGATGGTCCAATCGTCTCCGGTGGCCGCCGGATCCCGCACCAGGACGACCTTGAGGGGATCGATCACGGGCGTACGGCCGCACGAGATCAGGGACCCGCCCATGGCGACCCCTGCCGCGGCGACCGTCGAGGTCTTCAGGAATTCTCTGCGCGTCCATCGGTCGACCATGCGGCGCCTCCTCCAGATGGGTCTCGTTCCCTGCGTCCGACCCCTGACGATAGCACCCGGCAGGGGAGCCGGTCAAGTCCAGGCGCGCGCATCGAGAAAGCACGAACCACCAAGACCCCAGAAGCCCGAACCACGAAGCACACGAAGAGCGCGAAGAAAAGCTGGGGTGAATCCCCGGGGCGGATGTCATCCGCCCCGCTGGATCTTCCTTCGTGTACTCTGTGCGCTTCGTGGTGAAAGGCTCTTGCGGCCGATGGGCGAGAGCCGAGAGCCGAAGGCCGAGATTGGAGAAGACCATTGTAAAAGGCCCGCACCACGAAGACCACGAAGAGCACGAAGAAAAGCCGGGGTGAGTTGTCGGCGCGGATCAGCGATCCGCGCCGATGGGGTTTCCCTTCGTGTCCTCTGTGCGCTTCGTGGTGAAAGGCTTTTCCGTCGCCTTGTCGCCCTGTCGCCCTGTTGCCCGTCGCACCTCACGTCCCGCTTACGGTCATCTCCCGGACGCGGTAGGTGGGCGTGGCGGTGGGAGAATCGAGGGTGAGGTCGTTGGCCACGGCGTCGATCCCCTGGAGCATATCGAGCATCTTGGCCGCGATCGTGACCTTGGCCACCGGCTGCGTGAGCTGCCCGTTCTTGATCCAGACCCCTGCGGCGCCGGCGGAGAAATCGCCGGTCACGGGGTTGGTGGCCCCGCCGAGCGTTCGGAGGACGAAGAACCCGTTGTCCACCTCGGAGAGGACCTCGCCGGGCGTGCGCTCTCCGGCTTCGAGGTAGAAGTTCAGGGTCCCGATCACGGGACGCGAGGCGTAGGAGTCCCGGGCCGAGTTGCCCGTGGGGCGGGTCTTAGCCTTCCGGGCCGAGTAGGTGTCGTAGAGGAAACAGCGGAGCACGCCCTTCTCCACGATGAGCTTCCGCCGGGTGGGCACCCCCTCCCCGTCCACCGGGGAAGAACCCATCCCGCTCTCGATCGTTCCGTCGTCGATCACGGTCACCCGGTCCGACCCGATCTTCTTCCCCAGCTGGTCGACCAGGAACGAGCGTCCCCGGTACACGCTCTCGCCGTTGATGGCCTGGCCGAGTCCCCCAAGAAGCGCCGCCCCCGCCCGGGCGTCCAGCACGACGGGGACCTTCTGGGTCTCCACGGCCTCACCCCCGAGCAGGAGCTTCGCCCGGCGACACGCCTCCCGGGCCACGTCCTCGGGGGGTTTCAAGTCCCGGAACGCCCTGGCCGAAGTCCAGTCGTGGGCCACCTGCTTCTGCCCCTTCCCTTCGGCGACGGGCGAGACGACCATGGACACGAAGGACTCCCGCCAACGATGGACGAGTCCCTTGGAATTGAGGATCAGATTCTCGTAGACCCCGTCGGAGTAGACCGACCCCTCGGTGTTGTGGATCTCGGGGCCTTGGTCGAAGACCAGCGCGTCCAGCCTCTTGGCCACCTCGAGCTTGCGATCCAGGGACACCGCCGCCAAATCCGGGTCGTAGAGGCCCGGAATCTCCGGGGCGGCGTCCATCTCCGGAAGGGCATTGTAGGGTTCCGCCGTGGCCTCGGCCGCCAGGGAGACCGCCTCCGCCACCAGGCCGTCCAGCGTCTGTTCGCTGAAATCCGAGGAGGACAGGAAGGCCAGGCGGCCCTCGACGAGAACCCGAAGCCCCACGCCCTTGAACCCGGCCCGCGTGAGGTTCTCGACGCGGCCGCGGATCACCTGGATGTGCGCGCGCTCGCCGTTCTGCGCAAACGCTTCGGCCTCGGTGGCCCCGGCGTCGAGCGCCCGCTCGATCAGGCGCTCGGCCACGGCCTGGATTCCCACCTCTACGGACACGTCGTCACACCCCCGGCTCTAGCTCCTAGTACCTCCGATGGTCATGGCCGAAATCCTCAAGCCCGGTTCCCCCACACACACCGGCACCATCTGGCCGCCCTTGCCGCAGGACCCGGCCGCGCAGCCCGCGCCGGAGGCGACCATGTCGACGCGCTTCATGATTTCCGGCCCGTTCCCGATGAGAGTGGCCCCGCGCACCGGGCGCGTGGTCCTGCCGTTTTCGATGAGGTAGGCCTCGCTCACCTTGAACACGAAATTGCCCGAGGTGATATCCACCTGACCCCCGCCGAGCTTCCTCACCTCGAGACCGTACCGCGCACCTCGAACGAGATCCTCGGCGGCGGCCTCGCCGCCCTCCATGAAGGTGTTCGTCATCCGGGGCAGCGGCGGATGACGGAAGGTCTCGCGGCGGCCGTTCCCGGTGGATTGCGTCCGCATAAGGCGCGCGTTCAAGAGGTCGAACAGGAACCCCGTGCAGATACCCTTCTCGATGAGCACGGTGCGCTGGGTCGGGGTCCCCTCGTCGTCCACGCCGGTCGTGCCCCGGTGGTTCATGAGCGTGCCGTCGTCGACCACCGTCACCAACGGCGAGGCCACCTCGCGGCCGAGGCTCTCGGCGTAGAAGGAGGTCCCCTTGCGGACGAAATCCCCCTCCAGCCCATGCCCGACGGCCTCGTGGAGCAGGACACCCCCCCATCCGCGGGGCATCACAACGGGCATCTCGCCCGTGGGCGTTTCCTCCGCCCCGAGCATGGAGACGGCCTCCCGCGCGGCCTCCCGGCCGACCGACTCCGGGGCCACGTCCTCGAAAAGCTCGTACCCGCGGCGCTCACTCGCCCGCTCATACCCGGACTGCCGCACCGACCCGTCGACCGCGACCGCCGAGACGGCCAACAGGTTGAGCGGCTGGCGGTCTTCGACCCACCGGCCCTCGGAATTGGCGACGAGGACCCGGCGCTCCTGGTCGTAGTAGGAGACCGACACCTCGCTCACGCGGGCGTCGTAGTCTCTGGCGCCGGCGTTGGCGCGCCAGAGGATGTCGGTCTTCCTGGACGGGGCCACGTCCGAGAAGGGCACCCTCACATCGTAGCGGCGGGGGACGTCGGACGCCACAAGCGGCGCCGGATGGACGGGCCGCCCCCGGCTGGCGGCCGCCGCCAGCGCGGTTTTCTCCAGCTCCGGCTCGGTGAGCTCGTCGGTGTAGGCGAATCCCACCTCGTCGCCCGAGATGACGCGGACCCCGAGCCCCTGGACGATGCCCACAGAGACGCTCTTGACCTTGTCCTCGGCCAACCCGATGCTGGTCGTCCTCGTGTGCTCGGCGAAGATATCCGCAAACTCCCCTCCCCGGGAAAGGGCGACCTCGAGGACACGCCCGAGGAGGTCTCTGGACAGGTCGAGCGACATGCGATCTCCCGCGCAAAGGGTCCGACGGATGAACGGGATTCTAGGGAAGCCGGGGCTGCGGTGTCAAGCGACCGTTGGACGCACGGCACGCAGCAATAGAGCCCGGGGCCGGGGACACACGCCCCAAAGCGCGAACCACAAAGCCCTTGAAGCTCGCACCACGAAGGCCACGAAGAGTGCCAAGAGAAACCGGGGCGGATGTCCATCCGCCCCGATGGATCTTCCTCCGTGTCCTCTGTGTACTTCGTGGTGAAAGGTTCTTGGGGTTGTCGGTCGCCTTGTCGCGCTCTCGCGCCCTCGCCTTGTCGCCGGGTCACGCACTCGCGTGGCGCAGCATTGGAAAAAGCGCGAACCACGAAGAACACGAAGAAAGACCGGGAGTGGTTCGTCGGCGCGGGTCGGCGATCCGCGCCGATGAGATTCCCCTTCGTGTGCTCTGCGCGCTTCGTGGTGAAACGCTCTTCGGTCGCCTTGTCGCGCGCTCGCTATTTCAACGGCAGTGTGAAGTAGAAATGGCTTCCCGCGCCGGGCAGCGATTCGACCCACATCCGGCCGCCGTGGGCTTCGACGATCTTCTTCGAGATCGTCAGCCCCAGACCCGTCCCGCCCTCCCTGAACGCGGCCGGGGCAACCTGCAGGAACCGCTCGAAGACCTTTTCGTGGAACTCGGGGGGGATCCCGATACCCGTGTCGTGAACACCGACGACCACCTCGTGGTTCTCCACGCGCCCATCGATCCAGACCCGTCCCCCGCCGGGCGTGAACCGGATGGCGTTGGAAATCAGGTTGGTCAGCACCTGGCGGATGCGATCGACCACCATCTTCACCTTCGGGATGGAGACCAGATCCTGCATTTCCAGCGTGATGTTCTTCTCGAGCGACTGGGGGCGCATGGATTCCAACGCGTCCCGGACCAGCGACGCCACACCGGCATTCTTCGGCCTTGCCTCTTGGAAGCCTGCGTCGATCCGGGACAGATCCAGCAAATCGTGAATCAACCGGTTGAGCCGGTCCGCGTTGCCCCGGATGAGGCCCAGGAAGCGCCGCTGGCCGGGTGTGATCTCGCCCTCTTTCTCCATCAGGATCAGGTCCGT
>Ga0180437_10011526_pt1 | contig 10596 bp, 18 predicted proteins | sample SS_ome_4_FD_132410 | JGI IMG/M metagenome (GOLD analysis project Ga0180437, IMG submission 132410) | Hypersaline lake sediment archaeal communities from the Salton Sea, California, USA - SS_3_D_1 metaG | ecosystem: Environmental > Aquatic > Non-marine Saline and Alkaline > Hypersaline >... | reverse complement strand
ATTACCCTTACTAGGGGACTAAAATGGTATTATCGTGCCTTGTGCGGTCTCTTAGGGGCATTGCCGGACATAATCGGATGGATAGGCAGACTCATAAATGATAATTGGGGATGGTATTTAATAGCTCACAAATCTTGGTGGGTTCATTTTGTGCCATTTTATAATATTCACTGTTGGTTAGATTGGTTTTCTCATAGTGAAGGTGCGGAGTGGTGGGTATTTGGATCGTTCTGGTTCTGGATTTATATTTTGGTTTGGGTTTATGTGGTTATTGCGGCAATTGATGAATTTAAGACTTGATTTTTAACTAAAAATTTCGTATGATTGGTGTATGGCAAGAGGTGATATATTAAATCCTACTGTGATAGGAGAGAAATTAAGAACGAGGCATAAGAGATTTGCGAAGATGTACGCAAAGATGAAGATGTCCGGCGAGGTTGATTATCACCAGTTGGGACTAGTTTTTAATCCTAAAGAGAAACTGCCGGAAGTAAAAGCCAAAAAATTAGTAAAACAAAAGGTTATTCAAGAGATGGCAACCGAAGAAATAATGAAATTGATGGAAGAAAAGGGAATTACTAAAGATTCTGTTATAGATTTGGAAAAGGAAATATTAGAGGCTTGCAAAGATGAAAACGGGAAGATAGCAGATAGGAATAATGCCTTAAAAATTTCTGATAAATGGAGCAAAAGAACTGATCTAGATACAGAACATAAGCAAATAACTACTACAGAGCAAGTCGATTTTACCCAAATATTAAGTGAGGGTGAAAACAAAGAAACTAAAAAAGTAAGTGCTAAAAAAGAAGTTAAAGGTTTACCGGATGCCGAAGAAACTTGATAAATGTGTTAAAAAAGTAAAAGCGAAAGGGAAATCTAAGAAATCCGCTTTCGCTATTTGTAATGCCAGTCTTAAGAAGGGTAAAAAGAAGCGTTAATCTAGTTCCTTCTCATTTTCACAATCTAAAAAGTCGCAGCAATTTGAATAATATTCTACATCGTCGTGTTTGCATTCTTTCCCGAATGCAATGTTAAGTGCTTCGTTTATCTCTCCACCTCCAAGTCATAGCCTTGATATAGGCTATTATTTCTAATTCTTCTTATTTCGTACCAGCATTCCAAGGCATTCATGCCGAAGATAGCTTTTTTAAGTACGCCGTTTTGTTTTAGTAATATGTGATAGATCATTTTGTACCTTTATATTTGGCTCTTGTGAAATCGTCTTCGGTTATCATGATTTTATCCTTAGTCTAATATTAAATGTTTGGCTTTGTGATCTGTGAAGCTGATAAATCTGCGTAAAACTGATTTGTATCTATTTTGCTCCTTCTTAGCATCAAGGTATAACTTCCTTGTTAGCTTTTTATTGCTTTTGATTATTTGGTTTGTTAGCTTGTCCATTTTAACCCCTCAACAGATTTATTTGTTTGTTTATAAATTCTCTAGTTATATAGAAACTACCGGATGTTTCAAAACCAAGTGAGTCCAATAAATCCATTGCTAGATTATATTTTACTGGGTTCGATATTTTTAAGGTTATTGTATCCCAAGAATTATAATCGTGATCGAATAATAGTCTTTTGATTGCTTTTAGTTTTTGTTTGTCCGTCATTTTCTCACCTCTTTTATATAGTAAATATGCTTATTGTAGTCTAAAGTGAACAGTTTATCCCTTGCGTCTTGCAAAGTATCAAAGGTATATATTATTTCATGTTGACCGTTTATTATTTGTATTATTTGAAACATTTTAGTATTCCCAGCGATCAAGCTTATTGTTACATTTGGGGCAAATCTCTTTTTTATCTAACTTGTGTCTTATTATATCTTCCGAGTCAAAATCTGTAATATTATACCATTGCTCAAAATCTTGTTCAAAATCGCAGTTATTACACATTAAGTCAGTTTAATTTGTTTTCTAACTCGATAACATCATTTATTGTAGCTTCATATAATGATTGTAAGTTTTCATCTAATGAAAAATCATAATCTAATTTGATACGGGTAGTAAATTCACCGGATGCGATAAAATAGTTGTTTTTAATAGATAAATTGAATAATAAATAATCTAGTTTACCTTTGTTGAGATACTCAATCTCAAATATCTTCATTTTATCAACTTGGCTCCAGTTTTCACATAACACAAGCTTTTTGATATACTGCAATACTTTTTTATTAGTTATCTTCATGTAGTCGGTAGACCAATTATTATCATAAATATGAAGTTGAGACGAACAAACATTGTTACTTATCCAATATTGATTATAACCATTCTCAAGTTCGTTCTGGTCGATTGTCCACACACCTATCTTTTTAATTGTTTTCATATCTTTTTACTCCTTTTAGTATGTTATCATAGTTATAAATGTTTTAGGTCAAGTGACCTACTTTGTTACTGGTTATTGAAAAGGGTGTATTTTTCCACAATTAGGATTAAATGCGTGATATTATTACGTTTTCTTTCCCATATTGTGTAGATATCATGTATTCCTATCACTTTGTACCCACTTTGGTCTAATTTGATACTTACATCCATTTTGTGCAATTCATCATTAACATAGATTATTATGGGTATTGTTCTGTAGTTCGGTGTCTTATCTACATGTAACTGTTTGTTTCTATTGCGTTCATCGTGTTTCATTGTATTCGCCTTTAGTTGTTATTCGTGCTATGACAAGGAATTGAACCTTGTATAATACCATACATAGCATTAGTTCTGCTGAATCAATTAGAACTGGTCAATACGTCAATGAACTATGTGCCAATATATACAATCAACGTGCCAAACATCCAAAATGCGAAAATAAGCTATAATCAAACTTTCGTGGTGTATAGAATTGTGTACACTGGTAAGACCGACATGTAGTTTCTACCAACATAGGTAATAATTACTTGCGTGATATTTGTGGCATGATATCTGTATGGCTATAATACAAGGTATGGTTTAATATGGGTACTATAATAATAGTCGCTTAGAATCGATCTACGGAACTGGAATGTTGTCTCATTGTGAGAATATTGGTGATATGCGTGGGATTTGGTGGAATCACGTGGATGTGGACAGCAGAAATAAATGGAATCATGTGCGTGTGGGGAAAGGTTCAATGAAAGTTGATGGATTTTTCTAACGAAATTGACCCCCATACCATCGGATTTGGACGGGTGTTCAATCTGTAGAGGACTCCCACTCTCAATCCATAACAATTTTCAAAAGGTACTTCAAACCTAAACCATTGATTACAATCTAGTTGATATTCTCATATAATTTCCGTATAATATATTCCAAAATGGTGATACTATGGCAAAAGAGATTTCACAAGAAGAAATAGTTTCAAGAGAGATAGCGATATTGCAGATCGAGATAATCGATATAATACGCAAGAGATTAGCAAAGGAAGATTTGGGTGTTGATGAACTTGTTGAGATAATTACCAAATTAGATTCAATGGCAATAGAAGAAAGCTATGAGTTTGATTGAGAATTTAATAGAAGAAAAGAAGTTGTCCGGAAAGACCCCGGTAAGGTAAGGGTTAGAAACGAGAAAGTCAAATATAAAATACAGTTATTTTATAAATGTAAAACGATAGTTGGGGGGGGTTTGGGTGGACATAAAAGAATGTTATGAAAAATATGAGAGATTATTAAAAGAAGTCGCTGTTGCACTCCAATATGATATGAATGCCGAAGAATGTATTGCATTTGGTGATGGTGCGGTTGTGATGCATAAATTTACACCTAGACACACAGAGCTGGCTTTAATCGAAGATGAATATTGGCTCGATGAGATTCTTCCGGGTAGCTGGCTTGTTAAAACCGATGGCAGACTTAAGATTATGACAGATATGGATTTTAGATGTTCATATAAAAAAGTACCAATCGGGGAGAGTTCAAATGAATCTTGATAATAATCGCAAAGATATAGTCAATAAACTAACTTTGGCCTTTGATGAAGGCCAATCTACATTATCAGAAATACTCGAAGCAACTGCTAGTTATTACGAGGTTGATGAGAAAAAGGTAATCGAGAACTTCTTGAAAATAGTTGATGGCGAAAATGATGCTGAAATTATAGTTATGTCTAAGAAAGAATTATTCAGATTATTAGAAATCGCTAAATATGAAGGTATAAAAGAAAATAAAACCCGAACAGTTATACGTGATACTTTGAGAGAGTGTAATGGATATATCAAAAGAATACTTTAATATGCGCCGAAAGGCAAACGAAACTCAAAACCATAAATTCGAAGATGGTGATTGGTTTGCTACTGAGGATTATAATGAGGGTGAATATAACGTAATTGGCACAACAATCTATATGCCAAAGAGAAAGAAGGGCTCTTGGGGATAAATTACTATAAATAATGAAAATCCAGAAAAACTTTTATTGGCTTACCACATGTGGTTGGAGTATGGGAAGGGATGGTGCGGTGAAAATTGGCTGAATTACCCAAAATAATAGTAATAAAAGACAATAATGGTGAGTTCGACTCTTATACTGTGCCAATCCCAGTTTATAGATACATTAAACAACTGGAAGATTATATCAGAAATCCACAGAACAGTCCATTAAAACAAATTTATAAAGGTAGATTTGATTCCCAAACTAAAAAAACGAGGTAGAAATGTTTTAGCCCAGTGAAAAAGAAAATTACAGCAAGAAACCAGAGATTTTATTAAAAAATAACTTGACTTTTAATTAAATTTTTATTATGTATGGATATTAAATGACCAATCGGTCAATTAAAAGGAGTTTTTATGAAGGGGCAAGAGGCAAAGACCATAATAATACGTACCAATGACGGTAAAGACATGAGTATAAGTGGTGCCAAACTGCCCCTTACTATCATATACGAGTATAATGGAGAACAAAGACTTTATACTCTTAAAGCAACAAAGAATGATAAGCTTTTAATGAACTGAGTGTAGCTCAGCTGGTAGAGTGCGCCCCTTGGGAGGGTGAAGCCGTAGGTTCGAGTCCTACCATTCAGACGCTCAGGCTCTCTAGCTCGGTTGTGAGAGAGCATCTAGCCCGACATTGCGAAGAGTTACCCAAGTCGGGGAATAAAGTTGGTAACCGAAGCCGAGCAAAATAAATATAAGCAAGTGAGTCCCATATAATTGGGTAATAACTAGCGACATCAGATAGAAAATATCTAAGGTGTCGCTTTTTTTTATGAGGTTTTATGTTTTACGAATATAAATGTAAATGCGGAAAAGAAAAAGAACTCCAAAGACCCGTAAAAGATCGTGATAAATCTGTTAAATGTGAGTGTGGAAAGAAAATGAAACGCCTTATTTCTAATTTTAAGTGGCATTTTGTATATTGAACAACGAGCAAGCACATAAAGAGATATTAAAAAAGTCTAAGGATAGTCTACACTATTTTGCTAAGATTATTACTCCTAGTACTTTTTATTATGAATCTGCACCTTTTCATTATGAGTTATGCAACATAATAGAAAATCGAGATAATATTCAAGTTTGCCTTGAAGCTCCGAGGGGTTTTGGGAAGTCAACATATCTCACTTATCTTGCTCTGCACCATCTTTTGTTTGATAAAGGCCCTAAGAATATAATAATTCAATCTAAAACTAGAGATAACTCAATAGATCGTTTGACCAAAATTAAGAATATTTTAGAATATAATCCTAATTTCCGAGCATTATATGGTTATTGGGGCGAACAGTCCGCCAAGATTTGGAGAGAAGATCGTATAGTTTTGAAAGACGGCTCTGTTATCCAAGCGAAGGGTACTGGACAAATGCTTCGTGGTGCTAATGTCGATGATACTAGAATAACTTTATTGATAGTTGATGATCCCGAAGATGAAGCTAACACCAAGACTTCAAAAGCAATGGATGATAACTTCCGTAAACTACTTACTGGTATCTCCGGTCTTGATCCTAGAAACGGACGAGTTGTTGTAATTGGTACTCCATTGCACCAAAATTGTATTGTTGAGCGTTTAATTAGAATGAAAGGTTGGATTACTAAAAAATACCAATCTTATAACGAAAAGACAGAAGAAGTTCTTTGGGAGCAATTATGGCCTTTGGATAAGATTCTTGCAAAAAAAGAAGAACTGGCATCCGCTCACAGACTTTCTATTTTTTATTCTGAGTATCAATGTGAGATTACTGGTGATGATGATCAGAAGTTTAAGGAAGAACATCTTAGACATTGGGATGGTTTCTTAGAAATTAACGAACATGATGAACAATTCTTACATATAACTCATAGAGACAAGAAAAGACTTTTAGAAGAAGAGATAAGACCAGTAAATATTTATCTTGGTATTGATCCGGCATCTTCTGAATCAGAAAGATCAGATTATTCTACTACCGTCCCGGTAGCTTATGATGATGAAAAGAATGTTTATGTGTTAGATTATTACGAAAAGCAAGTTTTGCCTACAGATCACGCCAGCCAAATTATTAGAAAGATAAAAGAACTTAAACCTAAAAGAGCACATGTCGAATCAACGGCTTATCAAGAAAAGCTTAGATTGGACGTTAAAGCACAGTTAGAGGACGAAGGTATATATCAACTCGGATTGGAAAAGAAATGGCTACCACGACGAGGTAAGGACGATAGGCTGGAAGATTTATTAAGGTTCACGGTGTATAGAAAGTTGTATTTGAAAGAAAGCATGGATTCAATAATAAATGAACTTTTATTGTTTCCTAGAGGCAATAAAAATCTTATGGATGGGCTTTGGTATGCGACTAGGATTATGAGAACTCCAAGTCATGTATTAAAAGATAGATTTGTATCTAATGAAGAAGATAAAGAAAAAGAAGAACTAAGTTATATGGCGGCTTAAATGGCAGTAGTTAATAGAGCAAACGATACTGTTGGCACTACAAACAAAGATGCTGAATTTAATTGGGAATTATTTCAAGATTATAAATCCGGTGATAGAGCTACATGGGCTATTGAAGCAGCTGATGATTGGGCATTCTATAATGGTGCTATTTTCAGAACAGCCGATGCTAATGCTTTAATAAGTAATAGATCACCCGTACCATCTGTTAATGTATTAAAACAGCCGATATCCCAATTGATTTCGCAGTTAACCTCTAATAATCCAAGATTTACAGCAACCGCTAGAGAAAACTCTGATTCTTCATTGAATGCTACTGTAGCTGATACATTCCAATATATTTGGGATATATCTAATGGCAATCAAAGATTAAAGTCTGCTATAAAAGATTATGAGGTGGGTGGGATAGGCGCACTGATTGCCTATCAAGACCCAAATGCAGATAATGGTAAAGGCGAAATATTTATAAGGGATGTAGACCCGCAAGACCTTTATATTGATCCTAATTCTAAAAACCCTAATTCTTCCGATGCTTCTCATATATTAGTTGTTCAACAATACAACAAAAGACAGATAAGGGATTTATACCCTAGATTTAATTTTAAGGGTGCTAAAGATACAAGAGAAGATTATCATGTTCAGCATGATAGGTATGAAGAAAATGAACAAACTACAAAAGCTTTTAAGTTTAGTAATCTTTCTGACACAGAGGGACAAAAGATTTACGATGTAATGGACAGATATACGAAGATCAAGGTTAAAAGATTTCATGTATTTGATCCGTTTACAGATTTTGAAAAAATATTGACCAAAGAAGAGTTTGAAGATTTCAAAGAAAAAATTGCGGTTGGCTCTATTAAAGACGGTGGTGAACCGGAATATAGCACTAAACAAACCGATGTAAGACAACTCCAAGGTATTTTAGAGGGTATAAATAAATATTACCGTGATATAGGTAGAACTGATCAGAATAATAAGTATATCGTTTTGCCTAATGGACAACCATCTCCGACTGTAAGTGAAAGCGGACAAGATTTGACAATAGATCAAAATGGACAGAAAACCGGAATTTTGGTTGAATTGTTTCAGATTAAGTTTGGAGATTTATTAGAACGTGGTGTTATTAAGTTAAATGAGGTTCAATTAACAAGAATCCAAAGAGTATTAACAATTGGAAGAAAGTTGTTCTTTAAGGGTATTATGGAAATCTCTGAATATCCTATCGTTACTTTTATGCTTCATCACAATAGGAATCCTTTTGCTTATGGTGATGTTAGACTTGTAAAGTCATTGGTAGAGCAATTAAATAAAATTGAATCTCTTATTATTACTCATGCAATCAATACTACTAATCTTAAAGTCTTTGTGCCGGAAGGTGGAACCGATAAAAAGAAACTGAATGAAAATTGGGGCAAATCCGGTTCACAGTTCTTTTATTATAATGCTGATGATAATAAAGCTGGTGTTCATATAGTCGCACCGCCACCATTGCCAAACGAGGTCTATGCTTTAAGACAAAACTATATAAATGAAATTCAGAATGAAATAGGTGCATTTGCATTCCAAGATGGTGATGTGTCACAAGCTCCGCCTACTGTTGGCGGTACTTTGTTGATGGATGAATTTGGACAGCGTAGAACTAAATCTAAAAAAGATGATATAGAAGAAGCATTAAATCAATTAGCTAAAGTAGTACTGCAATTTATACCTTTGACTTATACAGAAAGAAAAGTAATAAGAATCACACAGCCAAATCATAAAACTGGCGAGATAGTATTAAATGACTTTAATGGTATCGAAATAGCAAATGATGTTTCAAATTGGGATTATGACGTAAAAGTTGTTAGTGGTTCTATGCTTCCTTCGAATAGATGGGCTAGAACAGATAAGCTTACTGAATGGTGGGATAGGGGTATTATAAGAGATAATGCTTTGATTATCAGAGAATCTGACATACCTAATGCAGAAGAAATTATAGAGAACGAAGGAACTATTGCCCAACTACAACAAGCATTGGGACAAGCACAACAGCAAATAAAAGACTTAGAAGGTGATTTACAAACAGCTTCACGCAAGGCTATAAATGCAGATGAAAGAACACAAGTTGCTAAAACATCTGCGAACTTAAAAGTTTTACAAGGTAAAATGGAAAATGCCGTTAATACTGGAACTCAAAGAATAAATGACCAAGTTAAAATAATAACAAATGAACTAAAAGAGTCTACCCGAAAGGATGGCAAGGAGTAAATAATGAGCAAAACGGATTCTAAAGTGGATTCTGCGACGGCGGATACCCCAGAACAAGATACCCAAAAAGCAAATAACCTACCCGAAAAGGATGGTAAAACTGATGAAATTGCGAATCTTCAAGAACAGTTAAAGGGCAAAGATCGTGGCTTTAACAAAATGAGGGATCAATATGAGTCAGAGTTGAATAGTGTGAAACAAGAATTGTCAAGTTTTAAGCAGAAGTTTGATACTATTGAACAAGAAAAAAATGAAGTTAAGATACCGGAAGAACCGAAAGTTCCGTATAATTATAATTTAGCGGATGCGGATGATCCAAATTCTGAGACTTCAAGATATCTTAGGGATAAGCAAGCATATGATGATGCGAGAATAAGGCGTGCTGAACAAAAAGCTAATATGGTTGAAGATAAATTCAACCAGACCGAAATGCAAAGAAAACAAGATGAACTTAATGCTAGAGCTAGACAGAATGTAACTAGTGCTATCATGGGACTTGGCAAGTCGGAACAAGAAGCTAATACTATTGTTGAATATTATTATTCACCGGAAAGTTTATCGCCGGAATCTTTATTAAGAGGATATGAGGCTAATCACCCTAAGAATGATAGAGGTGCTGAAATCGACAAAAGAAGCGAGCGGAGCAAAACACCGCCACCCGTTGCTATTGGTGGAGGCCACCACCAAGATGCTTTAAGTGAGACAGATATGAAAGAGGCGGCACGAATGAATGTAACAGCTTCTACTTATCTTGCTCTTAAAGAAAAGAAAAAAGAAATTAGAGAAAGAAATAAAAAGAGGTAATTTATGTCTGGATTAAAATACGCTTGTATAAGCGGAATGGACAATGCAGAGATCAAAGAATACCCAGTTGCCGCAGACCAATTTTTTTACCATGAAGGTGTGAATTTGGTTTATTTAGATGGCAGTGGACATGTAACTTTGGCTCTGACAGCAACAGCATCTCTTTTGGGATATGCAATAGTTCCAAAAGGACGTGGTAATCAAACTGTAAGTGATGCTTATTGGAAATCAAGTAGCACTGCTGGTGCTGATAAAATGTCTATAGTAATTCCTAATATCAATAGTTTATTCTTATTACCGGCAGATGATACTGTCACTGAGGCAATGAAAGGGAATGCTTGCGATATTATAGCGGTTAACGATGGAACGGCAACACAAGTCGATGTTGGAACATCTTCTACTGATGTACTTGTGATTGTAGATTTAGGAACCAAGTATAATGGCTCTGCTACTGATGTTGTAGTTAGATTTAATCAAGCCAAACTACAAGCTGATACTTAGGAGGTAGCATGGAACTTTTAAGAGTTGAATTTATCGAAGGTATCAAAAAAGATATGTATGAATACTTTATAGAAAATGAAATCTATGAAGGCGAAAAGCTTACATATCCAGAAATCTTTGAAGTAAAAAATGCTACTGGTGCTTATGAAATCCACACAAGTGCTGTTGGTACTGATTTACTAAAAGAAAAGCCAGAAGGCGAAAAAATCAAATATTCTAAAGTT
>Ga0180437_10011525_pt1 | contig 10597 bp, 23 predicted proteins | sample SS_ome_4_FD_132410 | JGI IMG/M metagenome (GOLD analysis project Ga0180437, IMG submission 132410) | Hypersaline lake sediment archaeal communities from the Salton Sea, California, USA - SS_3_D_1 metaG | ecosystem: Environmental > Aquatic > Non-marine Saline and Alkaline > Hypersaline >... | reverse complement strand
CCCACTTTTCTATGCTCTCATCCCACTTTATTTATAAATATGCCTAAACTATGGTGTATATAATATATACATTCCTAGCTATTTCCTAATTGGAAATGATTAGATATTATAACAACTTAAAGATGATTGTATATTGTATCACTTATATGATATTAGTTTATAAATTAAGTAGTATAACTTATTGAAATTATTAGATAATATGTACTGAATTTTAATGAATAATTATGCACATAATTTATAGGATTTATGAATAATTATGCAATACTATCTTTAACTGTTACTTATTATTGAATAAATTTATGTATAAACATGTAGGGTAAAGAAGAATAAGGAATATAAGTATAAAGGTGCGAGGCACTTATAATTAAAAGATAAATTTTTCTAAATTGATCATCTTCTAAAAAATCGACGCCAAAAATACTAATAATATCCTCTACTTACCTATTATCTTTTAATCAAATTATATATGCCCTCTAAACGTTACATTGTAACTTTATAACATTGTGATTTTATTCACTATGCTTGTCCTACATATTAAATTTAATTGAGCTACTATTGTGATTTTATTAACTAATTTCTTTTTTAATTAAAATAAATATAAAAAACATAATGATATTGAAATAGTAACAGCTACCATTGTGGAATTACACATACATTTATTTTTCAATTAAAAAATAAGTTTATTTGTATTATTGAAATGTTAGGTCTTACCATTGTGAATTTATTCATTAATTTAGAAGTAAGCCATACCAAGCAAATATAAGGTATATCAACCTTCTAAGTTAAGGCGATTATAGATTCATATGAATCTGTGTTATCTTTTAATTAAAACTTATATTATATAAACACGGCTTAATAGATTCAATATGTTATACTAATTAGATTTAATTAAAAATAAAATTAGGTATATAATTTACTTGAAAAATAGCTGTATATAGGCTAATTTATTTAGCAATAGATTCAAGTGAATCTTAGTAAAGTAGCGGTACTATATAGGGGAGTATAGTGTAAGTAGCGATCTATATGATCTAATATGTGTTACTTTAGAGGGGTTTGGGTATAATATCTTATACATTAGCGGTTTTTGGAAATAGGCTAATTCAAGGAAATTATTGCTCTACTTAGCCCCGCGCTAGGTAAGAAAGTACTAAAGTTTTTCTCTGAAACAGACGATACTATACTTAACCAAAAGAACCATATGATACCTTTCTTCATATGATTCTCCTCGAAAAACCCAGAAGCTCTCAATTCTGAGGGCTTCTTTTTATATTGACAGTGTAGAATAAATATACTATAATAATTATGTAAGTAATTAAGCAATGTATAACCGTTTTTCATTGCTCTCCTTTTTTGTAGGCTATTTACTTTTGTAAGTAGCCTATTTTATTATGAATTTTAATCCTCTCTTACATTATAGGATAAATTTTAATTTCCGTACTTTGTCTTTATTATCATAAGATAATATATGATAATACGCCCCTCTAACATTTTGAAATTACTAGTAAAATTAGGACTCGAAATTAGAAACAGGCACCTGGGGTCTTTTATTTTATAAAGAATTTGATTCTTGTTTGTAATTGAATTATTACTCTTAGAGGGTAATTTGTAAAATAGCCCTGGATTCACACATATTTTGCAACTGCTGTTTACAGGTTCATCTACGAAATTCTCTTACGAATTTTTCGTAGATAGATTCCTGTGAATCTACTCTCTTAGCCCCGACTGGCGGCTGCAAAAAGTATACCAAGTGAATCTTAGCAATTATCATGCCAACTCTTTTTTACATGCAATATCCATACCAAATATATCGGCACAAATCTTGCATAGCTTTAGTTCTTTAGAACGAATAGTCATTTTAATTTATAGATTCATGTGAATCTAGTCGCAAATAATTGTAAGAATTTGTGACAAAATATCTTACAATTAAAAAATAATTCTAAAGTATTTTATAAACACTGCCGATAGTTATTTAGAGGTTAGAGAAATGGCAACAATATATTTAGTTGATAATAATAAAGACAGCATTAAGATTAAAAAAGCTATTAATATTGCTAACGCTACGGCTATTGCTAGGGGTTTATTGTGGTGTGCTGAAGAGACTCCAATACCTAATGAATTAGAGGAATATTGGTTTGATGCTGATAAATATTGGCTACAGTATAAAGATTCTAAAGTTTATTGTGTAGTAACAAATAGTTAAGAGGTAATATGAAATATTCTGAAAAGCTATATTTGAGGTATAAAGAAGAGATCGAGTCTTGGAATTGGCAAGGTATTAAAAAAGACGCTATGACTAATTGTTTTTATGATTCTTATAATAATGATAATTGCATTGTAGCTAGTACCTTTCTTGGTACAGTTTTTGCATTGTATCCTAGTGGTAAGTATTATATGCCCTGGACCACTAATCAGACTGCAAAAGATGTAATAAAAGATGAGCAATTTAGTCAAGCATTAGAAGAAGTTGCCGAGTCTAATGATATGTATATTACTTGTGGTGAAGGGGATCCGTGTGATATTATGGCGCAATTTGTTATTCATTTTGATGAGTATAAGGAATTAGAAGATCAGATTATATTTGTGACGAATGAAGATCATGAGATATTTGAATCTCATTATAGAGATTATTTAGCTGAATCTGAATAGATCTGAATCATGCGTGTTTACCAGAGGTAGAGTGAATACTCATTCTGCCTCTTTTTATAGCCCCGATCTAGATTCTTATGAATCTAAGGCAAGTAAATAAAATTCAATTAAAAAATAACTTAAGTTTTTGAGAATACTAGACGATAGTATATATGTTGATAATTTAATAAATAAGAGGTAAACATTATGCCGCATAAGCCAAAAAGAGTACTATTAGAGGGTGTTACAGGTGTATTACGCTCTAAAGTTATAGGGTGTAATACATTAGAAATTGAATATGAGAACGGTAATAAAGCCATTCGTTACCATAATACTGATGTTATAACAATGTTGCCTAATGGTAATACTGTTTTAACTAGTGGTGGTTGGCGCACCTATACCACTAAAGAAAGACTAAACAGAAAATATCGTGTTTGGTCTGAAAAGGGTATTTGGTATATTAAAGAACCTGCTACAGGTAATACTTTAGAGTTTTTTGATGGTATTACTTTTGATGGTAGTGGGAAACTAGTAGGTGAAGCTAAAACAATAGATCATGTTAGAATAAAGGCAGTAAAGAAGAAAATTGCAGCCTATATTAAGCTAGTAGACGATTTAATTCAAATTCCTATACCTGATGATGGGGATTGTTGGAATTGTCGTTTTAACTTTGGTAATGGATCTTGTTTAGAGTCTCATTTAGAGGAAAAATATATTCATGGTTCTGTTATTTATAGAGCCTTAGAAGAGAAAGGATATAGAGATCCTGCACTAATAATGAGAATGGGAGTTAAACAGAGTATTAAAGATGCTCTAAGGCGGTATTTTACTAAGAGGCTATTACCAGAAGTGCAAGCCAAGTAATTAAAATTGAGTAGGTTATTCACCTACTCTTTTTATACATTAGTAGATTCATATGAATCTGTGTAAATCTTTTTTTTTCAATTAAAAAATAACTCTAAAGTATTTTGTAAAAATAGACGATACACTATTTAGGGGGTGATGATATGGAAAAGATAATTGTTATATGTTTTTTAGCTGAGTGGGCGGATTTACTAGACGATTTAGAGAGATTAGGTGAGCGTCTTAATACGGCTAATAAATGGGCTACTCACCCCTCAGAAATTAATGGTGTTCTACAGGATATAGAGTTCACTCAATTGAAAATTGATGATTTATTTGGTCGGCGGCGGGGTTATTGGACCGATTTACCGCGCAATGAAAGAGAGGCTTTAGAATTAGAGGCTACTTTTAAAGATAGGTGGATTTAATGAAAATATCAAGAAAGATTAGAGGTTATTTAGCTAGAAAGGCTATTAAGATTGAAGAGAGATATATTGATTTCTTTGATCCCAGATACGAAGATCTAGTTGATTATGCTTTTGATGCTTTTTATGAAGATCCCCTTGAGGCTATTAGAACAATAGTTAGAGATAAAAAGCAGGTTATATCATATAAATTGTTTCTTTTAAAGAGAAAATACTTTTCAGAAAGAATTGACATTCCTAAGCCTCCTAAGATTTAAGAGTAAAAAGGTAAAGTATTTTAGGGTTTATATTTATGTAGATTCATAAGAATCTATTAAACTACTCTAATTCGCATTTATCAGGATTAAACTGTCTGTACTCACAGTTTAAATTTAATCAAAAAAAGCTAAAGTAAATCTTAATTATAGCCGATAGTATATTTAGTGAGAGGTGATAATATGAAAACAGCAAAAAGAATTGATGAATTTACTCCTGATGAAGTAAAAGTAATTGATGGTTTTACATGGTTAGCAGTAAATTTGTCTGCTACAAAAGCATTTAGAGAGTTTAAAGCACTGCCTGAAGTAGCAGAATATGATGGTAAAAGGTTTTATAAGATGTCCTGGAATAGTGATTCTTATAGGGCATATTATAAAGAAGCTAAAGACAGGCTATATCATGAGAGGTATATGTCATGATTGATATTTTAGAAGTGATTAGAGATTTGGATATTGATATTTTATCGGCGCAATGGTGGTTAGTTGATACTCAAATTACAAACTTAGAAGCTGAATATCAAGAAGCTATTACAGATATTGAAGCTGATAAAATTACTGATGAAATTAATCTTTATAAGAATCTATTAAGTTTAATTGAAGATTTAAAAGAGTATTGTGTTAAAGAAAAGGCGGTGTAGTATGGATAAGGAAGTAAAAAAAGTAACATTAGAAGATATTAAACATATATTAGCTAAAAGAGATGTAGATATGGATGCTCATTGTATTTATCAGATAATGAGGGAGGGGTGTACAGGTTATGATAATATGGATATTGAGGATCTAGTTGATTACTATATCTGCACTGAGTCTTTAAGAGATGTAGTGTTAAAAGTAGATGATACATTTATAATAGATATTGATGAAGAGGGTTTATACGAATTTTAACTGAATCTAAACTAATCCTTTAATCGGGATTAGTTTTATTTATTATACTTAGATTCAATTGAATCTATATAGTTATTTATTTTTGATTGAAAAATAATCCTAAAGTATTTTGTGAAATTGCCGATATTAATATATAAGAGGTGATAATATGAACAGTAAATTTATGATACACTTTGCAGGCAGTATGTATAGTAATGAATTGTACAACGATAAAGGTAATTATGTTTATGATCTCATAGAAGCTATAGAAGCTGCTGAAAATCAGTTTCCTGATGCTGAATATGAGCTTTATAATGGTGATGAAGGGTATTGTAATTATAAGGAGTTCTAGTTATGGAAAAGGTAGTAATTAAAGATCTGGACCTTATTGATCCTAATTTGCATGATCTCTTTTGGGATATTGTTGATGAGATTAATAAGTTTAACGAATATGATGATAGTGAGCTTACTTTAAGATCTGCTGATGAGTTCTTAGCATTATATCTTAATGGTAAGGAATTGACTGTAGCAGAGGACTTTGAAGTGCTTAAACGTGTAAAACAGATTAACCGTGAAAATGGTTATGATATGTTTTAATAATTAGACTAGCCCTTAAAGGGTTAGTTTTTTATATTTATATAGATTCTTATGAATCTATTCTTTCCGCCCCGCGCTAAAATTTAATTAAAATAATTCTAAAGTTTTCTGAAATATTGTCGATATTATATATAACCAGGTTGTTAGTGAGCCAAACGTATATAAAACTGACTAGTTATTAGTTGAAATGTTACCTAGTAGGCTAATAATGAATTATGGGTAACAGGGTTTTGTAGGTTTACCCATAATAAACCTACTTTATTTAGAGAGGTATGATATGAAGTTTAGTGTTATTTATTCGTTTGATATTCTAGGCAAAGGCTCAGTTAGCCCTTATATGCCAACTCAAAGGCATTTATTTGAACAAACCGAAGGTGATGATCAGTATCAATATGATTATTTAGCCGACGAAACGGGCAATGAAGATTATAGAAACGGAAAACATAGGAAACTATGTGCAGTTCTAACTAGAAAACAATTTGAAAGATTTTTATCTGATGTAGATCTATACCCTGAAGATGCAGAAACTATGGGATCTTTAGGTGCTCCAGGATTTGGACCATATATAGTACCTGCTATATCATTTACTAATGATGATCCTGAAGCTGTTGTATCAGCCTATGTTACCCCTATTCCTGAAATAGAAGTAAAAACAGGCATTACAAATAGACCTGAAACGTTTGATCGAATAAAAAAAGCTATATTAAAGGTATTTGATTAATTCATATCAGTACACCTCTTATTTGTTAGAGTAGGGTTTAATCGCCCTACTCATTTTTTATGTATACAGATTCATATGAATCTATGTTGTAGGGGGGGGGCTAGAATGAATATTCAATCAAAAAATAGTTCTAAAGTTTTTCCAAAATATGACGATATTATACTCATAGGCAAGACATTAAAGAGGTGAAATATGATATATAATTTAGCTTCAAGGTCATTAACTCATCATCCTGATGATCATTATCTTTCAGTGTTTTTAAGATTTAATCCTGAAAATCAAACAACAAAGTTTATAACTCATATTTATAATTCTGAACTTAATTGTTTTATTGAGGGACATTACTTTGATAATATTTTTGAAGCAATTGAAGATTATAAAACAAGAAGGTAAATAATATGTTGACACTTACTTTTCATACAGATCCAGGTCATGGCTGGTTAGAAGCCGATCTTGCGCTTGTAAGAAGACTAGCACTAAATATCAGTCGATTTTCGTATATGAAAGGAAATAAAGCTTATCTTGAGGAAGATTGTGACGCACCACAGCTTATTAATGCTCTTGATTCTGAGGGAATCAAGTATAAAATAGTTGAAAAGCATACTGATCGTTCTCATTGGATTCGAAATTGTTATGATTACAGTTCCTATTAAGAGGCTATATGGTAGAATATTCAGAACTTAAAAGAGAAATAGACGACACTGAGACTATTATTTTTGCTCTAAAAGAGAGTATTAAATATGCTCAAACACAAAGTGAATATGATACTTATTTAGAGGAAATTGCTTTTAGAGAGCAAGCACTAAGAGAATTAAGAGAATTAGTGATTAATTAAAATTCAATCAAAAAATACCTAAAGTTTTTTATAAATACTGTCGATACTATATTTAAGCTTAGAAATGGAAATCCTAACTTAAGTGAGACTACATTAAATTTTTGGGGTTTTGTGGTCGCCCCACAATTTTTAATTTGAGGTGTAAAATGGTTAGTAAACATACAATTAAGATTTTAAGGAGGATCAATAGAGAAGATCCTAGTCTTAAAACTAAACCTACTCAAGTTATTAAAGATAGAAGAACTAAACGTAATAGAACAAGATCAGCACAAAATAGAAAGGCTATATCTGATTCTATTAGTTAATTATGGCGTACTCAAGCGAGGACACTAGTGTTAGGGGAATAAATCTTTTGGTTAGCTACCCTTGGATTTAATGGCAATTAAATTTGAGAAGATTTATTGTAGATGCAATTTCCCCCGCGCCTACCCTTTAACTAAGATTCACATGAATCTGTCGGGCGGCGGGGCTACAGAAAATAACTTTTAATCAAAATAAAGCTAAAGTAATTTCTAATAATAGACGATAGTATATATATACAGGCAGGAAACAACCGACACAAAGCCTTCAGACTACGGGTAGTCACTTTATTTTATGAGGTGTAATATGGAAGATAGAGAATTAAGTTGTGAAGAAAGAGTAAAAGATCATTTAGAAAGTAGACTAGAAGATCTTAGAGAATTATGGGAAAATATTAGAAACAATGATTTATCCGATGAAGAAAGAAACGGGGCATTTGAAGATTTTAACAATTATGCTTTGTCTTTTGATTATGTAAGTCCAGGGACTTTTACAGATCAAGATCAAGGATATTTTCGTTATCAAATATCTTGGGGCGGTCCTTCTGATGAATTTAGGTTTTATGTAAATCCAGATTTAACAGCCTATAAAGTGGAATACTGGTTTCTTGATTGGTTTGATGGGGCTGGTAGAACTTTATATAATGAAGATAAAGCCCTTATGTTAGAAATATATGAAGATTTTAGAGAGTGTGGAACTTGTCAGTATGTCTATGAGAAAGAAATGGAAGATTTATAATTAATTCGGAGGCTGGCGCTTTTTAGAAAGGGAGTGATTATTCATTCTCTTTCTTCTTTATATGACATCAGATTCTTATGAATCTATAATAAAATTTAATTAAAAAATAGCTAAAGTTTTTCTATATTATGACGATAATATACTTAGAGGGAATATGAAATATAAAATTTCAGCATACTATGATGATGATCTTGGAGAAACTAGGTATTCATTAAGCACTGCTGACTATAAAATGGATATTCTTGATGCGCCTACAGGATCAGAACTATTAGATCTTATTTTTTCCGAAACTGGCGGCGAAATAGAGGTAGAACTAGATCCTCAATTAGTGCATAAGTTATATACAGATAATTAAATAAGAGGTAATATGTATTGTTGGATACTTGATTATAATAAATATGAACGTAAAGGTATTACAGGACCAAAGACACAAGATCCTAATTTGCAATCTGCACTAGCAAAGGGTGAAGGTGAAAAGTTTGAAATGCTTGATGCTGACGGTGAATTGTACTGTAGAGGTAGGATTATTGGTAATTATGATGGATTTGAACCGTTAGATGATTATGGTAAACCTGCTTTAGGATGTACAGATATTTATTATAATGGAAAGAGGTTATAGAAGTATTATGGCTTATTTAGTGTTTTATGTTAAAGGGGCTAGAATAGCTTCAATAAAGAAAACAGAAAAAATTTTAACAGATCTTAATAGTAAACTGTATTTATCTTTAATTCAAGAGGATATTACAGGAACAGTTCATTATAATGTATTAGGTATTAAAAAGAGGTAATATGGGACATTATCATTATGAATGTGACGAATATTGTGATGATTGTTTGCCAGTAGATCCTAATCATGAGAATGTAGATTATGATTATGGTGAACAAGATTGTCCTGCTAATTGTTGTGTATGTCATAGACCGTTGGGATATTCTTTAACTACTGATGGTGTAGAGTATGTATTAGAAGCCATTCAAGAATCTTTAGACCGCCCCGCTGAGGAAAGAAATAAAATACATAAGTGCTATGATGGTACTTGGTACGAAGGCTCTAGACACGTCGAAATTGTTCGAGACTGGGCAAAAGATCTTAAATGGTACTTTCTTACTGATGAACAAGAAGAGTTAGTTGATAAGTTTTTAGAAGAGACTGAAGAATAATACTAAAGTTTTTGTAAGAATAGCCGATATTATATATAACTAAAATAAACCTTCGTTAGGTGTTGCTACCCCGCCCCTACAATTCCGTAGGGGCTTTTAATAATGTATTCAGATTCAATTGAATCTACAAAAAATATCTAAAGTTTCTATTGATAGTAGACGATATTATAATTATGTATTTTGTGATAGGTTTTATAATAGGTTTTGTTTTGACTTTGTATCTTTTAAACAGATAATGTCTAAGTCTAAGCATGATAAGTATTTTGAATTAGCTAAGCGTATTAGTACAAAATCGGATCATCCTAAACATCATATAGGGTGTGTGTTGGTTAAAAAGAATAAAATTATTAGTACAGGTTGGAACTTAATGAAAACGCACCCCTTGTCTCCTCGTAAGTTTAAAAGTGTACACTCTGAATTCTACACTATACTAGGTGTTCCAGTCTCCGATTTAAAAGGTGCAATAATGTATCTCTATAGGGAAAATCGGCAAGGCGAGTACGCACTGGCTAAACCTTGTAAGTATTGTGATAGGATGTTAGAGGATTGTGGAATAAAAGCAGTGTATTATACTACAAATGGCGGTATTGATTGTTATGAATATTACTAAAGTTTTTTTCTGTTTCAGCCGATTATATATTTAGAAGGTAATAAAATATAAGAGGTATAAAATGGCAGATAAAGCAATGAAAATTTACGAGGAATATAAAAAGAGAGTTGAACGACTTCAGCCTAATCGAGTTGAAAAGAATTTGGATACTATTGATGAATATATTCAGAATTCTAAAAAGTTAAATGGAATTAGTAAGACTCAGAATGGGTGTGGGCGGTTTGATGGAACATATAAGAGGTCTGATACTGGTGAAGTGTTTGAACTTTTTATTAATGAATTTTCAGGATTCTATAGTAGAATAGTTATTTTCGAGAATGAAGAATCTTGGAGAGAACATAAAGAAGCACTTCCATTTAATATTTACTTTGAATGGTAATAGGCACCTAGGGTGCTTTAATTAGAGAGTCAATGCTATTTAGTGTTGGCTCTTTAATTTCTGGCGCGGGGCTAAAAAGAAAAAAGGCTCAGGATTCACACATATTTTCCAACTGCATTATAACTACTATATACGAAATTCTATTAGAAAAAACTCGTAGAAAGATCTAAGAAATATTACTAGATCATAAGTATCTGATTTTTCTTACATTTACTATATCGGCATAACTTAATAAAAACTTTAGT
>Ga0180437_10011523_pt1 | contig 10597 bp, 14 predicted proteins | sample SS_ome_4_FD_132410 | JGI IMG/M metagenome (GOLD analysis project Ga0180437, IMG submission 132410) | Hypersaline lake sediment archaeal communities from the Salton Sea, California, USA - SS_3_D_1 metaG | ecosystem: Environmental > Aquatic > Non-marine Saline and Alkaline > Hypersaline >... | reverse complement strand
GCACGCCCTGATACAGATAGTGGGCCATGTAGTCGTACACCCCGATCAGGCGCTCGCCGGTGGCGTGCCCGGCGATGGTGCTGAAATCCACGTAGATCGGGTAGCCCGCCGCCGCCGCCTTGAAGCAGAAGTAGCGGTCCTCCTGCCCCGGCTGCCCGCTGAACCACGGCGGCTCCATCGCTTCCAGTACCTCGCGCTTGATCAGCAGGCAGTGGCAGCCGGTAAAGTCCACCGGCCCGTACAGGCTGTCCTCCGGTATCGGGTCCACCACCTGCGGCTCGTTCGTCTCGACGTTGGCGTGGTCCCTCAAATAGTTGTAGACCTCATCTATCGAGATGTGATAGAACTCCGGGTCGTCCGCGTTCTGTCCCTTGAACACCATCGGCATGCACCACGTACTCGCCCGCATCATACACAGCGCCCCGACGACCGGCACGTCCCACGCCAGGAGCCTATCCAGCGTCCGATGGTCATATGCCGCGTCTTGATCCGTGAACCACAGGTAGTCGTAATCTCCTTCGAGCACCTTGTTCGCCAAGTAGCTGCGCGCCACGTCCACCGGCAGCGGGCGCGGCGGGCGGATCACCGTCACCAGTGCGTTCGTCTCGTGGCTGAAATGGTACGCCTGCCACCGACCGAAACTGTCGAATAGCTGCCAGGTCGGTGGCCCCAGTGTCGGTATGCACAGGGCCACTTTCACCCGTTGCTGCTCTGTCAAGGCGCATCCTCCGTTTCATCTCGGCGGGGAGGTCGGTTAGAGAGGCGATGGCCCCCGTCTGCCATCTGCCATCCTGTATGTAGATTGCCGTAAACCCATACGCGCCGAGCAGGTCGGTCAGCGATTGCGGCGAGAACCCGTTGTGGTGCGCCATCGGGTCGCCGTATCGCTGCTGCAGGGTGATGTGCCCGTACAGCGCATCCCATGCCGTCACCGGGCCGACCGGCGTGTCGTACAGAAACGCATCCAGGCTGCCCGCCTCCGCCGCCGCCGCGCACGCCGCCAGCGCATTGGGCACGTACAGCTCGACAAAGCCGCCCGGCTTCAGGATGTGGATCAGGCCGTGCATGAAGCGGTCGAGCTGCATCGGGTAGAAATGCTCCAACAGGTGGCTCGCCAGCGCCGCGTCGAACTGTGCCGCCTCTAGCTGGTCCAGGTCGAGCGCGTCCATGCACAGGTCGGGGTGGTACCTTGGCTCCACGTCCAGCCGCACCACGTCCCACCCGGCGTACCAGTCCGAGATCGTCAGCGTCGGCGGGCCAGAGCCGATGTTGAGCAGTCTCACTTGCCCGCCTCGATGACGGATAGGGTCAGCCCACCGTCCATCACGATGACCTCATGGCCAGGTAATCGTGTCTGCACCTGCTTGGCGATTCGATCTTTCTCTGCCACGGGCAAAATGCCCTCATAGCGCACAAGCAGTATATCGCCCGGTTCGAGCTTCACCCGCTGGATGTCTTTGATCTCGATCAAGTCGCCGATCTCTATCTCGTTCGGATCTCCAAACGTGCGTGCCATTTCGCTCTCCTTTCGGGATGCGTTATCGCCGCGCTCCCATCGCCGCCGGGAGCGGGTTGCGCCGCAGGAGCCGCTGCCACCCATCGGGCCGCTTGGCCCCGACGCCCAGGATGATCTGCGGGAACCTGTCTTGCCCGATCCATCTCACGTGCTGCGACTCGAACACGGACAGCAGGCTCTCGAACCCGTTGGGCGTGAAGCGCCAGTAGTCGGACGGATACTCGTGGATTGGTAGGTTCATGCCCGACGAGATGACGCAGAAGCCGCCCGGTGCCAGGATGCGGTGCATCTCCGCGACGGCCTGTCGCACGAACTCGACGTGTTCCAGCGTCTCCAGGCACAGCACCGTACCGACTGTCTCGTCGGCCAGGTCGATGGTGTGCAGGTTGAGCACGCGGTCCACGCCCAGGCCGGCCCGCATATCGCAGCCGACATACTCGACGCCGGGGAAGAACGGGCGCAGGTCGGCCAGCGTCTCCTGCCCCTCCACCCGGTACGCGCCGAACTCGTACACCGGCCCCCGCATCGGGAGCCGCTCCGCCGTTTCTTTGACGAACTGGCGCACTTGTGGGAGCATTGTGTCTACCCATTTCCTTCCACGCTTGCTACTACCGCCCAGTAGTCTTGCCCCGCTACAGTGTCGATGGCCTGCCGGACGGACGCCCGGATGTGTGACTTGGTGATGCATGTCAGCGCACGCAGCGCCGTCGCTACCGCGTCCATCATGTCCACCGTCGCGTCAAAGTTGGCGTAGCCCGTGCTCTGGCCCACCGGCTCGATGCACACCACCAGCTCGGCGCGCAGCGTCGGCCATCCGAGCTGCTCCCCGAACACCAGCGGGATCTCGTCAGACGCCGGGTAGCGCACGTACTGGAACGGGCAGTCGCCTACGCCAGGGCTGCCCAGCGGTGGCCCCTGCGTGTACTGGCGCGATACGCCGGTGATGGCGACGGCCTCCAGCGCATCCACAAAGCTGCGATAGGTGGTGATCGCCATCAGTACAATCCCACGTCCGTAATTTCCACCCCACCGCTTGGGTTATCCGACGCGCCAAAGAGCAGGATGCGAAACAGTCCGTAGATGATGGCGGCAGGGACGAACCACCACGCTACACGTACACGATAGCCTGCGTTTCCTTCCTCGGTCGTGCCCGTCGGTTCTAGCCTCATCCCAAATCGAGACAGTGTTCTTATCATGTGATTCTCCTTAGATGCGTTTCTTGTACCGCTGTAGCACGCGGTCCACCGTCGCCGGGATCCCCTGCGGGATGGCGATAGCGCCCGACTCTACGATAGCGGTCGTCTCGAACATCTGCGCGTCCTTCTGCCTGTAGAAGTACGATGCCAAGACGTGCGCGGCCCGCCGGATGTCGTGGGGGCAGGCGGTGGTGTAGCCCCACGTGCCGGACACCATCACCTCATGGTCCGTCTCCCACTGCCAGTAGACACCCTGGTTGCGGGTGAGCTGTATCCAGTGGTAGGGCGGGCCCAGGTCGCGGTCCTCCAGCCAGTAGTTCGCCTTCGAGATCAGCGTCCCGCCGAACAGGATGGTTTGCGTGCCCGTCCCGTTGTCGGTCAGGGTGATGTCCGTCCCGGCCAGGGCGAGCGCCCGCGTCGCGGCAAGCTGGATGACAGGCGAGGCGGTCAAGATGACATAGTACACCGTGCCCTCGACCAGCCCCGCCGGTGGGTCGTCGGTTGACGAGTACACTACCGCTGGCGTGCCCGTCTCCAACTGGTCGTAGACGCTCGCCGTCGCCAGGGTCAGCGTGTCGGCGGCAAACGTGGCGGTATAGGTGTCGCGCCGCCCGTCGCCGTTGGCGAGGGTGGTCACGGTCAGCAGGTCGGCGTCGAGGTGCAGCTTGTAGCGATCCCACGGGTCGAGCGCGCCCGCGCCGTAGTAGCGTGTGGCTGTCACCGCCTCAAAGTGGCGGTTGGTCTGCCCGTCGATGTAGGATACCGCGTCCTCGATGGCCTCCTGCAGCAGCGGGTTATCGCCCGTGCTGTCGATGTCCAGCTCGCCGCGCAGATCCTCAAGCGTGATGTAGGCCATAGGCTTTCCCTTCTGAAACTAAACCTCAATCCGCGCAGGATCGCGTTTGATCCAACTGTTGCGGAATAGAACATCGGTTATCGCCAAGGCCAGAAGATCAAGATCATCATGGCTATCATCACTTTGCAGGGACTTGATTTTAAGAGCCTCGACGATGCCGTGCAGGATTTCGTGCCAGATTGTCTCCCAGACATCTTCATCCGCTCGTCCATTTGCATACACCCGAATGCTTCGCGTCCAGTAATCAATCTGGCCCCAGAGCGATTCCCGCTTGTAGATGTCCACATCAGATGGTTTATCTACATACTCGATGCTATAGGTGATGCCTAGAATGTTGACCCGTTGCGGTCTTGTCGGATTCACCAATTCAATCCTCCTAGTAGGCCATAGCGCCTCCTATGCCGCCACCACGCTGCCGTCCGTCGATAGCGGTCGCCAGAAGCAGTGAAAGTCCACGTCGCCCGCCGTCAGGTCTGCGGTGGCGATGGTGAAGATGATGTCCACGCCATTGGCGATGACAAAGAAGTCCGCCATCGCCGCATCGACGTTGCCGGGGTTGGCCTCCGGCCCGGCGTCCTGCCACGTCTCGTACTGGTCGAGGTCGTCGAAGGCCGTCTGCGCGATCAACGCCGCCGTGTTGCCGGTGATGCCCAGCTCTATCGTCGCCGCGCCGCCGCTGGTGAGCGATGTTTGGCAGAGGCCGAATATCTGGAGCTGCACGTCGCCGGTCACGGTGTAGATGGTGAACGCGCCCTGCGCCCCGCCATCGGCGGCAAAGTCATAGTTGCCGATGCTGTGCCGCCACTGGCCCACGTCCACGGCGTAGCTGTCGGCGTCGTTTGGTCTGTACTTGCCGTTCAGCGTTTGTGCCATCGTCACACCGCCTTGAAAGTAATCTGCGCGCCATAGTTGCGGGCGTCGGTGTTGTCGAACTGCACGTCGATGGCATCGCCGCCTTCGAGCAGGATCTCCTCGTCCGGCTGCCACAGGATGTCCGACGTGGCACCCGCCGACGGGTCGAGCGAGTACAGCAGCAGGTCATAGATGGCCCCCGCATTGGCGTCGAGCGTGACGGTAAAGTTCTCGCTGGTCGTCGGCGCGGCGTTGAAGTTGCACGTCACGCTGACCAGCCGGTAGTGCTGCCCCGCCGGGACGACGCCTGTAAAATCCATCAGCGCCGTGCCGGTATGGTTGATCTTGAACACGCTGCTCATGTTTGCCCCCTAATGAGCTGAAAGATGGGGGCAGGGCGAACCCTGCCCCCGGCTGTTACGCTTGGATCTGGATGAAGCGCAGTTCCTTGATGGTGCAGGTGTTCGCCACCGCCTCGCCGGACAGGAACTCGAACGTGAGCCGCAGCAGCTCGTCGTTGCAGAAGTTCGCATCCGTGTCGGCGATGGTCGCCATGAGCACGCTGTTGGCGTAGACGTAGACGTTGTGCGCCCAGTAGAAAAACTCCAGGTGCAGGTCCGTCGCGTCCGCTGCCGTGGCGACCGCCGTCGCTGTCTCGGCGCTGTCCTGCTCCAAGACAAAGTAGATGGTCGTGTCTGCGTCTATCTTGCGGAAGTACAGCCCATCGGTCCCACCATCCAGAGCCGTGGTGTCGGTGATGAAGAACCCGGCCAGGAAGTCGGATTGCGTGGCGTCGTTGAGCTGCAGCTTGGTGCTGAAGTAGCAGGGGTAGTCGGTGGCAAAGTACACGTTCTCGCCCGCCGTCCCTGCTTCCGCGCCCAATTGCAGCTTGACGCCATCGTTGTCCGCCCCACCGCCGGTCAGGATCACGCCGCCGCCCAGGACATCGGCCATCGTGAAGGTAGAGGCGTTGACCAGGGTGTTGATAAACTCGGTCGGCATCCCGGTCGTGTTGTCCGTTGGCGGACCGATGACCGACAGCTCGTACTTGACCACGGACGGCCCCCACGCATCGTACCACTTCCACGTGTTGGTCGCGTCTCGGAGGACCATATGGTTGTGGATGTTCTCAAATTCCAGTGCCATTGTCTGATCCTCCTAGTCCGTGCTCGCGAGGATGTTGGTCAGCATGGCCTTCTCGCCCGCCAGGTTGCAGATGTAGATCGGGTCAACATAGTGGAACGTCGCGCCCGTGCAAGCCTCGGTGATGTTGGCCGCGTTGTCCTGCAGCATGATCTGGAGATTCGGCCCGATCCAGCCCGTGCTGGTCGTGATCGTGTCCACGATGGCGATGTCCGCCGCGTTCTCGGTCCAGATCTTGCAGTCGTGGATGTTGCATCGGGCGCTCGCCGCCGTTCGGAAGTCGATGGCACCCACGGCAAAGTTGCCGTAGATGAGGCAGCCCTCGATCTCCACGTCGTCGCTCGAACCGATGGAGATGGCGCTGTTCGCACCCGCCGCCGCAGCCATGGTGAACGTGCAGTCCTTGATGTGCGTCCGGTCGGAGCCGTCGAGGATCATCACCATGTCGGTGGCTTGGTCCACGCTGTCGCGGAACTCGCAATTGTAGATCAGCCAGTCCGATGCGCTGACCTCAAGCAGCCCGGTCGTGGCGTCGATGCCCGAGAGAAACAAGATGTTCTCAAGGATGCCGCACGAGGCGGCCAGCTTGAAATCTCCTGCGATGGCGGTGGCGGTGAACGTCGGTCGGTTGCCGCCCCAGCCCAGGCCGCAGATGTGCAGGTTGCTCACGTCCACGTCCACTGTGCTGTCGGCGGCCAGGTTCTCGGTGTGCATCGGCAGTACGTAGATCGTGTGGCCGTCGTCCACCAGCGGGTGGCTGACAGCATAGTCGAGCGTGGCGAAGGGCCGATCGGGGTTGCGCCCGTTGCCCGCCGCGTCACTCGCCAGCGTCTCGGCGCTGCCGACGAACCAGATATTGTTGGGCTGCCACTCGATCATGGCGGTGTTCCAGAACCCGCCCGGTTGCTGGCGCGCAAACAGCGCAGAACGCTGTGTCGCGCTTCCTCTTGCTGGCATGTCTATACTCCTTGCCTATCCGGGGTTCGAACCCTTGTTAGGCCATAGAGGAGGCGGGCCGGGATTGCACCCGCCCCCCAAGCGAATCCGATTAGGTCAGCAACGTCGCGGGCACGTGCTGATAGCGGGTGTCGATGACGGCGGTGGCGATGGAGCCGACCACCGGGTCGTCCACCGGCTCGGTGATGCTCAGTCGGCAGTAGGCGTAGCCCGCTGCGGAGAGGACATCAGCCGGGACAAAGATTTGGATCATGTTGTTGGACCCGTTGGTGCACGTCCAGCCCGTCGCGGCGGCGTGCGTCCACGCGCCCCAGGTGTCCAGGGTCGTGGATTCACGATACCAGTAGGTGACGTTGGTCGTTGCGGCTGCGGCTGCGGTCGAGCACGCTTGTGCGATAAACAGCGCCGTGCCTGTGCCGCCAGTGTTCACCCCGCGCATGATGAGGAAGAACACGCCGACCGCAGACTCGCAGTTCACGATGTCGGTCGTGACCGCCCCAGCGCCGTCGTCGAACGCATCGGCGACGGGGAAGATCCCATACGTCCAGTGAAGTTGATCAAGGATGTTCATCGCTTACCTCGCTCCCAGAACTACGAACGGCGACTGCGTGAGTGCAGACTGGTACGGAGTCAACGGAAGCGCCCATGAAGGTTGCCCGTCCACCCGATATACCAGCCTGAACACCGTCTCATCATAGACAAAGCGGACATGCAAGGACGATGCGCTTTGAACACCGCCCTTCTCGATCATCTTGTACTCGCTCAGTGCCACGAGTGAGATGTCGCCCACGTCGCCCACCGTGTCGGCGTACTCGACTTCGATCACGGGCCGCCCGAACAGCGTGCCGTAGGGCAAGCCGCTCAAGCCACCGGGCGGCATGTACGTGAGCTGCCCGCCGGTGCCCACGCCCAGGTTCATCTGGATCAATTGCGGTGTCACGTCCTGATTGACGAACCAGACGTAATCACGCGCACCGACCCAGCGGCGGGACCACATGTTGATCACGTTCTCGCTGATGACCGTATCTGCGGCCTGTCCCGCCTCTGCGCCGACCGTGACCAGGCACGGGGCGTTGAGGAAGCCAAGCGGCTGGCCTGCGCCGGTGCCACGGAAGATCGAGTCCTCGACGCCAAACTGGATCTCCTCCGCGCCGACCTTGTTGATGTAGCTTTCGAGCGCGGTGGCATCCTGCAGCAGTTCGTCCGTGCTGTAGATGAGCACCACGAGCTTGTTCAGCGCCAGTTCGATGCGCCGGAACTGGGGGTAGGACGCGGTTTTCTCTGCGCCTTCTGCTACCCAGTAGTAGCGCACCCCGCCGCGCCGTGAGCCGTTGGCACGCGAACTTTCGGCATCGGCCAGGAAGACCATGCCGTTGTTGTTCGCCCCCAGCGGTGTCATATCCACGCGCCGGACGACCTCGCCCATGTTATACACACGGCTCATGATGTTGTAGTCAATCGCCGCGTCCACCAGGAACCCGCCCAGCGGCCCCACGCCCTCATTCAGCCCGGTCTGCTTCATTGCGGCCTTGGCCTGTGTCAACGAGCCGACGGCCTTTGCGCCGATGGCCTCGGTCAGGTTGTAGTGCTCCGGCTCGTCCTTGCTGCGATATGCGCGCACCGATTCAGGGCGGAGCGCGACCGCCTGGAAGAACTCGCCGATGCTCCACGTCTTGGCGGCCTTGGTCTTGTCTTCCTCATCTTCGGTGACGACGATACCGGACGGCTTCTCGGCCTCGCCCTCGGCCAATTTCATGGCCTTTTCCATCGCGTCTGCGCGGCTGCGGTATTTCTCCGCGTCGCCCAGCAGGTCATTGGCCTTCTGGACATCCGGCTCGTCTTCCTCTAGGATTGCCTGAGCTTCGCCCGCCTTGGTGCGCGCCAGCTCAAGCAGTTGTGCGTGTTTCATTTCGATCCCTCCATGAGTGATATGAGAATCTGCTCGCATCTGGCCTTCGCCTTGGCTATGGACACCGCATCCTTCGATGCCTCTGGCTCCACCTCTGCCGGCTCTGGCTCATCTGCCACGTTATCGTCAAGCGCGGGCAACTCGATACCCAGCGCCTTGAACGCCTGTATGTGGTTCTCTTGCAACATGCGCGGCTCCATCGGCTGGACGGTCAGCGTGTCGCGGCGCAGCGGCCAGCGGGTGATGCGCCCGTCCGCCGCCTTCTCCACCTCGTCGGATACGGCCTCGGATGACGTGCCGATCAGCCCGTCGGAGATCAGCCCTTCCAGCCAGCGCACGTATGCCGAGCGCCGGTTGAGCACCCGCTCGACGAACACGCCCGCGTCGTCAATGCGCGCCGTTTTCCAGTCCACCACGCCCAGCAGCTCGTCGCCCAACTCGCCCTGGCTGTGCTCCCAGTCCACGAACAGCGTGCCCGCCTTGGTGTAGGCTGACTCAAGCTGCGTCTCTGGCGTGAAGTATTCGCCCTTTGTGCCGTCCGGGTTGACGTTCGCCGATGCGATGCCTTCCAGGTCGCGCCCGCCGAACAGGACGATGTAGTTAGCCACGCGCAGCTCGTCGTCGGTGGCGCTGATGGCCTTGAGTGGGTTGGCCTTGGCGCCGGTATGCTCCCGCCAGATGTTCAGGCACGCGGCGACTGCTTGGTCCTGCGCGTTGCCCTCCTCGATGCGGATGGGCACGCACGCTGCCATCCAGTCCTGTTCGTTGTCATATTCGCTAGGGTTTGGCATCTCGTTTCGCCTCTTTCCGTAATTCACTCGTCCTTGGCTGTATGTCGATCATCCGCTCTATCGCGTCCACCATCATCAGCAGGGCTTGGCGCAACTGGAGCCAGAAGGCGCGGTCCATTAGCGTGCCCATCTTCGCAATGAGTCGTGGATGATCTTGCCTAACGTCGATTCGATGATTGCCCTCATCGTCCCGTCACCCATGATGCGCTCGACTGCTTTCTCGTCTGTCGTCCAACCCGTCGCCTCGTGCTGCTCGCTCTGGTACTGGCTCGACTGGACATAGACGGAATATTTGGCCTTGTTGCCCAGCACGGCATAATCATCGCCGCGTTGGATGACCCATCTGTCGCGGATGCGCTGGCTCCACGGGTCGCTCTCGCGGCTGTACTTGAGCGGCAGTCCTGCCTTGCGCCGCGCCGCAAAGTACCATGCCCGCTGCTTGGCGCTGGCCCACAGCACGGGCGAGTGCGATGGGCCCGGTGGTGTCTGCATCGGCGTTCGCAGCGCCTTCGCCACGCCATAGGTCGCCTCTTTCTTGAACTTGGCAAGTCCGGGCCCGACGAGGTTAGCCAGCGCCCGCTGTAGCTGCTCCAATTCTCGCGTATCGACGGCCTCAGTCATAGACGTATTCCAGTTGCAGCTCACAGCGGCAGTTCGGATGAATTGGCGGCCCAGACGGATACTCGGCTGCCCAGAAGTCTTCCGTGAGATTATGTAATGGCCCACACGCAGGACATACCCGCTCATCCTCACGAGTTATCCAACGCCGCCGCGTCTGAATTCCCGCCTGTGACAATAGCTGCTGATATTCGTTCGTCGCCTCGCTGTAGGCCCGCGTCGTCTCGGTAGCTGCTATCATCTGCGCCCGCACCTGCCCAAAGGCTGGCTGTAACATCTGCTGCAACGCCTCGCGTCCCATCTCCGGGTTCTGCGTGAACGTCTGCATCGCCTCGCTGACCACGTTGCGCGTCGTGTCGGTCAGCCCACGAATCAGATCGTATCCATACTCACGCGCCCAGCGGGTCGCCTCCTGCCCGATGACCGCCGGGTCAAAGGCGATGCCCATTTCAACGGACACCCGCATCGCCTCCTCAACGGCAATGGACTGCAGGAATGGCGTCAAGATGGCCCCCAACAGCAACGCCAGCGCCGCATAGTCCGGCTCCTTGCCCTTCTCAACGTCCTTTGCCGCCCGCTCCTGAAACTCGGCAAGCTCCTCCTCCAACCGTTCTGCCAGCTCGCGCTCTCGCCTGCGGCGCTCTGCGGGTGACGCCTTCAGGAATGAGAAGGCATCTACACCGGCGACCTCCTGCGCCGCCATCAGCTCTGCGTTCAGCCAGTCGGGTATGATCTCGCTTGTAAACTCACATCCCTTGC
>Ga0180437_10011522_pt1 | contig 10598 bp, 9 predicted proteins | sample SS_ome_4_FD_132410 | JGI IMG/M metagenome (GOLD analysis project Ga0180437, IMG submission 132410) | Hypersaline lake sediment archaeal communities from the Salton Sea, California, USA - SS_3_D_1 metaG | ecosystem: Environmental > Aquatic > Non-marine Saline and Alkaline > Hypersaline > Sediment... | reverse complement strand
GCCCTAAACGGCAAAAACTGGCTGGTGGGGGAGTCGGCAGTACAGTTAAGCCGCTTTGTTACCCGCCATGAGGATAGGCAATGGATCCAAAGCGAGGAGTACCTTATTTTAGCCCTAGCCGCCATAAGCCAGCTAACCACGGCCCACGGCCCCACCGTGCAAATGGTAACGGGCCTGCCCATTGCCTATTTTGATGACAAAGCCGCCGTGGCCGCCCGGCTGGTGGGCGAGCATCGTATACAGCGCGTAGAGCGCAGCGCCCAAACCATCAAAATAACAGACGTGCGGGTAGTGCCACAGCCCTTTGGGGCGCTGCTCAATGAAGCCCTGGACAACCGGGGCAGCCTGGCCGATGCCACCTACACCGGCAATGTTGGCGTAATAGATGTGGGCGGCAAAACCACCAACCTGTTAAGCGCCCACAAGCTGGCCGAGCTACCCAACGAGACCACCAGCATAAACCTGGGCGGCTGGGATATTATCAGGCAGCTACGCGACTACCTGGCCCAAACCATCCCCGGTTTGGAGCTACGCGATCACGAACTGGCCACCGTACTGGCAAAGCGCGGCGTAAAGGTGGCTGGTGAGTGGGTAGAGCTACCCGGCCTGGATAATATTATAGAACCTATGGCCGATGAAGTGCTGGCCACGGCCCAGCAGCTATGGGGCAGCGCCCTGCGGCTGGATGTTATTTTAATAGCCGGCGGTGGGGCCAACCTTATTGGGCCGCATCTACAGCAGCGGTTTAAACAGGCCAGGGTTGTGACTGATCCCGTATTTGCCAACGCCGCCGGATTTTGCAAATTAGCGCAGCGTATGCAATGAGGATTGTTATCCCGCTCAGTTTGAACAGCAAGCAGGATGCCGACATTCTGGCCTGGATAGAACAGCAGCCGGAACGGGAACGCAGCGCCGCCATACGCCGCACTATCCGCGCCCACATCAACCAGAGCAGCATAACCCTGGCCGATGTGTACCAGGCCATTGTAGAGCTAAAACAGGGTGTAATTATTGCCACACCCCAGCCGGAACCGGAAACAGATCCCGAACTGGATAGCAACTTAGATGCCCTGTTGAACCTGTAAACCGGTATTACATAAGTAGCACAACTTGGTTATTACAAATTATGAGCAACCCATTACATACACCAAAGCGATTAAAAAACAACCGTACAGAGTGGTTATGCCCAAACTGCCAAGCCTGGGTAATTGGACATCTAATAAATGTTACCGGATACACAGAATTGGCGTGTGAGGGTTGTGATACAACCCTGGAACCTGATTATTACGGGTTTCAGGAAATTGAGAACAATGATTGTTTGCCGCAAACATAGGAGGCTCGCACAATGCCAAATATACCTATAGAAAAACTGCTGGATAATCCCTACCAGCCCCGCCAAACCTACAGCGATATTGATATTTTTGCCGCCAATATTCTGGATAGAAAACAGGATTTACCCGACACGCTGGGGCTAATCCACACCCCCAATGGCCGGCTGGTAGAGCTAAACAGCGCCGGCGATGTGGTTATACTGCCCCCGGATCAATACCCGCCCCAATCAGAACAGTGGGCCGTGCAGCTTGCCGAAGGCCACCGCCGTAGACGCGCCTTTGAATACCTGGCCGTTGATGATCCAGACTATCTGCAAATGCCTGTAAACCTGCTGGAATTATCAGACCAGGCAATGGATAACATAGCCTGGGATGAAAACGCCAAACGGGCCAACATAAACCCCGTAGAAGAAGCCGCCGCCCTGGCCCGCACAATGGAAGATTTTAACCTTACCCAGCAGCAGCTTGCCGACCTGCGCGGCCTGGGTCGCTCTACTGTGGCCAACAAATTACGGCTGCTAAAACTGCCTGATGATATGCTGGCAGCCATTAAAGCCGGCCAGATACCGGAAAAGACCGGCATCGCCTTTTTGCCCGCGCTGGATATAAAGCCCCACCAAATGGAGCAGGCCCACCCCAAACTAATCACCGATCCCAACCAGGTGGTATTTTACAATTACGGCGGCCCCTGCACCCCCAACGCTCTACGTAAACGGATTTTAGCCACAGACTACGTGCCTACCGCCTCAGAAGTGCGCTCTATGGTAGAGAAAATAACCGATGCCTGCACACCCTGGCCCTGTGAGCATTGCGGCATCAATTGCAAAACGGTACAGTTTATTACCGATAACGGGCCAGACTACAGCCACCGCTATTGCCGTAACTGCTGGGAAAATGAGGTAACAGAGTTGCTCTATTGCCCCGGCTGCCACATCCGCAGCCTGGTTAGAAAATCTGATATTGAGCAAAACAACCCGCAAAGCTGCACCATGTGCGGAGAAACACACCCCGCCGCTGATTGGCCGGATAAATACACCCAGATTGCAATGCCGGATCAATCGCAACCAGAGCCGCCCAAACAGCCCCAGGCCCTGGGAAATTTACTGGAAGATAAAGCGGTTTACCCCTGCCATAACTGTGGTGAAAGAACCATACAAATATACCCAGATGATGATTTTGTTGAGTGCGACACCTGCAAAGAACATTGGGACAGTATAGAAAAATACCACAAAGAGCGCGCCCGCCGCCTTGATTTTGGCATAGCAGATAACGCAGAGCCGGAAACCCCCGCGCCCGCGCTGCCCACCGATGACCAGCGCCACGATCTGGCCAGCCTCATCATTTCAACCGATGGCTGGCAGCAGGTGGTAACAGAGCAGTTTGCCTGCCAGGGTTACACCTGCAAAGAACTATTTTACGATCCTGCCGGCATACGCGCCTGGAAAAACAACAACGGCGATTATCTGTGTACCACCTGTTATGTGGGGGCCACACTAAACGGCAAATGCCCCACCTGTGGCCACACCTGCGACATACCGGCCACCACCTACAAAAACAATTTTGGCTGGCGCTGCGAGAAGTGCGGCAAGCCCAGCCCGGCCACCGCCTGGGTTGCCGTGGCCGCCGGAAACATCGACATTCCGGAAGATACCGCTACACCTAACGGTAATGGCCATAACCCCAATGAATCCCACATCGCCGCGCCTAACGGTACTGCAGCAAATGATAATAGCCGGGAAATACTGCAAAACCATCTTAACGCCCGTTTTTTAGACATCACAATGGTGGCCACCATAGAACAGCTACGGGAAATCAACACCGTGCTGGATCAATTAGCCCTTAATCACACCAGAGCTATCAGGATTGCCTAATGACCCCACAACAAACCTGGGAAACAACCCTTACCCAACTACAATTACAAATGACAGATGCCACATTTGATAGCTGGCTAAAAGACACTACGCTGCTGGATGCCAGTAACGGCACCTGGTTTGTGGGTGTAAAAAACAATATGGCCAAAGAGTGGCTGGAAAGCCGCTTACACGACACAATAACCCGTACCATAAGCGGCATAGCCGGCCACAATGTTGCCCTGGATTTTGTTGTGCAGCCCACCACAGAAGCCCCGGCCCCGGCCACCAGCGATGGCAGCACAGCGCGGGCCGATCTTGTACGCTCAATAAACCGCGATGAGATATTACGGTTTGATGTGTACGATGCCGGATACAACAACCACGCTCACTACATCCAGCAATTCTGGGGGGCATATCTGGGCGCTGATGCCATGCAGGTGTGGAACTATATCCGCTCGTTTTACACCACACCCCGGTATATCTATGACAGGCAGGAAAGAGTGTATGTGCTTAACCCGGATTGGGAAGATTGGACACCATCACGCCAATTTCGCCCCAGTGATCTGGCCCGCAGCCTGAAATCTAAAAATCAAAAGCACCCCAACCGCCACCAGGTAACAGGCTGCTGGCGATACTGCCAGAACTTCAAAAACGCCCACGATGCCGGCGAAACCTGGAATAAATGCCACCACTGTACAGACAGATCGGGCAAAATCCGTATGGGTGACATTGTAGAGGCCAAACCCAGCGCCGCCTACCCGGAGGGCCGCCCCACCTGCCGCTACTGGAAACAGGGCATTTTAGAGCAACTGAACGCAGAGCGCATCTGCAAATACCACCAAACCGGCGACCCCGGCAAGGCCAGAACTGTATTTTACCAGATCAGCGTTTACCAAACCCTGCCCCTGCTCACAGCCCACCAGGTGGACACCCTGAACGCAGAAACCAGGCGAGAACACGAAACCTGGCTTAAACGCCACGGGATCAGCGTATCTGCCTGGAAGCAACAAACAGATAACACATTTGCACCACATTCAGAGGAGGAGTAATGGAAAACGGCTTGATTTTTTCCTTATTTCCCGGTATCGGGTTGCTTGATTTGGCATTTGAGGAGGCTGGGTATTGCGTGGTGCGTGGGCCTGACCAGCTTTGGGTGGGTGATATTCGCAAATTCCATCCTCCGGAGGGTCACGCCTGGGGTATTATTGGCGGCCCGCCGTGCCAGGAATTTAGTTTATTGCGCCGGTTGCCGCCTACCGGTTACGGTGTAGCAATGTTAATTGAGTTCGCTCGATGCGTCACAGAGGCAAAACCGGAGTGGTGGCTAATGGAAAACGTGGCCGGGGTGCCTAACGTGGCTGAGCTTGGTCACATCTACACCAACCAACTGGCCAGAGATTACACCTGGCGGCGTTTTGATATAGATCAGGCGTGGTATTGTGACACGTCCAGGTTACGTCACATTCAGTTTGGCAGCCGTAGCGGCAGGCGGCTAAACGTGCCGCGTGGTGTGCGCCGGAACGTGACCAGCCAGGCTGTGCTGGCCAATGATGACAGGCCGTTTGAGGAGGTTTGCAGGTTGCAGGGACTCCCCGCGGGTTTTAACCTGCCCCCGTTTCTGGCTACCGAGAAAATAAAGGCCGTGGGTAACGGCGTACCGCTGCCAATGGGCAGGGCGCTGGCACGTGCGGTTACAGATGCCTACAGCCGTTTGCCTGGTCAGTCACCGGATCAGTTACAAGAATGTTTGTGCGGCTGCGGTCGATCAGTCACGGGTAATGCCAGATACGCTGCCAACATAGAGGGCGACACGTCAGCGTGTCGCAAACGGGCGCAGCGCAACCGTGACAGAGCTTGGTCACAGGGAGTTGCAGCCTAAACCCGTATCAACCCGGCTCACCTTTGCGCTATTCGGGTCTACAGACCCGAATAGCTTTTTTTTATATCCTTATTCGGGTCTATAGACCCAACTCAGGGGTCTAATGATATGCGCCAAGCGTCCACAGACCCGAATGCAGGGCGTAATAAGTAACCCCTAATAGATTTAAACTCTACTAAGTAAATTGTAACTATTTCTTGTTTTTAGCTATTTGGGTCTATAGACCCGAATAGCCGCAATTGGGGGAAATTAGATATATCCTGGAATGAACTAAAACATCTGATCTGAGCGTGGAGATCCTATCGCCATAAGTAGCGATTGCGGCCGAGGCGGCCAACTCCTGGGGGGTACTGGTGGGATTATCCAGGGTGACAATCCACCACCGTTGGTGCTTGCATTGCACATCGTTAAATTTGGCTTGCTGTATGCCCATTGCCGTTTTGCTGGCTTGGCTTAAACTGGTGCCAAGCGTGTTGTCCTGGCTAAACAGATATTGATCGGCCTGGGGCCAGTAGTAGCTGTACGGCAAAAATGTACCAACATTAAAATGGTAAATACCATCGCCGGGCCGGTAGCCTGGAATTTTGTATACCTGCTCTGCTGCGGGTCGACCCGCATTACCCATAATCATTGCCCCGCTAACGGCTACAATGGCCAGCCCGGCCACAGCCCACCACAGCGCCCTGGGGCGGCTGCGGGTGGTTACATTGGCAATGAGCAGATAAAAAAACGGGGCCGATGGTGCCAATATCCGGGCAATTAACACCGGCTGCCACAGCAGCGAGGCCCCCACCGCCAGCAATAGTGGTACGGTCCACATTATTAGCGCCATGCGCTGCTCATTCCACAGGCGGGGCGTGTCGGCTAAAATCAGCACAACGGCCAGGCCCGTTACCAGGCCGGTTATTGGCAGCGGGTTGTGGGGCATCCACCACAGCAGGTTATCCAGTACATCTGCTACCCGGCCAGGGTGGTTAAGCGGCAAAATCCAGTAACCGCCCCCCACGGCCCTGGCCTGTATGGCCAAAATAGCCGCGCCCGGCAGGTAGCCTGCGGAAACGGCCAGCGCGTAAGCCAGCCAGCGCCGGCGGGGCAATGTAAACCAGGCCGCCCCAAACAGCGCCACCACGGCCAGCGCCGCCGTGTGCTGCAAATAAAGCGCCACCAGGCAGCCGGTAACAAACAGCCAGGCCCGCCGCTCGACCAGCCCCAGCGCCGCCAAAACAATGGCCAGCATTTGCGACGCATAGCTGCGGGCCTCGGTGCTGTAGTAAATCTGGAACGGCAGCAGGGCCACCAGCGCCGCCGCGCCCAGCCGGGCAGGGTGACTCATTTTTAGCTTGCCAGACAGCCTAAAAACAGCCCATATTAGAGCCAAACCAGAAATAAGGCTCGGGAGCCGCAAAACAATTTCTGAGTCCCCCAGGGCCATTACAGCGGCCTTAAGCAGCAGATAAAACGCCGGGGGGTGAACATCTGCCAGGGTTGCGGCTAATAGCTGCCGGGTGGGCAATGTAACCAGCCAGGCGGTAAAGCTCTCATCATACCAGAGCGACCCGCGCATACTGACCAGCCGCAGGGCCAAACCCGCAACCAGCAGCCCGGCCACAGCCAAACGGCTATTGTTTGCGGCAAACATACCGCTGTTTGTGGTGGTAGGCGCGGTCATCGTTGCCCCCGGTGGTGTTGGACCACACCGGCCAGCCAATAAAAACTGAGGGCGGCGGCAAATAAAATGGCCTGCATCTGGTCTAGTTTGTGGGTAATTTCTACCCAGTTCTGGAAATATGGGTTCATCTGGGCGGCGCTCCATCGGGTGTATCAGTTGTGGCGGTATGTTCCGGAGTTGGTGGCTCGCTGGTGGCCGGTTCTGTGGTACTGGTGGCGGTTGGGGTGGCTGTGGCCGGTTCTGTGGTACTGGTGGCGGTTGGGGTGGCTGTGGCCGGTTCTGTAGTGGGGGTTACGGTGGCCAGGTACCAGGAAATACTATTGGCATAAATGGCCTGACCATTACAAACGTTGCCCAGGTAGCCGGTAGCCACAGCGGTATACCCCACCGGGTTGCCGTTGGGTGGCAATGTAGCGCCGTTTAAAATTAGCCTAACGTTGCTATCTGCACCGGTTTGAATGGCTAAATTTGTGGCAGCACAGCCGGCAATATCCACCACCGGCCCGCTGATGTTGGCTTGCTGGGTTGCGGTGGGGGTAGGGGTTGGGGTGTTTGTGCTGGTAGGTTTTGGTGTTTTGGTGGGATCGGGCCGGGATGGTATGGGCGTGTGGGGTGGCACCCAGGGCGCTGTGGTGGGGTAAGGTGTATATGTTGGGTAGGGTGTTGGTGTGGTTACAGGCGATGAAAACAGCTCCGGACGTACCACCATAACTGTTGGTACAGGCCTAGGCTGCCCTTGCCCCCATGAGCTGGCCACGCTATTGGTAATTGTGCTGGTGTATTGCCCGCCAATGGCCAGCGGTGCCGGTGTGGCCTGGCCATCAAGCCAGTAAATTTGCTGCACCATAATTACGGGGTACTGGCAGTTATCAAATTTCTGCACATAACCGGATACATTAACCATTTGCATAAGCGGATCCCGGTCTAGTGGCTGGGCAAAATAGAGATAATGGGCGCTGCCGTTGGTGCCTGCTGTTGTAAATCCAATGTTAGATACCTCGCAGCCGCTCTCGTAGGTAATAACGCCAATGTAAAACGGCGCTGCTGCCGGGTTATTGTAGGCAGCGGGCCGGTTTATAGCCGCCTGGAACGTGGCCGTGGCCGCAATCTGTGACGGCTCGAGGGGCGATACGGGAGAATTGAAGGTTGAGTCAACCATCGCCGCCGGTGTGGGTGCTGCCGGCGTTTCCAGCGGCGGCACGGTGGCCACCACCACCGTTTGCACCGGGGGTGCAGTAGCGGGCGGTTCCTGGGCCTGGGCATCGGTACCGGATAGAAAAAAACGCCAGATCAGGTAGCCAAATATCAAGAACAGCCCCAGCAGAGATACCCCAACATTGATGATAAAGCCCGGCCCCTGATCGGTAAGTCTACCCCAAAAACTCTGTTTTCGTTTGCCTCTAAATCTCAAATGAGATCCGGGTGGCAATGGTGGCGGCCCACCGGCGTTAACTTGTTGCATGATCAAACTCCTTATTTAAATGGGTTTCTTGAATCGCGGTTGGTTGGAGTTTTGCCGTTTACTACCCAGCTATACATCCACCACACCACGGCCAGCCCCAGCAGCAACACAATAAAAATCCCCATTACATCAACGGCATCTATCATGCCCCACACGGTTATAGCTGTGCTGCCCATTGGATCAATAAATTCAGGATCCATAAATACGGCCAGTTCATCGCTGATATCAACCGTGTTGCCGTTTTCAAAATCGTACTGCTCAAATGTGTATCCGGTATCTGATGGCACGGTTGGTGTGGGTTCCTGGGACAGCGCCGGCAGCGGGAACAACATCATTAAAAACAGCGATAGTACCAGGTAACGCACATTAACCCCCTGTAGGTATCCAGCCGCCAAGCAGCTCTGCCAGGCGCACAATAAACCGTACTGTAACAGCAAATAAACCCACAAAAAACCGTGTGGTTTCCATTGTGAAAACAAAGATGGCCATAATAAACAGCCAGGCTAAAAACAGCCCCAGCGGCCCAAACCTGGTTAATGTATCCCAGATGGAACGCATAAAAGAGAAGGGCAGGCTGATGACATACCCCGCAAAAGCAGCAAAACTTTCTGTGGTAAATTTTGGCACGGTATCATCCGGCCCTATTTGCTGCTCAAATGTCCAGCCCACGTTTGCAAATGGACGGGGCAGGCTGGGCGCGTACCAGGCCGGGGCGGTGATTACGGTAATGGTTTCTGTACCTTGCAGGGCGGCTATATTGCCGCTAATGGTGTTGGTGTAGCTAAAAATACCATCGGCATAAATGTGCAAAGAGTAAACGGTATCGCTAAATGGGCCAACGTTTGTGTTGGTTGATGCCACCATGCCGGTAATGGGGGCCGGCGTAATGGTAAGAGAAACAGGAATTGTAAAGCCTGAAATGGATGTAACCGTAGATGTAGCTGGAATTGATAAGGTTATGGTGGGAAAATTTGGGGTAGAAATGGGGTTAATGGTAATAGCTATGGGTGATGGAGCATCTATAGGGTTGTTGTTCCAGGGCGTTGGGGCCGGGTAGAGGCTGTTTAAATCTGTATCTGGAATGCCGGTGGGCATCGCAAATTCTGGCGCGTTGAAACTTTCCTGCCCTAATGATGCAGTAGCATCCGGGGGTGGTGTAGCCGTGGCTGTGGCGCTGGGATCAACTGTGGCGGTGGCCGTGGCCGTAGGTTGGCTGGGGCCGGGTGTGGGTGTGCAGGGGTTCTCCCAAAAGCAGCGTGGGGTAGATGCCAGGGGCATAGATCCCGGCGCTGCTGTAATCATTGAGGGTAGTAAAAGCAGCCCGGCAGCAACCAGGCCAAAAACTATTAAATTCTGAAAACGTAATCTAACACTGTCCATAATAGCCTTGCAAACTCACGTTTTAATACAAATAACGTAGCTACAGTGATGGTAACAATAACAATAGGATAAAAAATGGTGTGGCCATAGCTGATATTTACAATATCCAGCCCGGTTAAGAAGCCACACCAGAAACTACCGTTTCCGTCGCAACCCAGCAGCGCCCCAAAACTGCTGGCCTGTACGCCTTCCATGAGGGCTGTTAGCATTGCTTGCGGTGCCGCCGCTGTATCTACCAAATAGGCATACAGATATTTAAATGAGGCTGAAAATAACCAAAATATAGCCAGCAGAGTGTTGCTAATGGCCTCTGGTAGCGTTTCATACCCCAGCAGGCCGGCCAACCAGGTTAAAAAAATTGCTAGATTGTTCCAGATCAGGATGATAATATAAATTAGAGATCCAAACGGGCCGGCAAGGGAAAGAAACAATAATTGCAGCAAACCACCCATGTTGTTATAGAGCCAAATAATAAAATTCCAGCCGTTGGCAATTAACCAATTTCCAAAAATAATAATAGCTTCCCACAGCCAGATGATTGATGCCCCAATCCAATCTGCTAATGTACCCATATTTAGGACTAATTCAGGAATTGAATAGATCAATTCCCACATAGCCTCACCAAACCATTCTGCCAGATTTTTGGTGCTTTGCCAGGCTACTGCGGCAAAATTTGCAAAACTATTAAGCCCAGCCAATAGCCAGGCTGTGGCCAAAGCAGGTAATTGATCCCAATTATTTAAAAACCAGTTGAAAATATTGAGTATATTGTTAATCAGGTACTCAATTAAATTGATGATGGTTTGTACCAACATCAATAAAAAACAAATTAACGTGCTAAAAATAACCCACAATGCGCTAATGAGCCACGGCACCCAGCCAATGGGATCCCACACACTGGCCCCGGCAGCGTAGTTGATACGATGATAACGCAAATCAACCCCCACATAATTCCAGACCATGCTCTCTACATCTGAACAGCTATACCAATCCCCCAGGGTTGCCGGAATATATTGGTTTGGGT
>Ga0180437_10011521_pt1 | contig 10598 bp, 8 predicted proteins | sample SS_ome_4_FD_132410 | JGI IMG/M metagenome (GOLD analysis project Ga0180437, IMG submission 132410) | Hypersaline lake sediment archaeal communities from the Salton Sea, California, USA - SS_3_D_1 metaG | ecosystem: Environmental > Aquatic > Non-marine Saline and Alkaline > Hypersaline > Sediment... | reverse complement strand
GGCTTGCTTCGTCGTAGAAGGCGTCGTCGTCCCAAAGCCGGATCGCCGTCTCGACCCAGGGGGCCACCTCGCCGGCGGTCGGGACAAGCCGCGTCTGGGGCGTGTAATGGTCGGGAACGTCGAACAAGAAGCCGGCGTCGCCGAGCACTTCCGGCAGCGACCCACGGCGATGCAGATCCGACGGCTCTACCTCGTCATCGCCGTGCGTGATTGTTAGAGATGGCAGACTTTGTGTCGTGGCCGCCGACCGACCGTGATGCCGAGGGTAGCGAGCAGCGACCAGACGAGGAAGGTGGAGGGTTCGGGGACGCTGGCAAAATGCAATGCATTGAGAACAAGAGTCTCTGATTTGCTCCCGTATACAGACCCGTATGCGGCCTTATTCGCCACAAAATTGACGTCTGAGAAAAGAACAACGCCGCCGCTGGTGGGAGCCAACGCACCGTGACCAATGACTGCCAGTGCAGTTCCATTATTCGAGTTGAGCGTCGCAAGCGACTGCGCATAGGGGCCAAGATTGTCGAACCACCCGGGCCACCCCGTTGAGAAGCTGCTCACTTGCCCAAAGGGACCGTTCGTCACGAGATGTGACGGAGGGTCGGATACTGTAACCGCTTGAATCCCGTTTATCGTTTCGGTGACGTCGAGTCCAAATGGGTCAATGAGACTCTCGTTGACCTCTTCTGAGACACCGCCATCGATACTGTCGGGGAGGGCGCCGTTGTCATAGCTATCGTTGTCTGCGAATATCAATGCGCCTCCGCCGGCCTCAACAAAACTGAGAACTGCAGACTGCTCTGCGGGGGTCAGCTTCTCAATCGCGTTGAAGGCGTTCCAGGGGCTGGCGATGAAAAGCACGTCAATTGTTGAGAGATACTCACTCGTCAAGACGTTGGCCCCGGTAATCACGGTACCGGGGTACCCGGCCAGGATTGCAGACCTGATGCCGTTCAAATCCGTGCCAGCTTCCATACTAAGAGGACCGCCTCTAGCCACGTCGAATCCGCCGATCGTGATGGCCCCCTCCACGGTCCCAACGCCAACAAGCAGGACAGCTGCCGCCAATCTGATACCCCAGCGTTGCATCGTCTGGCCCCCTTTGTACGTGCCGATAAATCTTCTCCTCCTGCAGTAAATCCGCCGCTCGACCCAATTTCCTGACATTCCTTTGACACAATTTGACACAAAACACCTCTCTAGAGGCGCCCCCTCCGTGGTTTTGGGTAGCAGAGGAGAAATACGCAGTTTCCGGGGCTGCGGCACTGCAAGCTCAGAATCCTTGGGCGTGAGGCATGCGACCTCTTTACCCTTCGGGAGGAAGCTTTTGCGGGACATCCTACTCTGCTCTTGAGTGCAGGCCGCGGCAGGCGGCGGCACGGGCGGTCGTCGAAAAACGCGGGCCTATGGGGTACAATAAGTTTGACACCTCAGAGCTGCCCTGGTCGGGTGGCATCTGGGGGGCTGAACCGTTCGATACAACCAGGAATCGAAGCCAATGGATAAGAAACCAGAGGGGAGACCGACCCCTCCGGAAAAGCACGCTCCCCAGCCGCGGATGAACACCTCGACCATCTGGCTCCTGCTGGTGCTGATGATGGTTCTGGGGCTGCTCTACTTTTCGGGCTCTTCGGCCCGCAGGTCCGAGGTACCGTGGCCGGAGTTCTATACCCAACTGGAGGAGGGGAACGTCGCCAAGGCGGTCTCGCAGGGGATGGCGATCCGCGGGGAGTTCCGCAAACCGCCCCCCAGGCGGAACGCGAAGGCGAACGAACCGCAGACGTACCAGAAGGAGTTTGTGACGACCGTCCCGACGTTCGTCTTGGACGACCCGTCGGTCGACGCCCTCTTGCGCTCGAAGGTGGCTGAATATTCGGTCGAGGAGCCGAGCGACAACACGGGGATGCTGCTGGCGGTCTACCTGGTGGTGACGGTGCTGTTGTTTGTCGGCGTGTGGTTCATTTTCCGTCGCACGCGGGACCAGATGCTTGGCGGGGGCATTTTGGCCGGTTTCAGCAAGAGCCCGGCGAAGCGCTACCAGTCGGGCGACAAGCCGGTGACGTTCGACGACGTGGCGGGGCTGGAGGGCGTGAAGCACGAGCTGGAGGAGATCGTCGAGTTTCTCAAGGACCCGGAAAAATTCCAGCGGCTGGGCGGGAAGGTGCCCAAGGGCGTGCTTCTGATGGGCCCGCCGGGGACGGGCAAGACGCTACTGGGGCGGGCGGTGGCGGGCGAGGCGGGCGTGCCGTTCTTCTCGATCAGCGGCTCGGAGTTCATCCAGATGTTCGTTGGCGTGGGCGCAAGCCGCGTCCGCGACATGTTCCAGACCGCCAAGGAGAATGCCCCGTCGATCCTCTTCGTCGATGAGATCGATGCCGTGGGCCGCCACCGCGGCGCGGGGCTGGGCGGCGGGCACGACGAGCGCGAGCAGACGCTCAATCAGATCCTCAGCGAGATGGACGGCTTCTCGCAGAACGAGTCGGTGATCGTGATGGCCGCCACCAACCGGCCGGACGTGCTCGACCCCGCCTTGCTGCGGCCGGGCCGTTTCGACCGCCACATCACGGTCGATCGCCCCAACCTCAAAGGCCGCAGGGCGATCTTCAAGGTCCACGCCCGCGATATCCCGCTTGCCTCCGACGTCGATCTGGATCGGCTGGCGGCGGGCACGGTGGGGTTGACCGGCGCGGACATCCGCAACCTGGTCAACGAAGCCGCCCTCTGGGCCACGCGCGAAGGCAAACAAGCCGTCGACATGAGCGATTTCGAGTACGCTCGCGACAAGGTGCTGATGGGCGCGAAGCGGGACGAGGTACTCACCGGCAAGGAAAAGGTGATGACCGCCTACCACGAGGCGGGACACGTGCTTCTGGTCTGGCTGGTGACCGGGGTAGACCGCGTGCACAAGGTATCGATCATTCCTCGCGGCCGGGCGCTTGGTGCCACGCAGCTCTTGCTCGAGGAAGACCGCGTGAACATCAGCGAGAGCGAGCTGCACGCGCGGCTGGCGTTCATGATGGGGGGTCGGGCGGCCGAAAAGCTCCAGTTCGACGAGCTCAGCGCCGGGGCCGAGGACGACCTCAAAAGAGCCACCCACCTAGCCCACCGCATGGTCACCCACTGGGGTATGAGCGAGCGGCTGGGGCCGGTGGCGTACCGGGCGGGCGAGGAGCACCCTTTCCTGGGCAAGGAGATGGCTGCCCCGCGGGAGTTCAGCGAGTACACCGCCCAACTGATCGACGAGGAGGTCGCCCGAATCCTCCACGCCGCCGAAGCGAAGGCGAAACAGATCCTCAACGAGCACCGCGACAAGCTCGACGCGCTGGCCAAGGCATTGGAGTGCGAGGAGACGCTCGATGAGCGGCAGATCACCGTATTGATCGGGCCGCCGGCCTACCACCCCACCGACGGCCCTCTGGCCGAAGCGGGGCACGAGTTGCGCCGAGGTCCCGTCGGCGGCTAGCCGGTGAGGCTTTCCGCGACTTGGCCAAACGATCGCGTGCCGGCCTATCTTGATGTCGTCGCCCTTCACGGGGCGGATGATCTGGTCGAGGGCCGGGCTGCGAAGGGCGCCGCGGCCGTCAAATTCTGCCAAGACCCCGCAAATACCCCCGATCGGCCGTAGGGGAGCGATTTGCGTTGACGCGCTGGCAGCCGCGATTTGCATGACCGTCAAAGCCCCTTTTTTCGCCAGCGTCATAACGAGCCGCTCGGCCACTACAACAGGAGAAAGTTTCTAAAGTCGTATGCCGATCCGGCACGAAACTAATCTTCGGAAGGGTTTGCTCCACACGCATAACGAGTGCCTTTGGGCGCTCTGGCCGGCGGGGAGCGATCCAAACAAGGGGGGAACATGTCTCGACGGTCATGCCTTCATCGGTTCGCCGCAAGGGGGGCGGCGGCGGGCTGTCTACAGGTTTCTCCCGAGCGATTGGACACGGCCGGGGGGTACATCTGGGGAGTCGAGCGATTCGTACTGGGCAGGTTGGAACATACCTTCTCTATTTTACGGATTTTCGCTGACTTCCGGATACCCAGGTTGCCGATGTGATTACTACGGCAGCGGTCAGAGGGATCTGAGCCACGGCCAACGCGGACACATTTGACATCAGGCCCTGACCCAGCTGTATGTGGGTGGTCGACCGGCTTGAGCAAGCCGGTGAGATGGAACGATCGACGGCCGCCAACAATACAGACAGGGGCCCAGAGAAGCTTCGCCCGGACAACGGTCCGGTTCGAAGCGGAGTCGAAACAGAGCGAGTGAAATATCGGAGAGCCTGCAATGAAGGTTTTCACTACTGGCCAGGTCGCGAAGATCTGTAAGGTGGCCCCGCGTACCGTGAGCAAGTGGTTCGATTCGGGCCGCCTGAAGGGATACCGCATCCCCGGTTCACAGGACCGCCGCATCCCGCGAGAGTACTTGATCCGGTTCCTCAAGGAGCACGGCATGCCGTTGGGGGACCTCGAAGATCAAGCGATGGCGAAAGTGCTGATCGTGGCACAAGACCAAGTCTTGACGGAAAACCTCAAACGAGAGCTCCCGCCGGAGCGGTCGTTCAAGGTTGCGGTGGCCGGCAGCGGTTTCGACGCCGGGATCCAAGCCGAAAGCTTCCACCCGGACTGCATCATCGTTGACTTCTCGATCGGCCGCACGGAGGCGTTGCAGATTTGCCAGAATCTGCGCCGCAACAGCGAATTCGCCGACGTGATCTTGATCGCCCTGCTGCCCGACGACGGCAGTTCGACGAGCTTTGATCGCTCGACCATCAACGAGACGTTCAAGAAGCCATTCGATGCCGCCCTGCTGGCGGAGCGACTTCGCACCTTGATTGGAGCGAAGAAGGAGCTTGTTTGAGCGCGGCGTCCCCCCGCGGAAAGCTCCCAGTTCCCACAATCCTCGCCGGTCCCAACCAACCCGTCGCGGTCGGACCCCCGCGACGGATAACTTTTTCAGCATGAGATAGGCGGCCGCCGCCGCGGCCCGAAAAATGGCCGGCCTTCGTCCCCCGTCCGGCCTCTTCTCAATCTGCCGTTCCCCGGGGCAAGTCCATCGCCAGCCACGGCGAGCAGCACGGCGCCGGGCCGATCAAAGCCCCAGCTGCTCCTGCAGGCGATCCTCCAGCGCGGCCTGCTTCTGTTCGGCCCAGCGGGAGGCGGCGTCCCAAACGGCCGCTTGATCGGCCCCTGCCGGCTCGACGTCGTCGCCGACGTGCTTCAGGCACTCCTCGTAGAGCGCCTTGTACTGCGACTCGTAAGGGCCGGCCGCCGCGCTTTGCGACTCGTCCGGCTTCTTCGCCGGCTCCTCACGGAACGGGTGGGGGCCGGCCAGCGACTCGAGCAAATCGACTTCCTCGCGAACCTGGCCGATCAGCGAGGCGGCAAAATGCGCCTTGCGGTATGCCTCGTCGACCTGACGGGCCATCGCGTCGGCCGCTTCTGCGGCCCAGTCGTCGAAAGAGCCGGACGCCGTGCGTTCGGGCATCTTGCTTCGCATCGGAGGCGGCTCGCCGGTCAGATCGCGAAGCAGCGACTCGGCCTGATTGGCGGCGCGGCCGAGCGTGCTCCACACCCACCACACGCCTGCCACCAGCAGCACCGCAACGACGGTCGCCGAACCACCGCCGATCCATAGGAGCTTCTTGCGGCGACCGTGAGGCGCGTCCTTCTTCGCAATGGGCGTGCCGTCGGAAACCCTGACCCCGACTCCGATCGGGGGTTGGTCCTCGACGGCAATCGGGCAGCCGCAATGGGGGCATTGGCTCGCCCTCCGGGAGACCATCTGGCCGCAATCAGGACAGGCTCGCAGCCGCGGCTGGCTGCCGGCGGGAAGGCCGTCGCCGGCCTCGGCCGGAGCGGACGGGACCATCCCGGGAAAGACGTCCTCGATCCACTTCCACTCGTCGGATCCTTGCCGGCGGACTCGGCAGAAAGCGTCCAGCCGGCCTTGCTCCAGAAGCGAGCGAAGTTTCGCCTCGCTGATCGGCCCCAACGGCTCATCGTCGGTGGTCAGCACGTGCCACGCGTCGGGGGCCGGCTCGGGCTCTTGAGGAGGCAGCGGGGAAGGGGAGGGCCTTTCGGGCGGTCTCTGCTTCGGGGGCGGCTCTTGCCCAAGATTCGGAACGAGAATGGGAACCGAGCAGCGGGGACACGCCACCCGCTTGCCCGCTAGTTTTTTCGCCGCCTGGAACCGGCCTCCACAGCCCGAGCATCGAACGTCGATGGGCATGTCGCGTCCGCCTCGCGAGAACGTCGGTTCCACCCAGCCGTCAGCGTACCGCGGCCTGAGAGGGGTGTCAATTCGGCCGCCTCTGCGTCCTGGTCCCCCCGGAGGGGCGGTTCCCGCTGGGCCATTCACCGGGCTACCCGACCCTGGCGAGCTAAGCTTGAAGGTGTCCTCGCCCCGCATCGCTCCCTAGATCTGCCCATGCCATACGACGCGATCGAATTTGACTGTCACGGCGACCGGCAACAAGTGCTGGATCTTTGGTGCCGCAACCTGCCGCAGGGTTCCCCCGCCCGGTATGCGTGGCTTTACGAAGCGGGCCCCGCATCGGGCTGGCTCCTTCATTCCGACCCGGGGCAAGCCGTCGGAGCGACCGGCGTGATGGTTCGCCGGATGCGGGCTTTGGGCTGCTCGGTCCGCGCCGGGCAGGCGATCGACATGAACGTCGACCGCGATCACCGCACGATCGGGCCGGCGCTGGGGCTGCAGAGGGCGTTGACCGACGCCGCCGGCGGCGGGCGATTTGACCTCCTTTACGCCCTGCCCAACGAGCAATCGTCGGCCGTCCTCCGCCGCATCGGCTATCGTCACCTGGGAGCCGTCGAGCGATGGACCCTCCCGCTCCGGTCGGAGCGCCTTCTGAGGGTTTGCGTGCGGCATCCGCTGGCCCGAAAACTGGCGGCCGCCGTCGCCGATACTGCCGCGTCGTTTCGCCGCGGCGGCTATCCGCGACGCGGCTCCATCTCGTCCCAAGTGCACGTGACCGACCGGTTCGACGCCCGCTTCGACGATCTGTGGCAAGAGGCCTCGCCGCAGCATGTCGTCGTCGGCGAAAGGACGTCGGAGTATCTCGCCTGGCGATTCGGCCGCTCGCCCGAAGGCCGCTACCGGACGTTCACCCTGTCGAACGAGGCGGGCCGGCTGCTGGCCTATCTGGTCTACTGCCGCCGCGAAGGCACCGTCCATCTCAACGATTTCTTCTTCGCCGACCGGGATGACTTGCGATTCCTCCTGGCCGCGTTCGTTCGCCGCATGCACGAGGAGAGGGCGGAAGCCGTCACGGCGGTCTATCTTGGTCCGCCCGGAGTGTCGGAAGTCTTTCGGCGATCGGGCTTCTTTCGCGGCGGATCGCCCTGGAATGCGATGGTCTACGCCAGTGGCCGCCACTGGGGATCGGCCGGGGGCAGCCTCTTTCAGAAGGACAATTGGTATCTCACCCGCGCCGACGTCGATACCGACGTTTGAGCGAGACGGAGCATCCTCGGTTCCGTCACGCCGGTCAGACGCCGGGGCGTGCCAACCACGTTAAGCGACCGGCTTTTTCGCGGCCGGTCAGTTCCCGCTGGAGTGCCAATCGCCGGCTTCGTTGGAGGCGGGCGGGTCGGCATCGCCGGCTGGAGGAGTCCGGGCAGATGACGACTCGGCGGCTTGCGGCAAGACCATGCCGTCGACTTTGACCTCCAGCGCGGATTTGCCTCCCAGATCGGTCTGAATGCGAATCGTTCCGGTGACCTTGCCCGTCGCATCGCCGGCGTTGAAGGTGACGGGAATCAGTTGCACGGGGGCGGCCTCTTCAGGCAGCTTGAAATGGAACCGCTCGTCCGGGGCCGTTACGTCAAGCACGCGAAAAGGCGCTTTGCCCCGGACCACGAGATTTCGCGTAACGCTCTGGCCCGCCTGCACCACGCCCAGCGGCAGCGGCGAGGGCACGACGGAGATCGGCGAGACGACGACGCCCTCCACGGCAACTGGCACGCGACGGGCGTCGGGATTGTGATCGTTGGTGACCAGAATGAGGTGGTCGCGGATGTAGCCGACCGGGGCGTCCGGCTTGAGCGTCACCCAAAGATCGTAAATCACGCTGCCGGCGGTGCGGCTGACCTCGCTGACGCTGGCCGCAAGATGCGGCCAGGTGCTGAGGATGTCCGTGATCTGCCAGTCGGAGCGGCCGGCGTAGCGGACCGTGACTTTGCGGCGGACCTCGCTTCCCTGGTCCACCTTGCCGAACTGGATCTCGCCGGGGTCGAACACCACGTCGCTGCGAATGTAGCAATAGACGTGCAACTGCACCTCGGCCGGAAACGGGTCGGCAAAGACCACGCGGAGCGTGGCTTCCTTGTGGCCGAGGAAATTCCGCGTGTCGACGGTGGCGACGATCTCGACTTTCTCGTAGGTCTTGATGGGAGTCTTCGGGAACGCGGCGGTGGTGCACGTGCAAGTCGAGGTCACCGAAGCGATCCGCATGTCTTCGAGGTAGATGTTCTCCAGAAAGAAACGGTGCTCGACCTTGGCCCCACGCGCGACCACGCCGAAATCGTGCCGGCTATGGTCGAACATCGCCGCGGCCCAATCGCTCTGGGCCATGCACGTCGCGGAGGAAGCCAAGCAAAAGAACAGGCTGAGAAGAGTCGCTCGCATCGATGCCTCACGCGCGTCCCGCAAACCGCCAAAGCCGCACTCAAAACGCGCCGGCCCGAAGGCCGAACGGCTGTAGCTTAACCAACTTAGGACTTTGAGGCAATGCGGCATTCCGGTCTGTCGGGCCCCCATCGCTAGCTGACGCCGGCCACCTGGCAGGCGTAGTTCATGCCGTCGACGGCCGTCTTGCCGTAGAAGTCGCAGCCGGCGTTTTCCCGCAACAGATCGCCGGCGGCGGCGCCGCCGACCATCAGGACAATCCCGTCCCGCAGACCCGCCTGCCGGATGGCCTCGGCGGTGGCGATCACCGACTTGAAGCAGGTGGTCAAGAGCACGCTGAGCCCCACCACGGCCGGCCGGTTTTCGCGGATGGCGTCGACGAATTTCTGCGGCGGCACGTCCACGCCCAGGTCGATGACCTCGAACCCGACGCCGCGGAGCATCATGATCAGAATGTCCTTGCCGATGTCGTGGACGTCATACTGCACGGTGCCGATGACGGCGGTGGCCTGCGTCTTGGGCTTCTCGATGCCGGCCAGACGAGGCCCCAGCTCGGCCATCACGCCCTTCATGATCATCCCGCCGAACATCAAGTCGGGCAGGAAGCACTCCTCACGGCCGAAGCGGTTGCCCAGCTCGATCATGCCGCGATTGCACTCGGCCAGGATCTCGCCGGCCGGAACGCCTGCTTCAAGCTTCTCACTCAAGAGCATCTTGACCTGGTCTTCCCGGCACTGGGCGATCGCCTCCGCCAGGCCCGTTTCATTTGCCATCGGTAACTCCTAGAACGACAGCAGACACTGCCAGATGTACATGTACGCCAGCGCGTCGACGTCCTCCCAGACGCGTTGGACCAGTTGTCGGTCGCCGCAGATGGCCGGCAGCTCCTTGAGCTTCTCTTCCCAGGGTACGCAGGCGCCCGGCGGACGTTTCACAACTTCTTGTTCATCCATAGGGAACACGTTGAGGGTTGAGGGTTCAGATCTTTCATCATTCCATCATTCCATCATTCCATTCTTCCCCTTCCCGCCTAGTACACGCCGTACTCCCGCGTGAACTCCGTCATCGCCCTGAGGTTCTCGACGCTCGCGTCGTCTTGCATGATCGCGCTGGCGTCCATGATGTAGCCGCCGTCGCGAGCGACGCCGTCGATGACCTTCTTGCAGTAGTCGCGGACTTCCTGCGGCTTCCCGAAGGCCAAAAGGTCGTTGGGGATCCCGCCGCTTAAGCAGAACTTGTGCCCGACGGCCTTGTGCACCTCGAAGACGTCGCCCCGGTCGACGTGATAGACGATGCTCAGATCGGGCAGCTCGGCGATGTACTTGAGGTTCGGGTTCCATTCGCCTTCGGCATAGAAGAGCGTCTGGTGGCCCCGCGCCCAAAGCGCTTCGATGATCCGTCGGAGCGTGGGCCAGTAGAATCGCTCGAACTGCTGCGGGGAGAGGAAGGGCACGCAGCCGCGGTGCATCCACAGCCCGATCGGCACGTTCTTCTCGGGATCGGCCCCCGAGAGGGCAACGTGCAAGAGGTGCGGCGTAAGGGCTTCGCAGGCGGCCAGCACCTTGTCCGGCTGGCGGTACATGTCCATCGAGAGCCCTTTGTAACCCCGCAGCTTGTCGGCGATGATGTCGAAGGGGGCCTTGAGGATCCCCGCAATCGCCGAGACCGTGCCCGACTCCCGCCGCAGCGCCTCGATCTGCGGCCCGAAGTCGCTGAAGTACTTGAGCATCGCCATCCCGCCCTTGAGGAACGACAGGTTGTTCCGCATCGAGGTGGGCTCGCCCATCGGGCTGACGTCGCGGGCAACGCGCGGCAGCCAGACGTTGAAGAGAAAGCCGACGGGGTCTTCGACGAGCGCGTCATACTCGTCGGCCCGCATGTGGGCGTCCTCTTCGGGCGGCTCGAGGTACTGAAACGCTCGTTCCGCCGGCAACTCGATCCCCGGTACCGCGTAGTACTT
>Ga0180437_10011520_pt1 | contig 10599 bp, 2 predicted proteins | sample SS_ome_4_FD_132410 | JGI IMG/M metagenome (GOLD analysis project Ga0180437, IMG submission 132410) | Hypersaline lake sediment archaeal communities from the Salton Sea, California, USA - SS_3_D_1 metaG | ecosystem: Environmental > Aquatic > Non-marine Saline and Alkaline > Hypersaline > Sediment... | reverse complement strand
CGTCACCCCCCTCGTCGAACACCACTTTGAAATCAAAACGCGAGTTGCTGCTGCCGAAGGCGTAGGTCGTGAAGCTGATGTCTACTCGATGCAACCCAACGACGGTTGGAACTACTGTCTGGCTATAGAACTCGGTCCAAGTCCCACTGTTGATCGAGACGAATCCCCCAGGGATTGGTGCGACGCTAGTGTCACCGTACCCCTCTGCGGTCACGGCCTTCGGAAGCGACAGGTTGAGCTTGCCGTCGTCCACCGAATAATCCACGGTAGCGCCGTCGATGTTGATAGCGCGTGGCGTAGATGCAACCTCGGTGCCGTCGATCTCCCAGGGGATCTGGCCCCCTCGGTACTGCGTCAGCGTGGACTGGGCCGCGCTCTGGTCGTTGTCCAGACGGATAGTATCGGCACTATCCCCTCCAAACCCAAGTTCTACGGTGTGGCTGCCAGCACTCAGCCCCTCGATTGCAGTCGAGAAGGCCATGTTGCGGGCACGGCCGGAACCTGGCACCGAGGCACGAGCGGTCTTCACCCAGCTACCCTCATCGACACGATAACCACTGTACAGAGACGTTGCGCCACCCGACACCAGGTAAGCATTGTAGACCGCGCTGAGATGCACGCTCTCACCCTCGAACGTAGTGAAGGTGTGCGTGAGTGCTGCGATAGCTGTGAAGGTTCCAGCTCCTGTGTGTGTGCGGTCTACGGAGTCCTCTTTGACCGAGACGAGTGTGCCGCCTGCACCGCTTCCGCTAACCATCTCCAGGTAGGCATTGAACCGTAGGTAATGGTCAAACCGACAGGTAGCTGAGTCCAGCCGCTTCCACGCAAGCTGGATGGTGTGACTCCCCGCATTCATCGTGAGAGGCCCGATAGACGTGGAGCACTGATTTCGGTTGTCCCCTTCATTGCCTACAGACAACTGGGGAGTGTCTGAGGAGGTCCAGGTGGTGGCGCCTGTGATTCTGATCTGGTAGCGCCCGCCGCCCACGGTCGAGGGGTAGTTGTAGGTTCCCCACGCATAGAACCTCAACATGTAGTCGCCTGCAACAGGCACCTCGAAGTCCGCAGTGCCCTCAGTAATGTCCGTGTAGGACGTACCACTGATGTCTTGAGTGCCTGTGGGGCTCTTATCGATAGCGGTGACCACGATTCCGGGAACAGAGGAGAAGGCTGCTGCTACCTGGTCTGCTTTGAGGGAACGGCTCATGGTTAGCTCCTGAAGGACACGTCGTATTCGTCCGCGTCACCCGAGGCGAGCACGGCCACCGTCAGGGTACCCACGGTGAAGGTAAATTCGTCGTAGGACGTGGAGAGCGACGCGACGTTCTTCATCTTGACCCCGTTGCGGAAGCACTGAACATCGTAGCCAGAGGTAGTGCCCGCAGCTCGGGGCGTGGCGGCGATCACATGACTCTCGGGGTCACCAGGCGTCTCGGTGCCTGTGGTCGAGAAGGCTTCTTCGCGCAAGTAGGCTTGGGTCGGATGACTGATGGCGGCCCACTTGATGCCAGTATCTTCGCCACTGTCAGCCGTGAGCACGTGGCCGTTAGTGCCGACCGGCAACCGGTCATTCTCGTCAGAGTAGGTGTAAAGGTCACCTTTGGAGGTCAACGGACTCTCGGTACCGCCACCACCACCCACAGCCACACCAATGCCGGCATCGACCTCCAGATAGACATCAATCCAGCCCAGCGTAGCCACCCAAAAGGCACTAGGAGTATTGATGGCCCGATACGTTAGTTTGGCTGGGTGCTGTTTGACGGGTAGCGTAAAGAATGTCTGCGCGTTGCCTGAAGTATTTGATACTTGAACGCCATCCGTTGTTCCGCCATCCCCCTCGGGCCACATGTATAACGTGCCGTTGCTAGCCTCTGCAAGAGCAATCACGCTCCCCGCCGTGAGAGGAACATAGGCACTGATGTCCAAATCGGTGCGACTGACATCCCCGCTCGACGAAAGCATAGACCGGCGCACAGGCGTGAAGAACTCAGCACCGTTCTGGTAGACCTGCAGCAGTTCAGCGCTGCCGTTGATGTAGGTGGACCAGAGGTACTTCGATGCACTACGTCCAAGCGGGCCCGTGGCCGGATCGTTGTCCGACATGACGATGGTAAACTGGTCGTCGTCTCCCGTCTTGGGCACCGCGTAGAAGTACAACCACTTCGAGTTGCCTTGGGAGCTAGCGTCGTCGTAGCCGAGGTCGGCCACGCCGTTGTTGGTGTCCACCCCGAGCGTGCCAGAAGCAATGCGGGTCTTGCCATCCGACAAGGCCAGCCGCAACGTGCTCCCGTGACCAGGCCACGCCGCGAAGTCCACGTGGGTAGTGTCCACCCACGTACCCCTTGGGGGAGGTGTGTCGGGGTCGTAGTCGGTCTGCTGAGCCGCGCCTCGACCCGCGCCAGGGTACAAGGCGTTGCGGTATCCACCCAGCTGAAGTGCCGACCAGGTGGCATCAGTGACACTGTACTGGACAGATAGCTCACGGTTAGGTGTTGCTAGGATCCGCGTTTGCTGACCCTTTGGAGTCGCGGCACCAAGACCGATAAACCGCTGGGTGTAGGGCTGAGAGGTACTGGGTGTCCACGAAGGGGAGGCTTCACCAGCTATGAACACATACTGAGCCCCCGAAGAGGACATCCAGCCTTGGACCTCGATGCTGTCTGCCCCCTCGGGGATCAGCGCTTGAAGCGAGGAGGTCAGGTCAACCCAAGACCCTGAAGACGGATTCCCCCCATCATACTGGTCGAGGGTGTACGCAGCTAGGTTCCCGGCTAGTGGCTGGTACCAATCTCCCGCTTGCAGGAACTCCTCCACTACTACAGGACCGATCGACTCCACACGAACAGTCCACAGGTACTTGTAGGCCAAGAAGCTAGCAGGCCCATCAGTCCCGGGAATCGCGTCCTTGGATGCCACCAGTGCTATCAACGAATCGTCAGAGGTAGTAGGCACTGCGAAGAGGTGGTAGAGATCGCCAACAGCGGGCACAGCTTCGGTCGATTCCCGGCCGCCTGCTCCTGTGGTATCAAGGTCGCAGGTCAGCGGTAGCGCTGCACGGCGGCGCACCCCGTCGTTCAGAGCAAGCCTCATCTCTGAAGAAGCACCCACCGCTGCAGTAGCATTGATCAGTGACGTGTCACTAGCATCCCTCGCGAAGACTGGGACGTTCTCGGGAACGACGTAACCGCCCCTGACCCGAGCGACCGACATCTGATAGGCATAAGCCTCAGTGTAGTTACTGTTTGGGTCTACAGTGACCGCCAGCGTATGTGTCCCCGCTGATAGTCCGACCGCTGGCCAGGAGAAACTAGCGTTCATGTTGTCGGAGTTGCCGCTGAACGGTTGGATGTTGTAGCGGCAAAGCTCTGTGCCAGTCAGCCCACCATCCCGCAGCCTAACGTTCATCCAGGCGTTTCCGGAGTAGCAGCGAACTGTGAACACAACAAAGACCAGAACGGTCTCTCCCTCGCTCACAGTAACGTCCTTGGATAGCAACACCTGCTCGGCATTCGTCAGGCTTATTGGTCCGTAGGTGTAACCAGTCTCCTCAATCTCCAGCCCTTCAGTCGCGCTGTTGGCCGAAATGTGGACGGCGCCGTTGACGTTGGTGGCCTGGAGCCCGGGCCCGAGGTAGTTGACGGCCACTGGCTTGTCTTGAACGAGCACGTTGTCGTTTTTGTGGGGAACAAGGCCGCCACGGAACTGGGTGACGGTCAGCTCGGGGAAGTTGGTCGTTGGTGACGCAGGCTCGGCCGTGATGTTGAAGTCAGCATCGGACGTATTGTGCTTGGCAACCACGAATTTGACAGTGTTCGAGCCCTGCACGCAAGGTCCGATCATCTGGGCGTGGCTCATGTCGCCGTTGGCCCCGTCAGCCGTTCGCTTGTCGCGCACCTGCGTTCGAGGCACATCATTCAGCAACAAGAACCCGTAGGCATGTAGGTTCCCGCTTCCAATCTGGCGCCACCAGGCATGGACGGCAGCCAGGACATTCTCACCTTCGTGGCCGTTGAAGGTGACCGACAGCACCTCGAAGTAGTTGGGCGAGGGTTCGACCACGTAGTTGTCGTCAACCGTCGCGGTGGGGCCGGTGAGCTGGTCCTTGTGGACGATGGTGCCCTGAGCGCCGCTTCCGGTGATCGCGGTCAAGGTGACCTTGGGCGCGTGGGTATAGTTGCTGGATCCCTGGAAGCGGATGAGGCCCGTTCCGTTGGTCTTCAGGCCGTAGGCTTTGACAGTGTGTGCTCCAGAGGTCAGCTCAACCATCCCACGAAACACGCTGGTCAGGTGTTGGTTGTCCGAGGCAGCGGACTGCCACCCGTAGTTGTCTCCAAGGGTCTGCTCGTTAGTTTCGCCTTCGTCAAACACCAGCTTGTACCTGGCGTTGTTCCACCCACTGGCAGCATAGGTGACGAACTCAAGGACAGCCTCGTAGGTGCCCGACTGCAACACCGTAAAGGGAGCTGCACCCGTGACAGGGAAACATTGAACGTAGCTCGTGCTGATATCCAGGTCACTCGTGCGCTGGGGTTCGGTGACCTCGATGATATCCCCGGGTACCGTCACTGCCTCGGGCAGCGTGACCACCGCTTGGCCCGCGTCGTCGGTCACTGATGCGTTGACAAACTTCTGAGAGGTCGGCTTGTCCACCGTCGTGAAGCCGTCGGTGACAGGGACGAGGCCGCCACGGTACTGCTCTACGTACAGGATGGACCCGCTGAGCACATAGAAATCGAGCGAGTTTCCACTGGCTCCGAACAGCTCCAACGTATGGGAGCCAGCTGTGACCTGCACTGGGATGCTAGTCGATAGCGTGTCGGTGTAGCCATTTGTCTCGATGACCACCGCTGGTGCAGGTCCAACTTCCACACCATCCAGCTTCATTTGGAAGTAAACCGTGTTGTCCGTCTGAGTGGCGATCAATTTCGCGGTGAAGCCGACCTCCACCACCTCGTTGGCTGTGGCCTCGAAGGTAAGTGTCATCGGTCCCGGACTGGGAATGGGCACCATCGTAACGGAATCGATGTTGCCGCTGTTTCCCGACAGGGTGAAGACCTCCTTGAGCATACCTGCCGCACCACTGCCGGTGACCGCCGTGACCAGCACGGAGACTGCCGAGTTGGAGATAGAGGATCCAGGAATCTTGGCGTTTCCTGTGCCGTCGATTCGCTGCCCAAAGACCTGAACAGTGTAGGTCTTGGCCGCCAGGTCAACGTTTCCGCAGAAGCTCGGGTCGCTCCACTGCTCGTTGTTGCAACGAACGCGCCACTCCTCGTCGTAGCCGATGGAGACTTCCGAGCTGAGGCCGTGATCGAAGACCACTCTGAACTGGTAGGTGTTGAAGTCCACCCCGTTTCCGGCGATAGGAAGATTCAGATCGACACGGTGTGCCCCTGCCACCGTGGTTGTGAATGAGTCTGTCCCAGATTCTGGGTAGAGCTGTGTCTCGGTGTCATCGAAGTTGATAGTTGACGACGGTTGCCCCTCAGTGAGCGTGCGGATCTGGCCGGGGGCTGTGATGGCATCAGGCATCCTGATGTTCGCCACACCCGAGGCGTTCTGGACCTCCAAGGCGCCTTGGAAGTTGAGGGCGGCTGGCTTGTCCACCACCTGCACGCCTGAGTTGCGGATCGGGACGAGGCCCCCACGATACTGCCACGCGCTGATAACGAGGCCCTGCTTCAAGCTCGTGCGCTGGCTGTTGTCGGCGGCCAGCAAGGTGATCGTGTGCTGCGCCAAGGTCGCTACGAAGAACTCTTCGAAGTCGGCGCTGGCCACGAAGCTAGCGCTGTCCATCGTCTCGGTGAACACCTCTTCGGTTCGGATGGCAGTCCCATCCACGGCGAACTTGAGGGTACAAGAGTCGATTCCAGTGACCTGCATGAAGCCGGAGCAGTTCAGACGAACTGGCTCTCCTGGCGTCGTATTGATCGTCAGGGATAGCCCTGGGACCGCAACGAGCGAAGAGGGCCGATCGCCTGTCACGGCGTAATCGGCTGACAGGGAGTCTGAGGCAACCAACACACCACCCGCCCCCGAGCCCAAGATGGCCTGGAGAGTGAGAACGAGGGGGTGAACATTGCCTTCGGTTATCTGGACCGAGGTGCCCTCGGTGATTTTGCCGTAGGCTTTGACCGTGTGGGTTCCGGCCGTCAGAGCCACCTGGTCTTTGAAGACAGGCTCCGTGTAGTTGCCTGTCGTTGGTCGAGCAGCCCAAGACTCGTTGTAGCCGACCGTCTGTTCATAGGACTCGCCTTCATCGAAGACGAGCTTGATCTGGCACGAGCTGTTGGACGATGGGGCGATCAACTCGCCACTGAACAGGATCATGTATGTACCGTTGACCTGCGCTTCGAACGAAAGCGAGCCGGTCTCGGGCATGATCTGGTGGTCGCTCCCTGAGTTGATGAGGAGCGACGAGCCAGGAGGGCCGTCCGTCAGAACGATCAGGTCGCCAGGGGCGGTCACTGCATCCGACAGGCCGATGTCCACCACATCGTTGGACTCGCTGACCTGGAGGGACGCACCGGTGAAGTTGAGGGCTCTGGGGGTCGAATGGACGATGGTGCCGTCGCGCTCGACGGGGACCAGGCCGCCTCGATAGACCACGGCTTGGATGAAAGTCTCGACTGTTGCATCACCTCGGACGACTAGCTGGGTGGGGCCTGCTCCAAGCTGGCCGAAGAGGCCAATCGTGTGAGTGCCTGCGGAAAGAGGTGGGGTCAGGAACGCTAGGGGGGTAACCACGTTCTCGTTGTTGATCCCCGCAAAGGTCAGGATGTAGGGGTCAACTGGATCAGCTCCATCGATCCCCACCCCCAGGTAGATGGTGCCGCTGGTCACGCAGTACCACTGGGCCTTGCCCATGACCATGACGCGCTCGCCCTCGGTCACGGTGACGGACACCTGCACGTTGTCTCCGGTTCCTGTGGCGTCCTTCACCTGGGTCCACGAGGAGCTGGTGATCGTGTGGTTCGTGCCGTCGTCGAACTTGAACTCCTGGGGAAGGATGCCCCCAGCACCCGATCCAGAGGCGAGCTGCCCCACCAGATGAACGGTGTCGTCTGTGTTGGCAGTGAGGACGCCCGTGCCACTTGTAGCTAGCCACTGGGCCGCCACTTCATGGGACCCCGCCGTCAGCTCGACTTGGAGCTGAACGGTGTAGTACATCCGCTCCTCGGCGGTGTGGACCACGATCTTGGCAGTGGAGTCTGTGATGAGCTGGTCACCACTGTCGAAGTTGGCACGGAAGCTCGCACGGTAGTTCCCTGACCCACCATCGGTGAAGCAGCTACCCGTCCAAGTGAGCTTGTAGAGCCCGGCCACCGGAGCAATGAAAGTGTCCGAGAGGATATCGGTCCAGCCAGAGTCAACAGCCACGGCTGACGGGCTGACGATCCCGTTGACCATCTCGACGATGACGCCAGGGACAGCGACGAAGGACTCGGCTACTTGGTGCGGCTTGATGGTGGGCGTTGCCATGCTACTTCTCCCACTCCAGGTAGTACCAGGTCGAGGACAAGGTGTCGTTGAACTCAGCCTGGTTCAGCCCAGAGTTGTAGTACCACTCGTTAAGACCAGAGGGCGTACCCGTCACGCGCCGCATCAGCACCCCGTCTTGCCAGAGCTTGACGGTCGTGGCGCTCACTGGGGTGTTCGTCAGCGCCAGGGAGGTGACGCCGCCACCCGCAGGGGTCACGGTCTCGGTCGAATCCACCGTCGTGCCACCGCCCCCACCGCCTGTCGCTGCCACGGCCTGGCCGCCGCCGCCTCGATCACCCGCCAGGTAGGCGTCCGCCCACCCCATCACGTAGACGCTTCCTCCACCTAGAACGCCTCCGTCGTTCGACGTGTTGGTTCGGAAGATCTGCTGGTCCGAGTCCATCGGGATGGAGCCACAAACGTCTGCGTTGCACTCGTTGACGGCCACGTTGATCCTGGTCAGCCCCGAGGAAGAACCACCCTCGCTGGTGTAGAGGACAACGGAGTTGTACCCCGTGCCAAATTGATGGGCACCCACGGCAAAAAAGCCAAGGTTGGCCGTGATCGGGATCGTGGCCGAGCAATCGATCGCATACGGCCCCGTGATCGTGGTGCTTGAATTGATGTTGAAGCGGCCGATGTACTCGAATCTGTCGCCGGACACCTGGCGGAAGTTGACGATATCCGCCGAGCTGTCGTTGTAGAACGCTCCGAGGTACTTGAAGTTGCTGTAGCCCGTCGGGCCAGTGTCTGGTGGATTGTCCGAAGCGCGGACGGTCAGCAGATCATCCAACCCCGTTGTGGGAACCAGGTACATGTAGTACCAGGTGCTCGCTTGCTCAGTGCCCTCATCTAGCCCGAGGTCAGCCACGCCGTTTGCGAAGTCGAACAGAAGCGAGCTGAGAACGTAGCGCTGCTTCCCGTCCTGGAGCGCCTGGCGAACGGTCGAGGGCTCTCCGGGAGAGGGAGCCACGGTGATCTGGCCAGCGGCCGTGTAGGTCAGCTTGGGCAGCTTCGTGTCGGCCAGGGTGGGTGCCTGGGTCTGAGAGCCTCCTACATTGGTCAGGTACTTGTCATGAACCTCACGGAGGAAGACTCCCAGATCGATGCTGTTATTGCGCTGCACCCACATGTAAGAGAGCGTGCCGTCAAAAAGAGGGTAGGTGCGGGTGTTGCTCTCCTCACAGCTATCTTGCCCCGTCAGGAAGTTGGTGGCCCGACCTGTGTTCCAGCCGGTCCCGGGGGTGAAAGCTGGAGGGTTTCCGGGCTCGATGTGGAACTGCTGGACCCCACTGTCAGAGTCTAGTACCCCCTCCAGTGTTACAGCCCCCGTGACTGCGACTGGAGCTGCCGTCGAAAGATCGATGTTGTTCCAAACTCCAGTGGTCGGGGACGCTACCTCTGCCCAATAAATGACTGCTTCCGTATCGGAAGGATCTCGGTAGCGGTAGACTCCCACTTCTCGATAATCGAAAGGTTTGATGTTGCTGGAGCTGTCGTTTCGAACGAACCCGAGATACCGAAAGACGGGGTAGCCCGTCGGACCAGTAGCCGGATCAGTAACCGAAGCCATCAGCTCGAAAGTGCCAGAGGTTGCCCCTGGCACTGCATAGACGTAGTACCAGGTGTCGGCTGCCTCGCTGCCTGTGTCGAGGCCCCCAAGTCCACTAGCTGACAGGTCCACTGTCAGGGGGCTCACGGCGCTGTAGCGCTGGCTGTCGTTCAGCGCGACGGAGAGCGCAGGGCTGCGGCCTGGCTGCGCATAGGCTCCTACAACTGAAGCGCTGGAATACCGCAGGATCGGCAGGTTCTCAGGCTGGGTGTAGCCGCCCTTGAACCTGATGATCTCGATGCGGCTCTGGTAGGGATCTGTGCCCTGAACCGACATCGCATAGGAGTCTCTGCTTCCCTGGAGCTTGATCGTATTGGACCCCGCTTGGAGCGGAGGGGACATTCGGGAGGACGAGAAGGGAAGCTGCCACCCCCACTGGCCCGTACACATCCAGGAGTCAGTGGGAGTCCCGTTGACAACCCACCGAAGGCGTCCCGTGGATGCGATGGAGTTGGCAACCAGGCCGCCCCAGAACACCATCATGACGCGCTCGCCTTCTACGGCATCCACAGTGACGGAGAGCCCAGTGATGTCGTCGAAGGAGGGGTCAACTGCATTGATCGCAACATTGGAAGTCAGTTCAGCGGTGGTGACATCCACCCCCTCAGCTACTCCGTTGAAGTTGACCTTGGCAGTGCCCCCGACGTTGGTGACCTGGACGTTGGGACCTATGAAGTCCCAGGCAGCAGGTTTATCCAGGATGGAGGTGCCATCCTTGCGGACGGGGACCAATCCACCACGGAAGCGCATGAGGCCGATGCCTGAGCCAGAAGAGTAGACAGTCCCAGTGGAGGTCCAGTAGACCTCTGGGATGACCGTATGTGTCCCGGCACTCAAGCCACGAAGAGGAACAGTGAGCGTCAGCGCAGGCCAACCTGTGGTCATACCTACCTGGCTGTAGGTCTGCCAATCTGAGTTGGTGACTCCATCAACCTTGACCCTAAGTCCGGCTGTCTTATTGGGCCATCCATGAAGGCGCGGATCGCCACCATGACCAACACATCCTCGTCCCCGCTGGTCTCAAAGGTCAGTTGGAGATCGTCGCCACCGCCGTTGTCTACAACTTCCCACCCCGTATTGGTGTAGCTGTAGTCCGACGTGAGGTGCTTCTCGTCTGTGAGAACCCCACCCGCTCCCGAGCCCGAGGACAGCACACCCCAGGCGTGCATGTAGGAGATACTAGTGTCCACGCTCAGGGGCTGACCTGCGGCCCACTTCCAGATCATCCGAACTTCGTGGGTGCCCGCTTCTAGGGAGGCCCGCCCGAGGTAGTGGGTGTTACCTGATCGCTCCGAGGCGTTGGGGACGTTGTGGAACCTGCTCTCAACCTGTTGCGCGGTGAAACCACCGTAGCCACTCTTGTCAATCAGGAGCCCTACATACCCATCAGCCCCGCCCGTAGCACTCTCAGCGACCACGGAACTATTGAGGTACATGTCGTAGGTGCCGCTGGTGGCCACCTCGAAGGTCTGGACGAAGCCTGCGCCCACCTCTGCCCACGTCGT
>Ga0180437_10011519_pt1 | contig 10599 bp, 7 predicted proteins | sample SS_ome_4_FD_132410 | JGI IMG/M metagenome (GOLD analysis project Ga0180437, IMG submission 132410) | Hypersaline lake sediment archaeal communities from the Salton Sea, California, USA - SS_3_D_1 metaG | ecosystem: Environmental > Aquatic > Non-marine Saline and Alkaline > Hypersaline > Sediment... | reverse complement strand
ATACGCACTAGCAAGCCGGCCCACGTGTGGCGTGACGCTCGCAGTCGTAGCTTCACTGCGCTCGTCGTCGCTCCACAGCCACACGGGTACCGTGAGCACCGCGTCGGCGCTCGCTGTATTGAGCGCGTCCACAATGGCCGATAGGATCACCGATACAAACGCCTCCTTGCACTCGTTGCACGGAGCGCAGCGCGCATCGTCTCCCCCGGCCGTGGCTCGAGCGCACTCGGTCGCCGCCACTTGGCCCACCGGGCACCCGTCGACGGCACAGCGTGTTCCACAACGGGATGATGGGACGCGCACCTTCTCCGGATTTGTGCCTTCTCCGTCTGGTCCGACGTCGTCGTCGTCCTCGTCGTCGTCGAGGAAGAACACCGAAGGGTCAATCCATCGAGCCACCGCGCGTCGTCGACGCGCACGTCGCGGTGGACTAGGATGGCTCGCCACCTGGTCGAGCGCGCGCATGGTGCGCATCTCGATGTAGTCTGCGCCCAAGGCGCCCTCGTCGGCGCGCGCCCCTTGGCGGCGCCAGTCCGCCACGGCGCCGGCGCGCGCCCCTTGGCGGCGCCAGTCCGCCACCGCGTCATGGCACCACTTCCACACGCGAGGCGCTCGGGTTTCGCACACGGCACTGGCCAGCGCGCTCCACTCGCGCCACGCACGCGCATCACGAGCGCCGGCATTTCGCTGCTTGGCGTGGGCCACAAACGCGCGCTCCAAGGGCTCTACAGCGCCGGGTGCGCCCAGTGCGCGCAGGAGGGCGCAAGCACAAATCACACGACGCGCACAGGCACACGGACCGCCTGGCTCGCGCGCAGCGCTGTTGGAGGGTGTCCAACGCTGGAGTGCATCGCACCAACGCTCGATGCGCCGTGCGTACGCACGCGACGCCTTCGAATCGCGCGCCAACTGGTCGAGCGGGTGCGCGGCACACGTGGCGAGTGCATGCTCCACGGCTTTCCACGTTGGCGCATCGGCACGCGCCATGGTGCGTTGCGTGGCGCGCCGTTGCGCGGCGCTCAGCGCAACACGCCCAGTGGCGCCACGGCGCCACGTGGGTGCCACAGCTCGCAGTGCGGGCGTCCAGGCGACGTCGATCGCCACACCATCGTCCTGGTTCCCAACGATAATCTGGGCACGTTGGTTCGCCATGGCGACGCTGTTTCTCATAAGATGTGACGTTGTTTTTTTTCTAACCAGTGTGGTGTCGCCCGCTCAGCGGCACGGTGCCATGGACGATGCCCCGTGGCAGTGCGCGCCGACCCTCGAAGGTAGACAAAGGCATGTACGGCACGCGCTCGTCGCGGCCGCGCGCGACGGTCACGCACACGAGCTCGCCTCACTTCTCGATGAGCCTGTCGTGCAGGAGACGCTCATGGGAAGCGATTGTGTCGATTTGTTCCGCACGCTCTTCCTCATCGCCTGCTCCAAGGCACATCTCGACGTTGCACAGCTCTTGTACCGCGTGTACGTGGAGCGCACCGACGTATTCAACGCCGTGTCGCGCATCGCGCTTCGTCCCATGTTTGTCTATGCGCGCGCCGCCGCACGGCGACGACAGGATCACGCTCCCGACCGCGCGCGCATTGGACCGTTGGTGAGTTGGTTGGACGGCGTTGTGCGCGACCAACAAGCTCCGCCACCGGTCAAATGACCTTTACTCTATCGAATATAATAACCTGAACTGGTTGGTGTTTTGTATATACCCATCTGCGCATCGTTTCCGATTCATAGTCTCTGGGCGATCGATCGTGCCCACCTGGCGATCACGAACGATATGGCGATCACTGCGCACGAGGCGATCGCCCACGAAGGCGATGCGCGCATTCCGTACGACGCATTGGTATTTGAAGGTGGCGGGATCCTGGGCGCGGCGTACGCGGCGGCGCTCGTTGAGGCGCGAGCGTGTGGGCTCATCGAAGTGACGCCGCACGGCGCCACGTACCGATTTGCTGGCACGTCGATTGGCGCCGCGGTAGCCGCGCTGCTCGCGTGCCGCATGCCGATCGAGGACCTGATGCGCGCCGTGGCCGAGCGATGGCAGCCGGCGCTCGCGCGCGATTCGTACACTGAGTGTGCGCTGCGTGGCGTGGCGGACAGCCACCGCGCCTTGTGGCGGCGACTGGCGCGCCTGCTTTCCTTGCCCGTTTGCGTGGTGCGCGACGCACAGCGCGCCTACACGCGCGGCGGTGTGTGGCGTGGCGCCGCCCTGCGCGCCATGTTTGCCGACGAGGTGGCGCGGGTGACGGGCAACGCCGACGTGACTCTGGGCGAGGTGCACGCGCGCTACGGCACCGAGCTCGTCGTGTGCGCGTACTGCGTCGACACGGGCTCGAGTGTGTACTTTAGTCACCACACGCACGCGCACATGCCCCTCGTGACGGCCGTGCATGCGTCCATGGCTGTACCGGGCATGTTCGAGTGGGTTGCCTACGGCGGCCATCGGTACTGGGACGGCGGGCTCATGGACAATTTGCCCCTGCACGTGTTTGACGAGCGCGTGCCGTGCGCCGATGGAACGCTGCAGCGCCGCCACGCGCACAAGGGCACCCTGGGGTTCCTGCTGGTGCCTGGCTCCGACGTGAGTCGAGCGCGCGTGCAGCGAGCGTGCGGCGACGATGCTGCGGCCGTTCCGCTCGAGGGATGTGGTAGTGGCGGTGGTAGTGGCGACGGCTGCGGCGGTGCGCGCTCAGCGACGATCGTGGGCGCTCTGCGCTGCCTCGTCGAGGCGGTCGTGCGCACCGCGCAGCAGCAACACCGCGAACCGTGCGATCACACACGCATCGTGCGCATCTACACGCACGACCTCGGTTCGTTTGACTTTGACGCCGGCGACGCCGAGCGCCGCCTGGCCGAGTCGTACGGACGCGCGGGCGTGCGCGCGTTTTGCGCCAAACGACACCCGATGGCCGTGGTGCCCACCACAAAATGCTCCGAAGAAACGGTGCATGGTGACTGCGCAAACCATTGCGTCTGCCCGTGCGCTGGACGTTCCGCCGAGTCGTTGCGCGATCCACTCTGCGACGCGCCGCCATCGCTCGTCACTGCGACGGAGCCGACGACGAAGCCGAGGACGCCGCCGCTTCGGACGCCGCCGCGGCAACGGCCGCCGCACCGGAGCGCGAGGCGGATGTCGTCGCCGACGTCGCGGCGCCGCGCTCAGCGTGGCGATGTGGTGGCGTTGAACCGATGCGCGAGCGCGCCCGATGTTTGGCGCGCCGCACGTTAAGCGTGCGCTTGCGGCGGTTGGTGCGCACATACTCGAGCGCAAACGTCGCGATGGTCATGTCGCGCACGCGCGGCGTGGCGTTGGCGTACAGCACATTGTGCGGAAACGGCTTGTCTATGGCGAGGTCGAGCGCCGTCTCGCGAATGTAGCGCAGGTAGGCGCGCTGCTCGGGTATCGTGCAATCGTCGACGCACGCACCACCACGTGGCGATGCGCCGTCGGCCCGCGCCGCGGCCGCGGCGGCCGCCACGGCGGCGAGCCCGGGCGACAGACTGTCGGAGGCCGACGACGTGGCGGTCATGTCGATGTCGGCGTCGACATCGTCGCTGTGGGTCGCGCCGCGACTCGATGTCAGCGCCACGTCGCGACGACGGGCGCGCGCGCGTGCCGCGTCGGCGCGGAGGGCTGCCACCACGCGCCGGTCGATCGCCGCGATGCATTCGCGCGACACGTGTTTCCGGTAGTACTCGAGTAAAAGGTATCGCACGCAGAATTCGCCCGCGCACATGGGCGTCTCGCCGTCGGCATCGATGTGGTCCAAGGGAGTGTTGACGTCGAGGTCCGCGTCGCTCGTGCGCACAATGGTGGCGAGATGGCGTCGCACCTCGCCGGTTCGCATGTACACCCGTTCCATAATCGATTCGGGCGTGTTGGCCAATCGGCCCTGGACAGCGGAATCGCGTACATCGCCGCGCACCGCAACACGGGTGACGTGCTGTGTACGCTCGGGCGGGGCGTGCGCGTGTCGGTGTTGGTGGTGATGGTGGTGGTGGTGGCGACGCTGCGCCGAGGCCAACGTGGCCGCGTTGCCGTCGAGACACACAACATCGTCGCTCGTATCCATGTCGGATGATGCCACGTCACCACGCACCGATGGGATTTGACGTACTGCTTCGGCGTCGTCTCGCGCAGCGTGAGTGGACTCGGCGGCGGCGGCGGCGGCGGGTCGCTCGTCCGCGTCGTAGAACAACCAAAACGTCGTTCCACGCGCGATGGGCACATCGCCGCGCTCGTCGCTGTTCACCACCTCCAAGTAGCAACGACCCGTGGGGTCACGTGCCGCGCAGTGGTCGTCGCGCACGTTCCAAATGAACGTTCGCCGATTGGCAATTCGCGTGGCAACGCGCACGCGCGCCTGCCGCCCGCGGCCGGTATCGGTCGCCGCCACCGCGTCAATGTGCACGTGGGTCGGCATGGGTGAGGCGTGTGTGCCGGAAGCGGCCCATTGGACCATGACGTCGTCGCCAACGGTCACTGCTGGAGCGTTGGCATGCCGACGACGCGTCATGAGATGTAGAGTGCCCACGGGTGTCGGGGTGTGGCGCACCGTCCGTGGTATGCCGGGTGGCAATGGTGTGTGGTGGTGGCGCGTCGCCAGTGGTGCCCACGTTTGGAGGGGCCACGCGCCTGGCGTCATCGAGTTGCGCGGTGCCCCCGCCATCGTGGGAACCGCACCAGCGCGGTGCACGCACGCACGCACACGGCTGGTTTATTGGCACCAGTGGTGTGCGTAAAGGGACGACGGTGCGCACAACGCATTCGCGCCTACGTACGTCGGGCGCCTGTGGCGTGTGCTCAGAGGGCCAATTTCCTTTTCCGCATCGGCGCCGTGCGCGTGGCATTGGCGCACGTACGCTGCTCGAGTCGGGCAGTCAGGCGGGATTCGGTGATCGTCGCACGCGTGCCGATGGCCGTCCGTGGTGGTCGTCAACTGAACACAACGGTACAGGATGGCGGCACGAGCGCCGATTCGGCGGCACCTGCCCAAACCGTCGCGTTCCGTGGCGGTGGACTGTCGGCGCTCTTCACCCGGCCAGCGCCCTCGGACGACGTGAGTGCGTGTCGTGTACAACACGCCTTTGTGGGCAAGCGCAAGGAAGCGGGTGCTGGTGGCGCACGGCAACGCCCTGCGAAGCGCGCGCGCGCTGGTGCCCGCCGCGCTCCGCCTCGACGCGGCGTCCGCGGGGGTCGCACGACGACGCGGGTTACCAAAGGCACGGCGTTCACGGAGGCCGCTGCCGACAGCGATGGAGACGACGGCGAAGACAACGACTGCGACCAAGACGATGAGGGCGCGACGCTCGATGGTACCAATGGCGCGAGCAGCCTACGCTCCGACGTGCGCAAGATGCGCGTCAACGGTGCGCGTCGCGAGCAGCGTGCGCTCATCGAGCGCGCGGCGGCGGCGGCAAGCGATCCGGCCGCCATTGTCGGCGCGGGCCGTGTCGATGCGTTCCGCCGCGCGGCAGCCACGGCCGCCGCGCACGTGGCCGTGCGATCGGTGCACGGCGTGGCGGTGGGCGAGGGCGCGAGCGGCGGCGACGACGACGCGGCGGCGGCGGCGGTCGTCGACCGCTCGCGCACCACCGACGACTTTATTGCCGAGTGCCACCGCCTCGCCGTCGAGCACGACGAGCAGCGCGAGTCGGTGCGCCGCTCGCTCGCCAACGTCGATCGCGCACTGGAGACGTTTCGGCGCACGGCGCACAATGTGAGCGACTATAAACGGCTCATCGAGCGGCGCGAGATTCTGCACACGCAGCTCATTGCGCTCGACCAGAGCGCGCCCGTGGCGGCGACGGGCGGAGCGCGCAGCGCCAGCGGCGCCTTTCAGGCGCCCGGTGCGAGTGGCGACGCTGCGGCCGTCGTCGGCGGCGCACTGAGCACATCGGCCGTGGCGGCCATGTACGAGCGCGTCGGCGAGTTTGCGCTGTACGAGGCGGAGACGGGCAGCGCGCCGGCGCCCGGCGACACGATGGACGCGCTGCGCGCACGGCGCGGGGCGCAGCTGCGCGTCGACGACGACGCAATCGGTGCCGACGCGCACAGCAACGCGCGCATGCCGCGCCGCACCGAGGTCACGTTTGCCGCGCCCCTCTTCTCGGCGGCGGCCGACGCGAGCTTGCGTGCCGCACTGCGCGCCACGCTGGCGGCGAAACAGGCGACGCTGGCCGCCGGCGGCGCGCCCACAGGAGACGCCGAGGTGCTCCGCGCGTTTGAGCGCGACGTGGGCGCCGACGTGGCGCGCTACGCGATCGACTCGGTCGTTGTGCTCGCGCACGTGGTGGCGCCACGGGCGATCGGCGCCATTGCGCCCACCGTGGCCGACGACGTGCCGAGCGGCGTCGACGGCGCCGCGGCGACGGCGTCGTTGCTCCGCGCGCACCAGCGCGGCGCCGCGCGCCGCCAACGCGAGCGCGACGTGTGCCCCGACCTCTACAACGACCCGATGCTCACCGCCGCGCAGCGCAAGCGCATCGACAATCGGCTCAAGGCGTCGCGCGGCACGAGCAGCGCGGCGATGAGCGACTTTTTCGACATTGCGCGCGACGCGCCCGTGGCGCGCGCCGACGACGCGCACGTGCCGCTCGTCAACTACCTCGGCGCGCGCCACTGCACGCAAAGCGCCGCGCCATCGGTGCACTACGACGACCCGACGTGCACCGAGTGCGGCGGCGCGCTCGAGACGGACTTTCGCACGGGTGCCGAGACGTGCACGCGGTGCTACGCGACGGCGCACAGCGGCGTCGCGCACCCACTGCACGCGCTGCATAACCCCACGCAGAGCAAGTTCGAGTACCTCCGCGGCGGCCACATGGCCATGATCCTCAAGCGCTTCCAGGGCCTCGAGTCGACGGTGATTCCGCGCAAAAAGGTGCTCGAACCGGTCCTGCTGCGCCTGCACGAACAGAACGTCCCGCTGCACACGGTCACCGTGATGCGCATCAAGCGCACGCTGCGCGCGCTGCGCCTCACCAAGTGGTACGAACACGTGCACCAGCTGCACTACATTGTCACGGGCCGCAAGCCGCACCGCTTCACGCCACTCCAGGTGCAGGAGTTTCTCGGCGCCTTTGAGTGCCTCATTGAGCCGTACGAACGCCATCGGCCACCGAATAGCGACAACTTCCCGTACTATTACTATGCGCTGCACAAGCTCGCGCAGCTGCTCGGGCACCCGCCGCGCGTGGTCAACGCCTTTCCGATGTTTAAAAACAAGAAGCGCCACCGCGACAAGGAGCGCATTTGGGAGAAGATGATGGCCGACCTCGGCTGGCCGTACATTTCGTCGTGAGTTGCGCGCCATGGACGCGATCTCGTCGCATTGAATGACGAGCTCAGCCACACGGCGCGCTGGAGTTGGCTGGTTGGTGACCTTATGTGGTGGTTTCGCGCGCATTGCGTCACACGGGGCGTTGCAAAGGCCGTGGCGTTTTATGTCGCTCGTACATGTGTAGTAAACGGGCACGTCACACACAAGTGCGTTTTACGCGCCACACCCCACCGGCACACCGCGCCACACAACGCCTCACCATGTCGTCCACCGCGACCCAGTCACCGGCCCCCAAGAAGAAGGCCCCCAAGCGCAAGGGACCCAAGAAGATGCGAGAGCTCTCGGCCGCCGAGGCCAATGACCTCGCCGGCTCGTACGTGCTCAAGGGCGCGCGCTGTGCCAAGGGCCAGAAGCGCAAGATTTTGTGCATCCCGGTCGATGCGGCGAAGAAGATGAAGGTCGAGGCAGCGCCCGCGGAGAAGCCGGCCGCCAAGAAGGCGCCCGCCAAGAAGAAGGCCTCTAAGCCAAAGGACCAGTACGACGCGCTGAAGGTGGCGGAGCTCCGCGCCATGCTCAAGGACGCGGGTCACGAGGGCATGCTCAAGTACAAGAGCGGCGATAAGAAGGGCAAGAACAAGCCCGTTGATGAGCTTCGCAAGCTCGCGCGCAGGATGAACTTGTTGGCGTAAGTACGCTGCCCACACGACCATCGAAAAAAAACGCCCACATTTCACCCGATTCCAGTCGCAAAACGGAGGTGCAAAAGAAGTTTGTGTCTTTGTCTGCGTGGCACGCCGTGCCGTGGACCGCAACGCGCAAAGGGCGCCGCATCGTGCTACTTTATCGATATTTTCGTGGTGCATGGGTGTGAGCAACGGAAACCCGCACGCGTCGGTCGAGAGCCGCGCTGTGCCGTTGCCACGGTTGTCATGAGCTCCATGCTCATGCATTTTCTGCTTGCGCTCGCGGCGTACCCGTTGGCCACCGTCATGGCGTCGTGCGTGGCGCGTCACATTGCGCAGCGGACCGACGATTTGCGCCAACTCACCACGCACGTGAGCTGGCCGGCGGTTCTGTGCATTTCCGCGCCCGTGGTGCACGTCGTCGGTCGTGAAGTCACATACATGCTATCGGATGTACTGGCATTGGTCGCGCTCTGTGTCTTGAGCGCGCTCAGTCGCCGCGGTCCACCGCGCACCGTCATTTTGCTGAAACTCCACGAGTTGTGTCCGCAGCTGCACGACGTGGCACGACAGCTCTGTGCATGGTTCGACCACCAGGCACAGCGATCGATTCCTCTGCCTAGGCGTTCGGTGCGCATCGCCGCTCGTTCTCCGAGCGCATTGCCCGATCCAGACGAAGATGTGCTGGTAGTCGACGACGACGACAACGACGGCGACGACGAACTGTGGGCGCAGTCGGCCGAGGAGGATTCCACATAAACTCACTATTTCTCTTTGGTTGTATCCCTGGACGATTTCAGGCGTTTACACAGTGCCGCGCGCGGCGGAGCACCGCGCTTCACACGGCTTCCGCGCGCTCAATGACCGCGCACGCGATGCGCGCCCCAGCATTGCCCGAAATGCGCGATTCGGGCGTCGGTCCGCGTCCCAGGTCGTCGACGCCATCGTGCACCACCAACGCACGTCCGACGACGCTGTACGGTCCGCGCAGCTGAACGAGCTCGTCGCGGAACTGAACGTTCACTTCGCCATGCACGTCGGCACGCGGCAAGTTGTTGATCAAATCGCCGACGTGACGCTCGGCGCCGTCGAGGTGCACCGAACCGTGTTGTTTGCCGTGCGGGTTGTAGTGTCTGCCGAGCGATGCACAGCCGCGCTCGACCGTGCCGTACTCGTGTATGTGCATGGCGTGCCGCGTGCCAGGAACTAGACCCGCCAGGCGAACGCGCACCAACGTGGCGCTTGTGGGCGTTTCTTGCCGAAACGCCACATAGCCGTGCAGCGCGCTGCCATCCGCCTCGCCGAAGCGAAAGCGTGCCAAGGCCGCCGACGGGCCGTACACTCTCGAACAGTGGGCGTCGACCGTTTCACAGCGACGGCGCGCCAGTTCCGCAGCATCATCGCGCGGCGGCGTGGCGGGCACGTGGCACGATAGTGGACAGGGCGCTGCGCGCGGTGGCGGTGGTGTGCGGTGCACGCACGACGACGCGGGATGAAGTTCCGACATGGGTGCGGCGTGCGCTCTGAATCAATGGGCTCGTGTAGAACGGCGTAGCACACCACGTGTGCGACTGCAATGCGTGCTTATGTTACCTACACGTCTAGAAAGAGCCACGTGGGCTCCGTTTATCGCCGTCCGCCGCGGCCACCATTGGCGCGGGCGCGACCACGGCCTCGCCCCCGTCTTCGATCGCCGCCGTCATCGTCGTGGTCGTCGTGCCGATCAAACGACGGCGCGGCGCCGCGCTCCGACTGGCCAGTGTTTTCGCGGTGCGTGCGCTTGTGGAAGCCCGTCATGTGGTCCATTTGCGTCTCGTCAAGGCGCGCGCGCTTAACGTTGCGCTCGGCGCGCATCGTCTCCATCCAGCGGCGCGCGCGCTCGCGCTCGTCGGTAATGTGGTGCCGCCCACGCGCGTGCTCCACGAGACGATGACGCATCGTCACGAGCGAGCGTACGTTGGACGGCACATCGGACGCGCTGCGACGGTGCTCGGCGGGCGCCGCGACGGCCGAGGCCGCGTCGTCCGTCGCGGCGACGGGGCCCGCAGAGGCAGCGCCGCCTCCAGAGACGCCGACGACCGTTTGTTCGACCGATAGCACGCCCGTGCTGCGCGCCTGGCCCGGCTTGGCGCGCTGCGCGCGTCGCTCGGCGTCGAGCTCGCGCGCAAACATCGCCTCAAACAGCTGGATATCGACGAGCGGCGCGCGCTTCGAGTAAAACTCGCTGCACGCGACGCGCGCCCGCGCCTCGTTGCCCACCACCGACGGCGGGCACGTGCAGCGGCAACGTTGCGCCAAGCCACGCGTGTCGATGTGAAAATAGATCTTGCGCGAGCGGTGCGGCCGCATGACGTTGAGACAGTACTGGTCGTTGGTGCCGCGCACGCGCACTTCGTAGTAGAAGCGCGGCACGTCGCCCGCCAGCGTGGACGACGACGACGACGTCGGATAGCGCTTCTTCTCGATGGTACCGACAATCTTGAGCTCGCGGTACATGGTGCAGTGCGCGTAGGCGCGCACGCAGCGCTCCACGCGCGCGTACCACGGGTGCCCCGCGTCGTACGTCTCGACGACGTTGGCGGCGCTCGCGCGCCACGGCACCACACACAGCGAGCCGCGCTCGTCAAACGGCT
>Ga0180437_10011518_pt1 | contig 10601 bp, 17 predicted proteins | sample SS_ome_4_FD_132410 | JGI IMG/M metagenome (GOLD analysis project Ga0180437, IMG submission 132410) | Hypersaline lake sediment archaeal communities from the Salton Sea, California, USA - SS_3_D_1 metaG | ecosystem: Environmental > Aquatic > Non-marine Saline and Alkaline > Hypersaline >... | reverse complement strand
CCCCGCCTGCTGCAAAGCCGATATAGCCGACTCTCGACCCGAACCGGGGCCTTTGACCTTGATTTCAATCTCACGGACGCCGTTGCGCATCGCGGCACTGGCACAACGCTGTGCCGCTCTTTGGGCCGCAAACGGCGTGCTCTTGCGAGAACCCTTGAAGCCGACACATCCGGGCGAGCCCGAACTGATCGTATTACCTTCCATATCGGTAACTGTAATCAACGTATTGTTGAACGTCGCCTTTATGTGCACGATCGCGCGAACAACATTCTTTCTGATTTTTCGCTTTGATTTTTTTGCCATTACTTTTCTCTTACTTTATGTCTATCGCGAGCAATTGAATTCTTAACGTGCTTCCTTTACGCCCTTCTTGCCCGCCACCGTCTTCCTGGGGCCTTTTCTGGTGCGTGCATTACTCTGAGTGCACTGGCCCCTCACGGGCAATCCTCTTCTATGGCGAATTCCCCTGTAACAGCCGATATCGCGCAGGCGAGCTATGTTCTGGGCCACCTGCCTGCGAAGCTGACCTTCGACGATGCAATTTCGATCGATAATCTGTGTTATCTGGCTAAGCTCATCTTCACTGAGCTTGTTCGCCTTGGTGCTCTCTTCGATCCCGGCTTCCTTAAGTATCTGCCTTGACGTACGCTGACCTATACCGACAATATAAGTCAGTGCAATCAATATGGATTTGTCGTTGGGAATATCAACACCGACTATACGCGGCATATCAGCTCCTTTTCATTTCTGGTATCATTGCTTCACACTCGATCCCGGCAATAAAAATCAGCCTTGTCGCTGTTTGTGCCGCGGGTTCGTACAGATCACCCGCACGACACCTTTGCGACGAACAATCTTGCAATTTTCACATATACGTTTTACTGAACTTCTTACTTTCATATATACCACCTGCTCTCGTGGTTAACGTCTACAACCGAACAACATTGCGAGTCGCGACTAATTCCTGAGCACGATTCGGCCTCTGTTTAGATCATACGGCGACATTTCAACAACAACCGTATCTCCGGGCAGAATACGAATAAAGTGCATTCGCATTTTGCCGGAAACATGCGCCAAGACCTTGTGACCGTTCTCAAGCTCCACCCTGAACATGGCATTGGGCAAAGCATCGGTCACCGTAGCCTGTAATCTAATTGTGTCCTTCTTGGGCATTTCGTCCCGTTTCACAACTCACGTTCGCAAGTCCGTTTTTTGCCGCTTCTTACGGCCCCTTGACTGTCAATACCTTGCAGCCATCCTTAACTATGGCAATTGTGTGCTCGAAATGCGCCGAGCTCTTACCGTCTTTGGTCACGACGGTCCATCCATTTTTCAAAGTTCGCACGTCGTAGGAGCCCGCATTTATCATCGGCTCCACGGCTATGACCATTCCTTCGGTCAAAACAATATCGTGTGTCCGCAAGTCACGGCTCACAAAGTTGGGCACTCTCGGTTCTTCGTGCATTTCTTTGCCGATTCCGTGTCCGACAAAGTCTCTTACCACCGAGAATCCAGCCTGTTCGGCACATTGCTGCATCTCGGCGGCTACCTGACTCCATTTGACAGCCGGAGCGGCCATTTCAACCGCAGTTCCGAGGACACGCTGCGTAACATCCATCAGCCGGCGCCGCTCCTGAGAGATATCGCCTATGGCGATCGTTACCGCGGCATCGCCACAATAACCGTTGAGTCTGACGCCAAAGTCGACACTGAGGATATCGCCGTTTCTAAGCTTTGCGCTGCTCGAAGGAATCCCGTGAACGACCTCGTCGTTAATCGAGGCACAAATTGCTCCCGGAAACGGGATTTTAGAATACGGGCTTCGAACGCCTTTGAACAACGCCTGCGCTCCGGCTTCGGCAGTCATCTCCAGTGCTAAACTGTCAAGATGCGCGGTAGTAATCCCCGGCTCTGCAACTTCTTTTAGTTTTGAAAGAACATTTGCTACAACGGCGCCTGCCCGGCTCATCAACTCAATTTCTCTTCGACTGCGCAGCGTTATGGCCATTTACGTTACCGTATCGAGGTCATGCCTCCTGGTTCGATACGGGATCGACGCTGCATGCGTCGCTTAGCGTATCCAGTTTTTCAAATATCGAGGCCTTCACCTCGTCAACACTCCGGCCGGCATCAAAGTCATAAACTGTACCGTTTCCCTTATAATAATTCACCAGCGGCTCAGTCTGCTGGTGGTAGGTCTTCAGGCGATGAGCCACCACTTCCAGGCTGTCATCAGATCGCTGAACGAGCTTGGTGCCGTCGTTGTCACAAATACCTTCGGCTTTTGGCTTCAGGTTTTCAACGTGGTAAACCGCTCCACATTTGGGGCAGCTTCTTCTTCCGGTCATTCGAGAAGCCACGATCTCATCGTCTATCTCCAGATTCAGAACGGCGTCAACCCCGAGCCCGGCCGCAGACAGGGCTTTATCAAGCTCTACCGCCTGGTTGACCGTCCTGGGAAAGCCATCCAGAACGAAGCCGGACGCCGGCGCCTTTTCGATTGCCTTGGCCATCATCTCGATTATAATCTCATCCGGAACAAGTCCCCCGGAATCCATGTAACTCTGGGCCTGCTTGCCCAGCTCGGTACCGGCGGCTCTTTCCTGCCGCAGGATGTCGCCGCTGGACAGATGAACCAGATCATACCGATTCACAATATTTTTACATTGAGTGCCCTTGCCCGCGCCGGGCGCACCTAACAACACTATTCTCATCCTTGTGACCCTTTGATTCTTCCGGTTGAACTGAAACCTTCGTAGCTTCGCATCAGGAGGTTTGCTTCTATTTTTTGAACCAGATCGAGCGAAACGCTGACCACAATCAGCAGCCCGGTGCCGCCGAGGAAGTTCGCAACAGAAGGCTGTATCCCCAGCCCTACTATGATCAGTTGTGGCACGATCGCAATTATTGCCAAAAATGACGCTCCGAAATAAGTTATGCGCGTCATCACGGTCTCGAGATAGTCGGCGGTCCTGCGCCCCGGTCGCAGACCGGGAATAAAGCTTCCGGCGTCACGAAGGTTCTTCGCCATTTCCTTGGGCTGGAATTGAACGGTCACCCAGAAGTAGGCGAATAGAAAGATCAGCAGCATATACAGGACATTATACGTATATGCTCTCGGACTCAAAGCATAGCTGATCGTCTGGAGTATGGACGAATCCGCAAGACTCTCAAGCCTGAGAAGCTGGTCGATGATGATCGGCGGAAACATCATGAAACTGGATGCAAAGATGATCGGCATCACGCCGCCGTGATTGACTTTCAGAGGGAGGTAATGCCGCTGCCCGCCGTAGACACGCCGGCCGCGCATCTGCTTGGCCTGCTGAATCGGTATTCGCCGTTGTCCCTGGGTTATCAAAATGGCGCCGGCGACCACGAATACGAAAGCCGCTATTAAGAACAATATCTTGGCCGGTCCGACGCTGCCGACCGGCGCGCCGACCGACAGATCAACATTCTGCCACAGCATCCGAACGGCCCACGGCATTCTCGATACGATTCCGGCCATAATTATCAGGCTGATACCGTTACCTATGCCGTATTCGTCTATTTGCTCGCCCAGCCACATAAGGAAAACAGTTCCGGCGGTCATGGCGAAAACACCCATTACCAAAGCCGTCCTTTCCATACCCCCATAGGTCAGACCCTGGCCCCCCAGCAGCTTCATGAACATAATGGACTGGATCACACATATCAGCACGGTCAGGTAGCGCGTGTACTCCTGTATCTTTTTGTGCCCGGTTTGACCCTCCTGTCGCAATTTCTTCAGGGAAGGAACCACCTCGCCCAACAACATCAGAATAATCGACGAAGTAATGTACGGCATTATTCCCAGGCCGAACAAACTGCTGCGGCTAAGAGTTCCACCGGTGAACATCTGCATCATTTCCGCAGCTCTGCCCAGCGGCGTGTCCGATTGGGTCGCGCCCTCTGCAACACCTTCATAATCGAAACCAGGAACGGAGATAAAGAAACCTACCCTGTAGATCATCAGCAGCGCAACTGTGAACAATATCTTGTTGCGCAGATCCTGGACTCTGAATATGTTGATAATTTTCGCAAGCATTATTTCATTTCTCGTATTCTATGTTGCAGCGTTCGGTCTCACATAAGACGGCACTAAAATATAAAGTCAAATTACCTTTGTCGTACCGCCGGAAGCGGTAATCTTCTCCTCAGCAGACTTACTGAATTTATGGGCGCTTACCTGCAGCTTTCTCGTCAGGTCTCCCTTGCCCAGGATCTTAACCCGACTCTTTACGCTGTCGACAAGACCGGCGTCGGATAATTGCTCGATGCTGATCGAGGCGCCGTCCTCGAACCGTTCGAGTTGACATATATTGACGATCTCACAGCGTGTAGCGAACTTGCTGTTGTTAAATCCGCGTTTCGGCAATCGCCGGAACAGAGGCATCTGCCCGCCCTCATACGCCGAGACAGAAACCGAGCCGGCCCTGCTGCCGGCGCCTTTGTGCCCCCGGCCGCAAGTTTTACCCTGACCGCTGCCGGGGCCCCGGCCAACACGGCGACGACGCCTGTGTTTACCTACTTTCGAAGTTATTTCATGACTAAGCATTAAAATCACCTAATTATAAATCGGCAATTGTTATACGTTGATCGGCACACCGCGAAGAGATTCGACCATTTCCCTGTCTCTCAGCGCCAGCAATCCCTGCAACGTTGCTTTCACAACGTTCTTGGCCGAATTGCTCCCGTACACTTTGGTCAAAACGTCCTGTACGCCGGCGTACTCGAGTACCGCTCGGGCGCTCGAACAGGCAATAACACCGGTACCGGGGCTGGCCGGCACCAGAGCTATCTTCGTAGCCCTGTATTTGCCATTGATCTGGTGTGGAATCGTCCGGCCGTCGAGAGCTATCTTGTGCAACGTCTTCTTGGCGTCCTTCACGCCTTTTTCGACAGCTCGCGGCACTTCATTGGCCTTGCCGTAACCGACGCCCACCGTCCCGGCACGATCGCCGATCACAACCAGCGCCGCAAAACTGAATCTTCGACCGCCCTTGACTACCTTGGAGCAGCGATAAATCTTCACGACTGTATCCTCCAACGGCCTTTCTTCCTGCTCCAACTGCCCCGGCGACTCACTTGGTCGCGCCGGTGGCGATGTGTCTTTCGCCGGGAGCGGGGCACTTTGCTCCGGAGGAGAAGCTTCCGGGACCTCGGGGGCGGCGTTTTGCGCCTTATCCCCAGTCTCAGCCTCATCGGGTTCAACGTTTTTTACAGGTTCTTCTGCCAATTTCTTCTCCAAACCTTATGGTTTCTCTTTTCTCAAAATGCCAGTCCGGCCTTCCTCGCCGCTTCGGCAAGGGCCTTGACCCGGCCATGGAATTTGTAACGGTTTCTGTCAAAGCAAACACACTTGATTCCGACGCCGAGAGCCTGCTTGGCGATAGTCTCGCCTACCATTTCAGCAGCCTTCTTGTTGCCGGCATTCTTCAATTGTTCTTGTAATGCCTTAGTTCCGGTGCTCGCCGAGGCAAGTGTCGCTCCGGCAGTATCGTCGATAATCTGAGCGTAAATATGCCTGTTCGAGCGGAACACCGACAATCGCGGCCTGTCCGGCGTCCCGAATACCTTCTTGCGAACGTGATACTTTCGCCTGATCGCTGCTTTTCTATGACTTGCTATTTTCAATTTTAAATTCCTGAATCGAAATTACTACGCCGCACCTGAGGCGAACGCCTTACCGACCTTGCGTCTGACGTGCTCATCGGCGTAACGGATGCCTTTGCCCTTGTATGGCTCCGGGGGCCTGATCTTACGGATATCGGCGGCGAACTGCCCCAGCAGTCTCTTGTCAACCGCCGAAAGCGTAAACCTTGCCGGAACATCGTTGCCTCGAGTGGCGCCGGCTTGAATGTCCACCTTCACACCCTTGGGAATCGTCAGCTCAACGGGATGGCAAAATCCAATCTGGAACACAAGCTTGCCGCCCTGATCCTTAACGCTGTAGCCGGTGCCGTATATTTCCAGCTTCTTCTCAAAGGCCTTGCTCACACCGGTAACCATGTTTGCAATCAGGGCACGCATTGTCCCGTGCAACTGCTTGTTCTGGCGGTCATTGGGCCGCTCGTTTTCAACGATCACCTGCTTGCCGTCGACTTTCACTTTTATCCGCGGATGGCAGTCCATCTCAAGGGCCCCAAGCGGCCCTGTAACCTTGACATGCAGCCCCTTGAGCTCGACCTTGACGCCCGTCGGAATATCAACTGGTTTTTTTCCTATACGACTCATTAGCTTACCGTGCAAAGTATTTCGCCGCCGACGTTTGCCTCGCGGCAGCTTCTATCACTCATTACGCCTTTACTTGTAGAAACGATTGCTATTCCCATGCCGGCCATAACTCGCGGCAAATTGCCAACGGACGAATATACCCGACAACCCGGACTGCTCTTTCTGGTTATCGCATCGATGATCGATCGGCCGTTCCGGTCATACTTGAGCATTACCCTTAATATGCCCTGTTTGCCGTCGTCAATCCGGTCGTAGCCCTCAATATATCCTTCCTGCTTCAGCACTGCTGCGATGCCTTCGCAGATATTCGATGCTTTAATGTTGACCTGGGCTTTGTTTATTCGCAGAGCATTGCGAATTCTTGTCAGCATATCAGCTATTGGATCACTCAAACTCATAATCTACCTCGTATTGCGTATATCGTATTGCGTATCGCGTAACACAATACGCATCACGCACAGCGCACGACGAATTTACCAACTGGCCTTTCTTACGCCGGGTATCTTGCCTTCGTTGGCCAATGTTCTAAAACAAATCCGGCAAATCTTGAACTTGCGATAGACCGCTCGCGACCTGCCGCAAAGTTGACAGCGCCTGTACTGCCTGACGCGAAACTTCTGTTTTTGCTCTGCCTTGTATTCCAGCGCTTTTGTTGACATTCACACACTCCGGTTTCTTGTCTTGTCAGGCGTTTTGTGACTCACGCTTCCTGAACGGCATGCCGAAAAGCTCCAGCATCTTCCTTGCCTCGTCGTCGGTGTTCGCCGTGGTCACAAAGGTTATATTCATCCCCTGCTGAAATTCGATCTTTGCCGTATTGATTTCGGGAAAAACACTCTGTTCGGTCAGGCCCATTGAGTAATTGCCCCTGCCGTCGAAACTCTTTTCGCTCAGACCCCGAAAGTCTCTGACTCTGGGGATAGCGAGGCTGATGAGCCGGTCCATGAATTCGTACATTCTCACGCCACGGAGGGTGACTTTAAGACCGGTTTCCTGCCCCTCTCTGACTTTGAAGTTCGAAACGCTCTTTTTTGCCTTGCAGACCGCGGGCAGTTGACCGGCAATCATCGTCAGGTCCTTCCTGGCGGACTCCAGAAACTTCTTGTCCTGGGTAGCTCTTCCTATGCCCATGGATATGACGACTTTTTCCATACGGGGCACAGCCATCGGATTCTTATACCCGAATTCCTCGGTCAGGCCCTGGGTTATCTTCGTTTTATATAATTCTTTTAACCTTGCCATTTTTCTATTTCGTAACCGCTCAAATACTCACATAACACGCTGCGTCAGTCTTACTTTGGCCTGCTGACAACGCCGATTTCAGTGCCGTCGGTAGTCAGACGCTTCTTACCGCCCTTGGCACTTTGTTCATAACGGACTCTGCTGCCTTTAGAACTCTTGGGATTAACCGGCAGCACGTTGCTGATGTGGATGGGCCTCTCAACATTTATCCGCCCGCCCTGAGGATTCTTACGCGAAGGCCGGACGTGCTTCTTGGCTAAGTTATGGCCCTGGACAACAACGCAGTTCTTGCCTGGTATCACACGTAACACCCTGCCGGATGCACCTTTATGATCCCCGGCCACGATCTCCACCATATCACCTTTTTTTACATGCAAAGCCATAAGATCACGTCTCACATTTCAAAAATCTTCAGACCACCTCGCTGGCCAGCGAAATAATCTTCATATAGTTCTTTTCACGAAGCTCACGAGCAACCGCGCCAAAGATTCTCGTTCCTATCGGATTGCCTTCCGCATCGATCATCACCGCGGCGTTGCTGTCGAACCTTACATAACTGCCGTCCGAACGTTTGACGGGGCTCTTGGTCCGAATGATGACGCACTTGTGTACTTTCTTGTCGTCCAACTGGCAGTTCGGCAGCGATTTCTTTATCGCAACGCTGACAACATCGCCGACTCCCGCACTGGGCCTGGTCATCTTTCCGCGGGATCCTCCCCTGCCGAGGACCTTAATGCATAACGCCGACTTGACTCCGGAATTGTCGGCTATGTCCAACATTGTTTCCTGTTGAATCATTATCTCGAATCTCAATTCACGATTGTTTCTTTTCTACGATCTTCAGAAGACGCCAGCTCTTTCTCTTGCTGCGAGGTCTGCACTGGGCAATCTCGACGACGTCGCCTACTTTGCTCTGGTTGTGCTCATCATGAACGGCCAGCCTGGTCCTGCGCCTAATGTACTTGCCGTACTTGGGGTGTTTGACCTTGTAGTCAATGGCAACCGTGACGCTTTTGTTGCCGCTTTTGCTTACCACCGCGGCCGTTATAGTTTTAACTTTACTATCCTGCATATTCGCTTTTCCGTCTAAACAAGCACCTGCCAATCAGCCATCATTTGCTTTGTCGCATTATTGTCTTGACCCTTGCAATATCACGTCTGACATTGGTAACAGCCTTCGAATTCTCGAGCTTTTCCGTGACCGCCTGGGAGCGCAAATCGAACAGGTGCCTCTCGAGTTCGTCGAGTTTGCCTTCAAGCTCATCCGGGCTCATTTCTCGGTAATGTTGCGCTTTCATCTCAAGCTTGTCCTATTACAGTGAATGCCTTCGTTTAACAAACCGGCATCTAATCGGCATTTTATGAGCGACCCTCACCAGCGCCTGCTTGGCTACGTCTTCGGCAACTCCGCCGATCTCGAAGCAAACCTGGCCCGGCCTTACCCTTGCCACCCAGAATTCCGGCTCGCCCTTACCTTTGCCCATTCGGGTTTCCAACGGCTTGGAACTGACGGGCTTATGGGGGAAGATCCTGATATAAACCTTGCCCTCACGATGCAGGAAATGAGTTGCCGCAACTCTGCCGGCTTCAATATTCCGCGCGGTTATCCAACTGGTCTCCAAAGCCTGCAAGCCGTATTCACCAAACGCCACAAAGTTGGATCGCGACGCATTGCCTTTCATTATGCCGCGTTGGCTCTTGCGGTGCTTCACTCTTTTCGGCATCATCGCCATTTTTTATACACCTTTGCAAAACTATTACTTTCGAGGTATTTGCCCCGATAAGAATCTTCCGTTTATCAACTTGTCTCGTTTGTATCCGGTTTACTACTTTCCGCTTCGGCCGGCGGTGATTCAACCACCGGTGCGGGCGGCGCCTTCTTGGCAGGAGCCCGATCGCCGCGTCTCGCTCCGTGTTTGGAGCCGCTGCGATCTCTCATTGTCGGACTCAAACGCCTCGGTGGACGCCGGCGCGGGGCTCCCTGTGCGATCTCTTCGCCGAACTTGCCTCTGTAAATCCACGCCTTCACTCCGATCGTGCCGTAAGTGGTTCTCGCCGTTGCCACAGCGTAGTCCACATCGGCATCCAGCGTATGCAGCGGAATGCTGCCGAGCTTCTGCGTTTCCCTCCTCGACATTTCCGAGCCGGCGAGCCGGCCCGAGCAGATAATCTTGACCCCTTTGGCTCCGGCGTTCATTGCCGCTTCGCAGAACTGCTTCATTGTACGTCTGAAAGAAGCCCTTTTGCCCAACTGCTCGGAGATCGCCTCGGCCACCAAAGTGGCGTTGAGGTCCGGCTCTTTAATCTCAATGACATTGACGTTTATCTTACGACCCGTAATATCTTCAAGTTCTTCCCGCAACTTGTCTACTTCACCGCCCCGCGGGCCAATGACAACGCCGGGTCGAGCGCTATGCAATGTAACTTTTACCTCATTTCGCGTCCGTATGATCTCAGTCTTGGCCACTGCGCCCTTGGGCATGCGACGGTTAAATCTGTTGTCAACGTACCGGCGGATTTTCTGGTCTTCAACAAGGAAATCACCATAATTGGCTTTGGGGGCGTACCATGTGCTCTGCCACCCAAGCTTTATTCCCGTTCTGAAACCTACTGGCGATACTTTTTGACCCATAGTTTCGTATCTCTTATTGCGTTCTCAATTTCCTGCAGTTCTGTCAGATTTGCGTAACTGTTACATGTATATGGCAGGCCTTCTTGCGAATCGGATGCGCTCTGCCTCTGTCTTTTGCGATGAATCTTTTTGTCCCGATCCGGACTCCCGCGTCGTCGACACGAGCGCAGCTTACATACAGGCTGTCGGTATCGGCCTGATGCTCGTCCGCGTCGGCAACTGCGCTTTTCAAGACCTTGTCTATCATCTCGGCGGCGCGTTTGCTCGTGAATTTAAGGACGTCCATCGCATCCTGCACGCTGCGACCGACTATCAACTGGGTTACCAGCCGGGCCTTTCGTGCCGAGATCGGAGCGTAGCGATACGAAGATCGCCAATCCGCCAGATCGTTTGCCTCTACCGATAACGCGGTTGCCAGGCGCCGGATGTCTTCCGCACGCGGTTGGGGTTTGAAAAGACCCTTTTGCCAGTT
>Ga0180437_10011517_pt1 | contig 10601 bp, 4 predicted proteins | sample SS_ome_4_FD_132410 | JGI IMG/M metagenome (GOLD analysis project Ga0180437, IMG submission 132410) | Hypersaline lake sediment archaeal communities from the Salton Sea, California, USA - SS_3_D_1 metaG | ecosystem: Environmental > Aquatic > Non-marine Saline and Alkaline > Hypersaline > Sediment... | reverse complement strand
TCTGGACCTTACTCCAAGCTGGGGAGACTCCTCCCGCCCCCAAAGTACCGTTCGTCTTCAACAAGTTCGAGGGCTATCTCAAGACGATGGGCATTGACCCACACAAGGAAGGAAATGACATTGTCCTTCGCCCTCTGACTGACTCCCAGATCAAGCGTATGAGCAATGGGGCCCTTCCTCGTCCCGGTCGTATGCTCACCGGGCGGAATCTGGTGCCCGAGAAGGGCGGCCTATTCGACCCGGAGCTCACTGGCACGAAGAACGTCAACGAGCTCGGGGACAAATGGACTCACATTGAGCTTGCTCAGAAGATGCCCAACCCAGTTTTTGAAAAGCCAGTGAAGACATTGCTGGGTCTTACCAAGAATCAGTACGATGGAGTCATTCAATCGAAGCAGGAGTTGGATGGCAAGAAAGGTCCAGAGGCCATTGTCAGCGCACTGCGAAACTTCGACATGGACTCTCGGGAGAAGGAACTGTCTTCCAAGATCGGGAGCCTCAAAGGGACCAATCGAAGCAACGCCAACAAGCAGCTCAAATACATCCGGTCCTTGAGGTCTGCCGGCCTCACCCCTGAGTCGGCTTATGCATCCAAGCTGATTCCTGTCCTTCCCCCAACCATGAGGCCGGTAGGAATATTGCCCAATGGAGGGCTCAACTTCGATGACCTCAACGGGCTCTACAGTCGCATTGCCAACTCGAACGATCAGCTCAAAATGTTCGACCCGAAGGTGATGCCCGAGGAGGAGTCCTACGACTTGAAGTCTTCCGTGTACGATGGACTCAAAGCATTGACTCTGGTCGGCTATGGAGCAGGGAAGCAGCATCTCAATGGTGTTGCAGAGACCATTGCTGGAAAGGGGGAGCCGAAGAAGGGATTCTTCCAGGGCAAGATCATAGGGCGTCGACAAGACCTCTCCATGCGCGGCACCATCGTCCCGGAGCCATCATTGTCATTGGATGAGGTAGGCGTGCCGAAGAAGGCAGCCAAGGAACTCTACAAGCCGTTCATCGTTCAGAAGTTGGTGCGCAGCGGTATCACTCCCTTGCAGGCGCAGAAGCACGTGAAGGAGGGGACTCCATTCTCAGATAGGGCTCTTGAGGCCGTGATGAACGAGCGCCCTTTGTTGCTCAAGCGAGATCCAGTTCTTCACAAGTTCGGGGTTCAGGCGTTCCGCCCCAAACTGGTTGAGGGCAAAGCGGTCAAGATCCATCCGCTCGCCACCTCGGGGTACAACGCGGACTTCGACGGGGACCAACAGATAGGACAAGTACTTTTATGGTTGACTGACGAGATTTTTAATGCGAACTACTCGTTCTGGAAACTGAGGAGAGTTCGCATGGCGGCAAGATTTGAGGAGTTGGTTGGCTATGAGAAGGACGGGCGCTTCGTGATTTGTGATCTATCCGAGGTCCCCCACCTCCCGGAGAAAGTAACCCGTGGTCACATCGACTATCACCCGGTCCCAGAAGGAGTGAGGGTGGTGTCGTTCAGCCCTACGGGGCCAGTTATGGCCGAGGTGACTGGCTGGTCATACCATCGATCTCGAAAGGTGGAGATCGTTACCCTAGGAAGCGGGAAGCAGATAGTTACTGACGATGATGAGCGCGCTGTATTTGGGATGGACGCATCGTCTTTGGAGTGGTGTCGACGTCGCCCGTCTGAGTCGTCGAATCAGTTCGTGCCGATAGTGTCCGAGGAGCCCCGTCCTACAGGAGAGGTGTTCCACGCCATAGAACTGCCTGATGACGATGTGAGCCAGCGCCTCCGGCCTGAAGCAGAGCTCGACTTCGAGCTTGGGTATTACTTGGGGGCCATGGTCGGTGATGGGTGGGCCGGGCATGCTCGTGGAGAGCCCAAGAGCGTGAATCTCTCTTCTTCCTACGGGGAAGTGAAAGATCGTTGGGAGAAGAGTAGCCTGTCTGTCTTCAAGGAAATCCCTCATTCTACTTATAACTGGGTTGAAGACGGCAAGCTTGGTGATTCAGAAGGTAGTGGAATAACTGTTGTTGCTTGCGCTGCTTGGGCGCGAGACATTCCTTCCCTTGTCGGACATGGGGCGAAGAACAAACACCTTCCTCCGTTCTACCACCAGGCACCTAGAGAGTTTTGGTATGGGTTGCTGAGCGGTTTGTGGGATACAGATGGGTCAGCTTCTTGGTCCAGTGGCAAATCGAAACCACAATTCATGTTTAACTACTCTTCTTCGAGCATACGGTTGATTCAAGAAATACAGCATCTGCTCCGGCTGCTGTCTATTACCTCGACCATCACACCTACTACTACTCCGAAGGGGGACCCCTACTGGGTATTGAACGTGTCAATTGTCGAGCTTCATCGGGCGAAGCTGCCTCTTGATCTTGTGCAACTAAACAAGTCTGAAGCCTGGAGGAAATTTGTAAAAGGCCCTGAGCCCGACGATCACATGGCTTACAGCAGAAACCGACTGGTGCCCTTGCCATCTTCTTTGGCAAAAGAGCTTCGTGTTCTTTTGGGGTATAAGCCGCACTACAGCATGTACGTGACATTGTCCAAGGCAATTGATCGACAGTACCTGTCCAAAGTCATGGCTGCTGATCTCATCGGTATCCTAGAAGCGGAAGGAAAGAATTGTGCCCACCCCCTGTATGAGAAGTGGAAGGCGGTTGTTGGGCTGAAGGGTATCTATTTTGAGCGCGTGAAAGAGGTAGAGATTACCAATCACGAAGAAGACGGGTACGATCTTACCGTCCCAGGGCATGAAACGTTCATGAACTCTGACGGCGTGATCTTGTCCAACACCATGTCGGCATTCGTACCTGAGAGTCAGAAGGCCATTGACGAAGCCTACAAGATGATGCCGTCCAGCAACTTGTTCAGCCCGGCCACTGCCAATCTCATGTTCAAACCAAGTCACGAGTCGAAACTTGGTCTGTTCAAAATGACTGAAGTGAGTAAGAGAGCACCAAAGAGGTTCGCTTCAGTAGCCGCCGCTGCGAGGGCTGTGAAAGATGGGGTCATCAGTATGCAAGATCCTGTCTCCATAGACTTGTCGTCTTTAGACAAAGAGATCTTGGAGAAGCTCGGGGCAAATACAACTACAACCATCGGCAGGCTGCTCGTATACCAAGCCCTCCCTCCCGGGCAAAAGGACCGACGTATCTTAACTGATCCAAAGTTTACTTTTGATGGAAAGAATCAGCAGGAGTTGCTCACTCGAGTGGCAAAAGAGTCTGAAGCTGACTTCGCCAGGGTGGCCAACAGGATGAAGGACTTGGGAAACAACTATTCCACTGGCCTGTCCATCAAGCTGAGTGATTTTGTCTCGGATAAGGCTAGCAGGGATCCCATACTTACTGCAGCCGCGAAAGAAGAGAAGTTGGTCAGGCGTAATTCTCGCCTTTCTGAAGATAAGAAGAGCGAAAAAATTGTCGAGATCTATTCTAAGGCTGGAAAGCTCATAGACAAAAAGGCGCGGGTTAAGGCGGATGCTAACCCCACAGGTCTTTACGATTGGATTCGATCGGGGGCGCGTGGGAATTGGGATCAATACAAGCAGATGACTGTGACTCCTTTGCTGGTGGCGGATACCAGCGGCCGCACTGTGCCAGTTCCTATAGACCGTTCGTACTCTGAAGGTCTGGACATAGGGTCATATTGGACCACGATGCATGGTGCTCGAATGGGCACCATCAACAGAGTGGAGGGAACTTGGCGTCCTGGGTACATGGGCAAGCAGATTATGCAGACAACCATGGACCAGATGATCACGGACGAGGACTGCGGGACCAATAAGGGAATCAAGTTCTCTTCCGACAGTCGGGATATCTTGGGCCGCTTCACAGTGGGTGATATCAACCTCGGGAAAAGAGGTGGAAAGGATAAAGGAGTCATTCCCAATGGCACTCTCGTAACCCCTGACGTTGTCAGGAGGCTGAGGAACAATAAGGTGGGGGATGTCCGTGTGCGCAGCCCGTTGAAATGCGCTCATGGAAAAGGTCTCTGCCAGAAATGTCACGGGGTCAATGAAAATGGGATGCTCCAGCCTAAGGGAACCAATGTGGGAATTCTTGCGGCTCAGGCATTAGGAGAACCTGCCACTCAGCTCAGCATGGATAGTTTTCACACCGGGGGGGTAGCCGGCGCAAAAGGATCAACCGCTATTGGTACTTTTGACCGTCTGGATCAACTTCTTCAGCTGCCTAAGAAACTCCCAGGAGCTGCTGCCTTGGCTTCAACTTCCGGTAAGGTGCAGAGGGTCCAAAAGGATCCAGCAGGCGGATGGAACGTGTTTGTTGCCGGCCAAAGACATTACGTACCTGGAAGCCGAGACCTAAGAGTGAAAAACGGGCAGGAGGTCAAGAAGGGGGACGCTCTTTCTTCCGGCCCGAAGAATCCCCGAGAGATGCGTGAGCTTGTTGGCATGAACAACGTGCAGAGTTATCTGGTAAATGAGATCCAGAAGATCTACGAAGATAAAGCCCCGATCAGAAGGGTCAACACAGAAACTTTTGTTCGTGCCATGACCAACCTCAGCGAGGTCAAGGATCCAGGTAGCAATGACGGCCTGTTGCCAGGGGACAAAGCTCCGACGTCTGAGATCGTGGCGTACAACAGTAAGGTGTCTCCGGACAAACAGATCAAGTACGACCCATTGATGCAGGGTGCAGAGCATCTCCCAACAGAGATTCGTGAGGATTGGATAGCTCGACTTCAGAGCAGGGACCTGAAGAAGACAGTGCTCGATGCTGCAGCAGAGGGCTGGAAGTCGGAGGTACACTCCACACATCCTATACCCGGTATGGCTGTGGGAGCCCACTTTGGAGAAGGACTGGAAGACCAACCCTGGCTGTACTAGGGAGCTTACGTGTCACGAAAAGCAGCAAGAGATGCATCGAGATCGATCCGACAGGCCCTGGGTCAAGTGGCTGGAGGATTCCGCCCCGCCTACGTAGAGACAGTCCGCATCTTCAACGTCAACATCGAGGACTACTCAGTAGACTGCATCTCTGAGCATGGGGAGAAGAGATTCTTCGATGTCCAGGTGATGACTCCTTACTTCCACTTCACCAATGGGGAGGGCATCTTTGTAATGCCAGAGGTCGGGGCTTTGGCTTGGCTCTGTGTCCCCAGTGGCGGAAGGATGGCGCCCTCATTTCTGCTCGGATTCCAAGCCCCGTTTGATGAGACAGACATCAACTACCGCTGTGGTCGCCCGAACCTCAACCCTGGGGACATCATGTTGCGTACCAGGGATGAGAACTTCATCGCTTTGAGGCGGGGAGGGGTAGTGCAGATCGGAGCCACTCCAATTGCACAGCGGTTGTATGTACCTATTCGAAACTTCATCGAGGATTTCTGTGAGAACTACAAGCTCACTACCTTTGCGGGGGAGATGTTCTGGGAAACAGACCGGGACGATCAGACAAAAGAGGGAAACGCCCCAACCAAATTCCACCTGAAAGTCAAGCAGCTTGCGAATAATCCACAGCATATCGCTGAGCTCACAATGGGCTCCCATGGTGATGGTGAGCCGCTTACAATGGACCTCACGATTTGGTCTAGCGGGGCTGACGACAGAGAGGCTAGGGTTTCCCTCCAGATCACAAATGAAGGTAGTGTAACCTGGAGCCTGGAGAAAGATTGGACGCAGAATGTTTCAGGAAGCCACACCACCACAGTGGAAGGAAACTACACCGTCGACTCGAAAGAGGCTGTCGGTATCACGGCCCAAAAAGATGTCACTGTGGAGTCTGCCGGTGGGAATATCGCTTTGGGGGCCGCAAACAATGCTGATCTCACAGGCGGGGCAGTAGCTACGATGGATGCCCCTGTGGTAAAGCTGGGTGGTAGTGCAGTATCTCAAGCAGTGAAGGGGACGGAGTTGTTCAACGCATTGTCAGCGTTCGCCAGCTCGCAAGGGGCTGCAGCCACGGGGGTACTAGCCCCTCTGGCAGCAGGGTATGCGACATTGGCCACAGCACTTAGCTCTATCCTTTCAGCGAAAGTCAAAGTTGAGTAGGAGAACCCAATGGAAACTCAACCTCTGTTTCGCGACGACAAGCTTCATTTCGATGGGGAAGAAAAGTACGCAGGCATGCTCACTCGTCTAGGTGACAATGTCGATGAGTGGCCGCAGGAGATCACTCAGGAAGCGTACAAGCAGATTCCTTACCTGAGCGACTTCGAGGTCAACGTCATCCTCGACAAAGTCGATGAGCAGAAGGGGTTCGCCTACGGATCTATTGAAGTCCGACCCAAGAGCGCCATGAGCTTGGAGGAGCAGCAGAACTCCCCGCTGGAGAAGGTGCATGTGCCCATCGTTGTGAAGGACAACATGCTCCACCCGTTGGACATCTTTCTGGTGGGCAAGCAATTCGCTCACCTCACAGAGGGGCGTCTTCGCGCTGCCCTCTTCCGTCCGGAGGAGTTCGATGTCCCGCGGACGCGACCGTATGACCCATCTCTCGTTCAAGATCTCCATCCCCCAATCAGGGCAGGGTACGGGGGCTACGGCGGAATCAAGACAGGGTCGGCTGAGATCGAAGCCATCCCGTTGCTCCCGCAGCTACAAGGTCAAGTTCGGAAAGACCATGTCGACCGATTGAAGGTCGCCTGCAAAGATCCCTCGGTTTACTCAGCCATTGTCAACGGTGACGAGGGTATGCGGGCTGCCTTTGAGTCCGCCCTCACTCTCAAGCCCTCGGATCGCGTCAAGGTGGCGTCGGTGGTGAAGGACTCCATCCGACCCAACGTGGTTCAGATTAAGGCGCTGCTCGATGGCAACTTCTTGGTGAAACGCGCCAACACCGACATGTTCCTTCCTCAGGAGGAGACGGTTCCGCTCGACGTGGCCAACGACTTGGCTGGCGAGGAAGACATCGCTGCCATGGTGGAGGGTGACGGTACCATCACCGCCAGCCCCGACGCTCCGGTCAAGGAAACCATGGACGCTGAGGAGGTGAAGGACGCGGACACGTTCGGTCTTTACAAGGTCCAGGATGTGAATGGCAACACGCTCATTGGCTGGGTGTTCCCCAACCTCCTGTCGATGGACATGGAGCCGATGCCGTTGACATTGTTCACCAACGGCTCGCAGCATGCGATCCAAGAGGGCATCGCTGGCATCATGGCAGGCAAGAGCACTGACCTGCCGAAGGGTGTGCCTCAGGGCTACGGCGCCCTGTACTACATCGATCACGGAACGGCGAAGGCGTTCGTGCCAATGACGGTCAACAGCACCATGCGCGGCCCGGACGGCGTCCTTCGGTTCGTGGCCACCGACGACATGGGCAACCACTTCACCTTCTACTTCTCGGACGCCATGCGTTCTGTAGTGAAGGTGGGAGGCTCTGAGTACTGCATCCCGAGTCAAGTCAACTGGATGCCTCTCAAGGGCTCGACCGAGCTCGTTGCCAATCCCATGGGCTTTTCGAAGACTGCTAGCGCGGAATCTATTCATCGACAGATGGATAATGAGCTCCACAACACAAACAAGGCGAGCCAGCTTTACAAAGCTTGGTCGAGGGCTGCTGGGCCAGATAACAATAATTGGAGAGCTGCTCCCGCCATGGCCATGAAACACCCGGTAATCAAGGGCCTAGAAAAGAAGTACGGGGTATCTGTAACCAGTATTCGAACTGGGCCTTCTGAGGGGACTTTCAAATTCTCTATTGAGAAAAATGCTTCAACCAATGTTGGAAGAGCGGAACTTCTTGGAGACAAGGATGTGTTCACCTGGCGTGGTCCTGCCGTGGCCAAGCTCGCCTCTGCTCAGACCAAGTTCCTCGACCGTGCTGACGCGGAGTTCATTGGTGTTGCACTCGGAGTTTCCCCCGGCTTCATCAAAGAAGCCCTGAGCCGCGCGGCCAAGGGTGAGGTTATGGGCTTCCAAGACCTCCGCGTCATCACCCCCTTCCAAGAGAAGATGGCCAGCGCACAGAAGAAGGTCCGTGAGGATCTCGATTCCATGCCGATTCCCATCCACAACTACTTCCTGGCCAAGGAAGCCGCGCTCCTCGACGACGCTCTGACTGCTGACAAGATCCTTGGTTTGGGCTTCCTCAATGCCGAGAACGTCGCGACGTTCATCGAGATGATCCCTCAGCTTGAGTCCACCTCATCTAAGATTGCGGAGATGCTTTTGGCTTCGCGAGTCGGTATGAAGGATGTTCCTGAGGTCGCACTTGAAAGAATGCTCAAGGCTCTCGACGATGTGATTATTGGCCTCAAGAGTCTTCGCCATCGCGAAGAAGAGAAGATGCAATAGGAGATAGGCGTGGGTCATCCTTCGGAGAACTTCATCAAGTTCACCCTAGCTCAAGCTTGGGGTGAAGAAGAGCAGGATACTACTCTTCCTGCTCTCAATAAGTCCCTTCATGAGTTCGGACTGCCCGGCATGATGGAGTCGCAGTACGACGCTCTTATGGCAGACTTTAAGCCACCGGATGGGTTCAGGTTCAACAACAAGAAACACGCACCTACAAAAGAGTTCATGGAAGAGGAGAAGATCTATGGACTTTGGAGCCCCACCAAGGAGGAGAAGAGAGTCCTTCTAGAGATTGTGGACGGGTCTGCTGGCGTCCGTCATGATCTCCATCTTCTCCTGCTCGGAAATCTTCCGCATGATGTGGTGGCTGCAAAGCTCAATGGCAAGTGGAGACTCAGCCCCAAGTTCAGTGAGCAGATGATTGATACCTACGCTCACTATTTTTGGAATGTGGGGAACACAAGTCAGGAAGATTGGTCAGCGTTGTTGGAAAGCAAGCCGTATAGGGATGCCTTCATGGCTGCCCTTCGGTGTGGTGAACAACAAGCTCTTTACCGAGCTGGATTTAGCCCCAGGGTAGATGGAACTCGTGCGTTGAAAGAAGCTCACCGACAGGCGTACTTCCGACTGGAGGCTTTGAGATTCGAGCCAGACAGCAAGCTCACTGCTGAGATCTATTCCAAGCTGACTGCCAGAATGATGAGTTTGCATGAGGCGTTGTTCGCAGAAGGCTCTGGCCTCCAAGAGCAGCTCAAGCAGTTCCGCCAGATCATGATGAAGAAGAAAGATCCCAAGGTGAAGGCCATCGACGATGTGATCAGTGCTGTAGGCAGCTACAGCGAGGATGGCACTGAGGATCTCAAACCTGAAAAGGGAGACCAAGATGACGAATGAGGGAATGCCCGTACCGCACTGGGTAAACGAAGCTCGTGAGCAGATGTTTGATGGCCACAGCAAGCTCAGCTACGACAAGGCCAAGGTGGAGCAGCGTAAGTTGCCTGTGGTCGAGAACTTCAGCAACCTGTTCGCAGAGTACGAGGTGCGCGACGACGACTTTCTGGTCCATGTCTTCGCTCGTAATGGCGGGGAGGATCGGTACTGGCCTCCAGAGATCAAAGAGGACGGTACTAGGGTAGAAGGGCGCCTCGAGCTGTCCGGGGAAGATGCCCCGGACTTCCCTAATGACATTGTCAATAGGATCAAGGAGGCCGTAGACAAGGTATGGCAGGGGAGTGTGGCCATCGACAAGGCCACGGTCTACCGCTATGACCTAGACGCCGATGTGGCTGAGGAAGACCCTGTTGAGAGGGACTTGAAAGCCTACGCAGTACAGTTCCAGAACGCGGCCACTACAGCGAAGTTGGTGGGGGTGGAGAAGTTCGTGGACCAGTTCTGCGAGGCTCTGGATGAACTGCTCGAATGATCTCACGCCTGAGCAAGCTCGCCCGAGCAACCGAGAAGGAGCTCACTGAAGAGGGCGGGCTCGGCCCAGGTGTGCCCAAGAGAACGATCACTCCCCTACCCACGGTCAAAAAACCTGAGATCTGGGAATTCAGTGGGCACCCCCATGCCGCTCTGCGTGCTGGAAAACACGTGGACATTAGATTGGGCAATCCGGAGACGGGTATTGCGCACTCCTTTGTTCTACCTCGGCGCACTGAGCTTCCTGGACCTGGTCAATCAGCTCTAGTCATTCCGACTTTCGACCACACAATAGCCTACCAAGACTACACGGGCCCTATAACTAGCACTTATGGAAAAGGTGAGGTGGAGAGAGGAAGAAGGGAAAAGACTGAGGTCTACCACGCAGACTCCTCCGACGAACCTGGAACCAAAGTCCGTTTCAACTTGTATGAGGGTGCGCATCCCGAAGAGTTCTCCATCCGCAAGGACAAGTCCGGAAGATGGTTCATTCATAACAAGACCCTCACCAGAGAGCGCCGGCCAGATATCCCGGCTGCTAAACCAAAATACAAGGAGATTGATGTTAGTCAGATAAACCCTGGGGACGACCGGCAAGCCATGATGCCAAAACTTGACGGGGCTCACGCCCTGATTGATCTACAGGCTGGTCGCGCCCCCAGGGTATTTTCGTATAGAGAGGCCAAGAAGTCGGACACTGGGCTCATCGAGCACACGCACAAGATGCCAGAGATGCTCACGAAGAAGGTGCCGGCTAACCTCGACCGCACTATCTTGAGAGGGGAGGTTCTGGGACTGAAGGATGGCCGAGCCATTCCTGCCCAGAAGATCGGAGGCCTCCTCAACTCAAGAGTGTGGAAGAGCAGGGCCGACCAAGAGAGCACTGGAGTCCAGCTCAAGATGTTCCCCTTCGACGTTGTCGTGCACAAG
>Ga0180437_10011515_pt1 | contig 10602 bp, 11 predicted proteins | sample SS_ome_4_FD_132410 | JGI IMG/M metagenome (GOLD analysis project Ga0180437, IMG submission 132410) | Hypersaline lake sediment archaeal communities from the Salton Sea, California, USA - SS_3_D_1 metaG | ecosystem: Environmental > Aquatic > Non-marine Saline and Alkaline > Hypersaline >... | reverse complement strand
CGAGGCCACGACGAAAGCCCCCCATGAACCACAGCGTCCAGCGGAGCCCGCCCACGCGACTGCGGCAATCCTTGTCCAAAACAACCTGGTCGTCCTCTGCTTGCGACCTCATGTGCTGGCCACCTGGGAAGTTTTTTGCCTCTTCCTCTGCCCTCCTCAGGGCCCGCTTTGCCGGGCCGGCGAGGATCCGATCCTGGAGGCAATGCACGCAGCGGGTGATCTCCAGCTTCTCGTGCTCGGCCAGATCGAGGTCCTGGCTGTTCACGCGGCAGTAGACCCGGGCCAGCGCCTCCAGGCACTCGTTCTCGTCCTCGGTTAACGCAGTGATCTGGCTGTCAGGCATGACGGATCACTCGTTCTTGAACGCCAGGCGGCCCTGCCGCAGGCTGCGGAGGTCCTCCTTAATCTCCTTCAAAAGCTCCTTCTGGATCTCGAGCTGGACGTTCACCACATCGAGCTTGCTGGAGGCGCTGTAAGCCACCGTAAAGGCGGCTCCGGAAACGCCCAGCGAGGCCACGACGAAAGCCCCCATGAACCACAGCGTCCAGCGGAGCCCGCCCACGCGACTGCGGCAATCCTTGTCCAAAACAACCTGGTCGTCCTCTGCTTGCGACCTCATGTGCTGGCTCCTTAGAGCAGGTAACTCAGGATGGCGACGATTCCAGCACCAACCGGTACGATCGCGGCAATGATGCCCCAGATCCACTTCAGCGCCCGGGCGCGGGCCTTGCGTGCGGCGACGTAGTCCTCGAGCGCTTCCACGCGATCCTCGAGATCTTCTGGGTTGATGGTCATCCGCTCGTTTCCTCCGGCTTGGCTGTGGCCTGGGCCGCCGGCTGCGGCTTTGCGGCCGGTGCCGGCGGAGGCGGAGCTGCGGCGGCCGGCGGAGGCGCAGGGGATTGCGGCCGCTTGCCGTGGATCCGCTGGTGGAGGCTGTCGAGCACGCTGTGGCCATACGATGCCAGCGCCTGCAGGTCATCCATGATGCCGCCGCCTCCGGTGACGTCCTGGACCACGCCTCGGCCGAAGTCGACAGCATCACCGACTGCCTGGCCCAGGTTTTCTCGCGTAGCCTGGAGCTGGCCGCCTACACTGAAGCCGGCGTCTCTGCGCCGCTGGGCCATCTCCTCGAGGTTCTCGAGTCCCTTGTCCGCATACTCCCAGAGTCTGTCGTCCCACTTGCCCGGGATCACGCGTGCGACGACCTTGCCGAGCTTCACCACGCGGCGGCCGCCTCGCAAGACGATGAACGATAGCCCGAACACGGCGGCCAGAGCCAGCACGGCGATGCTAACAGCGATCCACAGCACGACCTGGACCCACCGGGGCGTGTACTCCCGGACCGTGTGCACGGTGCCCTTGATTGCGCCCCAGCTCTTCTCGGCGGCGATGCCCAGCACGGTCTTCCGGGCTGTCTCTTGAATCCTGCCCTCAAGGCCAGACTGGAAGTTGTTCCACGTGGAGTTGTACTGCTCGAACTTCCCGGCCAGGTCGCGGTACTGAGACTGCCACCCGTTACCTGCTTGCGCGGTGGCCTGGTCGACCTGTTGTTTCCACTTGTCGATCTGCTCTTCGGTGGCTCCGGCCTTGCGGAGAGCATCACGGCCGACACTCTCTAGTTCGTTGACCTTCGCCTGGAGCCTCTGCAGGTCCCCTCTCAGCCTGGAGATCTCGCCGCGGATCACCGTCGCAGTTGCGGAACTGACTGACTCGGGTTCCTTGTCTCGCCTGAGCGGCGCGTTGTCGGCGTCGTAGCCAGGTGCCGGCGGCAGCGGATACATGTCGCCCGGTTCCTTGGACCTGCGCCGGCGATCGCCGGCGGCGTCGACAGCCGACGCAAACGTCACACTGGGGCCGAGGTGTGCAGCGCTGGCCGTGTTTTTCACCTGGCCCCAATACGTTGCGGAGGTCTGGTCCTTGTGGTTCGTCTCCGAGATCACGCCGGCCAGGTGCCCGCTCGAGGTCATCACCGGTCCGCCGCTGTCGCCGTGCCGGATGGCGGCTCCCACGAGAAACACCGGCTCGCCGCCTCTCGAACAAGGCAACGTCCGGAGCATCTTGCCTGCAACGGATCGGTAGCGGCCGTCGCCGCCGTAGCCGGCCAAGGTGAGCATGTCGCCCGGGCGCGGCCCGTCGCCGGCCAGGGCCTTGGTCGGAGCTCGAGGGGATGCGTCCAACACGATGTACGCCAGGTCGACGGCACCTCGGAAGGTCGCCGACTTCTCCAGCGTCAGATCGCAATCGCGGCAGACGACCTTGCCACTAAAGGACTCGCCGCTGGGAAACATTCCCCGGACCGGAACGCCCGCCCTGGGCACGACGTGCCCAGCGGAGACGACCAGGCCGCTGTTGGCGTCCTTGTCGATCAGCGTTCCGCTGCCGAAGTACTGGCCGCTGGGACTGTAGAGCCTGCAAGTGGACGGATCCGGCGTGCCGTAGTTCCCGCCGGCCGGATCCTGGATCCCGAAAGGGCCCGCCTGGCGGCGACCTCCTCGGCTCAAAAGCCCGACCAGTCTGCTTTGCGTAGTGGCTCCCTTGTGTCTGGCGACCTCGACCCCATCGTCCAGCACGACAAAGGTCGGCGTTGCGTCGATGCCGTATTGTCTGACCAGGTCGGGGCGTTCGTCGAACATGATTGTTTGGACCTCGTAGCCGAGCTGCTGGAGCTCGTCGAGGATCGGCTCCATCTGCCGGCACGGTGGGCAGTGTTTCCCGCTGAAGTTGAGCAGCTTCACGCGTTCGGCTGTCGCGCTGGTGGCGAGCAGCGCCCAGATGAGGGCGATACAGACAAGGCGTTTCATCGGATGGCTCCTTGTGTCAGAAGTGAAAGACGGAGCGGCACCACGCGGTGCCGAACCATCCTCTGCAGAATTCTCGCAGGGCTTGGCAGTCGCGCCGCGTCTGGAACTTGCGCCAGTGCGCAGCGCCGGCCTCGGCTCCCGGCTTCGCAAGCAACGGCATCACGCGCATCTCGCACATCCAGGCGATCGCCGCACGCATCTGGCGGGCGTCGTAGTCGGGTTTGTGGCCATCGACGGCGCAAGCCGCGGCGATCACGTACACGGTGAACTCGGCCATCTGCAACGCGTCGGAGTATCCGACCCGGCCGCTCTCGGCTCCGACCGCAGTGCAATTCACGTAGGCCGACCATTCGTCACAGAGATAGAGCGTGTTGTACTGCCAATCGCGCAACGACTGGCGGAAGTAGAGGTCGTAGCTCGAGCCCCGCATGGCCGGCGGCAGGTACCTGGCCACCGTGTTGAGGCTCACGCGCGGCTCCTGGATGAGGATCCCGCGGTTGCCCCCGACGTACATGGCGTTGCAGCTGTCGCTGGTCCCGTGCTTGTTGCGGATCGCACTGTTGGTGCCGTGGGTCTCCTCGTGCGCCGCCGTGGTCTTGTCGCCCCAGCGCTGCGGCTGGTAGGTCCTGGCGTAGATCTCGCCCAGGAGCCCCGGATACGACGACTGGCGCGCTGCCGGCACGTCGACGAATTCCAAGCCCAGGTCCTCGGCGCGGTCCGCGACGACCACCCCAGGGGCCAACAGAAGCACGGCAATGGCAACGACTCGACGCATCAGAACCTCAGCCGATCGTAGTAAGGGCGGGCGAGCATTGCAGGATCGTCGGTCCACTCCGCAAACGGCTCGGTCGACCGGATCCAGGGATGCTGCGACTTCTCCCACAGCTTGCGGGTGCATCCGTTGACGATCGCCGTGGGCGTCAGCCCTCTGGGCTCCTTATCCATCACGCACCGCACGGCCGTTTTGACCAGATCGACGCAGTTGTTCTTCCGCCGGTCGTAGGGCTGCCCGAGCTGCGCACTGGCGGCCAGGGCCAGGTGCCTGCCCTTCTCCGGCGGCACCAGTTGGCAGGCCATGATCGCGCAATAGCGGCGATAGAAGACGTGGAACGGAACGGCCCCCACTCCGTACTTGTCCTGTGCTTCAACGACCCAGCCGTTGGGGCCCATGATGGCCAGGTGATTCCAGAACCGCGGCGTGGGGTTCGTCTCCCGCCCCCCATCGTTCCTGGTGGCGAGGATCGTGCCGGGTGGAGGCGGAGTCGGGGTCACCAGCATCGAGGCGGTTGCGCGTACGGGGGCCAGTTGCGGCTCGCCGCCGTAGAGGGCATGGCCCACGCCGATCCACAGCAGCAGCAAGGCGACCCATAGAGCGATCAACCACACCATGTCGCGACATGTTCGGTTCATCTAGTCTTGTTGCTCCTTGATCAGGACCGGCGGCCGATAGAGCTCCTCGGCCCACTGGACGACGCCGCGGGGCGTCAGTGTGCCCGGGTTGGCCCAGCGGTAGCCTCGCCGCGGGTCGAAGGCCTGCTCGAGCTGGTCGACCGCATACTCGCAGCAGTACAGGGTGCGCCGATCGCTGGCCCGCAGCGCCATCAGCTTGTGCTTGAGGAATAGCGTGGCCGACAGCCCCGCACCGAACGTGTCGTACGGCTTCGGGATCCCGGTGAGCAGCCCGCGCGTCAGCCGGCGGGATTCGGTAGGCGTGATCGGCCACTTCAGCCGCAGTCGCCACACGCGCCCGGGGCAGTCGTCGACCCGCTCGGCCACGTCGTGGGCCTGGGTGCCGGCGAACAGCTTCCCTTGAAACAGGCACGGCCGCTTGAGAATGCTGGTGGACTCAAAGAGAACCATCCGCGCCTCCCACTTCACCAGCTGGGCCAGGCTGAATCGCCACTGCTCGAGCTTGTGCGGCACCGCGGCCAGGTCGTCTTTGGTCACGTGCGCCACGACCGCAACGTGGGTGTGCCGGCTGCAGGTCCAGTGCTTGATCCTCCGCGCGAGGAACCCTTTGCCGTCGAAGACCAAGATGTCTCCGGGCTCGCAGCCGTCCAGTCTTCCCAGCGGGATGGCCATCGATTACTCGTCGTCGGGTGCCTCGGGTTCGCTCTCCGCTTCCGCCTGGGCCTCTTGCGGCTTGGGCGGATCCACCACGGCCGGCGGCCTGGGCGTGCTGGCGATCACCAACTTGGCGATCTCTGCGACCACGCCGACCACGGCGGCCGCAACCGCCGGCGGGAACGTGTAGCGACCGCGGGCAAAGGCCACGGCCAGGTTGTGCTGGCATTGCTCCTCGCACTGCCCCTCGAGCATGTCCAGGGCCCCGGAGTAGGCCGCGGCCCACACGAAGTCGTCGTCCACCAGCACGTGCAGCATCGCCACGCTGGCATCGTCCAGCGTGCTGAGCGTCAGCTTGGCCACGGCCTCGATCGCCGGCAGGATCCCCCGGAGCCAGTCCCGGACCGCGTCCTCGTCGGACCAGTTGGGCAGAGGGGACGCGGCCTGAGCGCCGCTGAGCACGTGCGGAGCGACCCGGAGAAGGGTCGATTGAGCCTGCAGGGCTTGGGGGATGAGCACGGATCTCGGCCTCCGTGGAAAGGAGCCGGCAGCGCCTGCGGTAGCTCAGACGCTGCCGGCCTGGGGCTTCCAGTCACCAGCAGCAAAGGATGCGGCACTCTACACCTCACCCGCGGAAACTGTCAAACGCGTGCTGGCCACCTCAGAGACCGGGGATTCCGATCCGCTTGACAGTCACCTGCACCGCGCCGATCTCGCCGTCCTTGGAAGGAATCAGGACCTCGACGCTGCCGTGAAATGCGCGGTTCAGCGAGTGCTTGAGCAACTCTTCGTCGATGTCCTCGAGGATCCGCTGCCGCACGTTCCTGGGGTTCCGCATCCGTCGTTTTCTGCGTGGTCGTGGCGTCATTGTCGTGAAGCGAACTCCTCCCTAAACCGTTCGGCCAGCGTCGGCTCGTGCGAGCGCCCTGCCTGCTTTTGCATCGCGGCCCAGCGGGCTTCGCTGATTCCATGAGGCTTGGAAACAGTTTCGCCAGCTGCTGCGCGGCGGGCGAGGGCATGGGGCCTGGATTCCTCCTGTTGTTGCCGCAGCGCCATCTTGTGCCGGTCGATCTCGGGCATCAGTGGTCCTCCCCCTGCCACCCCTCGTACGTGGCCAACGTGCCGTCCAGGTCGATGGCGACCGTCTTGTGATGCCCTTCTTTCTTCGCGTACCTCTCCGCCCGCCACTTCCGGTACCGTTCAACTTCGCCACGCTTGCGGAACTCCTCATAGGTTACAGCCGGCTCGCGACCGGATCGTTGGGCCTGATCGTTCGAGACCAGCTCGGCCGCCTGCCGCAAGAGGCCCGGATCGTCCATCGCGGGGGCGCTCACCCGATCGTTGTCCAGAATCTCCCAAAGGGCCCCGGCGAAATCCGCCGTTGGATCGTCCGGATTGCCCAGGCCCAACTCGGGATACTGGCGAGCCAACTCCTGGGCGTACTCATCGAAGTGGGCCAGTTTCCGGCCGAGCACACCACCCACACGGCCCGCGGACGTGTGGTCGTAGCCAGCATTCTTGAGCTTCCGCACGTCACTCTGGTACAGACCCGTGAGCTTATGGGCCTCTTCCAACGCCCGCTGTCGGTCGGCCACACCGGCGACGGTGTGCTGCTCCCAGACGTACTCCAGGGCATCGGCCAGGTCGTCCGGCGGGACGCCCCAGTCCTGGGCCGTTTCCAGAATGGCCCTGCCCACGCGGGTGCGGGGATTGATCTTGGCCGCTCGCTTCTCGTGCGCGGTTTCAGGCTCGGTTTGAGCCTGCGTCAATTCGGGCACGTCGAACGGGATGTCGTCCATCTGGGATTCGATCAACTCGGCCGTTTCGCTGGTGGCCTGCGCCCAGCCGGCCGCTTCGCTGAGGCGATAGAACCATAGCCCGCCGTCGTGCTTCACTTCGTACTCGCGGCCCGCAAGGGTGACCCGCTTGGTGGTCGGGGCGGCCTTCTGCCGGCCGTGGCCGTCTTTGCCCGTCTCGGGATGGGGATGCTCGTCGAGTTTTCGAGCCCCCGCGGCGGTCACCTCGTGGCCCTCGATCCCATGGTGTTCGGCGACGTCCTGCCGGTGCTCGCGACGGCGGCGGTTTTCGGGCTGCTCGTCCTCTCCCAGGTCGTCGAGGTCTTCGCCTTTGAGTCCGGGGCAACCGGCCTTGACCGTGCCGTCGTCGCCGATGAAGACGTGGGATCCGCCCCCAACGGTCTTCCAGCCGGCCTTGCCATTGCCGGAGCTGGCATTCTCCCGCACGGCCCGGTACCGTTCGCGAGCATTTCGCTTGACTTCCCCCTCCTCGGGGTCGATAATTTCAGCAGAAGGCTCGCCTGCCGGATCCGTTTGCCCACCATGGGTGCCGCCCGGCCCAAAGGGTGAGCCTTCGTTTTTCAGCACATCGACCCGCTGATCGTAGAACCACTCTCCATTGTTGTCTTCTCGGACGGTCAGAATCGCATAATGGGGTTCACCGTCGAGTGTGAGGTCGGCACCCAGGTAGTGAAACCGACGAACGTTCGTGCCCGCGTTCTCGTCGGGCTCGGCGCTGCCGATGTAGTCTGCATGCTCAATGACTTCCGGCAGTCTCGCGGCAACCTTGACGGGCTTCGTGTCCGGAAAGTGGTGCACAACCTCTTTTAGCCCTGCTTTGCTGACACGGATTGTTTTGCCAGTGTGCGTGTTGGAATACGCCTTACCCTGGAATTTTTTCAAGATCGCAAAGGCGTCCTTCCAGACGTCGGGCTTCGTCCAGTCAACGCCTAAGTCAGAGCTGCGCACATGGAGGTTCGGGGCCGCATCGGCACCTGAGCCCACCCGCTCCCAACGGCTGTTCTCGTTAAACCGATAGGTTCTTCCGCGAACGACCTTCGTTTCTCCCACAACAGAGCGGCCATACCGCTCGAGAGCCCTGCGCGGCGGCCCAGTGGCCGCGGTGATCGCCTGCTCGGGCGACCACCCCTGGACCTGCGCCGGCTGCTGGCTGGCCATTTGCTGCTGCTGGCTGGCCATCTCCATCTGCTGTTGCGTCTGCTCGGTCTGCGCCCTCATCTGCGTGATCTGCGGATCCTGCAAGGTTTCCTCGTCGGGCTGGGCGATCGACGCGCCGATCATTTCCGCCACGTCGGTGGCCCGGAGCTTCAGGCCCATGTGGTAGGCCTTCTCCCATGCCGAGAGCTTCGACTCGACGTCGGCCGTCTCCGTCTCGATCACAAACCGGATGGGCAGCTCCGACAGCTCCGGCCAGTTGTAGGCTTGCAGCGGCTGGAGCAGGTCGGTGGTGAGGGTCTCGCCGAGGTTGATCGCGTCGTAGTGAATTATTTGCAGATAGGTGTCCAGGTGCAGATTGGCCACGCCGCTGCCCAGGCCGGTGGCGGCCGCCTCGCTGGTGAGGATCTGCCCGAGGATGTACCGCTTCATCTGGTGCCCAAAATACTCCCGGATGATCCGGTCCAGGATGTCAGCGCCGGCCATGCCCGGCTCAATCCGCTTCACGTCGCTTGAGAGGATGTCCGAGTCGGGGTGACGCGGCACCAAGACGATGTTCCGCCCCTGGCCGATCCGCTCCTGGGCGGCCGTCTTGGTCTTCTCGAAGGCCTCGGGGTTGCCGGCCGGATAGCTCCAGATCTCGATGCCGAAGGCGGAGCGTTCCAAGTACTCCATCAGCCAGGCCAAGGTCTCCTGTTTCTGGTACCAGAGCCAGTAGAGCCTGTGCCGGATGCCCACACCGTGGATCGCGCCGGCCCTCTCGGGCGCTTCGTACTCGCCGTCTTCGATCATGTGCTTGTGGATCGCCAACAGCGGCCGTTCGAACGGCTCCAGGAAATACGCCAGCCCGTGATCGGTGGGCGCGACTTTCCGCACCCGCTCGATGTTCCAGCGGCCTGCCAGGGCCGAGCCGGCCGTGTATCCAGCACCCACGCGGATCCCCACCTGGTCGTCGTTGTACTCGCCCGTGCCGTCGTCGTAGCGGAAGACCAGCTTGTCGCCGTTGACCGGCCGCCAGCGCTCCAGGACGACGCGCCAGTGGCCTGCGACCTTCTTCCACCGGTACCGATGCCCTACGGCGTACTTGCCGTACCAGAGGGCGTGGAGCAGGTTCTCGCGGTACTTCAAAAAGTACGGGATCTGCCGCAGGATGCTGGTGAGCTGGTCGACCAGGTACTTCTGCCACTTGTCGTGCTCGTCTTCGGCCTCCAGGTGCCAGCCCAAGAGGGCCGTCGACCGCTGGCGCTGCTCCAAGCATTCCATGATGCTCGGATCGTTCCGCATGAACCGCGCGTTGTCCCAGCTGTCCCGGACCGCCTCGTCCGAAACGTAGTAGGTCCGGGCCACGTTGCGCAACAGGCCGCGGAAGGTGACCACGTGCGGCAGCACGTCGTTCCCCATGTTCGGCGGAATACCGGCGATCGTGTCGAACGGATCCCGCTGGTGCTCGTCGCCGGAGCGGATCTGGGAAGGATCTCCGTTGTAGCCGATCGGCGTGCGTGCCGGCCGGTCGGTCATGTCAGCGTATCCAGATGCCATAGCCAGGCCTTTTCCTTTACCTGAGAGGTAAACGCTTTGCGGCTGCACTAGCCGGCCATGACGTTCAGCTTGCCGGTCACTCCGGCTCCGCCGGCCGCCAGGGTCACCGTCACGGTGGCCGATGCAGTCATCGCCAGCTGGTTGCGCGCGAAGTCCAGGAACTTCGCGCCGGCGGCGGTAACGTCCAGCTCAAAGATGGTCGTCGCCCCCTGCTTCACAGTGAGCTTGCCGCCCGTGGGCGCGGCGTCGTAGCTGTAGGCGATCCACTGGAGGTACCGCGGATTGGTGAACGAGACGGACGCGGCTGCGTTCGCCGCAGCGTCGAGTTTGGTTTCCAGTCCCATTGAATCAGTCCTTTCCGATCAGGGAGTCGAGTGCCACGGAAACGCTGGCATCCGAGGGGATCGTCACCACGACCCCGCTGGCCGTTCCGCGGCGGTAGGTGTAGGTCGCTCCAGGAATGAGCCCGGTAAACGACACCAGGCCCGTGGCACCGCTGGTTCCGGTCCGCACGGTCTTGTCGTAGGCATAGCCCGTGCCGCTGGCCGGCACATCGATGATCCACAGCTCGACCTCGGCGTTCTCCTCGGGGTCTCCCTCCTCGTCCAGGCACGTCAAGTAGCCGGTGACCTTGTCCGGGTCCGAGCTCGGCACGCTGTCGGCCGACATCGAATAGGTCTGGCTCGTGTCCGCCGAGACCACGAGCGTGGTCGAAGTGAACGTGTAGAGCGGCTTGGTGATCGCGACCGTCCAGGTGGCGTCGTCGAGCGAGAAGACCGCCTGGCCGCTGGCGTTGGTCGACAGGACGTAGGTCTCCAGCCCATTGGTCACCCGGACCTTGGCGTTCTCGAGCGGATCGCTGCCGTCGTTGACGGTGATCGTCACCGTCCTCGCGCCCGATCCGCCGGTGGCGGCCGCGGTGTCGAGTAACGTGTCCAGCCGGCCGCCGTTGGCCCAGTCGGTCTGCAGCTCATTGGTGTCGCCCACGATGGCCGCCAGCTGAGTACTGTTGGAGTCCATCTCAGTCCGCACGTTTGCGGCCGTGTGGCTCGAGCGACTGCTGACGGCCGCGTCGAGGAACTGGAGCAGCTTGCCCACCGTGCCGGCCGTGTCGTGGTTGCCCGAAAGCACCCGGTTGAGGATCGCATCACGCACCAGGCCCGGGATGACGTCGTTCTCGATGTCCGCCGCGTCGATCGCCTGGACGATCGCGTCAATCAGCTGCT
>Ga0180437_10011512_pt1 | contig 10603 bp, 9 predicted proteins | sample SS_ome_4_FD_132410 | JGI IMG/M metagenome (GOLD analysis project Ga0180437, IMG submission 132410) | Hypersaline lake sediment archaeal communities from the Salton Sea, California, USA - SS_3_D_1 metaG | ecosystem: Environmental > Aquatic > Non-marine Saline and Alkaline > Hypersaline > Sediment... | reverse complement strand
TTCGCGCTGATCCTGGTCTGTGCCTCTGTCAGCGAGACTCCGGCCCTGGCCGCGGCCGGCCTCGGTGCCGTGGTGCTGATCGCCCTTTCCCGTCTGCCGCTTGTGTTCGTTCTCCGCATGCTGAAGGCACCCCTCGTGCTGCTGGCGCTGATGCTGCCTCTGCTGGTGCTTACCACCGGAGGGCAGTCCGTATGGTCCTGGGGATTTCTGCATCTATACAAAAGCGGCTTGATCCTGGCGGCTCGAATCGCCGCCAAGTCCCTCACGGTCTTTCTTCTGTTCATCGGCTTCTTCGCTACGGTCAGCCTCAACACGGTCCTTCAAACCCTGGAGCATCTCAAGGTGCCTTCGACCCTTTTGGCGATCCTGCTGTTTACCTATCGCTACATCTACCTGTACATCGAGGATATGCGAAAGCTCCTCACAGCCGCCCGCCTGAGGGGCTACAGCCTGCAGCGCGGTTTGCGCCACATCGGCACGAGCTCCGGAATCCTGGTGACCCTTCTGCTGCGAAGCTATGAGCAGAGCGAGCGGGTGGCCGCGGCCATGCGCCTGCGCGGTTTCAACGGGTCTTTCCGCGGTTTGACCCGCTTCCGCCGCTCCCCCGCCGACCTGCTGGCCGTGGGGCTTACCGCTGCGTGGATCTGCCTGCTGCTCTGGCTGGAGCTGCGATGAGCCCTGCCCGAACAATTCCCCCGCAAAGCATCTCGGCTCCCCCTGTCGCATCTATGCCCGCTCCCAAGCCGGCACAGGGAGCACTGGAGATACGGGAGCTCACTTTCGCCTACCCGGACAGGCCCCGGGTTTTGCAGGGTTTGAGCTTCGGGGTGCAGTCGGGGGAAAGGGTGGCTGTGGTCGGACCGAACGGCTCCGGCAAGACCACCCTGCTGCTGTTGACCTGCGGGGTTTTGAAGCCCACCGGCGGTGTCGTTTCGGTGGACGGCCGTGCAGTCGAAGCGGGACGTTTTGACCCGCGGGTCGCCTACCTGTTTCAATCCCCCGATGATCAGCTGTTCTGCCCGACCGTGTTCGATGACGTGGCTTTCGGGCCCCTGAATATGGGATTGCCGGCGAAGGATGTCCGGGAGCGCGTACAGGAGGCGCTCGAAACCGTGGGAGCTGGAGCCCTGGCCGGGCGGCCGCCGCACCACCTCTCGGGCGGGGAGAAGCGCCTGGTGGCGCTGGCCACGGTTCTGTCGATGAGCCCGCGGGTCATCCTCCTGGACGAGCCGACTTCGAACCTGGACAGCCGCAACCGCAGGCAGGTCATCAACATCTTGAAGCAGGCATCTCAAACCCTGCTGGTCACCTCCCACGATCTGGAATTCCTCCTGGAGATCTGCCCGAGGGTGCTGCTGATCGACGGAGGCCGTCTGAACGCTGACGGTCCGATTCGCCGGGTCCTGGCCGACGAAACCCTGCTCCGGGCTCACGGGCTGGAAAAGCCTCATTCCCTCGTTCCCCACCGCCATATCGGGGCGGCCCCCCACGGCGCCTGATTCCGCTGCTCGACCGGCCGCTTTTCGACCTAGACGGCCTGCCCACCATCTGGAAGAATCTGTCCCGTGTATGGATAGACGGGCGATCCAAGGAGGAGATTGTGGAGGATATCTACGGTAGCCGTACCACCGGCCGGGACTTCCAGCTGTGATCCTGATCGATACGGCTGTCTGCATAGAAATTCTGCACAAGAACCAGCAGGTCATCGACAAGCGGAGCGGGTACGACGAGGGTGTAGCGGTATGCTTCATGAGCCTCGCAGAGTTATACTACGGTGCGGCCAGGTCCTTGGATCCCCGGAAGAACGCGGCATTGATTGACGAATTCCTGCTGTCCGTCGACATCATCCATACGGACCTCTCGATTCTGAAGCGCTACGGTCGGCTCAAGGGGGATCTATGGGGTCGAGGACTGGATTCATTGATCCGCCGCGGCCCCAAACAACGATTCGCTCCTACCCGGGACCGGGAGCCGAAGTACGGGCTCTCTGGGATCAGGGCCTTCTCAGGAAAGAAGCCGGACCAGATAGGGGCTCAGCATGAACAGGCCGAAGATCACGATCAGCACGGCACCGCCGATCTCCAGCCCGCGGTGAAGCGCGCCGCTGAGGCGGGAGCCCCGTGGCAGGGCCGACAGCAGCCCCTGTTTCCCCAAGATGGCGGCCAGAGACACGCCGATGGTGACAACAGCCATTCCCGCCGACATGGCTAAGGCGGCCAAGGCTCCGATCCACGGAAGGTTCTGGGAGAGGCAGAAGATCAGAACAAGGGCGGTGCCGGGGCAGGGTACGACTCCGCTGCTCAGGATGATGGCGGTCAGGGTTTGTTTCTCACTTCCTCCTGCTTCGCCGCTGTTCTCCTTCGAAGCGGTTTTCCTCTCCCGCAGGCTCCCGCGAACGGCCAGGAACAGCAGGATCAAGCCGAGCAGGGTGATCGCGGCGTAGCTGGCCAATTCCAGGATCGAGCTTACCGAGGAGAAGGCCGCGGTGACCGTGCGTTTGAACAGATAGTACAGCCCGTAAATGATCATCACTGCCGCCCCGGCATGAAGCAAAGCAACCGCCGCGCCGGCTGTGACTCCCCGTAGCGGGCGGGCGGGACGGGCCACGAAGTAAGCGGCCAGGGCCATCTTGCGGTGTCCGGGGCCGAGGGCGTGCAGCAGGCCGTAGGCGAAAGCCAGAGCCAGGAGCGCGGGTACTCCGCCGCCGGAGGCGCAGTGCTCCACCGCTTCGGCCAGCAGCTCCCGGATCGAACGCTGGGCGTCGATCAGGAAACGGAGACGAGGCGTCGGGACAGATACCGGTGAAGCAGCCGGTGAAGGAGCGGGGGAGCCGAAGAAGGGATTTTCCTGGGCTGCGGACACGACGGGCGTGCCGAGTAGAAGCAGCAGGGCAAAAAGAGCCCCTATCATTCGGCGGGAACAGCCTGGCCGGGTTCCTTGGTTGTCCACAGGTTATTCACGGCTTCCGCCGGAGGGTCAACACGATCTGCCGGGGAAATGTTGAGCCGGCTGAGCCGTCGTTGGCTATATAATCGATATGAATACCCCGGTCTTCCCGGATCGTGTATTCTCCGCTGAAGATATCCGAGGCGGGAAGCAGCAGCGCCGCGGGTTCGGCGTAGCCGATGTCGCAGAAAAACGTCTCATCGTAGACTGCCACGTTGACCCTGACCTCCCCGGCCCCGACGGAAAGAGGATAGGGCACGAAAAAGCGATAGTGGACCCGTCCTCCTTCCATGTAGGCTGTGAAATCCCGGACTTCCGATGGGCGGTGCTGACCCTCGGATGAACCGATGTATATGAAGTACCTGTAGTTCACCAGGTTTGAAAAGGCCCTGGCCTCGATGACCTTCACCTCATCAGGGCTCAAGCGTTCGTTTTTGTCGCAGTCGAAGTCCATCAGGATGCCGCAGGTGAAGACCTTGTCGAATCTCCAGGTAATCCAGAATCCCGCCATGCCGCGGCTGTCGTATGCCACCTCGATGCGCGTATCCATGAACACGTGGGGATGGGTGAATGCGCCGAATGTAATCGTCGTCCCGATTATGACTATGAGAACGGCTCTTTTCATGTCCCCCCTATCGCCCTCTTCGGATCTTTGCCTCCTTTCCTTGAATTTAAGCTCCCCGGTATTCGTCGCCGAACAACTGCTTCCCTTTCTGGTGACAGTAGAAGGGAATCGCCCTGGAGCTCAACTCCGGCTCAGGCTTCTTCGTTTGGCGAGGCGCCTGAAAAACGGTCCCAGGATAACAACCAGCAGATAAACAACCCCGGCCAGGATGATGATGGTGGCTCCGGCGGGAAGATCGGGACGATAGCTCAATGCAAGGCCTCCGACCATGAACAGAAGATTCAGTCCGATCGCCACCAGGATCGTCTGCCACAGCTGACGGGTCAGAAAAGCTGCGGCGGCCGCGGGCAGAGAGAGCAGGGCGATGACCATCACGATACCCACGACCTGGACCAGGGTGACCACGGTCAGGGCGGTGAGGCAGAGCAGAAGGATATAGAACAGCTCTACCGAGACCCCTCGAAGGCGGGCGAATTCCTCGTCGAAACAGATCGCCTCCAGCTGGTGGTAGAACAGAATGCTTACAGTCACCACCAGCAGATCCAACCCCACGATCAGCAGAAGATCGACCCTTCGAACCATGAGGATATTCCCGAACAGGTAGCTCATCAGATCCTCGTTGTACCCGGTGGTGCGGGTGATGAAGATGATGCCCACGGCCATGCCGATGGCCCAGACGGCGCTCAGGACCGTGTCCTCCCGCTCCTTTCCATAGAGGCTTACCATGCCGATGATGATCGCCGAAAGCAGGGCCGCGAACACGGCCCCGTGGATCGGGCTCAGGAAACGCCAGCCCAGATTCCGCTGCAGGTAGCGGGCGGCACCCATTCCGCCCAGCACGGAGTGGGCGATCGCTCCGGCGATGTAGCTGATGCGCCGTACCGTAACGTAGCTGCCCACGATGCCGCAGGCTACCGAGGAGAGCACACCGGTGATCAGGGCGTATTGCAAAAAAGTGTAGCGGGCTGCGTCTTGAAAAAACTCAAGCATCTGCGCTCCCCGTATCCGATTCGGGAAGTCTGTGATCGTGCCGGACCACGGCCATCTCGCTCCCGTACAGCTCCGCGATGATGCCTCCGTCCAGTTTGGCCGTCGGGTGCAGGATTACGTTGCGGTTCACGCAGAGACACTGCTTCACGAACTTGGTTACAAAGCCCACATCGTGCGAGGCCATGAGAATGGTCAGCCGCCGGTTGAGTAGGCGCAGAAGCTCGTACAGGCGGGCTTCCGTCGTGCGGTCGACGTTGGCCGTCGGTTCATCCAGCAGAAGCAGTTCCGGCTTCGAGGCCAGAGCCCGGGCGATGAGCACCCGTTGCCGCTGACCGCCGGAAAGGTCGGCAAAAGGCCGGCTGCGCAGGTCGGCCAGTCCGACCTCTTCCAGAGCCTCCAGAGCCGCTTCCCGGTCGGAGTTTCGATACGGTCCCGTCCGCAGATTGCCCAACCGGCCCATGGCCACGACGTCCCTCACCGAGATCGGAAAGCGCGGATCGAAGCGTGCGTACTGGGGCACGTACCCCACCCGCGTGCGGGCTCGGTCCGGGGATTGGCCGAAGATACGGATCGTACCGCGGCCGGGTTTGAGCAGGCCGAGCAGAAGGCGGAAGAGGGTGGTCTTGCCCCCGCCGTTGGGACCGATCAGACTGACCAGATCCAGCGGGAAGATCTTGAAGTAGACCTTACTCAACACCGGTTCGCCGTTGTAGGAGAAACTCACATTGTGAACGGAGATTACCGGTTCTATCGTAGGCCCTCCTCTACAGCCCGAGCCATCTTTTCGAGATTCTCGATGTAATCCCGAGCCAGGGGGTCGATCGGAACCACCGCTGCGCCTATCTCGGCGGCTATGGTTCCGGCGCTTTTATGCGAGAACTGGGGCTGTACGAAAATGACCCGTACATCCGAGCTGCCGGCCTCCTCGATCAGACGGGCCAGCTGCCGGGCGCTCGGCTCGGCTCCGCCGGTTTCTACGGCGATTTGTTCCAGGCCGTACTCATCGGCGAAGTAGCCGAAGGAGGGGTGAAACACGAAAAACGGTTCTCCCTTCACCGGAGCAAGGATCTCTGCGATACGCCGGTCCAGGGCTTCCAGCTCTTCGACCAGTTGACCGTAGCCACGGTCGTAGATATCTCTGCCCTCCGGATCCAGACGGACCAGAGCCTCGTGGATCGTAGCAGCAATCCTGATGGCGTTGCGCACGCTCAGCCAGACGTGCGGGTCGGTTCCCTCCTGTTCGCCTCCCAAGTGCCCTTCGTCTGCGTATTCCTCCGCCTCCTGCTCATCCGCATCATGCTCGTGAGCATCCATCTGCCGCAGGCGTATGCCTTCACGGCAATCCACCACAGTGAGCCCTTTCATCGTGCTCTCGATCCGAGGCATCAGGGTGTTCTCGAACTCTACGCCGATGCGGAAAAAAACGTCGGCTTCGGCCAGGCGAGCCATCTGCTTGGGGGTCGGTTCGAAGGTATGGGGGTCCTGCCCCGGTTTCACCATCACTTCCACCCGCACCCGCTGTCCGGCGATGCGTTCGACAAAAAAGGCCTGAGGCAGGATGCTGACGAAGACGCTGAGTGGACCTTGCCCGTTTTCTTCCTCACCCCCGCTAAAGCCGGGGATCGGACCGGCCAGCTGTAACAGCACGGCCAATGCCACTACTATGAGACGGTTTCTCGATTTTCGATCCATTCGCATATCTACTCGCTTGAGAGGCTCCTATGCCCTGTTTAGCCGCGACAGCATGCCGTTAAAGCATCAAGCAGAGCAGCGCTGCCGTTCTACCGCGCATCGCAGACCAAGACTACCGAACCGCAATCCTTGCACTCCTTGATGCCGTGGTGCTCGGCAAACTCCTGCCAGTGCCGTTTCTGATCAGGGGAGAGGATGCCCATACCCTGGCAAAGCGGACAGATGTGATCCAGGGAGCTCAGGATCGCCGAACGGATGAACTGGGAGCGATTAGGCATGCGCTTGAGCAGTTCGGCCAGCTGAGGCTCCGCCTTGAAGGTGATTACCTCATCTTTGTGTTGTTGCACAGAGGACATTTTTTCCTCCTGGTAATACTAAGTATTATATTAATAAACCAAGGCCGGAGGGTCAAGGGGTCTGTGGAGTTGGGTGTTCGGTTGATGTTCGTGAAGCGCTTCATGAAGACGTTCGATCGTGATAGGCTGGGATCGTGGTTCCCACAGACATTTGGTGGCGTAAATATATATGGTGTTCGGTATTTGCGATCGCCTTTGCCTTTATCGAAAGTTCCGTGGTCGTGTATCTGCGCTCCCTGTATTATCCGCAAGGATTCTCATTCCCGTTGGGGGGTATGCCGGTCTCCATACTGCTTACCGAAGCGGGACGGGAAGTCGCCACGATCGTTGTTCTGTTTGTGTTTTCACATTTGGTTGAAAGGACGCGAACCCGCCGTTTCTTTCTGTTCCTCTACTGCTTCGGAATCTGGGATATTTTCTACTACCTGTGGCTCAAGGTGTTTTTGAACTGGCCGGCCACCCTCCTCGATTGGGATGTGCTTTTTCTCATACCCCTGCCCTGGGTGGGTCCGATTCTCTCACCGCTTATCATATCGCTGCTGTTCATCGCAGCGGCCGTGACGGTGACTCACCTGGAGGCCCGGGGCTGCTCGGTTGCCTTTCGCCGATTCGACTGGCTTGTAGGGCTTGCGGCGGCCATGATCGTCGTCGGCTCCTACCTCTGGGAGACCGGCACGGTGCTGCACCACGGCATACCTCAGGGGTATCCCTGGTGGCTGTGGTGCATTGGGGTTGCGCTTGGTCTTGCCGTATTTCTTGCCAGAGTTTTACGGAGCGGGAAAATCAGGCAGCGGTGAGCTCTTCGAGCATGGGCCCGGTCCTTGCAAACGGCTTGCGGGGGACCGTACGGCGTGCGGTCCCCCGGGCCGTAGGAGGGGAATCTCCCAAAGGGGCGGCAATATCCGAGTGCCACCCCCTTGTTTTCATAGCTCTATCGCAGGGCCGGCAATCTCACCCTCTACTGCTTCACCAGGATGAACTCCACGCGCCGGCTTTTCCAACGGTTGTCCAGGTCCCCGTGAGGAACGACAGGGTACAGCCCGCCGTATCCGGTGGTGGTCATGCGATCCGCCCTCACGCCCCGCTGCACTAGAGCTTCTTTGATCACCCGAGCCCTGTCCCGGGAGAGGGGCAGCAGTACCTCCTCCTGTTCAGTCCTCGCTTTGGCCGGCTGGTCCCAGTAGATCATAACCGCATGACCCTCCAGCTGAATCTTGTAGCCCTGATACTTCTTGAGGATCTCCGCCAGTCGGTCCAGGGTCTTCAGATTCTTATCCACCCGTTCCGGATCGATGGCGCTCTTATCCGTGTAGTCGGCCGTGTAGGGTTTGAAGTAGATGCTGGAGATGATTATCTTGAGCTTGTCACCGTCCCGCATGACCAGAACGTCAACGGGGATTACAGCCCGCACCGTGGCGGTGTTCCAGAGATTGTCCCGAACGGTTACCAGCACGGGGTAGTCCTCGGCCGCCTGGACCAGCTCTCCGTCGCTGGAACGGCCGTTCCAGCTCAGGTTTGCAGGCATGCTTCTCCCGCTGAATGAGGCGAAATCGTGCTCCATGGGATCGACGATCTTCACGACCCAGTCCTCAATAGGACTCGAGTCCTTTGCCTCTATGCGGATGCTCAGACCATCATCCACCCCGTCACCGTCCGGGCTGAAGGGCTGAGGGGAGATCCTCACGGAAATTTGCGGGGGCGTGACGTCCAGCTGAAAGAGAGTACTCTGCGCCTCGGCCAGGTTCCCCTTTTCGTATTGAACGCTCAAGCGAGCTTGGTACATGCCTTCGGTGATCCTTCCATCATCACCCCGGCCGTTCCAGCTGAACCGGCTCGGCATCGGGGTTTCCTCTCCTCCGGAGAAAGTCTTTCGCACCGATCCGTCACGATGAACCAGGGTGAGCTTCCATGACTCGATCTCCTCCTGCTGCCCGGCAGTGATGCCCAGGATCATGTTGTCCGTGACTCCGTCGCCGTTGGGCGAGAAGCCGCCTGTTCCCGGGCTGACCGATACGGTGGTCGGCCGAGTATCGATCCTGATGTTCTTGAGCTCGATCGTATTCGTATTTTCCGCCTCATCGGTCGAGGTGATGCGGTAGGTGTACCTTCCGTCCGGAACCCTTAGACCGCCGTCATCCGTGCCGTCCCAGGTGACCTCCAGCAGCGTGCCCTGCCAGGATGCTTTTTTGACCGGCTGGTTTGACCCATTTATTAACTCCGCGTTCCAAAGCTTTTCAACGCTGGTCGTCTGGCGGATGGTCAGTGTATCCTTGCGACCGTCCCCGTCGGGGGAAAAGAGGAGGTAGGGGGCGCTCAACGCCGCCCGGGGCATGGAAGTGTCGATCTGGAACTGCGGTGAAGCAGCCTTTGGATTGTCCCCGTTTCCGTACAGGACACTGAGAACCCCGAGATAGAAACCGTCGGAGAGTCGCTGCCCCCGGATGTCTTTACCGTCGAACACGATCATCCCGGGGGGCATTCCCTTGCCGATCATGGTGCGGCCCGGTTCCCCTTCCTCGTTTATAATCTCCAGCTGCCATTCAATTACGTCTTCGCTGCGGATGAGTTTGGGGTAGAACCTCAGCAGGTCTTTCTTTCCGTCGGCGTTCGGTGAAAAGGAACGCAGCTCGACGTCCAGGGTGATGGGGGAAGGCCGGGTGTCTATGGTGATCTCCTCCAAGATGTAGGAGGCGCTGTTTCCGGCAAGGTCGGTGCTTCGCACCGCATAGGAATATTTGCCGTCCTTACTCGGTGTACCGGCATCGCTGCGGCCGTCCCAATAGAAGTCCACCAGCCTGCTGGACCAGCTCAGGCTTTTGACCATGGAGCCGGCGGCATCTTGAAACTCCCCTTCCCAGAGCCTCTCCTCCGTAGAGTTTCTTTGGTTGATGGAAATCGTGTCCCGGCGGCCATCACCGTTGGGCGAGAACACGGCATAGGCGTAGGAAAGTTCCACGTATGGCGGGGTGTCGTCCACAACCACTATCAAAAGTGGACTGCGTTCCTGCCTGTCCCGACGGTCCCACGCTTCGAGCTGATAGCGGTACTGCCCGTCTGCCACGAACCCGCCGCTGTCCGAACGTCCGTCCCAGATGAGCAATTGTTCCCCCGCCTCATCTTTTTTCCCGAAAAGCGTTTTCATGCCTCCGGGCTGTGAACCCTCGATGATGCGTACGGGGGTGTCTTCCGCATCCGTGATCGTCAGCCGGTACCTCTTGAGTTTCCGGATCTCGGCGGCAACCGTTGACAGGGGAACGGACAGCTCATCCTGCACCCCGTCTGCGTTTTTCGGTGAGATATAGGTTACCTCAGGCAGTTCCTGAGGGATCAGTATCTCACCGACGCTGGTGCAGCCGACGGCTATCCAAGCGAACAAGCTCAGGATGCCGAGCCCCAGCACGTGTTTCGTTTTGTTTGTTTTCATCTTTGTCTCCTATGCATACCTTTGGTTTATTGCGAACTCTCCTGCGAAGAAGAGTCTTGGGCGTATATATCCCCTTTTAAGAAAAAGCTAGATACGAATACGAGTTCCTTCTTGTGCGGCGAAACAGTAGATGTTTTTTCGATGGGCGGCAATTTCATTCTGAGAAGTCTGCAGGGCATGATCCAAGCTCCGGTCATCCCGGTCGGGGTCATGATGGAACAATCCGAAGCGTTTGACGTTCGCCTGTATGGCGAGGCGGGTCGCCGAACTATAGGTACTGTGGCCCCACCCTTCGGTCTGCTGGTACTCGTCGTCCGTGTACTGGGCGTCATGCACCAGAAGGTCCGCATCCCGGCAGATGTTTATGTATTCGTAGCGGGCCAGTGAGCCTTCATGATCGTAGTCGATCTCATTGTCCGTTAAAAAGACGAAACTCTTGGTTCCTTCCACGATCTTGTAGCCGTAGCCGCCGTTTGGATTCTGAATGAGATGCTTGCCGAGATTACGGATTCCCGTTCCCGCGTCCAAGACAATGAGTGAGTTGTCCGAAAGCCTTACCTCGAGACATGT
>Ga0180437_10011511_pt1 | contig 10604 bp, 4 predicted proteins | sample SS_ome_4_FD_132410 | JGI IMG/M metagenome (GOLD analysis project Ga0180437, IMG submission 132410) | Hypersaline lake sediment archaeal communities from the Salton Sea, California, USA - SS_3_D_1 metaG | ecosystem: Environmental > Aquatic > Non-marine Saline and Alkaline > Hypersaline > Sediment... | reverse complement strand
TTAGAGAATAAGGGCGTAACACGAGATACCGCACTGGCGATCCAGCCTGACAACGGTTTCCCGTCAATTGCGGCTGTCACAACGGATGGACAAATAACGCTTTGTATCTTCGACGGATCACAGTGGAATTATGAAGTGGTCGCGGAAACTGAGTACTCTTTGCAGGATATATCTTTAGTTTATGACCCCGTTACGAACGAACCAACGATCGTCTATATCACGAGCTCCTTTGCAAGCGGGATCTTCGTAGCCATAAAAAGCGGCAACTCGTGGATTCATGAAAATTTCGCCGTATCCTGGGCACACGCTTTCTTCCGTGTGAAGGCGCTGATCATCCCAGGATCGGGCAAACTGGGGATTGCATTCAGCGGAAGCAACAATCCCTCGAGCAGCGCCCCCAAGATTCATTTCGCGGAACGGAACGAATCCGGATCTTACTCGATAGTGACTGTGGAGGGAGGCGAGTACGATATCGCCGGGGAGTGTCTTGATGCGGCGGTTAATCCGGATACAGGAGAAATCGGTTTGACGTACGACTATAACGACGACTCGCACTTTGCGCGGCGCACCGGATCTCTCTGGTCCACGGAAACCGTTATCACCTTTCACCATTATCAAACTTGTCTTACTTATGCCCTTAAAGGGGGATCGAAAATTCCCCATATTTCAAGAGACAATGGAATAGTTTATACAAAGGATACCGGGAGCTGGGTGGGAGAAAGCGTGGATACAGATTGTGGGCTTTATGACATTGCAACGGATCCGACAACGGATCGCGCCATCGCATTTTACTCCAAATCCGGTAATTTCATTTTATCGAAATATAACGGCGCTTCCTGGTCCCCGGAAACCATGGGTCCCTCCAAAAGCAATCCCTCGATAGATTTCTCTCCATCAGGAACGGCATACGGCTCTTTGGTTGAAATCCTTGATGGAACAAATGGAACCATGGAGGCATTCACTTACGCCTTGGGATCTTACACAACCTGTATGGTGATGGATTGGGAGAATCCCGGCTTTTATCCGAGCGCGGGATTCGCCCAGAACGAAAACGATGATTTTTGGCTCGCGTATCAGGATGACGCCAAGGAACGGCCCATCCTGGTCCATCTCGAAGAAGGGGAATTTCCCAAAACCATTCTTGATACATCAGACAACTCGGGATACTACACATTGCTTTTCTTCCCCGAAGGAAGCGCAAAACCCTGGATTCTTTTCAAACGTACGGGGAGTTTAGTTCTTTCCATTCCCGGAGAATCAGGGTATTCGGAGGAGATCATACCGGATTCGAGCAGCTATACTTATCCCGATGTGGCTGTGGACCCTTCTTCCGGGGAGATTTGTATTGTCTTTAAGTACATTGGCAAAGTATGGTTTGCCCGGCGCACGGCGCCTGGTACTTGGCAAAAAGAGGCAATCTCCCTCTTTTCTCCGTCAGGATCGCCTGCAATCAGCTTCGATCCTCAAACGGGGTTCCCGCGAATCCTTTCTATAAAAAATACATTCCCCTCCCAACTCATCGAGCTGCAATATGACGGATCCTTATGGAACTCCAGCATACTCGACACCTCCGTGGATCAGGAGTGTTATATGTGCCCCACACTGGAGATTGATCCCTACACCTCGAAAACCATGGCTGCCTATGGAAAACTCACATCCCTTGGCTCAGGCAATTACAATACCGAGGTGCTCTATCGAACCCACAATGGTTCTTCCTGGAGTTCTCCGGAGATCGTGGACTCCTTAGCCCTGGACGCTCAGACCGCCCCGGTTTTGTTGATCGACCCGGTTGATGAGATCCCTTGGATCTTTTTCGGTTTTGCATCGAATGGAACCGAAGACTCCGTCCGTCTGGCGAAAAGACAAAGCAGCTCTTGGAAAGTAGAGATTTTGTGCGATGACATCGACCTTGATTACGGTTCACCCTCTGTGGCAGGAACAATATCCTCGAATGGTGACGGAGCTTTTGCCGCAAGGGACAGGGAGAGCCAAAGCCTCCTGGGCTGGTTTCCCCATGCGCTTCTTGGTATCACAAAAGCAAGAGCTTCCTGGAATTTTTATGAATAAAACAAACCACGAAAAGAACACAAACACCACGAATCATAGAAGTTTAAAGAAATATTTCAATTAAGTCTCCTGGGGTCTCCTGGGGTCAGACCCTATAAATTGTATAAATTGGGAGATTTCCCCGTTAAAAGGAACAGATAAGAATGGGGGCAAACACTAGTTTCCCATTCTTTTTCTATGTTTGCAATAAATGTTCATGAATCCGAAACTCATAAAATTTGTATGGTTTTTTTGTATCCCGAGTTCCGGATTGTTCTCTCTTTTCTCCTATGAAAAGACCAAAAAAGGCTAAAAAGATAGGGTTTGTCCCCATACGTTATATCAAGAGAAAATCTGGAAAATCACCGAGTCTGACCCCATATAGGTCCTGACCCCATATGGGTCTTATAAGAATCATTATATATTGTTTGAATTCATTTGACGGTTTCTGGTTTTTTAGCAAATAATTCTTTATGTCGTTTTTTCGAAACAATAATATAAGGAGTTTTTCATATGAAAGTAAAGAGACAATTCCGATCCTGTGCCTGGCTGATATTGGCGATTTTTCTTTTGCTTGCCGCATCTTTCGGAATGTGCGTTGAGCCACGAAAGAGCGGGATCATCTACGATTGCGAGATAACAAGCTGCTTTTTCGATGAGGATAACAAGATCACTGAAAAAAATATTCCCGCTGTATTGCTGGTCCGTTTTCCAGAAGAAAAGAACGCTTCTCCCATCACCAGTATCGAGTTGGATCGCCCCAAAAACGTTTTCTGTTTCAAGGTGTTCAAAAATCAAATGCCCGGGGAATTGGAGGGGATTTTCAAGAATAGGGAGTTTTTTCTTTTTTCATCGGAACAGGTGGGAGGAATGCCCGGCAACAACACCGTGGTGCTGGATATTTCCGGTCCCCAACTCGAGCAAGCGACGAAAAATGTCCCCGAATCCCTTCTGATCCTCGATGCAAGGGGCAATCCGGCTGACGGTTTCGAGGTTGAACTCGAAGGCAAGGTTTATAATCCCAAGACGAAGAAATATGGGTCATATACGATTTCCAGCGCCACGCTGGATGACACGGGAATATTTTCCGCCCCTTTGTTCAGGTCGCCCCGATCCCTGTTTTCCCGGGAATACAGGGAGCATCGCCCGTATAATAACTTGAAACTCTTCGTCCGCCATCCTTTAACCGATCAGTTCCAGGAGTTTCGTTTCCCGATTTTTCGTTTTTCCAATGGAACGCAGAAAATAGTGGATACCTTGTACCTCGTGATTGCGCCGGATGGTTTTGTGGAAGAAGGAGAGATCGGGAAGGATATTTTCGCCGGGGAGGTGGTCGATCAGGAGGGAAAGCCGGTTGCACACGCGCATATCAGAATGAGCCGCCTCAACATTGCCGGCGGGGACCAGATTTTTAACGACACGACTTTTGTGAGTTTCCGAACAGGAGGCTCGGGCCGGTTTCAGTTCGTGGTTCCGAAAAACAAGCTCATGGAAAAAACCGACCAGGAGGCACTCCCGCCGAAAAGCTCGGTGAAGGTCTTTGTCTTCCCCCCGCAAGACCCGGGGCGAAAAGCGGGTAAAGTCGAGTACACGGTTTACCCCGGAAAAAAGAACCGCATCGTTCTTCCCTACGCGGAAACCCTGGTCTTTAGGTTCAAGGACGATGAGGGGGCTGTTTTGAAGGATCCTGTGAGAGTAACAGGCCACTCGGTCGTTGAGTTGAATCGCGTGGATCTCGATGATCCGGTGGTCCGGAAACTGCCTTATTATCAGAAGAGATTGCACATGAGCGGGAGAATAGGAGAAAACCGCGATCTTGTGATCGGTCCGGTTCCCCTGCCCGGGACCTACGAGGCGATCTATGCTGACAGGCATTATCATCCCCAGAAAATCGAACGCGGCTCCGAAGGGCGACCAATCGTGTGGACCCCGGTCAAGGAGCAGTTGATATACAAAGGACATGTTGTGGATATACGAACCGGGGAGCCCGTGGCAGGAGCCTATATATCCCTTGCCTCGGATCAGGATTCCCCCTGGGGACACGCGAGCATGCCGGAGGAAGATCGCAAGCGGCTCTGGGCTGATGTGCCAAATGACGGAACTTCCATTTTCTGGAACAAGGGGCATATCCGTTTCAGCGACGGAAGGCATTGGTTTTCCGTCCTTGCCCTGGGAAGGACGGATGCAAACGGTTGTTACGCCATGGCTCATCCATTCGGATCAAAACCCGCCAACATCAACGTTTGGGCGCCCGGTATGGTGGGGATCTCAGCGCGGGAATTCGATTTCCTCGAGTTTAATGATGGATTCAGATATGGAACCTACGAAGTGCCGGATGCAGTTCTCATTCCGTCCGCCGAAGTGGACGTTCACCTGAAAGCGCCCTATATGCTCCCTGACGTTTATCTCCGGGAAAAACCCGACCGCACCCCGCAATCACTGAATTTCAATACCATTGTGACTTATAAACCATCCACGGATTGGAAATTGCCCGCGCCGCTTTTGAATCCCACGAAACAAAAACCCTGGAGACTGATTCATGCCCGGACATGGAACAAGGTCGATACGGATTATACCGTGATGGTCCCGGCAGGCGTAAAGTTTTCCCTCTTTTTCTCGAATGCGTCTGAAGACGTGATCAAAGGGGCGTCCTGGAAGGATCTTGGCTCCCTGTCTCCGGGAGATGAAATGATCCTCGAGCCGCGGGAAATGGAATTGAACCGGCCCTATATCGTCAAGGTGCTTGATGCGGATGGAAAACCGGCACCCGGTCAGTCCGTGCGCATCGAGGGAAAGATTCCCCTGGTCACGGACGATGCGGGAACCCTTATCGGATGGACAGACGGACACGTCTCGAGAATCGAAGTCATGTCGGGAAAGGGCTGGGAAGTTTTGGTCAAAAAGGAGAACATCACAATTCCGAAGGAGGAAGGTGCGCCGGTGGTGGAGATCCGTCTTCCCTGAACTTTTGAATGCGGAATGTTTTGATGGGGTCAGACCCTATAAATTGTATAAATTGGGAGATTTCCCCATTAAAAGGAATAGATAAGAATGGGGGCAAATACGGTTTTTTTCATGATAATTTATCTCCCTGTGCAAATGAGTATATTTTTTTATCCGAAATCCGGGCTTCGTGCCAGTTCGTGGACTTTATGGACTTTGTGGACTTCATGGTAAAATATTATCTTTAACATTTTTTGAAAGAAATGACCAATCATGAAATAGTTCACCAATGATTCCCTTGTTTTTGCAATATCCGGGTTTCACTTAATAAAGCCCCCCCGACTGGGATGCAGCCGGGGGGGATATGTTAAGAATTTTTCCTAATCAGGAGCACTCCATTTTCGAGAGATTCTGATACAGTTTAAACCTCTGCGCTACCATTTTATTCGCCTGTTCCATGAGCATGGCGGCACGCTCCGGATCGCGCTGCTTAAGCGTGCGGAACCGAATCTCACTGTACGCAAAATCGCTGTAACTGATCTTGGTGTCCTTGCTATCCAGCTGAAGCGGATTTTGTCCCTTGTCCCATAAATCGGGATTGAATCGATACAGGGGCCAATAACCGGATTGCACCGCTTTTTTCTGGTTCTGGAAACCAAAGGTCATGTTTATTCCGTGCGCGATACAATGAGAATACGCAACAACGAGAGAAGGTCCCTTGTAAGCATCGGCTTCAACAAAGGCTTTCACGGTTTGGGCGGGATTGGCGCCAAAAGCCACCTGCGCCACGTATATATTGCCGTATGTCATACCGAGCATACCCAGGTCTTTCCTTGGCAGGGGTTTTCCGCCGGCTGCAAACTTGGCTACGGCAGCCATGGGAGTCGCCTTGGACATTTGTCCTCCTGTATTGGAATACACGCCCGTATCCAGAACCAGGGCGTTTATGTTGCGCCCGGAAGCCAGTACATGGTCAAGACCTCCGTACCCGATATCGTAAGCCCAACCGTCTCCGCCCAGCGCCCACACGGAACGCCTGATCAGGAAATCGGCAAGTGAGACCATTTCCTGTATATCCGGGTCCCCGGATTTTGCGAGTTTTTTCTTCAGGGCGGTTACGCGTTCTCTCTGTTTTTCAATTCCCTCCTGGGAGCTTTGATCCGCATCTTTTATTTTGCCGAGGAGTTCTTTTACAAGCGCAATTTCGTTGCTTTCCTTTGCCAGGAGTTTATCCACCATTTCCAGGGCAAAATCGCTTAATTTATCCGATGTGAGTCGCATGCCGAACGCAAATTCCGCATTATCCTCGAACAGGGAGTTGGACCACGCAGGACCCCTTCCATCGCTCCTCTTGCAATAAGGCGTGGTGGGAAGGTTGCCACCATAAATCGAGGAGCATCCTGTGGCGTTTCCCACAAGGAGGCGATCGCCGAACAACTGGGTGAGGAGTTTCACGTAGGGAGTTTCGCCGCACCCGGCGCACGCTCCGGAAAACTCAAACAGGGGACGCATCAGCTGAGAACCCTTCAGGGTGGAAACTTTAAAAAGCTTGAGATCAGTATCCGGAATTTCCATGAAAAACTTGAAGTTTTCCGCTTCCGGTTTCCTGAGGGGTATCTGATCCCGCATATTGATGGCTTTTTTGCCTTCCTCGGTTTTGCTTTTGCCCGGGCAGGTCTCCACGCACATGCCGCATCCTGTGCAATCCTCGGGCGCCACCTGAACCGTGAATTTCATGCCTGCTAAATCCTTGCCTTTGGCGTCAATGGATTTAAAGGTCTGGGGAGCGCCTTCGAGCTGCTTGGGATTATACGCCTTGATCCGGATGGCGGCGTGGGGGCACATGAACGAACACATGCCGCACTGGAGACAGATATCCGGCTCCCAAAGCGGAATCTTGATCGCAACATTGCGTTTTTCGTACTGGGTTGTTCCGGTGGGAAAGGAGCCGTCCGCAGGGAACAGCGACACCGGAATCTGGTCTCCCTCTTGCGCAATGATTCTTCCTGTAACCTTTTGCACGAATTCCGGGGCGTCAGTCGGAACAATAGGCGGCATTCTTTTTTTGCTTGTTACTTCACCCGGAACCTGGACTTCCTCGAATTTTTCCAGGGCTGCATCAACCGCCTTGATGTTCATATCCACAATGGATTGTCCTTTGGCGCCGTAGGTTTTCTGGATAGCTTCCTTGATTGCGGGAATAGCCACATCTTCCGGAATCACCTGGGAAATCTTGAAGAACACGGTTTGCATGATGGTATTGATGCGCGCGCCAAGCCCGAGTTCCTCAGCCAGTTTATAGGCATTGATCACATAAAACTTCAGCTTCTTATCGATAATCTGCTTCTGGACTTCATAAGGGAGTTCGTCCCAAATTTCATCCTTGCCAAACGGGGCGTTTAACAGAAATGTCCCCCCCTCGTGGGCATTTTTGAGCATATCGTATTTTTCAAGGAAGGAAAACGCATGACACGCAACAAAATTGGCGTCTGAAATAAGGTAGGTGCTGTGAATGGGGCGTTTTCCGAAACGAAGGTGGGATATTGTGATGGCTCCTGCTTTCTTGGAATCGTACACAAAGTATCCCTGGGCGTAATTATCCGTTTTCGAACCTATGATCTTGATGGAATTTTTATTGGCTCCCACGGTTCCGTCCGCGCCCAAACCATAGAACATGCACCGGGAAACATCATCGGGCTCGATAGAGTAATTGCCATCCCACTCCAGGTTGGTGTGTGTGACATCGTCGATAATGCCAACGGTAAAATGATTTTTGGGCTTATCGAGCTTCAGGTTATCAAAAACTGACTTTATCATGGCGGGAGTGAATTCCTTGGAGCTGAGCCCGTAGCGTCCGCCGACCACAACGGGCCACTGGCTAAACTTGGAGATTTTTGTTTCCATTGCCTCGCCGATTGCGGTGCGCACATCTACATACAGGGGTTCGCCGATTGCGCCCGGTTCCTTTGTGCGGTCCAGGGTGGCGATTTTCCTGACTGTGGCAGGAAGAACCTCGGCAAAGTGTTTGACAGAGAAGGGGCGGTACAGGCGCACCTTGATCGCGCCCACCTTCTCGCCCTTGGATACCAGGTATTCCACGGTTTCATGAATGGCTTCGCACCCGGAGCCCATGGCAATCACGACATACTCGGCATCGGGCGCTCCCACGTAATCGAAGAGATTATACTGTCGCCCCACCACCTTGGCAAAGCGATCCATGACCTTTTGAACGATTTCCGGCGCAGCGAGGTAATACTTGTTCACAGTTTCCCGCGCCTGGAAAAACACATCCGGATTCTGGGAAGTACCCCTGAGCACGGGTTTTTCAGGATTCAGACCCCGCTCGCGGTGGGCTTTGACATACTCGTTTTTGATCACCGCGCGCATTTGATCAAGGGAAAGTGCTTCGATTTTCTGGATTTCATGCGAGGAGCGGAATCCGTCGAAAAAATGAACAAATGGCACCCGGGTTTCCAGGGTGGCAGCCTGAGAGATCAGGGCAAAATCCATGACTTCCTGGATGGAACCCGAGGGCATAAGCGCAAAACCCGTAGCCCGGGCGGTCATAACATCAGAATGATCCCCGAAGATGCTCAAAGCCTGGCACGCAACCGAACGCGCTGAAACATGAAACACGGCGCTTGTAAGCTCCCCGGCAATCTTATACATGTTCGGAACCATGAGCAAAAGCCCCTGGGACGCAGTAAACGTGGTGGTCAGCGCGCCGGAGGTCAGCGCGCCGTGAACCGCGCCGGAGGCGCCTCCTTCTGATTGCATCTCAACAACATCCGGAATAGTGCCCCAGATGTTCTTTTCCCCGCGGGCGCTCTTGGCGTCAGCCATCTCCCCCATGGGAGATGACGGGGTAATGGGATAGATAGCGATAACCTCGTTTGTGGGGTGAGCTACGTGGGCTACCGCAGTGTTTCCATCGATTGTAACCATTTTCTTACCCATTATTTTTTCTCCTTTACTTCGATAAATACGAAGATTTATTGAATGAATTTAAAAACTCTCTGTCTTTGTCAAAATTCCAGGAAATGACGTTTAAAAACTCTATATTACAGAAACAGGATTTCAAGAGGAAATTTTTAAAATTATGCAAAATGATCGATCAGAAACCGGATGAAAGAGTCCTTTTCGAGCCGTTCAAACAAGATTTTTTCTGCAGGAGCAAGGGACTGGGGAGACTTGGATTTCAATTCCATGTACCGAAGGAGCCTTTGGAAAACAAGCCCCTGTTTCATTGTCTCCTCGAGCAGGTTCAGGGAGCGCAGGGGTTGCTCCCCGGAAAAACGGTTAATCTGGGACAGGAACCCGGCGGCTTTTTCCAGAATCACCCACCTGGGAGCAAGATTTTCCTTTCGTTCCAAACGTAGCACAACATACGAGGCGCCTGCAGGCTCCCTGTCCTTGCGAACGAGTTCTCCCTTTGCATTAAGTTGATAAGGGGCTGCATCCGTGGGATTGGGGAAAAGAATATAATCCCCGAGGCGGGGAAAGGCTCCTTTTTTGCCCCCGGGAGAGAGTTTCAGGGGATAATGCACCATGTGCGCCCCTGTATTTAGGGCTTTGAAGATTTTATCAATGGCAACATTTACCTCTGCGGGGATTTGAAGAAAGGGCAGAACCAGGGGATACGCTGCCCCGGCAAAAGACGCCATAACCCGGGAAGCCTTTATGGTTTCCCTTCTCTCCCCTGCATCCGTATCCACTTCCATTAAAATAATTTCCAGGTCGATATCCTGATCCCCGGGAAAATCGTCGCACCAGAACACAAAAGGAGAGATAAACTCGCCAACGGGTTTATTAAACGGCACAACCTGATCGAAGAAATGGATTCTATGCGTTTTGGGGTTATCCCCGATCGAAGCGACGGAAAGGATAATGAAGGAATTCTTGTTTCTTAAAAATCCCTCCAGGTTTCTATCAATGGAAACCATTTTCAAGGAGAGGGCAAAACATCCCGCAGGAGCAACCGTTTCTCCCTGTTCCGATCTTTCATACGGGGAGATCGGCTCCCCGGAACCCTCGGGTACGAACCAGGTATTGTGTATCATTGTTTTTCCATCCTGTTTGGAATTTATAAACAGCAAAACAAACAATCAAGAAGTACGATACCATTACAAGGGAATGGCTTACAACTATTTTTTCTCTTTCCCTCCATAGTCACATCCTCGACGGGACGCTGAAAGTCAAGCCGAAGGCATGGAAGGAGGGTGACAGCCTGCTTCGATTATTGCAATTGTGTAAAAGAAAGGTGATCGATTATCGATTGCGATTCCCCCCCCTCCCATGCCTTCGGCTTGACTTTCAGCATCAAGACTATGGAGGACGGGCGATTTCGATTTGGGGAATTACAAGGGATTACAATCAAGATTATGATTATGAGTACGATTTAAGGGGGAAAAGGACACAAAAAAAGAGGGGAACCCCGCTCTTGGCAGGATTCCCCTTTGCCTAAGGGAAGTAAGTTATATGAGGGAGTAATTAACGATCGCCATCGAGCAGCCATTGATCAAATCCCCATTTACTCTTGGGGATGGGCAGCATTTCTTCCCCTGTTGCCTGGGCAATACAGGTTTTGGCTTCCTCAGGCATTTCATAATCGGAAT